>Ga0163152_10009068_pt1 | contig 10462 bp, 12 predicted proteins | sample OliLakLV19MP8IB2_FD_148635 | JGI IMG/M metagenome (GOLD analysis project Ga0163152, IMG submission 148635) | Freshwater microbial mat bacterial communities from Lake Vanda, McMurdo Dry Valleys, Antarctica - Oligotrophic Lake LV.19.MP8.IB-2 | ecosystem: Environmental > Aquatic > Freshwater >...
TAGGCTCATCTACTGCGATAACGGGCAGAAGTTCTACCCCTTCCTCCCCTGCGATAGTCTCGCCAATGTCGATAGCGCCAAGGCCGGCAACCATCACAATGTCTCCTGCCTGCGCCTGCGTTACCTCTACGCGCTTAAGGCCCGTAAATGAAAACATCTTAATTATCTTTGCAGAACGGATCTCTTTTAGTGCATTTTTTACAAACACTTGCTGGCCGGTTGTAAGCGAGCCTTCATAAATACGAGCAATGGCGAGACGGCCGAGGAAGTTGTCGTACCCAAGGTTAAATGGCTGGGCGCGCAGCGGCTTCTGCTCTAGTTCTGCTGCCGACGCAGGCTGTACGTGCGAAAGAATCATATCGAGAAGTGGCGTCAAATCTTTAGAATCGTCTTCTAACTTCTTTTTAGCGATACCCTGGCGGCCAATAGCGTAGATAACCGGAAAGTTTGACTGCTCATCAGATGCTCCAAGCTCCAAAAAGAGTTCGAGTACCGCCTCTTCGCACATGGCAGGGTCGGCTGCAGGCTTGTCGATTTTGTTGATTATAACAATAGGCTTCAAACCGAGCTCGAGAGACTTCTTAAGTACAAAGCGCGTTTGGGGCATGGGACCCTCTTGGGCGTCTACCACCAAGAGCACCGAGTCAATAGAACGGAGCACGCGCTCCACTTCAGAACCGAAGTCGGCATGGCCGGGCGTGTCTACAATGTTTATTTTAGTACCCTTGTACGGCACCGAGGCATTTTTGGCATAAATAGTGATGCCGCGCTCGCGCTCAAGGTCGTTGGAGTCCATTGAAACTCCTTCTTCGCCTACCCCAGTTTGGCGCATCAAAGCATCGGTCAAGGTGGTCTTGCCGTGGTCTACATGAGCGATGATGGCTATGTTGCGAATCTCCATTAAAAAATCGGCCGAGAGGGCCATTTACACAATACCACAAAAAGTAATTTTACTGAAGGGCGTCGGGATGTTGCGTGCTCCACTCGTATAAGGCAACAGCGCCCGCGGCCGCTACGTTAAGAGACTCTGCCTTGCCGCTGATAGGTATAGAAAGCATTGTATCGCACAAAGTCTTGGCCGCGGGCGCAATGCCGTGCGCCTCATTGCCGAGCACAAACAAGGTTGGCTGTGTAAATTCTTGGTCCCACAGTACATTGCCACCTTCCCCAGCGAGGCCGTAGATGAGAACGCCTTTCTTTTTTAACGCAGAGAGTGCCTGCTGGGTGCCTGGCACCAGCACCAGTGGCAGCGTAAAGGCAGTGCCCGCAGAAGCTTTGATAACCGCGCCGGTAATTGAAGCCTGATTGTGCTCGGCAAAAAATACCGCACTCGCGCCAAAGGCTGCCGCGGAGCGGATAATCGCGCCCACATTGTGCGGGTCTTGCACTTCGCTCAAAAATACCAAAGACGTATTCGCGGTTGGCTCAAAACTCTCAAGAAACTTTTCAAACGGCATCACAAGCCCGCTCAAAGAAATAAGTGCAATAACTCCCTGATGCGATGCGTTGCCCTCGGCCTGCGAGGTTGCTTTACGGTCGTCGAGCTTTTCGGTCTGGACGCCGGAGCGCTTAATAAGCTCGCGCAAGTCGCGGTCGTCCATACTTGATGCCAAGTGGATTTTGCGCACGCTTGCTGGGCGGCGCATAAGCGCTTCAGCCACTGCATGTTTGCCGTAAATAAAAATCTTGTTTTGTTTCATGTTAGCCGAGCGCACGTGCGGCAATGCCGATGATAAGTATCCCGATAAAGTTAAAGATAAACGCAATGGCGATAAATCCCGATATCTTCATCTTAGAGAAGCCGAGGAGGGCCACCCCGAGCTCATCTGGCAGTGGAGAGGCAATAATAAACCCTCCGACCAAAAATGTCAGCCACCTGAAGGACCGTATTTTAAGAAGGTGTTTGAGGCGCTTGCGACCGCCCTGCGTGCCAAATACCTCCATCAGATGCTCTGAAAACCGTTCTTTAACAAACCGAAAGATAATAAGGTCGCCCACCACTGCGCCCGCGGCGCCTGCAAGCGCAGTGAGGAAAATCGGGTACACCTGCGCGATCTCTCCCAGGGTTACAATCGCGGGCGCCGTTGTAAAAATTGAAGTAAAAAAGATGCCCGCAATAAAGCTGCCCCAAAACTCAAGCTCCTCGGTGCGGGTTAAAAGACTTACCAGTGCGTCGGTGCGCACCAAGATAACTGCAATTACTACGCTAAGTGCAATAATCCCTAAATCTTTTAAAAAACCTGGACTGTAAGCGTTACGTTTCACCTATCTAAACATAACCGAACCACTGTCGAATTTGAGGTCAAAAATAAGCTCGCCATCTGCAGTATGGTAGCTCTGCGTGTCGGTTAAGAGCTCCGAAAACGTGCCTTCCTGCGAGCCTTCACAAAACATTTTGGTCATAGAGATGTCGCTAAAGGTTATCTGATCGCCTTCTGTCGCGTATGTGCCGCCCATTTGGTTGCAGTCGGTCGTTGCATTAAACGAGCCGTCGGTACCGAAAGAAATGGTGAACGCCTGCGGATCCTGGGGCAAAATCTCGCGGCCATCGTTGTAAAGTGCGGCAACCCAGGTCCAAGTTTGGGAGGTAAGCGACGCATCAGCGGGGTCGGCCTGCTTTTCTTGATAGATATAGTTATTGAGTGCAAAAAAACCGCCCACCAGCAGGGCCAAGACGACAACTCCCGTAATAAGAATCTTCTTCATACGTTAGCGCTAGACGTATTTAGTATACTACTCATTATTAGCGGAAGATGTAGATAAGCATCGGTGCTATCCACACACACCAGTCTATAACTCCCTTCTTTACGCGCTGACCGTATTTTCTAGGATGCAGATAAAACTCTTGGTACGTAAGAGCAATGATCGCCATGCACAGGAACACATAAAGCGCAGCCTCACTGCCAAAGAGGTCTTGCGAGATAAGTGTGGCAAACACGATAAAAATCAGCGACCCTACAAAGTGAAAGGTCTGGCGGTACACCATAAGCTTGTAACCCAGGCGGCCGACGCCGTTTTTCCTAAGCGCGCGTTGTACCGCCCGTTGATAAGAACGTATGCCGCGTATCCGCCGGCCGTTGATTTCGTTTGCAAAGGGATAAAACCGGTCAGGCAGTGTTTCGACAAACTCGTACGTGCTTACAAACAGCCTGCGCATGTGGGTATAAGTATATCGCGAAGATTATGCCGCCGCGTGCGTGCCTGCAACATACCCGGTAGACCAGCAGAGTTGGAGGCTATAGCCGCCCGAAGGGCGGTTGATGTGCAGTAGGTCGCCGGTGAGGTACAGGTTCGGTACTTTTTTAGACTGCATCGAACGGGTATCTACTTCCTCCAAAGGCACGCCGCCGTCGGCGATAACCGCGCGGTCAAAACCCATGAGCCCTTCAATCGTAAGCGGCAACGCCTTAAGCAAATGTACGAGCACCTTGCGCTCTTCTTTGGTAACCGAATGCACTTTTTTAGTAACATCGATTTTGCCCTCAAGCAGTAGGAGTATGCCGCGCGCGGTGCCGTCTGGCACCACCTCTTTGATAACATTCTTAAGCGCTTTATTTTTGTTTTTATCAAACACAGCTATGATACTGCGCTCGAGCGCACCCAGGTCGGTGTGCGGGTAGGCGTCTATCGTTGCAGTAACCGGGCCTTCATAGAGCAGGTCTGAAACGGCTGTGGCACTGTTAAGAATCAAAGGGCCCGACAACCCAAAGTGCGTAAAAAGTATTTTGCCTGTTTTAGAAAATGCTTTCTTGCCGTCGACAAAGAACGTGATCTTCATAAACGAAAGCGAGCTGCCTGAAAGCGCTTTTATCCACTCGTCTTTAACCTCGAGCGGCACGATAGAGGGCGTTGGCTTAACTATGCGATGGCCGAGCTTCTCTAACCATTTAAATCCATCCCCTGTTGAACCGGTTTCTGGATGAGATACGCTGCCTGTACAAAAAATATATTTTTTCGCAGTAATTATTTGCTTGCCACTCACCACTCCTGTAATGCCAGAGGCATCACGTTGTACTGAAGTGACTGGCGAATCGGTGCGGACTACTACCCCGCCTTTTTTAACGTATGCATCAAGTGTGCGCACTACATCGGAGGCGCGTTCGGTTGAAGGGAACGCTCGTTTGCGCGCCTGCACCACGAGCGGCAGTTGGCGCGACTCAAAAAATGTAAAAGCATGTTTGTTGCCAAACTGCGCAAAGACAGAATATAAAAATTGCTCCGCTTTGCCGTAGGCACGCAGAAGTACCCGCTCGTCCTCTTCGGCATTAGTAATGTTACAGCGGCCGCCGCCTGATATTCGCAGTTTTTCGCCTACACGCTTGTTCTTTTCGAGCAGAAGTACGCGCTTACCCAGCTCTGCGGCGCGGCCTGCCGCCATAAGCCCCGAGGCACCGCCGCCCACTACTACTACGTCGTATAGGTCCTCTGCCATAACGGTTTTATTCGCCAAGGTCGAGCGTCTCGTCGATACGTATCTTCTCCACAAAGTCGGGGACGTGCGAGACCAGTATCATGGCGCCCTCGTACGCACTTAGTGCCTCGGCAATAATCGGCAAGTGACGGAAGTTAATATGGTTGGTCGGCTCGTCGAGTATAAGCAGACCCGGCTTAAGCAACACCAAACGGGCAAAGGCGACCAAGCCTTTCTGCCCTTCTGAAAGGGTGCCTATTTTTGAGTGGAATATCTCCCCGCTCACCAAAAAGCCTGCAGCAACTTTACGCAAGTCTTCTTCTATTGGGCGGTCCACCACCGCAGCAAGCTCTTCGTATACGGTTTTATTAAAATCGAGGTTAGAAAAGTCTTGACGGTAGTAGCCCACCTCTACACCTTCTGCAACAAGAGCGCCCTTGGAGGTGCCGTTGGCAATAGACTGTAAGAGCGTACTTTTGCCGATGCCGTTTGGCCCTTTAAGAAGCAGGTGATTATTTTTGCGCAGTGCTATCTTAACCTTGCGCTCCACCGGCTTGTGCTTGCGCACTACCGTAAGCGAGTTGATGGTCAGAAGCTCGCCGATAACTCCGCTCTGGAATGGTATGCGGAACGAGCGTATAGCCTTGTCTTCTTTGCGGACATCTACTTTGGTCTCCTCGAGCATCTCTGCCTTTTCGCGCATGCGCTTTGCCACCATGCGCATCTGGCCGCCCTTGTTGGCAAAAAAGTTTGCTTTGTCTTTATTCTCCTGAATCTCTTTCGAGAGCAGCGCGTTCTTTCTGTTTTCTTTCTCTATACGCACGGATATCTCGTTGACCACATCAAAATAGTTGCCTACATACTGCTCGACCTTGTGCGTATTTACATCAAGGTAGAGCACTCCCTGCGTAAACGAGTTAAGAAACTCCGCATCGTGCGAGATAACAATAACCGTCTTCTTGTAGGCGATAAGAAACTTCGTCAAGTGCGCAATGCCTTCTTTGTCGAGATTGTTGGTTGGCTCGTCAAGAAGGAGCAGGTCGGGGTCTTGGATAAGCGCTTGCGCCAAGAGCAGCCTTGCCTGCTGCCCGCCGGAGAATGATCCTATAGTGCGGTCGTGCGGCGCTACCAAGTTAACTACCTCAAGCACTGCGTCGATCTTTGGGTCGATGTCGTAGACCTTTTTTGGAAACACCTGCTGAAAAAATTCCCGCACCGTGAGCTCCATGTCCTCGCGCGGGACCACCTGCCTTCCCGTGGCAACCGTAAGACCATGAGCCAAATGTATGATGCCGGCCTCGGGCTGATTGGCACCGGTCATGAGGCCAAAGATAGTGCTCTTGCCGGCGCCGTTTTGACCCATGAAGGTAATTTTGCTCGCGCGGCGCACAGAAAAATTCACCTCATCTAAAATGGGCTTTTTGATACCAAAGTCGAACGAGACTTTCTCAAACCGAAGTATGACTTCCCCGCGTTGCATCATGCAACCTTACCACGCCCTTTACAGTTGCGCGAATCTGTTTCTATTTAAAAACCCTTAGCGGGCGCGCCTTAAGTAGAGCTTCCCTCCTACCCAAATAGACGGGAAGGCAAGTACGGCGAGCGCAATAGGATACCAGTGTGACGAAAGATCCCAGCCGACAATTATCCCCACAATGCCACCAAGCGTACCCAAAACGCCGAGCACAATAATATGGCGCATGGGGTTAACTGGCGCGAGCATTGCAGTTACATAACCACCCAGAACGGTAAAAATCGTTCTGTATATAAGTGCGAGCGCCAGCATCCAGGTAATAAACAATCCTTCCTCAGACGGCGGCGGGAAGATGCCGATTATCTCCATCAACCAGTCCATACCCATAGAGAGCACTACGACCGTAATAAAACCTGCCAAAATTGCTCCGATACTTTTTAGAATAACCATATAATTACTATTATAGAGCATTTGTAGCAGCACAGGTGCACTTGGACTCGGCTTCCCCACACCCCTTACAAAGCGGCTCCTGCTTCCCTTTATCTGCACAGGCGAGGAAGTGTCGCGGATCGTACGCGGTTGAAGTAGCGCCGCATTTAGGACACTTCCAGTCTGGCGCCGGGCCGCCACAGTGACTACACAGGTGACTTGAGAATGTTTGGTGCTTATTTTTCATGACTTGGTGGTATATCAAAATTGTATCACCACTTTCTTGAATCAGATTTACTGGCCGTCTGGCCTGCCTGCGCAGGCAGGGACGAAGTTGGAACTTAGGCTTTGGGGAATGAGGACCTTTTTCATCTCTCCCTGTGGTATATCTAAAGCAATGCGTATCAACAAATACCTTGCATTACATAAATACGCCTCTCGGCGCGAGGCGGACAAGCTTATAGAAGCGGGTCGTGTCTATATAAACAACGTACCTGCCGTACTAGGCTCTATCGTCGCAGAGGGAGACTCTGTAGAAGTAAAAGGGGCGATGAAAACATATCGCTACTTTGCATACAACAAACCTCGCGGCATCATCACCCACTCCCCACAAGGCACCGAGAAATCGATTGAAGATATTCTTCCCTTAGAAGGAGTCTTCCCTATCGGAAGGCTCGACAAAGACTCTGTAGGCCTCATTATCCTCACTGATGACGGCCGAATAACTGACGCCCTGCTGAATCCGAAAAACGAGCATGAAAAAGAATACGTGGTCACCACGCTTGATGAACTACCCAAAGACTTTAAAAAGAAGATGGGGCGTGGAATAAACATTGGCGACCATACAACTAAACCATGCCAGATAGAGATCCGGGGGAAACACACCTTTTCAATCACCCTTACTGAAGGAAAAAAGCATCAAATCCGCCGCATGTGTGGCGCACTTGGCGCAAGTGTCACTCTGCTGAAGCGAGTGCGTATAGTAAACATTCTTATTGGTTCTTTGAAGGAGGGTGCGTATCGCCCTATTGAAAAGACGGCGCTTGAGGTTTTTTTGAAGTCCCTAAAAATGTAAATACGCTTTAACCCCGGTGCGCCTCGTATTCGTCCAAGATCGTGATGCATCCTGGTCCATCTATCGGCTGTTCAGCCCATGACGTAGGGGCTGGTGGTCAAACTCGCTCTGGAATCTGATCGAATCGTGGTATACCGTAAGAACTATGTTTACTGCACTTGAGGCCACCCTCATGTCGTTTGCGCACTCTATGCCGCTCCCGCTCTTTGCCGCCTTGGCTTCATTTGCAGAGGAGGTCATTGTTCCAATCCCTTCAGGAGCCGTGTTGCTGCTCATCGGTTCGCTTGCACAGCTTCAATCCTACTCCGTACCCACACTAGTATTTCTGGCAGTGGTCGCCACAATAGGAAAACTTTTCGGGGCACTGTTGATCTACACAATATCAGACAAGGCGGAGGATGTCATTATGACGCACTTCTCACGCTTTTTTGGTGTTACTCACGAAGATCTAGAAAAATTTGGGCAGCGGTTTGGGAATGGTTGGAAAGATTACGTCCTACTGATCTTGCTGCGCGCACTACCGATCGTGCCGAGCGCTGTGGTGTCGGTAGGTGCTGGAGTGCTTCGCATTCCCTTGCGACTATTCATTGTTGCTACGGTAGTCGGCTCATTTGTGCGCGACCTTCTTCTCATCAGTATTGGGTACGGCGGATTTGCAACCGCAATACTCTTAGTCAAACACCTGTTAGGATATGAATCCGTATTGCAAATAGGCGTCGTTATTGGCCTTGGTTGTGCGTTGGCAGTGTATCTCTATTTCCGTAAGCGCCGTAGGCACGTGCAGTAGGGGGTAGCATCTCGTAGTCGCAGCCGGTTTGCTCACGTATGACGAAGAGACGTACACCCACGTGTGTACCACTTTACCGCTGTTCCAACACTTACATCACGAGGTAGGCCACGTAACCAATATAGGCAAGAATAAAGGCAACACCTTGCCACCGATCAAGCTGGTGCCTTGTTCCGACAAAGAGCGCTAGAAAAAGTGCGAAGGTTGCCGAAATCATAACCACAGCGTCAACACCGAACCCAGCAGGTGCTGGTAGTGGCACAATAACAGCACTCGCACCGAGAATCCAGAATATGTTGAATATATTTGACCCAACAATATTGCCGACAGCAATATCAATCTCTTTTCTCATGGCTGCAACAACTGACGTTGCCAACTCTGGAAGCGAGGTACCTATGGCAACAACCGTAAGACCAATAACTGCTTCAGAAAGCCCGATGACTCGCGCAAGGAAAACGACGCTGTCTACAAATAACTTTCCCCCAAAAATAAGTGCTCCGAGCCCCACAATAACTAATCCAAGCGCAAATACGGGCTGTATGGTCTTTTCTTCTGATGGCTCTTCTTGAGAAACAGCTGGTGTTTCTTTCTTTATAAGCGCAAAAACATAGAACAGGAAGACTGCAAAAAAGCCGATTAGCGCGATGCCATCTGTGCGCGTAATCACATCTGCCGCTGCACCATCAAAGAATATGTCACGGCCCATTACATAGACAGAAATAGTGGCCAGGAGTGCAAGTGGTATTTCCCATTTAACCGTGCTGGACTGCACGGCAAGTGGTGTAATGATAGCAGCGATACCGAGGATAAGGAGAATATTGGCAATGTTAGAGCCAATGATATTTCCTACCGCCAAATCAGTAGCACCAGTAAATGCTGCATACCAGCTTACCGTCAGCTCTGGCGCAGACGTACCAAATGATACAACTGTAAGCCCTACTACGAGCGCAGGAATACCGAACCCGCGCGCAATAGACGAAGCGCCCCTTACGAGCGATTCGGCACCAAATATAAGAATACCAAGTCCCACAAACAGTAAGACGATAGCGAGAATAATTTCCATGTCAGAAAGTGTAACCCATAATGCCTATTTTGTAAGCATGGGCGGTTTTCCATAATCGACACACCTCGGGCGCGATAACCTAGCTCTTGTTGGCTGCCCGACAGGGATTCGGCTAAGCGCTCACTCGTCGCCGTCGCTCCTCGCTCCGCCTAACCACGCTCGTGCGACCTATTCTGCTGAACAGGTGCCCGCACTCGCTTTCTCATCCCAGCCATGGCGAGCAACCGAACGTAATTTTTGATACCTAACGGTACCAAAAATTTCGTTTGCTGGGATACTTGGACGAAGTTAGAACCCTTTTACTGCAAGGAAAGAGTGAGTTTTATTACAAATGTCCTGCTTTTGCAGAGACTGTATAAAACAAAAAACTCCCACGAATGGAAGTTCTTCGTCAGAGTAGCACTCTTGATACACCCGTAAGCCAGTTATCGCTTTTCACCACTACCCTCTGTCCTTTCGGACAAATCCATCGCACTAGGCGAATGACGGACTTAATTCACGACCCCTGTTTATAACCGAAGATATAAAATACCAACTCTCGCTACTCCGAAATCATTTTATCAGACTTTGACTGCATATTCACCCCACCCTGCTCATCACTATTTATTTTCTTGTAGAGATGTGGGCTTTGCTTCATATCCTGATTGAGTAGCCAGTCAAACGCTCCGAGTAGATTGTGTGTAGCTTCCCACGCTTCGCTATCAGAATAGTTCGCTTCGTATTCTTCATTGAACATCTTTTTGAAACGTGCGACAGTCTCGGAAGAAATATGAACCATACTATATTTCTCCGTAATGAGCCCAGTCTTCCTCTGGTAAAGACCTCAAAAAAGTTCCTATTTCATCCAATTGATTTTGCTCCGATGCCCATTTTATGTGTTCTTCAAATCTCAACATCTTTTCAAGAGGAGACGACATCTCCCATCCGTTGAGTATAAGTGGCAAGTCCACAGTTTCTTTTTCTTTCAATTTATCAAAAAGCTCGTTCCATTTCATAGGCATCGGACACAACCTGTTGTTACTTGTGCAGTATTGCCACAGAATATCAAAAGTTTCTTTTTCTTGATTGTTCATATTATTTCTTTTTCAATTCTTCCAACAATCTCAACTGTTCACGCTGGAGCGAGGCGTTGAAGATGATGTGATACTCAAAGTTTTTATTTACATTCTGGAACTCGTTGAAGCCAATTTCTTTTGCTAAAACCTCGTTTGTCAGATTTTCAA
>Ga0163152_10009070_pt1 | contig 10462 bp, 8 predicted proteins | sample OliLakLV19MP8IB2_FD_148635 | JGI IMG/M metagenome (GOLD analysis project Ga0163152, IMG submission 148635) | Freshwater microbial mat bacterial communities from Lake Vanda, McMurdo Dry Valleys, Antarctica - Oligotrophic Lake LV.19.MP8.IB-2 | ecosystem: Environmental > Aquatic > Freshwater > Lake...
TGCACCCACAGCAGAAAACACGATGGCTGCGTTCACGCCTGCGCCCGCCGAAGGGTTTGTTTTCAACCCGTGGCAGAGTGCGAGCATCGGCGGACTTTTGCTTTTGTTCCTTGCGGGTGGAGGCGCGACGCTCGTTCGTTTCAAGAACCGCGGACTCCTTCCTTCGACCCGTGCCGAAAAACTCATGCAAATCAGCGGAACGCTATCGGTAGGACCGAAGCGCCAGCTGCTCATGGTGCGCGTGAAGGGTGAAGAGTTCGTCATCTCGAGCACTGAGCACGGCATCAGCTTTCTCACGCGTATCGGCGCGGAAGACGGAAGGAGCGCTCATGCGGAGTTGCAGACCGACCTGCACAACGACGCAAGCGACAGGGCACCGCGTTCAAAGCTTGTGACTGCTCGTTCCGCAGGGCTGCGCGCGGCACTCTCAACTGCGACAGCAGGCCTGAATCCAACGGGCGCGACAGAGCCATCCGGCTCCGTGTCAGCGCCCTCGACTTCGACCTCATCGTCTACCGGTACATCGGGCGAATCGGTGGAGCCTTCGCCGAAGTCTGAGATCCTTTTGTCAGCCCTGCGCAACATGCGTGAAAAAAATGCCGGCAAGGCGAATGCCAAAGGCATCGAGACACGTGCGCAGAGCGCCAAGGATCTCTCGGCGAAAGTCGCGGCGAGTCAAAACGCGAACACTAATTCCAAGGCTTCCACTCAACCAGCGTCTTCGGCTCCACGCGCGGCGGGCACCGGCACAGCGTTTCCGCGTTACCTTGCTAACGCGTTCGCCGAGGAAGGCCGCCGCGAGATTTCCCGACCCATCGATGCGAACGAGGAAGTGCAGGTCGAGAGCGTCACCAACCTCATCCGCGAAAAGCTCCGCGAGATGAAACCTCTCGCGTGACCGAACACGCCGTCACGCCAACGCGGCCTCATTTGCCGCCTCGCTCCTTGGCGGAGTGCAGATTCCGCCCGTCCCTTTCCCGACGTCCGCACGCAGAATAAGGGAACACCCTCGCGCAACGGATGCATGCAGTGAAGCCTTTCCTCGTCGCCCTGTCCGTCGCCTTGATACAAGCACTGCTTGGGCCGCACGTGTCCTTCGCGCAAGGGGTCTCCCAGTCAAGGAACTCCGAGAGTGCAACCGCCGCTGCTTCGGCAACTTCAACCTCAGCATCCGAGCGGGCACCAAACTCCACGCAGACGTCCACGGCCCGAAGCGCACTTCCCGCAAAAGATCGCGTAAAGGGTGAGACCGAAGCCGGGCACAGCCTGGAAGCGCTCCCAGCGCGCATCTCTCAACCGCTCTTTTCGCTGAACATCGCTGACAGCGAGAGTCCGGATGATCTCGTGCCCGCGCTGCGCGTTGTGGGCATCCTCACCATCCTCACCTTTGCGCCGGCCATCCTGCTTCTCATGAGTTCCTTCACGCGCATCCTTATCGTGCTGTCGTTCCTTCGCCAGGCTCTCGGTGCGCCCACCATGCCGCCCAATCAGGTGCTCATCGGGCTCTCCTTGTTCCTCACCTATTTCGTGATGGCGCCCACCACGAACAAGATCTACGACGAGGCGCTCAAGCCTTACATGGCCAAGACGATGCCCGCGGGCGAGGCCTTCGACAAGGCGCAGATCCCCTTGCGCCAATTCATGATGTCTCAGGCGCGTACAGAAGACATGGCGCTCTTTTTCCAGCTCTCCAAAGAGCCACAGCCCAAGAGCGCGGCCGATGTGCCCATGCGGGTGCTCATTCCCGCGTTCGTCATCGGTGAGCTCAAGGCGGCATTTCAAATCGGCTTCATCGTTTATCTGCCATTTATCATCATCGACATGATCGTGAGTGCGGTGCTCATGGCCATGGGTATGATGATGCTTCCTCCCACCGTGGTGAGCCTTCCTCTCAAGATTGTCCTCTTCGTGCTCGTCGACGGGTGGAACCTGCTCGCCGGTAGCCTTGTCAGGAGTTTTTCATGAACAGCCAGCAGGTCATCGACCTTTCAATGGGAGTCATCTACGCCACCGGAGAACTCGCGCTGCCGCTCCTTGTCACGGCTCTCGGAGTGGGCCTGCTCGTGAGCGTGTTTCAAGCCGCGACACAGCTCAACGAGGCGACGCTCTCATTCCTGCCCAAGATCGCAGCCATGATCGCGGTGCTTATTCTGGTCGCTCCGTGGATGGTTCGTCGCATGACCAGTTACACCACAACGCTCTACAATCGCATTCCCGAGATCGCGCGCCAGCGCTGAGCGCAGAGATTAAGGTGACAAAATGGCCGGCGCTCCCGTCACGCTAGAAACCCTCATACAGCTCGACCCGCAGGTGTGGCCAGTGGCTGTGCTCGCGTTTCTTCGGGTGCTCACTGTTTTGCTGTTCCTTCCCGTGTTCGGCGATCAGAACGTGCCCACGCGACTGCGCATCGGGCTCGCCGTTCTGTTCACGCTGTTTCTTTGGCCGGTCATCAGCGGCGTTGCACATGTTTCCGACGAATCCGGCGGCAAAAACGTCCAGTGGACGCCATTCGTTTTCGCCCTTGCCACGATGCGCGAGGTGTTCTTTGGCTTCGCCACCGGTTTCGCGGCACGAATGATACTTCAGGCGGCGAGCATTTCGTCGCAACTCGTGGGTCTCAACATGGGGTTCCAGGCGGCGAGCCTGTTCTCGCCTGCACACGGCGAACAAGAATCGGCCTATGCCGTGTTCAAGGGCTGGATTGTGCTCATGTGCCTGCTTTCTTTCAACGTGCACCACCTGTTCCTAATAGGCCTCACCGAATCGTTCACCACTGTCCCCTTGGGAGGTGGACCGAACGGCGCCGCCCTCGCGAAGGAAGCCATTTCCATCATCGAATCGAGTTTCTTTTTGGGCATCCGACTCGCTGCGCCACTTCTTCTCGTGCAGCTGCTCGTCACGTTGGCTTTGGGTCTTCTCAACCGGGCCATTCCGCAGCTCAACGCGTTCGTGATGCAGTTCCCGTTGTCTTTCATGGTCTCCTTCGCCGTGCTGTTCGTTACGGCCGCGGCGTTCGTACGCCTCCTCGGTGGCCATGGGCTTGGCCTCGAACACCGCGGGATGACACAAATGAGTAGGGCTTTCCACGTGACTCAACCAGGAAAGTAACATGGAAGATCGCGAGCAATCCGCGGACGACAAGTCCGAAGAAGCATCCGACGAACGGCGCAAGCAGTACCGCGAGGAAGGCAACGTCGCCAACCCGCGCGAACTCATGGCCGCAGTCTCACTGCTCATCCTGACACTCTCTCTTTCGTTCTCGAGTCGGGCTCTGCACGATGCTCTGCAGCAGTCGCTCAGACGGTCGTGGGCCATGGTGTCCAGGCATGACATGGGCGCGGAAGGGGTGATGCAGGCCGTGGGTGCCGTGGCCTCGCCCGTCATGCCCATCCTGGGCGTGCTTGCCGTGACACTCACGGTGGTCCCTACGCTTGTGGGACTGTTGCTCACTCGCTTCAACTGGAGCTGGAAAAAGCTCGAATTCAATTTAGAAAAGCTGAATCCGGTCACGGGCATGAGCCGTGTGGTGAGCTATCAGGGGCTCGCGGAGCTCGCCAAAAGCATCATCAAACTCATTGGACTCACCTGCGTCTGTTACGTTGTCCTCAAGGACTCCATTGCCGGAAGCGGCCTCACGCACTTCGAGGACTCGCGCACATTCCTCGCGGGAATGAATGAAGAAGTGTTTCGACTTTTGATGTCCATCGCCATCGCGGGATTCGTGCTGGGAGCCGCCGACTTTTTCTGGAACTGGTACCAGCTTGAACAGAAAATGAAAATGTCGAAGCAGGACTTGAAGGAAGAGTCGAAATCCCAGGAAGGTGACCCGCACGTCAAGAGCCAGCGCCGGCGCATGGCGCGCGACATCGTAACGCGCAAGACGCTCGCCAAGGTGCCCGAAGCGACTTTCGTGGTGACAAACCCGACGCACTTTTCGGTGGCCATCCGATACGTCAAGGGCATGAGCGCACCCGTGGTGGTGGCTAAAGGACAGGATTTCCTCGCCTTGCGCATCCGCGAAATAGCCAAGGACCACGACATCATCCTGGTGGAAAACAAAGCGCTCGCACGAACGCTCTACAAAACCGTCAAGGTGGGCGGCGAGGTGCCCGCGTCTCTCTATGCCAGCGTCATCGAGGTGATGAAGTATATTTACGGCGTGCGCGGCAAGGACTACTTCTCGCGCTTTTCGCTCGACGCGGCGAACCGGTGAGGCTGTGCGCGATATGCCTCATAAGAGTCTCTAAAAATTTTTACTTGCTGGGCGTCGGTTCGTCCTTGTTGCGCTTCAGGTAGTCGATGTAGGGCGAATCGATCACTTTGAGACTGCCACGTACGGATGCCTGTGCATCGATTTCTAACTGCCACTGACCTGCGTTCAGGCCCTTAAATACAAACGTTGTGCCGTTCTTCGTGTGGGTAACGTCGGGCGAGGAGGTTCCATAGCGTGTGTGAGTCGATTCATGGAACAGATCCACCTCAATCAAGTCAGCAGTCGAACGCAGACGAACATAACAATCTTCATCCGCCTTCCAGGTATTGGTCGTGATTCCCAATTCTCCTGCGATGTAGCTGCACGACCGAATCTGCAATGAGTCCCAACTTCCTGTGCCGAGTGCGTTCGCTATTTTGGGTTTCGATGGAGCAGGCGGAGCAGGCGGAGCGACATATGCGGGTGGCGTTGAACCTGTTGCGTATGCCACCTCAAGATCCGGCACGTTGCCTTTGAGCCAAGACTCCGCACCCACATCCAGGCGAACGAAGGCCGATGCACTGCTGCCCTCTGTGAAGGAATTGACTCCCTTGACAGTCAACTTGCCGCCGGGCCGTGAAAACACGGGTCCGCCCGAGTCGCCCTGACATCCCTGCACTTCTTCCTTACCTTGGTTGCGGTGGGTGGAATACGTAAGAGGGCCTACGGCAACCACGGTTCGCTCGCCTGTCTTGAGCTTGTGTTTGCCGCGTATGCCAAACAATCCTGCGGACTCCGATTCGCAGCCAAAGCCCACCATCACAATACTGTCGTTCACTTGGATCGCCGAGAAGTCCATTTTAACGGGAGGCACGCCAGTGAATTCGCTCTGCAGTGAAATAACCGCGAGGTCAGTCACTGATCCGAGGTCGTTTTGGGCCAGATCCAACTTTAGAAACGATGGGTGTACGACAACGGATTCGATGATTTTTGTTGTCTGCGACTTGCCCTCCTCAACGCCCGTGTCGATGCGAATCTTGTCGCCTTTCTTCATACGGATCACGGGTAACTTGCCAGGGGGAAGGTTTGATACGCAGTGACCGGCCGTCAGGATGTGCCGTTTGCCAACGAGCGAGGCTGTGCAACTGCGATTGATCTGAATCACACCAGGAAATTCGCCCAGTTCGGCTTCTTTGCCACCAATCAGTTTGGGGGTGGAATTATACGTGCGCGTGTTGCAGCCCGACAGCCCACCGTAACTCAAAAACAACGAAAGCGGCAGAAGGGCGAGTGCGCGGCCGCCCAAAGACATCCTGTGGATTCCAATGTGCATGTCGTGCTCCTTTGCAGTGAGACTCATTGGCTTCGTTTCATCATGAACACTTTCGACGAGCCGATCACGCTCCTCAGCTCTCCCTCGAATGTGCTGACTTTCCACTCGCGGCCGCCCGCAAAACTGAACGAAACGTTGCTCGACGTGGGCACTCCTTCCACCGAGGTGCCCAGTGTCTTTCCGGTTTCCTCGTCAACCAATTCGAGCACTGCCAAAGTTGCTGTTGTGCGCAAACGAACCAAACAGCGCGCTTCGTCAGTCCAGCTTCCCGACGGGATTCCAATGTCCTCCGCTAGGAGGTCGCACCGCGTGCGTTGGACCGAGTCCCAATTTTCGGTTCCCAGCGTGCTGGGTCTGTCGGATTGCGTCGGCGCAGGCGGCGCCGGTTGTGTGGGCGGCGCGGGCAGCCTCGCTCCCGACGCGTGAGCCGCATTGAGGTCGGGCACGAGCCCCTTGAGCCACGACTCCGCTCCCGCGTCGAGGCGGGCAAAGCCGGTGATGAAGTCGGCCTGAGTGTAGGCATTGACCCCTTTCACCGCGAACTTCCCGCTGGCAAGAGTCAGCACGGGTCCACCTGAGTCGCCGGGGCACAATTGGACAACCTTCTTCGCCTCCTCCTTCTCGTCATCATCCTCTCGGAGTGTCGTAAAGGTTTTCTCAAACACGGCAATCACTTTGCGCTGACCCGTCTTGAGTTCGATCCGCCCAGTGTCAGTGTCCTTTCCTCCCCTAGAGTCCTTCTGGCAGCCAAAGCCGAGCAATTGAATGCGTTCGCCCGCTCGAATGGGCGAAAAATCTACTCGAATCGGAGCCACTGCGTAAAAATCGCTTTGGAGCGTTATGACGGCGAGGTCAGACACCGCGTCCCAAGTGCTGGTGTCGCTGCTATTGAATTCCAGGTAAGAGGGGTGCACGGACACGGATTCCACCAATGCGGTTGTTTCACCCTCGCCCTGCACAAGGCGCGCGTTGACGGGAAGCTTGTGACCTCTACTGTATTTAACAACATTTGCCTTCCCTGTTACTGGGTAATCAACCAATACGCAGTGGCCGGCCGTGAGGATGTGCCGTCTGCCGATGAGCGAGGCTGTGCAACCGCGGGCAATCTGGAGGACACCGGGGAATTCGCCCTCCTTGGCTTCACGACCACCGATGAGTTTGGGCGCGGAGTTATAGGAGCGCGTTTTGCAACCAGCGATCCCGCCGAGGCTCAGAAACAAGGTGAGCGGGAAAAAAGTGACTGCGCAACGCACTAAAGAAACACCGTAGAAACCCTTGTGCACGCGAGACTCCTCTTCGAATGGGGTAATTTTAGCAGAACCATCGGACAAAATTCATTTTCACAAAGGGTGCACACAGGACTTTAGAAAAGCAACTTGGTGACAAGGGAACAAGTCGTGTCCATGTTCTGCGCCCTGATTTTACCCTGAATATGTTCGAAACGAGTTGAAAACTCCTCCGTGTATCCGCATTTGTGGACGAGCACTCTCTTAGAGATCTCACCCGTGACCTCCGCGATGGAGTGAGCGAAACCCCACGCCTTCGCTTCGCGGTTGCTGAGGTTGATGAGATTTTCAGAGATGGACAAATTTGAGTAGTCCGAATCCACTGCACCTATGAACTGGTGAAAGAACTTCGATTTGTTCATTCCGCTTTGCTGGAAATACCTCTCGTCCATTTTGCCCAGGAAATCAAAAAGTGGCGCGAAGTCACCCGCGAGATGGGCAGGGAGTGTGATCTCGGGATCATCGAATGACTCGTTCAAAAGGACGGCCACGACGCGCCCTGCGTGCGTCGCAACAAAAGATCTTTCCCTCCGCGCTGTGCTCAAAAGGCGCTCCACCAGTGCAGTCATATGCTCGAGCGACAGCCCGAGGATGAGTGCCAGAGGTTCGCGCGAGGAAAACACGTGAGCAACGAGCGACACAGATGCCTCGACGTCGCTCTGTCGCATCGTGCGGAACTCTATCTCGCGTGGAGGAAGGGAATGTTCGGGCGTGGGCGACTGCATCACTTTGCTGTTTCCTTTGCATAAAAAAAACGGGAGACGTTTGCCATCGTGGGAATACGGCACGAGGGCCCCATCTGACTACGGCAAATTCCGCAGCGGCCCACCTTGGCACCCGGCAAGCCACGCCTGCACAGACGCTGCCCACTTCGCGCAACATGGAAAGAAGCGCGCAGGCAAATTCCGCACCACGCGGTTTGAAACAGGTGACGCGCACCGGGAGCAGACGAAACCATGGCGCAGGCGAAGCTGGGACCCGGCGAAGGGCAGAGCGGTGGAACAGCTGGTGGGTTTGCGGCCTTCATCGCGCTCACGCGCAATCCGGATCTGCTGCTAGGCCTCGTTGTGATAGCGGGCCTCGCTGCGGCGTTCGTTCCGCTGCCGAGCATCATCCTCGACTTTCTCCTCGCACTCTCCATCGCAAGCTCGGTGCTTATCCTCCTTGTGGGACTCTACATCGAGAAGCCACTCGACTTCGCGGTGTTTCCCACGGTGCTGCTCATTTCCACCGTGTTTCGTCTGCTGCTCAACTTCGCGACCGCTCGCAACGTCCTCACCCACGGTGGCGACCCGAACGGCCATGTCAGCCAACTCATCGAGGCTTTCGGGCACGTCATCATTGGCGACAACTATCTCGTCGGTATTGTGATGTTTCTCATCCTCATGGTCATCAACTTCATGGTGGTCACCAAGGGTGCCGGACGCATCGCGGAAGTCGGCGCGCGGTTCACTCTCGACGCGATGCCCGGAAAGCAGATGGCCATTGACGCTGAACTCAACGCCGGCCACATCAACGCCGACCAGGCGCGGACGCGGCGCAAGGGTGTCGAGAAGGAAGCGGACTTCTACGGTGCCATGGACGGTGCGTCCAAGTACATCCGCGGCGAAGCGCTGGTGGCCATCATCATCCTCGCGGTGAACGTCATCGTGGGATTCATCATCGGCGTGGTCCAGAAGAACATGACGGCCGCCGCGGCCGCCAAGACTTTCACCGTGCTGTCGGTGGGTGACGGAATCGTGGCCGCCATTCCCGGTCTGCTCGTGTCCATCGCGGGCGGCCTCATCGTCACGCGCAACACGAGTGAAGGAAACCTGGCCGGCGCCGTGTTCAGCCAGTTCCGCGCGCACGGCAAGGCGTTCTACATCGCGGGTGCGCTCATCCTTGTCATGGGACTCATGCCGGGCTTTCCGCACATCGCGTTTATCGCGCTCGCGATCTGTCTGTTCGCCACCGGCCGCTTCGCGGACAAGAGTGTGCAGGCAGAAGCGGACGCGAAAGTGACGGTCGAGCAGGACACCGAAAAGAAAGCCGCGGAAAAGGACGAGTCCAACCTCGACAACCTCATGAAGATAGACATCCTCTCGGTGGAGGTGGGCCATGGCCTGGTGCACCTCATCGACCCCAGCCAGGACGGCGAGGTGGTGGATCGCATCCAGAGCATAAGGAAACAGTTCGCGCAGGAGCTCGGCATCATCGTTCCGCAGATCCAGCTGCGCGACAATCTCCAGCTCGAACCCGGTCAGTACCAGATTTCCCTCAAAGGAAATGCCGTCTCCACTGGGACACTCATGGTGGATTATTTTCTCGCCATGGATCCAGGCAACGTGGAACTGCCCATCCACGGCGAGCAGACAAGCGACCCGGTGTACGGCCTTCCTGCCATCTGGGTGCACAAGCGCGAAAAAGACGAGGCGGTCTTCCGCGGCTACACCGTGGTCAACTGTGCCACGGTCATCGCCACTCACATCACCAAAGCGCTGCGCCAGTTCTCGGCCGAACTGCTCACGCGCCAGGATGTGCAGTACCTGGTGGACAAGCTCAAGGAAACGAACCCGAAGGTGGTGGAGGAAGTGCTGCACGGCGACAGGCTCACCATCGGCGACGTGGTGAAAGTCATGCAGAACCTTCTGCGCGAGGATGTGTCTGTGCGCGACTTGCTGAGCATTTTCGAATGTCTCGCAGACCACTGCCGCATGAACCGAAACCCGGACGTGCTTTCGGAGCAGTGTCGCAAGGCTCTCGGAAGGTCCATCGTGCAGAAATTCATGAACGAGTCCAAGGAGCTTTTAGTCATCTCGTTCAACCGCGTGGTGGAAGACAAGCTGCAAGGCGGGCTCACCACCACCGAATCAGGATCCACCTTTTTGGATCTTGATGCCCGCACGGCACAAGAGGTCCTGCAAAAAGTCATGGAAGCCACGGCAAAGTTCACGCCCGAAGGCACGCCACCTTGCCTTCTCCTGTCGGCGCGCCTTCGCAGCGCGTTCTGGCGCCTCTCCTCGCCCTACATGCCCGAACTCGGCGTGCTCGCCTACGACGAAGTGCCGCCGAACGTACCGCGGCGAAACCTGCTGCTTATCGAGTAGCCCTGCCCCGGGGCGGCTGAAGAGGCCACCCAGGCAACCAACGTAACAAATGACCGCGAAGACCGAGCGGAAACGGTAACCAGGGAGCGCCCGAGAACACATGGAAGTCAGAAAGTTCGAAGCCTTTTCCATGAACGACGCCATCAAGCTTGTCAAAAAGGAGCTCGGCAAGGATGCCGTCATCCTGCAGACGCGTGAAAAAGACACGCTGGCGATGGAGGATGGCCGCCCCATCCGCGTGGTGGAGGTGGTGGCTGCGGCAGCCTCTAGCCTCGGCCCGGAAGACGCAAGGCGCATCGCGTCGCGCGCACAGGGAACCTCGCCGGTCAGCTCCGGAGCCGGGGCACGCCCGGTGGAATTTCCACGCATAAAGACCACGAGCGATACCATCATTGTCAAGGGTTCACCCACCCTCGGCGTGCTCTCGACGCAGACCAAGCTCGCAACCCTGAATGCGAACTCCGCAAGGTCCGGCGCCCAGCCCAGCCCTGAACGCCGCGCACAGGCCGATGCTCGCGAACGCCTCCTCGCCGATCCGCGCCTCAATCCCATGGCTCAGATG
>Ga0163152_10009072_pt1 | contig 10460 bp, 4 predicted proteins | sample OliLakLV19MP8IB2_FD_148635 | JGI IMG/M metagenome (GOLD analysis project Ga0163152, IMG submission 148635) | Freshwater microbial mat bacterial communities from Lake Vanda, McMurdo Dry Valleys, Antarctica - Oligotrophic Lake LV.19.MP8.IB-2 | ecosystem: Environmental > Aquatic > Freshwater > Lake...
ATTTGAAACAGCGCGGGCTGCTCGACGAGACGCTCGTCATCTGGGGCGGGGAATTCGGACGCACGCCCATGGTGCAACAGGGAGTCCTGGGCGCGGTCCAGGGACGTGATCATCATCCGCAAGCGTTCACGATGTGGATGGCTGGCGGCGGGATCAAGCCCGGGATTACATACGGAGCAACCGACGATCTGGGATTTCACGTCGCGGAAAACCCGGTCCACATCCACGATCTTCAGGCGACGATTCTTCACCTGCTCGGCTTTGATCACGAGCGATTGACCTACAAACATCAGGGCCGGCAATTCCGCTTAACCGACGTGCATGGCCACGTCGTAAAAGACATTCTCGCGTAAGCGCCTTTCTTAAAAAGGGTGGAACAGGCCACCGGCCTATTCCGGTCGGCGACCCGCCGACCGGAATGGGAAGGGCGTCCGCACGGAACCCCCCCGCCTACCTGTTTGAAGCGTCCGCCCGCGTTCCGTCCGGCGAGTCGCCGGACGGCACAGGCCGGTGGCCTGTGCTACCCAATTCCGAATTCTCAGACAGGTCGAGAGGCAAGGGCTGAATCAATCGCGGTCGCGATCGCCGCCTTTCCAGCGAGGGCGATCTTCGTCGTCGTCATCATCATCGTCGTCGTCATCATCATCATCATCGCGGTCGTCGCCATCGCGTGAAGAGCGCTTTCCAGAAACCGTGACTGTTACGTTGTCGCGGCTGGCATTCCCGGCAGCGTCGCGGCATTCCACCGTGATGGTATAGACGCGATCTCGCTGGCCCGTTTGTTCCGCACGCAATAAAAGCGATAAATCCCGAGTGATGATCCAGTCCGGTTCATTGCCCACCGGTTGGTTGCTACGCACGGAAATGATTTTGCAGGTAAACGAACCGCAATCCTCCGCCTTTACGCTCAAGGTCACCGGAATGAGGCGACCATCGGCTCGGCGCAATTTTTTGGGGCTCGCTTTGATTTTCTTGATCCGGGGCGCAACCGTGTCCTGGACATTCACCGTCGAGGAGCACTGAACGGCGGGTGCCTTCCCGTCTGAAACCCGCACCGCAACGGTGTGCGGGCCGGAAGCCAGCGCGACCTTGAGTTTCACCGTTTGAGGGCGCGGCGGGTGCGTCGCGGATGGAAAGTTTGTTTGGACATCCATTCCATCGACGTTCCAGATAACAGCGAGCGCATCGCCGTCTGGATCGTTTACGGTCACGACGATATCCGAGCTGCATTCCACCGGCCCGGGCTTCGGGCAAGTCAGGATCGGAATTTGGTTCTCAAACGCGCCGATGTCGCAGGCCGGACCTTGGGGACGCGGAAAACCGCGCTGGTCGATCGCCAGCGTCGCGCCCACGACATCAACACACCCGCCGGCGTCAAGCGCGGGGCTTCCAATTCCTAACGCGTGGGTGAACGTCGGCCCGCCGTTGGGCCCGAGCGGCCCGAGCTTTGCGTCGATTGGAAGATCGACCGTGCCGACAATGTTTCCATTGGCCGCATTGACCAAACCGCTCGTGCCATCGCTGTCCAGGTTGTTGCCCAGGGACTCGATGGCCGGGGAACGATCTAGGAAAAAATTCTGCCGCTGATTGTCCGCCACGAGCGTGTTGACCATCCGCGTCACCAACCCGAGATTCTGGGGCAAGGCGGCGATCGCCACCGCGTTGGAACCCCCGGTATTGCGAGCGATGGTGCAGGAGGCGAGGGAAAGATTTGCGGCCTCGTTCGGGAAAACGATGTGAAGGAGGCCGTTTCCCAAGCCGGTCTCTGACGTCCGATTGCCGCTGATGGTGCAGTTCTCCATTTCACCGTTAACTCCCTGGAAATTGACACCGCCGCCCTGGAACTCGGCGAAGTTGGCGATCACAGCCGAGCCTTTCGCCAGAAATTGTGAGCTGTGAAAAATGAAAACGCCGCCGCCGCTGCTCGTCGCGTTATTGCGGCTGACCGTCGAGTTGACGAGCCTCAGCGGACCAAGACTGAAAATGCCGCCGCCAAACCCGACCCCGCCTCCTTCGCTGGGGGCGTGGTTGAGTGTGACAACACAATTGCTCACCGTCAAATTGCCGCGGTTGAAGATGCCGCCGCCGAGATTGTCGGAGACCCCGTCGCTGCTGAGCACACGCCCATTGAGAATGGTCATGCCCGCAATCGTGACGTTTCCCGCGCCCACGCGAATCACCCGGAAACTTGGCGCATCACCGGCGAAGGTCCGCGTCACGAACAATTTCTCCGGGCCGGGGCCAAGAATCGTCAAATCTTTGTCAATCCGCAGCGTGCTTTGCAGGACGATCACAGTCCGTCGCCGGAGGGCAAACTGGATTGTATCGCCGGCTGCCGCGTTGGAGATGGTGTGGCGCAGGGAACCCGGCCCATCGTCATGGGTATTGTAAACAGTCAGCGAGTTCGACGAAGCCGCATGTCGAAACGCCACCGGAGCGAACGCGTCGGCGGCTGGGATTTTCGGCGTGGCGAACTGCGCGATGGCCTGGCTTGGGCCCAAGGCGATGAGGGCCGCGAGAGAACACAAATAAGGGGCGGATAATTTATTCATGGGATTTGGTCTGGATGTTTAACGATTCAGTTTGGTAACAATTCCTCCACGACTCAAGGGATAAGGCCGCTGGGAACGTTCAGAATACCCGTAACCCCGGTTCGGATTTGCGCAACCCGGTTTCTTCGCAGTCCCCGCTTTTCTGTCCGCCCGTTACGTGACTTTTTCCTTCTTCAACAGTTGGCTGATCCCAAATCCAGCCCCGATTCCAACCGCCAAATATACAAATCCGGCGGTCTGGTTTCCCAACAGAATTTTCCCGACACCAAACAGAAACGAATAGACCAGGACCACTCCCAGAAACCAGCAGGCGAAAAGGCGGATGTAACCAGTGTCCCCTGTAATTTCCGGCAGCCGGGCTGCGACCGGCTTCCAACCCCAGCCGCCGGGATGAACGCGCCTGTAAAAATTGTGCAGGGTCTTTTCGTCGGTCGGTTGCGTCAGGAAGGTCACGATGATCCAGGTCAGCGTGGTGACGGCCACAATGAGGAACAGCGTGTTCGGAAATTGTAATTTGGTCTGGCTCACCAGATAGCCATAGACGATCAAGGGCGTGATCATCGCTGCAATTTCGCTCCATGCGTTGATGCGCCACCAGAACCAGCGCAGGATGAGGACCAGGCCCAAGCCCGCGCCCGCCTCAATGATAAACGTCCATGCCCCGGAAATTGTGCTGATGAAATTGGTGACGATCAGGGAAATGACCATGATTAAAATGGTCGTGATGCGCGAAACTTTCACGAGGCTTTTTTCGTCCGCGTCGGGGCGGAAGAATCGTTTGTAAAAATCGTTGATGACGTAGGAGCAGCCCCAGTTGAGCTGCGTGGAAATGGTGGACATGTAGGCGGCAAGGAATGACGCTACCAGCAGCCCTCTGAGCCCGGCCGGCAAATGATCCCGCATCGCGTAAACGTAGCCCAGCCGCTTTTGGTCGGCGGGGAGATCCGGGTAAAGAACCAGGCTGGCCAGCGCCACGATGATCCACGGCCAGGGACGCAGGCAATAATGGGCCACGGCGAACCAAAGCGTCGCGAACAGGGAATGTTTTTCATTCTTCGCGGACATCATGCGTTGGGCGATGTAACCGCCGCCGCCCGGTTCGGCGCCGGGATACCACGAGGCCCACCATTGAATTCCCACGTAGGCCAGAAATGCCGCAAGCGTCAGCCCCATCGCGCCGACCGCGGAAGTATCTCCAATGGTGGGGAGAAGCTGGAACGTGCTGGCAGGAAGTTTTTCCTGCAACCCGGCCATGCCGCCGATTTCCGGCAGCCTCAAAACAACGACTGCCAGGGTGGTGCAACCGGTCATGGCGAGCACGAATTGAAACGCGTCCGTCACCGCCACGCCCCACAGTCCGGACAGGGCGGAATAAATCGCAGTCACGACTAGCGCGCCCACCAGATACCACATCACCTGCTCCTTCGGGATTCCGAACATCCCTTCCAGAATGGAGGCCATGGCTGTGTTCACCCAGGCCATGACAATGCAGTTCATCAGAATCCCGAGGTAGAGCGATCGAAAGCCCCGCAAGAACGCGGCCGGTTTCCCCGAGTAACGCAACTCGACGAATTCCACGTCGGTCATGATTCCGGCCCGGCGCCATAATCGCGCAAAAAAGAAGACGGTGAAGATGCCGCCGAAAACAAAATTCCACCAGAGCCAGTTGCCCGCGATGCCGTTTTTGGCCACCAGTTCCGTCACCGCCAGTGGCGTGTCCGCGGCAAACGTGGTCGCCACCATCGAGGTGCCGGCCAGCCACCATGGCAGATTTCGGCCGGAGAGGAAAAAATCCTGCATGCTGCCGCCGGCCCGTTTGGCGTAATAGACGCCAACCAGCGCGCTGCCGAGGAAATAGAAAACAACGATGGCCCAGTCAATGGTCTGCATAGGTTCGTGAACGCCGCGAGAATTGAACAACGATGGCTGGCATGCTGCGTGGGATTAGGACGGCGGGGCACCGGATCGCGCAAGCTTTTTCTTCGAGCCGGCACATTTTTCCGAAAACGATTCCGTTCAAAAGACTCGGGATGCGTCAGGGCGCGGAATTGTTGCCGCCTCGACTCCGATCATCCACCGACAAAGCGCGGAGGCCGAAGCAGCGCGCTTGACACCGCGACGTTGCCGAGACAAGTGGGGCGGGCTTCCAGCCTGCCTCAGCGGGTATCTTGCCCGCGAACCAAGATACTGGGGCTGGAAGCCCCGCAGGCAGACAGGATGTCTGCCCCACTAATTTGGCAGCGCGTCGAGATGCGCGCGCGGGAATACGGCGTCCAAGTTTCGACCGCCCGGACGCTTCGGCTATTTCATCGCCGCCAGGCATTCCCGCCAGATCGGCCGGGAGTTGTGCGCCGGTTTCCGAACGATCCGCTTCGCGGCGCGGGTCGGCTCGATGCCGGAGGCGGATTCCGGTTTGGCCGCGCCTGTTCCCTCGGCCCGCGACGTTCGCGGTCGCCGGAGTCGTCGAACGCCGGGGCCGCGACGTTGTAATCAAATCCGTCAGCGCGTTTCCGGACGATGCCCCGCCCGATGAAACGCTCCAGGGAACGCAGCGCGCCGTGATCTTCCGGGGTGACAAAACTGATCGCGTCCCCAACCGCGTGCGCGCGACCCGTGCGGCCAATGCGATGCACATAATCTTCCGAGTGCATCGGGAAATCGTAATTCACCACATGCGAGATGCCATCGACATCAATCCCGCGCGCGGCGATGTCCGTGGCCACCAGCACGCGCACCGCGCCCGACTTGAAATCTTTCAACGCGCGCAGTCGCTGATTCTGTGAGCGGTTGGAGTGGAGCGTCGCGGTTTTAATCCCGCTGCTTTCGAGCTTGCGCGCGATGCGATCCGCGCCGTGTTTCATCCGCGAGAAGACGAGCACCATGTCCAGGTCCGGATCGCGCAGCAAATGGGCGAGCAAAGCCGGCTTCAAATGCTTCGGAACCTCGTACACCAGTTGTGTGACGGTCTCGGCCGGGTTCGCGCGGCGCCCGATCTGGACGGTCTTCGGCGCGTGCTGGAACTCGTGCGTCAGCGACTCAATTTCTTTTGAGAGCGTTGCGGAGAATAAAAGCGTCTGCCGTTTCTGGGGCAGCGCCCTGACGATTTGCCGGATCGGCGGGAGGAATCCCATGTCGAGCATCCGGTCCGCCTCGTCGAGGACGAGAAAGGTCAGCCCGGAGAAATCGCAATGCCGCTGCTGCATCAGGTCGATCAGCCGCCCCGGTGTGGCGACGACGATGTCCACCCCCGAACGCAAGGCCTGAATTTGCGGCTGTTCGCCCACGCCGCCGTAAACCGTGGCCATCCGCAACGGCAGATGTTTGGCGTAAGCCCGGACGTTTTCCTCGATCTGGACGACCAGTTCACGCGTCGGCGCGACGATCAGCGCGCGGATCTTGCGCCGGTCTCCCTGCGCAAGCATCGTCGAAAGTTTGGCGAGGATTGGGAGCACGAACGCGGCGGTCTTGCCAGTGCCGGTCTGAGCGATCCCGATGAGATCGTGGCCGGCCACGATCTGCGGGATGGCCGCTGCCTGGATGGGCGTGGGCTCCGTGTAACCGGCATCCTGGACGGCTTTCAAAATATTGGCTTCAAGGCCAAGGGAACTAAATGGCATATCCGATGAGTATGAGCCACTGGGAATCGATAGCACGCTTCAAACACGGAAAGTTTTGGGCAAACCGCCCGTTCGCCTGGACCGCCCCGGCAACCTCGCCAGGCGCGGCAAAAGTAATTTGGGAGAACAGTCGTCAGAGTTGGGGAATTGTCCTAACGTAAAGTCGCTTCGGCCCCGATTGCGGAGGGAGTGCGTCGCAGCGAATCTTAGGGCGGGTCCTTGAGCGAGAGCGATCTTCCGGTCTTGAAACTCGACACGGAGTGCAGATCCCGCGCTGCCACGCGAGCCGTGCCGGAGCCCGGTTGAGCCTGAATTCCGAAGTTGGAACGGGTAGCACGGGCGACCCGCCCGTGCCGTCCGGCCACTGGCCGGACGGAACGGAAGAGACGCTGGTTCTGTAAAATGATGCGCAAAAAAGTTCGTGTGTTTCACCCGTTCCGGGCGGCGAGTCGCCGCCCGGCACAGGCGGGTCGCCTGTGCTACCCGGCGCCTTCGCCGTCACTCCTTCGGAGTTCGGGTTAAATTGAAAGAGCAGTTTAGAATTATGCAGATTGGAAAGCAGTTACATCCTCGACCCCATGTCATAGAGCCGCCCCTGCGGGCTGAGTTGTTCAGTTTGGAACAACTGGCGCGGCACGCCCGAAAACTGGCCGCCGAGCATCAGGTCGTCACGGCTTCGGGCTCCAATCTTCTCCTGCAACGTCTGGGCGAAAACGAACAGATATTGAAAACCTTCAATCGCGCCACGCTCAAGGTGAATCCCGAACGGAACATCACCCCAGCCGCCGAATGGCTGCTCGATAATTATTACCTGATCGAAGAGCAGGTCCAATTGGCCCGCCGGCATCTGCCGCGCGGCTACAGCAGGAAGCTGCCCAGGCTCTCCAGCGGCGCCTCCGCCGGACTTCCACGAGTGTATGACATCGTGCTGGAATTAATCTCCCACGTGGACGCCCAGGTGGATATCGAGCAACTGCGGGCGTTTGTGGCAGCCTACCAGTTGGAATCCTCTCTGACCCTGGGCGAACTATGGGCCGTGCCGATCATGCTTCGCCTGGGCCTGATTGAAAACCTGCGGCGCGTCACAGCCCGTCTCGCACTGGCGCGCCAGGAGCGCGATCTGGCGGATGCGTGGGTGGATCGATTGCAGGATATGGTGGAGGAAAACCCTTCGCAACTGGTCGTGGTCGTCGCGGAGATGGCGCAGGCGGACCTTCCGTTCACCAGTTCATTCGTCGCGGAATTCTGCCAACGCTTGACCCGGCAGAACCCGATGCTGCATCTGGCCCGGACCTGGCTTGAACAACGGCTGGTCGAACAAGGCATGTCCACCGAGCAACTCGTCCAGCAGGAGAGTCAAAATCAGGCCGCCGACCAAATCTCCGTCAGCCACAGCATCGGCAGTCTTCGCTCGTTGAGCGCGATGGATTGGAAGGAATTCGTCGAGGCCCTCAGCGCGGTCGAGCAGGTTCTGCGCACCGATCCGGCGCGGGTTTACCGGTCCATGGATTTTTCGACGCGCGATAACTATCGCCATTCAGTCGAGGCGATCGCCCGGCACAGTGACTCGTCGGAAACCGAGGTCGCACGGAAAGCCATCCGCCTGGCCACCGAGAGCTTCGCCTCCAAAAGCCCGGAGCACCGCGCCTCCCACGTCGGATTTTATCTGATCGACAAGGGACAACCGGTTCTCCATCGCACGGTTGGAATGCGGCGCGACTGGCGATCACGGTTTCAAAATATCATCCAATCCTTCCCGCTGACGTTTTACGCGGGAGGAATTGTTTTGCTCACCGTTCTCGGCGCCTTTTCATTTGCCTGGCACATCCGCGCCTACGGATTCCCGTTCTGGCAACTGGTCGTGGCCAGCCTTGTCGTGATGCTTTGCGCCAGCCAGTTGGCGGTGGCGTTGATCAACTGGATGGCCACTCTCCTGGTCAAACCCAGCCTGCTGCCGCGCATGGATTATTCCTCCGGCATCCCGGTGGACTGCCGCACCATCGTCGTGGTGCCGACGCTCCTCACCAGCCTGGAGGGTGTGGATCATCTGATCGAAACCCTTGAAATCCACCATCTCGCCAACCGGGGGCAGAACCTTCACTTCGCTCTGCTGACCGATTTTCGCGACGCGTCGCAAGAAACGGAGCCCGGCGATCAAGGCTTGATCGAACGAGCCCGGATGGGCCTCGCGGCATTGCAGGAAAAATACGCTTTCGATCGGCCGGATATTTTCTTTCTATTCCATCGGCCGCGCCGGTGGAATCCGGCGGAAAATCGCTGGATGGGGCATGAACGCAAACGCGGAAAGCTCGGGGACTTTAACGCGTTCCTGCGTGGCGGTTCCGCGGAATCTTTTTCCGAAATCATTGGGGAGACCTCCGTCTTGTCCGGGATCAAATATGTGATCACGCTCGATACCGACACCAATCTGCCCCGCGATGCCGCTCACGAACTGGTCGGAACGATGGCCCATCCGCTGAACCGGCCGAAATTCGATCCGGCCCGGGGGATCGTCACCGAAGGTTACGCGATCATGCAGCCGCGCGTCGGGGTGAGCCTGGCCAGCGCGGGCCGATCCTGGTTCGTCCGGCTCTTCACCGGAGAGGTCGGCATTGATCCCTATACGCGGGCCGTCTCCGATGTTTACCAGGATCTGTTTCAAGAAGGCTCCTTCATCGGGAAAGGAATTTACGACTTGGACGCGTTCGAGAAAGCGCTGGCCGGGCGCTTCCCGGAGAACGCCGTGCTCAGTCACGATCTGATTGAATCCTGCCATGCCCGCTCCGCGCTGGTCAGCGACGTGGAATTTTATGAAGACCATCCGTCCCGCTACAACGCCGAAATTTCCCGGCGCCACCGCTGGGTTCGCGGCGACTGGCAGATCGCCCGGTGGCTCCTCCCGTGGGTTCCTGGAAGCAACGGCCATTACACCGCCAACCCCCTCTCCGGCTTGTCCCACTGGAAAATCTTCGATAACCTCCGCCGCAGCCTCGTCCCGTTCGGTCTCCTGCTCCTGCTTTTTGGCGGCTGGATATTTTTTCCCGCCCTCGCTGGCCTGGGTTCCCTCGCCGTCCTCCTCATCGTCGTGCTTCCAGGATTCCTGCCGGCTGCGGCGAATATTTTTCAGAAACCGTCCGAGGTGCCGTGGCCGGTTCATCTTCAGGCCTTGCGCGAGGCGGCGCAACGGCAGGTGGGCCAGGTTTTCCTGACGTTGGCCTTTCTACCCCACGACGCGTTCATGAACCTGGACGCGATTGCCAGAACGCTGTTTCGGTTGTTGGTGAGCCGGAAACGGCTGCTGGAATGGCGAACAGCCAGCGAAGCCGAGCGGACTGCCCGGACCGATCTGGCTGGTTTCTACGCCGCAATGTGGGTTGCGCCCGCCTTCGGCATCGTGAGCGTCATCCTTCTCGCCTTCCGGAACTCCGACCATTTGCTCCTGGCCGTTCCCCTTTTGGGAATGTGGCTGGCCGCGCCCTGGCTGGCGTGGTGGATCAGCCAGCCAATCGCGGAGCCCGCGCCGGACCTGACGCCCGAGCAACTGGCCTTCCTGAACCGCACCGCCCGCAAGACCTGGTTCTTTTTTGAAACGTTCGTCAACGAGCAGGAGAACTGGCTGCCGCCGGATAACTTTCAGGAACAGCCCGCGCCGATTGTGGCCACGCGCACCTCGCCAACCAACATTGGATTGTCGCTGCTTGCGAACCTGGCGGCCGTGGACTTTGGCTATCTGCCGGTCGGCCAATTGATCCGGCGCACCCAAAACACCTTTACCGCGCTGCAACGGCTCGACCGGTATCGCGGACATTTTTACAATTGGTACGACACCCGGACCCTCAAGCCGCTGTTGCCCCTTTATGTTTCCAGTGTGGACAGCGGAAACCTCGCCGGGCATTTGATGACACTGGGCTCCGGCCTGCGGGAATTTCGGGACCAGAAAATTTTCTCGCCGCACATTTTTTCCGGCCTGCGCGAAACGGCCGGGATTTTGGAGGAACAAGCCGGAGCGAACGATGAACTCGCCCGGTTCAAAGCGGAACTGGCAGACGCCCCCGCCACACTCCAAGCCGCGCAGGAGGTGTTGAAACGGGTCACGGCCCTGGCCCGTCAGATCGCGGGCACTTTGGAGAACGGGCCGGCGGAAACAAAAAGCTGGAGCCTGATACTGCTTCGCAACTGTGAGGAGCACATGGAGGATATCCATCTCCTGGCTCCGTGGTTGACTGTGGCGGCATCGCACGTCCACAGGCCCGCAAAGTCTTCGACACCGCTCGTTCCGTCGACCGGGGAA
>Ga0163152_10009075_pt1 | contig 10459 bp, 10 predicted proteins | sample OliLakLV19MP8IB2_FD_148635 | JGI IMG/M metagenome (GOLD analysis project Ga0163152, IMG submission 148635) | Freshwater microbial mat bacterial communities from Lake Vanda, McMurdo Dry Valleys, Antarctica - Oligotrophic Lake LV.19.MP8.IB-2 | ecosystem: Environmental > Aquatic > Freshwater >...
GCGTTTGATTGCCGATTGGCAAGTCTCCGGTCAGGGCAGAAAACCACCCGCCATGGAACCGATGAACATCGACTTATCCCAGACTCTCCGACACGCAGGATTACCAGGGTGGATTCGATAATGGTGCTGCAATTCATGGCGTGTGGCGCGAGTTTTTGCCTGGAGCGGCGGTACGAGAGTCGGGAGAATTGCCTGGTTGGGCTGTCAGTTTTTTGACGAGTCAAAAGAGATAAATTTGTGACGGGTCCCGCAAAATGGGGGTGGCGAGCTTGCCGCAGCGGGTAAAATAAACTTCGATGACGCGGGGCAACCCGCGACGTCAAACCCTTCGTAGGTTCCTGCCCCGCCTACGAAGGTTTTTTTATGCGCTGACCGACCGACAGCCGCTCGGCAACTCCGCAGGAAGTGATCTGCCGGCAGCCAAGCCCGCGGCGCAGTGGTGGCCTCATTGCGGCTGTGCTCGACTTGATCGTCGGCTGTTTGCCCGATTGTTGGGTACTCTCACGACGCTTCTCGGCGCTATGATGGGCTTCACCAGACTATTGGTGCTAAACAGTCATCCGGCTCCGCGATTTTTTTCGAGGGACCCACTAAAGTGGGGATTGATTCCGTGCATCGCGAACTATAATGAATGACGACGACGCGGGGCAACCCGCTGAGTCACGAACCTTCGCAGGTTCCTGCCCCGCCTGCGAAGGTTTCTTTTTGCGCTATTGGTTTGTCGCGTTGGGAAGTGGAGCGAGTTTGGTTCCGCTTCGACCGGCGATTTTTTTTTTGCGATCCCGGCCAAAATATCGCTTGCCTTGGCGAAAGTCTGGCTACAATGAACAATGACGATGCGGGGCAACCCGCTGAGTCAAACCCTTCGTAGGTTCCTGCCCCACCTGCGAAGGTTTTTTTATGCGCCGACGAGTATCGCGACCGCGGAGTTTGCGATGCCGCGTGAGATTCTCCCAGACCTGGATTTCAAGTGGCGCCCGATCAGAATTCTCGGAACACTCTTGGTCCTGGATACCGTCGCGTTCTACTTTCTGTGGACGCACTTTTCTGAGTTTGATCGGGTTTTCTATGTTTCTACGGCCGCATTCGTCGTAATCACTAGCGTTGGATTGACTCTTCAGCACTTGATATTCACGCGGTATCGCTGTTCGCGGTGCCGCACACTGATGTATCGCACTGCGGAGTCGCGGGCTCCCGGCCAAAACCTCGTCTTCTATTGCCCGAACTGTGACGTCGAATGGGACACGGGATTCAGCCAGAGCTCTGCTTGATTGAGTTCTCAACGGCGACCTGCTTGACCCCTGGCGGGTCTCGGCGATAGGATGCTGCCCACAGATGGCTCGATCGCCCAGGCGGTCGGGCTTTCTTTCGGCGGAACATTGTGAAACCCTTCACAAAGTATCAGGTGAAACCCTTCACAAAGTATCAGGTGAAACCCTTCACAATGTTCCGGCACCGTCCCCCGCAAACCGCAGCTTAGTTAACGCCGCCGATTGATGCTGGCAGGATGCCAGCCCGACGCCCACCCACCTGGCAGGTGCATCGATGGAAGCCGTTTGGCTGCCGGTATTTTTGTTTGCGTTGGCCGCCTCGTTTGTTTCAGTGGCCATGGTCTCGCTCGGCTGGCTGTTGGGCCCCAGTCGCACGAGCCGGGTGAAGGAGATGCCGTACGAAAGCGGCATGGACCCAATCCACGACGCCCGCCGGCGCTTCGACGTGCGGTTCCACTTGGTGGCAATCGCCTTCCTGGTGTTCGACGTGGAATTGCTGTTCCTCTATCCCTGGGCCGTGGCCAGCCGCAGCCCCGCAGGCATCGACGCCGCGGTTGCCAGTGGCGCAGTCAGCAGCCGCTCGCTGGTATTCGGCGAAGTGATGGTTTTCATCCTGCTTTTGGCCGCCGGCTTTGCCTATGCCTGGCGCAAGGGAGTTTTCCGATGGCGGTAGTACTGCCCGAAAACGTGGTCGTTAGCAAGCTCGACGAGCTGGCGAGCTGGTGCCGGAAGAACAGCCTGTGGCCGATGCCATTCGCCACGGCCTGCTGCGGCATTGAGTTGATGGCCACCGGCGCAAGTCGGCACGACCTGGCGCGGTTCGGCGCCGAAGTGTTCCGCTTCAGCCCCCGGCAGTGCGATTTGATGATCGTAGCCGGCCGGGTGGTGATGAAGATGCTGCCGGTTTTGCAGCGCATCTGGCAGCAGATGCTCGAGCCGAAGTGGTGCATTTCGATGGGGGCCTGCGCATCGACGGGGGGAGTATTCGACACCTACTGTGTAGTCCAAGGGATTGATCGTTTTATACCGGTCGACATGTACGTGCCCGGCTGCCCGCCGCGCCCCGAGCAGTTGATCCAGGCGATCATCGACCTGCAGGACAAGATCCAGCGCGAAGGGACGCTCACCGGACGCGAGTTCGGGCTGGCTTCGCGTCAGCAGACGAAGCGGGCGCTTGTCGAGATCCCGATTATTTCCGGCGCGCCGGTCCTGCCCTCGGCCCTTACTCGGTAGTTGGACGAGAAATTGCGATGGCCGCTACGAACGACACCTTGACCGCGCTGGAAGCCATGCTTCCCGGCGTGGAGACGAGCGAATTCCGCGGCGATACGCGCGCCGTGGTGCCGCGCGAGTCGCTCGTCGAAGTCCTGCGGCTGCTGCGCGATCGGCGCGGGTTCGATTTGCTGGTCGATGTCACGTGCGTCGACTACTTGAACTATCGCGACGCTCGCGATCGGTTCGGCCTGGTCTATCTGCTGGCGAACACGACGACCAACGAGCGGATCACGTTGCGAGTCTACGTCGGCGAGAGCGATCCGGTGGTTCCCTCGGCAGTGCCGCTGTGGACGGGCGCTGACTGGCTGGAGCGAGAAGTTTACGACATGTTCGGGATCGTCTTTGAGGGGCATCCCGACCTGCGGCGGATTCTGCTGCCCGACGAGTTTACGGCGTTCCCGCTGCGGAAGGACTACCCGCTACAAGGGCGCGGCGAGCGGCACAATTTCCCGGTGTTACGGCGCGAAGAGGGCTAAGCAACCTGCCGCAGAACGAGAACACGAAGTTCACTGGCGGAGCCAAAAGAATGCTGGCGGAGCCAGTGGCACCCGGCACAATCAGGTAAAACCCGAGCTGGTCATGTCCGAAACCGTCAACACCCTGGCCGAAGCGATCGCCGCCCCGCCGGCCGGCGCGCCGCCGCAGTTGGACGAACAGGACTACCTGTGGACGCTCAACTTTGGTCCGCAGCATCCGGCGACGCACACCACATTGCGGTTGGTGCTCAAGCTCGACGGGGAGCGCGTCGTCGACGCTATACCGGACATCGGCTACCTGCACTCGGGTTTCGAGAAGCTCGGTGAGCACCTCGACTACAACCAGTACGTCACGATCACCGACCGCATGAACTACATCTCGCCGATGGCCAACAACGTGGCCTGGCACGGTGCGGTCGAAAAACTGCTGGGCCTCGAGCTGACGCCGCGGGCCAAGTACCTGCGGGTGATCGTCTCCGAGTTGGCCCGCATCAGCGATCATCTGCTGTGCAACGGCGCGGTGGGGCTCGACCTGGGCGCGTTCACGTATTTTCTCTACGCGTTCAATCAGCGCGAAGCGATCTACGACATTTTCGAAACCGTCTGCGGCGCGCGATTCACCAACAGCTACACGCGCGTCGGCGGGCTGATGCACGACGCTACGCCAGACTTAGTCGCGAAAGTGCGGGCGTTTTTGCGGGTGTTCCCCAAGACGCTCGACGACATGGATCGGCTGCTGAATCGCAACCGCATTTTCATCGATCGCGTAAAAGGGGTCGGGGTGCTCACCAAGCAGGAGGCGAACAGCCGCAGTTGCACTGGCCCGATCGCGCGGGCCAGTGGCGTGGCGCGCGATCTGCGCAAGGACGAGCCGTACCTGGCGTACCAGGATTTTGATTTCAAGGTTTGCTGCGCCACGGCTGGCGATTGCCTGGCCCGCTACCTGGTGCGGATGGCTGAGATGCGCGAGAGCCTGAAGATCGTTACGCAAGCGATCGAGAACCTGCCTGCCGGGCCGGTCAACGTGGGCATCGACCAGCGAACGGCGCTCCCGCAGAAGCGGCAAGTCTATTCGACGATCGAAGGGTTGATCTCCCACTTTGAGCTGGTGATGAGCAATCGCGGGTTCGAAGTGCCGCGCGAAGAGACGTACGCCGCGATCGAGAGCCCCAACGGCGAGTTGGGCTTTTACATCGCAGGCGATGGGAACAACACCGCGTACCGCGCCCGCTGCCGGCCACCGTCGTACATCCACTTCGCGGCGTGCGGAAACGCCGCGAACGGGCATACGCTCAGCGACGTGGTGGCGGTGCTGGGCAGCCTGAACATTATCGCGGCCGAGTTGGATCGGTAACTGACGAGTAGATTCTCGAAATCATGGCGACTGCCGAACGCATTTTGACCGACGAGATGGTCGCAGCCATCAAGGCCTACTTTCCGCGCTATCCCACGCGGCAAGCCGTCACCTTGCCGGCGCTGCACATCGTGAACGATCGGCTGCGCTACGTGCCGCTGCAGGCCGTGGTCGAAATCGCCGAATTGCTCGAGCTGCATCCGGCCGAGGTGCAAGACACGCTGTCGTTCTACGGATTCTTCAAACAAGACTCGCCGCACGGCAACACGCGAGCATGGGTGTGCCGGTCGATCGCGTGTGCCCTGCGCGGCGGCGAAGAGACGCTCGAGTACTTGTGTGAAAAGGCGCGAGTCGAGCCCGGCCAAACCACGGCTGACGGCCGCCTGACGCTCGAATTTGCCGAATGCTTGGGGGCTTGCGATTTCGCCCCCTGCATGTTGGCGGGCAAAACCTTGCACAAAGACCTGACTCGCGAGAAGTGCGACGACTTCTTGCGATCGCTGGAGTAATCACGCGCGTGGCGAAGTTTGAACCAGTGCTGCTGGCCAATATCGACGTCCCCAATAGCTTCACGTGCGCGGTGTACGAGTCGCGCGGCGGTTACCAGGCGCTGCGCAAGGCGGTCGGCCCCATGCAGCCGGCCGACGTGACGGAAGTAGTCAAGACGAGCGGGCTGCGCGGCCGCGGCGGGGCCGGCTTTCCGACCGGGCTCAAGTGGACGTTTCTGCCCAAGGGGCATCCCGGCCCGATCTACATGTGCATTAACGCCGACGAAAGCGAGCCGGGCACGTTCAATAATCGCATTCTTATGGAGCTCGATCCGCACCAGGTAATCGAGGGGGTCATCCTCAGTTGTTATGCCACACGGGCTACGACCGCCTACATCTACCTACGCTACGAATACCCGCTGTGCTATGAGCGGCTGCAATTAGCGATCGACGAATGCTACGCGGCTGGCTACCTGGGCAAGAACATCCTGGGGACCGATTTCGCGCTTGATATCTACCTGCACCGCGGCGCGGCGGCTTACATCTGCGGCGAAGAGACGGGGCTGATCGAAAGCCTCGAAGGCAAGCGGGCCTGGCCGCGGATCAAGCCACCGTTTCCAGCCGTCGAAGGGGTATTCCACAAGCCGACGGTCGTCAACAACATCGAAACCGCCTGCTGCGTCACACACATCATCGATCGCGGCGCCGATTGGTTCAAATCGATCGGCGTGCCTGCCGACCCCAACAACCCGCGCGACGCGGGCAGCTATGGGCCGAAGCTTTACTGCCTGAGTGGCCACGTGAACAAGCCCGGTTGCTACGAAGCGCCGCTGGGGATCACGCTGCGGCAGTTGATTGACGAATACGGTGGTGGCGTGTGGAAGGGCCGCCGCGCGAAAGCGGCCATTCCTGGCGGCATCAGCATGGGGCTGTTCACCGAAGCGGAGTTCGACACGCCGCTGGATTTTGCCGGGCCGGGGCGCGTCGGCTGTCTGGGGCTTGGCACTGCCGCGGTCGTCGTGCTCGACGAAACCGTGAGTATAGTCGACTTTCTGCACAACAGTTGCCGGTTCTTCGCGCACGAAAGCTGCGGTCAGTGCACGCCCTGTCGAGAGGGGACCGCCTGGTCGCTGCGAATGCTCAATCGGATCAAAGCCGGCAAGGGCCGTTTGAAGGATCTCGACTTGCTGCTGGAAATCGGCGACTCGATTGGCATCATTCCCGGCACCACGATCTGCGGGCTGGCCGACGGCGCCGCCTGGCCGATCAAAAACGCGATCCGCAAATTCCGCAGCGAGTTCGAAGAGTACATCCGCTCGACGAACCCCGCTGGTTACGCCGTGGTCGATGCCGTGCCGGCCCTGCCGGTGTTGGCGCATCACTAAAAACTTACCCCCTCACCCCCGGCCCCTCTCCCGCAAGGGGAGAGAGGGGAACACGACATGGGAATCGTCCTGGTAAATGGCGTCGAGGTCGAAGTAGCCGACGACGAGCGGCTCAACGGCATTCAGGCCGCGGCGCGCGCCGGCGTCGAGATCCCGCGCTATTGCTGGCACCCCGGCTTGTCGGTCGTGGCGAGCTGCCGGATGTGTCTGGTCGAAACCGGCACGCGCAACGCCGAGACCGGCGCGATCTCGATGATGCCGAAGCTGGTGCCTGCCTGTCAGACGCCGGCCAAGGCCGGCACCGTGTTTGTCACCGAAAGCGAGACGGTCAAAAAAGCCCGCGCGATGGTCGAAGAGGACCTGCTGATCGATCATCCGATCGATTGCCCGATCTGCGACAAGGCGGGCGAGTGTTATCTGCAGGACTATCACTTCGAGCACGGCCAGAAGGAGCGGCGCGCCGATATCCGCCCGTTCACGAGCCGGCGTCGCGACCTGGGGCCAACGGTCACGCTGTTCGTCGATCGCTGCGTGATGTGCAGCCGCTGCGTGCGGTTCGGGCGTGAAGTCGCCGGCACCAGCGAACTGTTAGTGATCAACCGCGGCAGCGACGAAGAGATCGACGTGCTGCCCGGCTTTCCGCTGGAGAACAAGCTGTCGGGCAACGTGGTCGATTTGTGCCCTGTCGGCGCGCTGGGAGACAAGGATTTCTTGTATCAGCAGCGTGTCTGGTTCATGAAGCGGCACAAGCAAGTTTGCACGCACTGTGCGACGGGTTGTTCGATCTGGACCGAAGAGAATCAAGATCACGTCTACCGCGTCCGGCCGCGTGAGAATCCGCACGTCAATCAGTGGTGGATGTGCGATATCGGCCGGTACGGTTTCCATCACGTGCACGATGCAGCGCGCTTGGTCGGGGCGGAGCGCCGCGATGGAGACCAGTACGCGGCGATTGAGTTTTCCGAGGCGATCGCGGACCTAGGCCCGCGCTTTGATGCGCAAGCCAAGCAGGGGCGGCTGGCCGCGGTGTTGTCCCCCTTCTTGACGGTTGAAGAGGCGTTCCTGCTGGCACATTGGATTCGGTCTCGAGATGCCGACGCGCTAATGGCCGTCGGGCCCGTGCCTGTCGAAGGAGAAGATGAACGCTTCAAGAGCGGATTTACGATTCGCGCCGAGCGCTGTCCGAACCGGCGCGGCATCGAAGCGATCGTGCGTCATCCGCGCGGCGAGCTGGCCAGTTGGGAAGACGTGCATAGCGAAGCCGAGGCGGGTCGCTTGTCAGGCGTGTGGATTACGGGCGGCTATCCCAAGCCATGGGTCGACGATGCTGCGGCCGCGAAGTTGGCCGGTGTTCCGCTGGTGGTTGTGCAGGATTTGTTCGCGTCGCCGCTGTGGGAGATCGCCACGTACCGGTTGCCGGGCGCGGCCTTCGCCGAGCGCGAAGGTTCGTACGTCAACGTCGATCATCGACTGCAAGCGGCCGAGTGGGCCGTGCGTCCGCCGGCCGGCGCGCGGGTCGAAGGTTCGGTTTATTGGCAATTGTTGGGTTTGCCGGGCATGTACAAGTCGCGGCGCGTGCTCGACGACCTGGCGGCGACGATCGGGTATTTCGCGCCGGCGGCCGCACTTGTTCCAGAAACGGGAGTGCAGCTCGACGCTAGCGCCGCCGAAGCAAGCACGGCGCCGCTATTGGCATCAGGGTCGTAACACGCCACTTCCCGCGACACCTAAGTCGCAAGTGCAGACCATTTATGCATCAATCCATGACTTACATCGCCGTCGAAGCGCTGATCAAGGTCGCGATCTTGGCGTTCGTGATGATGACGGCCGCCGCCTACCTGGTGTTGTTGGAGCGCTGGGTTGCCGCCTGGGTGCAGGATCGCCGCGGTCCGAACCGCGTTGGTGTGCCGCTGACGAAGATCAAGCTGTTCGGCCTCGGGCAACCACTGGCCGACGGACTGAAGTTCATCTTCAAGGAAGAGTTCACTCCCAAGCACGTCGATCGCTGGCTGTACACGCTCGCGCCGTTGTCGATTTTGGCCACGGCCCTGGCCACGTTTGCCGTGATCCCGATGGGGAGCTCGCTGCCGTCGATCAGTATACCGGCACTAGGAATTGAGACCGATCGCATCCAACTGGTTGAAGCGCCGTCACTCGATGTGGGACTGGTTTACATCTTCGCGCTGTCGAGCATGGCTGTGTACGGCGTGATCCTCGGCGGCTGGGCTAGCAACAACAAGTACAGCCTACTGGGCGGGCTGCGCTCGAGCGCCCAGTTGATTGCGTATGAGATTCCGCTGGGGCTCGGCATCTTGGGCATCGTGCTCGCGACCGGTTCGCTCCGGTTGGAAACGATTTGCACTGAGCAGGCCACGACCGGTGCGTGGAACATCGTTTGGCAGCCGCTGGGTTTTCTGGTGTTCTTCGTAGCGGCACTTGCCGAAAGTGCACGGCTCCCCTTCGATCTGCCGGAGTGCGAACAAGAATTGATCGGCGGCTACCACACCGAGTATGCCGGCATGCGGCTGCTCTTGTATCTCGTCGCCGAGTTTTTGCACATGGTCGTGGCCGCGTTCTTGATTGTGATCCTGTACTTCGGCGGTTGGCACCTATGGGGGCTGACCGGTTCCGAAGCCGATCCGGGCTGGGGGCACGCGCTGGCTCGAGTCGCGGTGCTGGCGATCAAAACGCTGGCGGTAATCTTCCTGGTGATGCTGGTGCGGTGGAGCTGGCCGCGGTTCCGCTTTGATCAACTCATGACGCTGGCCTGGAAGGTGATGTTGCCGTTGGGGCTGGTGAATCTGGTGCTCGTAGCCGTGTTGTACGAGCCCGAGATCGGCGGGCGGATGGTCGCCGAATATGGCGCGTGGACGCGGGCTGTGTTGAGTTGGGGAGTGATGCTCGCCGCCTGCGTAGTGGCGGCCCTGACCGCGCCGTTGGCGACCGACAACCGCCCCCGGCTCGACTGGAGCGTGCGCTAGGGCCTCGCGCGGTGCGAGCATCGCGGCTAACGAATCGATTGCCAAACAACTGAATCGCACGAATCAATGCAAACCAACGATCCCTCGATTGCCTGGATAGAAGAGCCGCGGCTGGGCATGGCCGGCAAGATGTACTTGCCGCTCATTGTGCAGGGGCTCACCACCACGGCCCGGCACCTGGTGAGCAAGAAACTCACGGTCAGCTTTCCCGAGGAGCGTCCGCAGATTGGCAATCCGCTGATCTACCGCGGCGTGCATCGGCTCAACAAGGACGAGCAGGGGCGTGTGAAGTGCGTCGCCTGTTTCTTGTGCGCGACGGCCTGCCCCGCGCACTGCATCGATATCGTGGGAATCGAAAGCCCTTGGCCCGACCGGGAGAAGTATCCCGAGAGCTTCACGATCGACGAGCTGCGCTGCATCTTTTGCGGTATGTGCGAAGAGGCTTGCCCTGTCGACGCCATCGAGCTGACCAGCTTGTTCGACCTGACGGGGCGCAGCCGCGAAGAGATGATCTTCGACAAAGAAAAACTGCTGAGCGTCTACGACCAGACCAAAGACGCCGAGCCGATGCTCAGCACGCGGCTGGCAGCCGAAACTCCGGCGCCGCACGCCCTGCCAGCCTCGCGGGGAGGCGCACCGTGAAGAAACTCGCCACGCAACTTGTTGATTGGTGGGACGCGAACAACTTCTACGTCGCGCTGGTTCTGGTGGCCATCGGGCTGTATCTACTGCTGCCGCGCCGCCGCACCTGGGGGCGGTCCGTGGGCGCCGTGGCCGGCGTGATCGGTTTGGGCCTGCTGGCAGCTCGGCTGCCGCTCTTTGCCGGCTGGTTTCAGCTGGGCGTGTTCTGGTCGCTGGCCGCGGTCACCATTTCGGCGGCGGCCGCCACGGTCACGTTCCGCAATCCGGTGTACTGTGCGATCTGGTTCGCACTGGCGCTGTTGGGCACAGCGGCACTGTTCTTCTATCAGGGGGCACAGTTCCTCGGCGTGGCGACCGTGGTCGTTTACGCCGGCGCGATTCTGGTGACATTTTTGTTCGTTCTGATGCTGGCCAACCCTAAGGGGCACGCCTACTACGACCGCATCAGTTGGGAGGCTTGGCTCGCCGCGCCCGCCGCCGCCGTGTTGTTGGGCGTGATGACGGTGGCACTGGCCCGCGGGCTGCCCGGGGTCAATCCGGCCGTCAACGCCGCGCCGGGTGTGTTCCCGGTGCCGGCCGTTTCCGTC
>Ga0163152_10009077_pt1 | contig 10458 bp, 10 predicted proteins | sample OliLakLV19MP8IB2_FD_148635 | JGI IMG/M metagenome (GOLD analysis project Ga0163152, IMG submission 148635) | Freshwater microbial mat bacterial communities from Lake Vanda, McMurdo Dry Valleys, Antarctica - Oligotrophic Lake LV.19.MP8.IB-2 | ecosystem: Environmental > Aquatic > Freshwater >...
GTTCACTCGGTCAGAGGCCGCTTTGGGCATCTTCCCTCGTTCGCGCCTCGCGGCTACACCCGTGGCGCTCGTCGCTATATGTATCCTATCCAACCATCCCCTCAGTAAGCCCATTGGTCGCGTCTCCGCGCCCAAAAACCCGTCATCGAGGAAGGCAACTGCGAGCCGACGACCTTCCCTCTCGAACCCGGCTGCGACGAACGCCTCGTCGCAGCCGCAGTGAAATTCCTGAACGAAGTGAAACCATGAAACCGGCATTTATCCAACTATCCTTCGTTGTCGCCGCTCGGGGCGAAGCGCGCGGTAACGGAGCGTGGCGGCGGCGGAAAGCAGGCAACGCCGCCGCCGGACTTGAAGCCACGCAGCAGCAGACGTAATCTGAACGCATGTCCTTGAAACAAACAGTGACTCATGTCTTTGCGCTAGCGATGTTGTCTTGCGGCGGTTTGGGGGCGGCGGAGAGCGGTCATCCGCCCGCAGCCACGAACAGCGCGAGCACGAAGCCGGTGGGCGATGTGCCCCTGAACGCCCGCGTGCTGATGTATCCGCGCAGCACTCTGATCGAGCGGCTGGAATGGACCGGCCCGGCGCACAAGCTGCCCGGCTCCGCCTCGGACATGCACTGGCATGCCTGGGGCGCGGATGGCGCGCTCTACGTGGTGGATGACGACGGGGAGAATTTTGGCGGACCGCGTTCGTTCGCGCATCTGCTCAAGGTGGAGGGCCGTCCGCCGGCGCAGCGGGCGCGCGTCGTGAGTCGCTTCCCGGGGCTCCAGCGCTATTCCATGCGCCGTCACCTGTATGTGAATGGCGCGCTGGCCGTGGGCTCGCGACTTTACGTCGCCGCCTACGAATACGACAGCCACGACCCGGCCTGGGCGGAACGCCGGTTCGTGGACAACAAGGTCGTGGCGGCAAAGGGCGACGACTTCTTCATCCTTGATGCCATCAGCCACCACGGGGGCGTGGCGTCGTTGATGTATTCCGACGACGCGGGGGTGAACTGGACGAATTATCCGGTGGCCAACGCACCTTTGTTTCTCGGGCCGCGCTTTGCCGGGCTGGCCTTCGTCGGGTTCGGCCCGGGTTACTCCGGCGTCCCCGATTTTCTAGAAGGCTACGTTTATGCGATCAGCAACGACGAGAGCTGGGAAAGCGGGAGCCATGTCTTCCTCGCGCGCGTCCCGAAGGACCGGGTGCTGGAGCGCGCCGCGTGGCGTTTCTACGGCGGGCGTTCTGCCACCAACGGGGCGGCGTGGATTCCCGAGGAGGCGTATGCCCGGCCCATCATCACCGACCACGGCCACGTCGGGCATCCGACCATGACGTATGTGCCGGCGCTAAAGCGGTTTCTGCTCGCCTTCGGCAGCGACGCGGTGCCCAAGAGTTATGCCTACGATCCCAAGCTCGCCTGGGCGACCTGGCATCGACGGCGCGAGCTTCAAATTTATGAGGGTCCCACACCGTGGGGGCCGTGGGCGCTGGTCCATTACGATCCCGCTTGGGAAGGCGATCACATCGCCTATTTGCCGCAGCTTCCGCCTTGCTGGTTTTCGCCGGATGGCAAGAAGGGCATCATGATGTTCAGCGGCGACTACCGGATGTGGGGCGTTCCCGAACCGGCCAACCATGAGTCGTGGTATGGCCAAATGACGCGGCCATTTCGGCTGGTGCTGAAGTGATACCACTGTCGTCCGCGTTAATCGTTGCCCCACTCGGCTGGAAGTAACCTTGTTTGTTCCAATACCGTTTGCCTTGCCTTTTCCTTGTTTGTCGGGGTGGGTAACCAGCCTGACTACGAAAGCGAGAAGACTGCGGTCGCAGGAGTGTATTCCCCTAGGCACAACGGCTTCCCTTCCGTACTAAGGGCGGGACATTCCTCCCAATGGCAGCGGCGTCCTTCTGAGCGATAGTGTAACAGATGAACGAAGGCTTAGCCCGTCGCAAAACCGTGCGCCTTTTGTCCGTCGCGGTGACGTCAACAACATACGCCAATGCCAACTATCGATAGCAAAATCATTATCCATCCGTTCGTGAAAGGCATGGAGCCTGAACATTTGGAAACTCTTTCTAAACAAGCGCGAGAAAAAGATTTCGAAGCTGACCAGGTGATTTGCCACGAAAACCAAAGTGCGCATCAGGTCTATCTCATCCTGGAGGGGAAGGCAGTTGTTGAATCTTACATGGCCAGAGCCGACGACATCCCGCTGCAAACAGTTGAGAGTGGAGATGTGCTCGGGTGGTCTGGGCTTTTCCCTCCCTTTACGTGGCATTTTCAGGCGCGCGCCATTGAGCTGACCAAAACAATTTTCCTGGACTGCCCCAGTCTCATTACTGCCTGCGAACGCGACCGCAGTTTCGGTTACGTATTGATGCAGCGGATCGCCCAAGTGGTCATCCAACGATTGCAAGCAACGCTAAAACGCCTCCTGGAAATCCAGTCAGCCACGGCTGTGCTTTCAGCTAACGGCGAATCCAAAACCAAATATATTGAAACTACGCAGCGGGACGAAAAAAGCGTAGAAGCCATGCTATCGGAGCATCCGTTTTTGGCAGGCATGAGCGCTCCGTATCTAAAAATTCTGACTGAGGCGGCCACAAGGGCCGAGTTTGCTGCTGGAGAGATTGTCTTTCGCGAAGGGGATGTGGCCAACCGATTTTACCTGATCCAACACGGCAAAGTTGTTCTGGAAGGATCGAGAATTGAGAGCACCGCGACCCCGATCCAAACCATCGGCGGCGGCGAGTTGCTGGGATGGTCATGGATGTTTCCGCCATTTTATTCCCATTTCGATGCCCGTGCTTTGGAGCCTACCACAGGCATTTGTTTATACGGGACCAGGCTGCACGAACAATGTGAAGCGAATCACGATTTTGGTTACGACCTGATGATGCGCGTTACCCGCGTATTGATCCAAAGGCTGGAATCGACTCGCCAGCAATTGGTTGAACTCCATCGATTGAAAGGAAATTCATGACTGCGTTTGAAGGAGGATCGGGGGACGCGCCAGATGGTGCTGGAACGTGCAAATGATCTGGCAGATATTATCGGCCATTCCGCATAGGACGTGTCGAAATCGGATTGCAGGGCCAAACGGGAATTGACATGAACCGGCCTCTTCTTTGCCCCGACAAGATCGAGTGAGGCTTCGCCAATGGCTGTGGAGCGGAGAGATGCAGAGTGCAGTATTACTTTTGCACGACACTGGAACGTCAGGAAACAAACAAATAAATACGTCATCGGGATCGCCCTGGAGGCCTTCGGAATGCTCACGCCGATCCGGGCCATCACGTTCCAGGAAGCTGGCTGCGTCACTGTGGTATTCAGTTCGATGCAACTGCTCTGGGCTAAACCCCAACTCGCCAGGCTCGCATCCGCAAACGAAACATGAAATTCAAGAGAAAGCACATCATCTGGCTCGTCATTGGCGTCGTGGTGCTGGGCCTGGGTGCGAAACTCATGTTCGCTCCGATCTCCGTCGTGGCCTTCAAAGTCGCTCAAGGTGACCTGACAGCCGAGGTCATGGGCACGGGCACACTGGAAGCGCGCGTCAAGACCACCATCAGCCCGCGCATTCAGGAACGATTGGCCGAAGTGCTCGTGGACCAAGGGGACCTGGTGAAGTCCGGTCAACTCCTGGCCCGTCTCGACGACGCCGAAACGCGCCAGCAGGTTGCCATTGCCGAAGCCACTCTGGCCGCGACTCGCGCCACGGTCGAGCGGGTGCAGTCCGACGAAGCCCGCGCCCAAGCCGTGCTTCATCAGGCGCAGTTGGATCACAAACGTTCGACCGATTTGCTGGCGGGAAAAATTGCCTCGCAGGCCGGCTTCGACAAAACCGCCGAGACACTCCACGTCGCCGAAGCCGACTTAAAACGCGGGCAATTGGCGATTGCCGAAGCGCAGAGCCAGGTGCTGACCGCTGAGAAGAATATGCTCTATCAAAAGGAACATCTCGCGTTCACCGAAATGCACAGTCCTTACGACGGTCTGATTACGCGGCGCGACCGCGACCCCGGCGGCATCGTTGTGCCGGGCGCATCCATCATGCAACTGGTGGCCACGAACGAAATATGGGTGTCCGCGTGGGTGGACGAAACGGCGATGGCCGGACTGAAAGCCGGCCAGGCGGCGCGCGTCTCTTTCCGTTCTGAACCCGCGAAGAGTTATGCCGGTGAAGTGGCACGACTTGGCCGCGAAGCCGACCGCGAGACGCGCGAATTCGTCGTGGACGTGCGCGTGAAAGAGTTGCCGGAGAACTGGACGATTGGACAACGCGCCGAGGTGTTCATCGAAACCGGAAGCAAATCGAACGTGCTGCTGATACCTGTGCAGTTTCTCCGCTGGCGCGAAAACAAACCCGGTGTGTTCGCCAATGACCACGGCAAAACGCACTGGCGCGCCGTGACCCTGGGCTTGCGTGGATTGCAGAACGTCGAAGTCACGCAAGGGCTTTCCGCCGGTGAACAAATCGTCCGGGCTGCGGAAGGCCAGAAGCAGCCGCTGACGGACGGCCAACGCATCGCCCCGAAATGAACCTCGCCGTCCGCGACATCCGCCACAATTTTGGCCGGTTCGTTCTCACGACCGTGGGCCTCGGCCTGTTGCTGATGATTGTCATGGGCATGGGTGGCATTTATCGCGGTCTGATTTACGAGGCCACCCTGCTCGTGGACCAGGTCGGCGCTGACTTGTGGGTGGTGCAGGGCAGCACGCGCGGGCCGTTTGCCGAAGTCTCGCGCATTCCCGCCAATCTCGAAGACCGGGTGCGCGCCGTGCCGGGTGTCGCTGAAGCGCGCCGGTTTGTTTCACATACGATTCAACGCGAGAATCGCGGGCGACCATTGCGAATGGTCGTGCAAGGACTCTCGTGGCCCGAGGACAAGGGCGATTGGCTTTCGCTGATTGCCGGACGCCCGTTGCGCCAGGCCCACTATGAAATGATTGCCGACCGCTCGCTTGGATTGCCGCTGGGTGAAAAGGTAAAGCTCGGCAAGGATACTTACGAAGTCGTCGGTTTGACACGCGGCATGGTTGGAACGAGCGGCGACGGCCTGGCCTTCTTCACGGTCAGCGATGCGATGGCGGTGCAGTTCGATATGCCGGGTGAAGCCACGCGGCTTGAACGCGCGGCACGCCTTTCGCGGCTTGAGAACCTCGACTTTGGCCGGGTGACGCCTCTGTTGGCCGAGCTGGTGGTTGGTCCGGCCAGTCAACTGCCCGCACTCGCGCCACCACTGGTCAGCGCCGTGCTGGTGACACTGCGAGACGGCGCAAACCCGGCGGGCGTGGCCGCAACATTGGCGACGTGGCCGGACGTGAAGGTTTATTCCACGCAACAACAGAAAGACCTGTTGCTCTCCGGCATGGTGGACAAGGCGAAGCGCCAACTCGGTTTGTTCCGCATGCTCCTCATCATCATCTCGGGCATCATCATGGCGCTCATCATCTATACGCTCACCCTGGACAAGCTCCACCACATCGCGATGCTCAAGCTGATGGGCGCGCGCAACGGCGTCATCGCGGGTTTGATTGTGCAACAAGCGTTGCTCATGGGAGTTCTCGGCTACGCGCTCGCTTACTGCTTCGGGCGATTCGTCTTTCCCGTATTTCCGCGCCTCGTGGTCATTGACACCGGCGACTTGATTTCCCTCGGCGGCATCGTGCTCGGCATTTCGCTGCTCTCCAGCCTGCTCGGTCTGGCCAAAGCCATGCAGGTCAACCCCAACGAAACACTCGCCTGACATGACCGCCCCCGCCAACAACGCCCTCGCCGTGCAAGCCTCCAACCTCACGAAGGTTTATGGCCACGGCCACATGGAAGTCGTGGCGATGCACGACGTGAGCCTCTCCGTGAAGCACGGTGAACTCGTGGCGCTCCTCGGTCCGAGCGGTTCAGGCAAGACAACGTTGCTCACTGCGCTGGGCCTCGTGAATCCGCCAACCACCGGGCGCATCGCGGTGGACGGAAAGACTGTTCTCGATGGAAAACACGCGCTCACCAACTTGCGCACGTTGCGCCGTCAACGCCTCGGCTTCGTGTTTCAGAAAGCGAACCTGATTCCTTTCCTCACGGCGGTGGAGAACGTCCAACTCGCCTGCGAAATCAACGATCAACCCGCCCGCATCGCTCGCGAGCGGGCGTTGGAACTGCTCGGTTACCTTGGCGTGGCGGAGCGGGCCAACAATTATCCTTCGATGCTCTCTGGCGGCGAACAACAGCGCGTCGCCGTGGCGCGCGCGTTGGCGAACAAGCCCAGCCTGGTCCTTGCGGATGAACCCACCGCCGCTCTAGACGGGAGACTCGGACGTCAGGTGATGGAGTTGTTTCGCAAAGTCGCCCACGAGCAGAACGCCGGCGTGATCGTCGTTACCCACGACCATCGCACGCTCGACGTGTTCGACCGGGTTTATGAAATGGAAGATGGAAAACTGAAACTGTCGCCTTCCGTCCCAGCCTCGACCTGAACGACACCAAAAAATTTATGACCCACCCGATGATTCCTGAACCTACCGATGACGAATTGGTGCGGCGCGCGAAAGTGGGCGATCTGGCTGCGTTCGAGTCGTTGACGACCCGCCACGAGCGGCGGATTTATTCACTGGCCATGCGGATTTTGCGGCACGAGCAGGATGCTGAAGATGTCACGCAGCAAACGTTCTTGAGCGTGGTGCAAAATCTCGATGGTTTTCGCGGCGAAGCCAGTTTCTCAACGTGGCTGCTGCGAATCGCCACGCACGCGGCGCTCAAGATCCTCCGCAAACGCAAAGGTCTGGATGTGGTTTCACTGGAAGAGGCCACAGAAACATCCGGACAGCATGATTCCATTCCCCACCCCGAATACATCGCTGATTGGCGGCAATCGCCGGAGCAACTGGTGGAGAAGCGCGAAATCCAAGTCCTGCTCGACGAGGCTTTGGACCGGTTGGACGAGAAGCATCGAGCGGTCTTTCTGCTCCGGGATGTCGAAGGACTTTCGATCAAGGAAACTGCCGGGGCCCTTGGTCTCAGCGAAGCCAATACGAAAGTCCGACTGCTCAGGGCCAGACTGCAATTGCGCGAGCAGTTGACGCGGACGTTGGGTGATCCCGCAACGCAACTGCTCCAGGCGAGGGAGGAAACATGAATAGTATGAGCAACAAACGAATTATCATTATCGGTGGCGTCGCCGGTGGAGCCAGTGCGGCGGTTCGTGCGCGGCGGCTGTGCGAGGACTGCGAGATTATCATTTTTGAACGCGGTCCGCATGTGTCGTTTGCCAACTGCGGCCTGCCGTATTTTGTCGGTGGCGAAATCGCCGAGCCGGATGATTTGCTCTTGCAAACCCCGGAAAGTTTGCGCGCCCGATTCAATCTTGATGTGCGGGTGAACAGCGAAGTCACGGGCATTGACCGCGCGGCGCGTCTGGTCAAAGTGCGCGAGCCCATCTCCGGTCGTGAATATGAGCAGTCTTACGATGCGCTGATTCTTTCCACGGGTGCGACTCCTCTCCTTCCGCCGATCCCCGGCATCGAACGCGAAGGCCATTTCACAGTGCGCAACATTCCCGATGTGGAGCGCATCAAAGCATGGATCAAGGATTCTCGCGCTTGCCGCGCCGTGGTGGTGGGCGGCGGTTTCATCGGTCTTGAAATGGCGGAGCAGCTTGTCCGGCATGGCGGGCTTTCCGTCACCGTCGTTGAATCTTTGCCACAATTGATCGCCCCGCTTGACCCCGAGATGGCGGCGTGGCTGCACCTCGAACTGCGCAAACATGGCGTTGAACTTTTTCTCGGCAACCCGGTGGCGGCATTTGATGCGCCGGGAAAAGGTGAGTCAGCCCGCGCGTCGGTGGTCGTGCTGAAAAGTGGTCAACGCCTGCCTGCCGATACGGTGGTGCTCGGCCTGGGCGTACGCCCGGAAGCCAGCCTCGCGAAAAACGCCGGTCTGGAAATCGGCGCGCGTGGGGGCATCCGTGTCAACGAACACTTGCGGACCACTGACCCAAACATCTGGGCGGTTGGCGACGCCATCGAAGTGCGCGACGCAATTACCGGCGCGTGGAGTTTGATTCCGCTGGCTGGTCCGGCCAACCGTCAGGGACGCATCGCGGCTGACAACATATTCGGCCGTCCGGCAATTTATCACGGCACTTGGGGCACCGCGATTTTGAGACTGTTCGACCTCACGGCGGGATGCACCGGCGCAAACGAGAAAACGCTTCGAGCCGCCGGCATACCGTATCAGGCGTTGCATCTGCATCCCGGTTCGCACGCGGGTTATTATCCGGGCAGCGAACCAATTGCGCTGAAGGTTCTATTCGCGCCCGGCACCGGCAAACTTCTCGGCGCGCAAGCCGTCGGTCGCGACGGCGTGGACAAACGCCTTGATGTCTTTGCGACGGCGCTCAAGGGAGGCATGACCGTCCATGACCTGGCCGAGCTTGAACTGGCCTACGCGCCGCCGTATGGCTCGGCCAAAGACCCGGTCAATCTCGCGGGCATGGCGGCAGAGAACGTGCTCGACGGTGATGTGTCGCTTGCTCAGTGGCATGAAGTAGCGACGCTCGACGCGGCGAAAACTCTGTTGCTCGACGTGCGCCGACCCGACGAACGCGCCAAGGGTTTCATTCCAAACTCAATTCACATTCCGCTGGACGAACTGCGAGCGCGTTTCGGCGAACTGCCGCGTGACCGCGAAATCGTCGTCTCCTGTCACAGCGGCCAGCGTTCGTATTTCGCGTGCCGTTTGCTGGCGCAAAACGGATTCCGGGTCCGCAACTTGACCGGCGCATGGCGCACTTGGAGCACGGCCTCTCAATAACATGAAACACTCTGAATCTCACCGAACCCATCGCATCGGCTGGCTCCGCGCCGCCGTCCTTGGCGCGAATGACGGCATCGTCTCCACCGCCAGTTTGATCGTCGGCGTAGCGGCGGCTGAATCGAGCCGCAGCAGGGTGCTGGTCGCCGGCATGGCTGGTCTGGTGGCGGGAGCCATGTCCATGGCCGCCGGCGAGTATGTTTCCGTCAGCTCCCAATCGGACACGGAGCACGCTGATTTGGACCGGGAGCGTGGCGAGCTGGCTGCGGATGTCGAAAGCGAACATGCCGAACTGGTCGCCATATATGTTGGCCGGGGCCTCGACCCGGAACTTGCCAACCAAGTAGCCCGGCAATTAATGGCCAAGGACGCATTGGGTGCACACGCCCGTGATGAACTCGGCATCTCCGACACGCTGAGCGCGCGCCCGATGCAGGCCGCCTTGGCTTCGGCTGCTACTTTCGCGGTAGGCGCGGCACTGCCTCTCCTCCTCGTTCTCCTTGTGCCCGTCTCCGCGCTTGTCTGGACGGTTTCCGGTAGTTCTCTATTCTTCCTCGCCCTGTTGGGTTCCCTCGCCGCCCGCGCCGGAGGTTCACCGGTTTGGAATTCCGTTGCCCGCGTGACGTTTTGGGGCGCACTCGCCATGTCCTTGACTGCGGGAGTGGGAGCTCTATTTGGGGCAAGACTGTGATCACATCAATCCCCTCGACGACACAATGAGCACACCATCCACGAAACCCAACCTCTGGCACGGCATCGCCCCGCACTTCAGTGTGCCGTCGCTTTTCGTGAGATCAACCCTGACCCAGGTCCTGCCAGCATTGAGTAAGGATGCGATTCTGTTGAACGTCGCCAAGGGCTTCGCTCCGGGCACGCGGCAACTGTTGCCCTTTCTGCTGGAGCGAGCGGGTGGCGTGCCGGCACCTTTGGCACGGTGGGTTCGCCGCGTGCTGGCAGGCACGCCGCCATCACTCGACGGTTTCTTGCGGGCATTGCGCGCCGCGACTCAAACCATTCCCGAATGATGCCTATGCTCGATCTCATCCTCGCCTCGTTGCCGGTCGCGCTGCTCGTCTTTTGGATGACGAAAAAGCGCGCCATGCCAGCGAATCGCGCGCTGCCCCTCGCGGCGCTGGTGCTTTACGCGCTTCTGCTCGGCTACTTCGCCGTGCGTCCTCTGCTCGTTCATGCCGCCGTGATGGAGGGATTACTCACGGCGCTCACGCCGATCCTCATCGTCTGGGGTGCGATCCTTCTTTTCAAAACGATGGAGCACTCGGGCGCGATGGCCACGGTGCGGCAGTGGCTCAACGGCATCACGACGAGCCGCGTCGCGCAGCTCATGATCGTCGGTTGGGCGTTTTCGTTTCTGGTCGAGGGCGTCAGCGGATTCGGCACGCCCGCCGCGCTGGCCGCGCCGCTGCTCGTGGGGCTGGGGTTTGCGCCGCTTCCCGTGGCGGTGCTCTGCCTGATGATGAACACCGTGCCCGTTTCCTTTGGCGCGGTGGGGATGCCGACGTGGTTCGGACTCGGTGGGTTGAATCTGACGCCGGATGAATTGCGTGAGGTCGCGTTCAAGACCGCGTTGATTCATGCCGGGGCGGCGCTGGTCATTCCGCTGCTAGCGTTGCGCGTGGTGGTGTCGGCTCGCGCG
>Ga0163152_10009086_pt1 | contig 10453 bp, 9 predicted proteins | sample OliLakLV19MP8IB2_FD_148635 | JGI IMG/M metagenome (GOLD analysis project Ga0163152, IMG submission 148635) | Freshwater microbial mat bacterial communities from Lake Vanda, McMurdo Dry Valleys, Antarctica - Oligotrophic Lake LV.19.MP8.IB-2 | ecosystem: Environmental > Aquatic > Freshwater > Lake...
GCCCTCGGCGCTGAAACCCCTACCTGCGCGACCCATGAAGGTCCAGTTCTGATCAACATTATTAAGCCAGCGGCACGAAACGAAGTATAACATCCAAATTCCGCAGACGAAGTAACCGCTGATGAGCACTAAAACCACTGATCAAATAGATCCGGATCGATGGGGTAAAACTTTCCCTTCACTTCCCGGGTGACCGACGTCCATCGCGCAACTCTGTTTGCATCAGTGGTCATCAGTGAAAATCAGTGGTTCAACGGCGTTTTTTTAGAATAATACCAATCGCACATGATATTTGGACTTTTCCGAGGGTCGGGCCCTACCGGCGCCGCCGCGCCAAAGTCAAAATCACATCAGTCGCACGTATAATCCTTTGGTTCAGGGTTCGAATCCCTGTGGGCCCACTATTCAAATCACCCCTCTTTTCCATTTGGGGGCCGAATGAAGGCGGTTGGGGAAAACCGCCTCTACCCTCGAGCCTCAGGGTCGCGCGGCACGGGGCATTTCGTAGTGGTAGCGCTCCAGGAAAAACGTGGTGAGCACGGCCGCGGTCGCCTGCGCGAAACGCGCCTGGTTTGCCGGCGTATCACGAATTCCAGGACGCGGCGTTTCAAACTGGAGGCCGTCCACTTTAGGCGTCGCGGCGTCCGAGGCGTGCCGCTGCACGGTGTAACCACCGGCGAAAAATGGCTCGTTGCCCGGACTAGGATCGGACGGGCTCGGCACGGCGCGGACGCCCTGCTGCGCGAACAGCGCGCCCAGACTGCGCGGCCCCCGGATCAAGTCGGCGCTACTCCCGCCCAAGCGCCGATGCAGATCACGCAGGCTGCTGATCGCCGCAAAATCAGAGCGGTCGAACGCGGTGTTATCCTGGTTCAGTTGAGCGGCGTTCAGATTGAATCCGAGCTCGACGCGCGCAATCGGGTGGGCGTGCCCGTGAATATCGACGACGAAAGCGAAGCCGTGACGCGCCACCGCGGCGGCGAGTGCTTCGGAGATGAAGTCGTGATACTCCTTCCAGCTCCGCTCTGCCACGGCGTTACCTTGGGCCGCCTCCTTGATCTCGCGATTGGGATCCAGTTTGCGTCGATGGAGATGACTGGCGACGAGTGCAGCCCGCCGGCCCGTCTGGGCCAACAGCGCATCGACCATTGCTCGGGCGAGTTGCTGCGAGTTCGCATCGGAGACGAGGACGCCTTCCTTACGATCGGGCACGCTTTCCGGCCGCAGCGTTCCGCCGTGCGGCGAGGTGAACACGATCGGCAGATCTCCTGGAATGTACTCGACGTACCGCTCCGTGCCGAACCGCGACTCCACCGTCACGGCGGCAGCCTGAACGGTCCGCGAGAGCAAAAGGAGAAAGGCAATGACAGGGACGTGCAATCGCATGGCGAAAACATTAAGTCTAAAAAACTCAGTTGAACCACTGATTTTCACTGATGAGCACGGATACAGCAAAGCGTGCGATGGGCGCTAGCACCAACGACTGCTGTCATTTTGACTTTGGCGCGGCAGCACCAGTAGATCCCAACTCGCCGTGGCTGATTCGTTTTCGCCCACCCTTTCAGGCCACGACCAAGGTCGGGCCCTACCCTCGGAGTAGTCCAGATCTCATGTGGGGTTGGTGAAACGGGATCCACGATTGCAGTGCCGCCGCGTCGCTTCAGCGTTTCGGTTTTCATGACTCCGTTCGAAACGATTCTCACTCATCCCGGCGGCGCGCATAACGATGAATTCCTGGCGTGCTGCGTCCTGCTCACCGTGCACCCGGCGCCCATCGTTCGCCGCGAGCCGACCCCTGATGACCTGGGCACTGTCACCACGTGTGTGGTGGACGTCGGCGCGCGGCACGAGCCTGGGCTCAACAATTTCGATCACCATCAATTGCCGAAAGATCACCCGCCGACCTGCTCGCTGTCCCTTGTGCTGCAGGTGCTCGAGTTGTACGACGACGCCCGCCGTTTCTGCGACTGGCTGGAAACCACCGAATGGTTCGACGCGCGCGGGCCGATCCAAACGGCGGCGTGGCTCGGCCTCACGACCGACACCCTGGCGCGGCTCAACTCACCCGTGAATGGCGCGCTACTGCGGCAGTTTGCGCTCTCCACCCGCCTCGAGCCCGGCCAGCCGCTCTGGGAAATCATGCGCCTGATCGGTAGTGACATCGTGGGTACGATCCGAACGTTGCGCCTGCGGCTGGATTTTATCGCGACGCACGCGGAGTTCTGGACCGTGGAACTCGCGGGACGGCCGGCGCAGATACTTTTCCTGCCGCGGACGCAACCGTTGCCCGACGAACCATCTTTCGGAATCGACCGCTTCATCCAAGGCCGCGGGTTGGTGGGCGAAATCGTCGGGATCGTGAGTCCGGACCGGCGCGGGTCGGGGTATGCGCTCGAACGATTCCGCGACAATCCGCGTCTCAACTTCACGCAAATCGCTGACCGCCCGGGCGTGCATTACGCGCACGCACGGGGCTTTGTGGCCAAAACGTCGGTGACCGATCCGGCCGAACTCAAGTTGCTCCTCGCGGCCGCTGCCGTGGCTGGCGCATGAACCGGGCGCGGCACGATGGGGCGGGCCGCTCAAAGCGACCGCCAACGGCCCGCCCGGAGATCGGGCCCAACCCTCGGAAAAGTCCGCAACCCATGCACTAATACCAATCGCCCGAAATTTTCGGACTCTCATTGCGAGAAACGAAGCGAAGAAGGAATCGAGCTGGATCGCCCCGGCGCGCTTCGCCGTCTCGTGATTACGATCGCCTAAATCATACGGGCGATGGGTATAAATCGCCGTGCGCCCCCGGAGCCCATACCGCATTTAGCATCCGCTTAATCCGCGGAATCTGCGATGGATCGGGGGTTTAGGTTTGAAGGTTCGACGAGGTCGCCGGCGACGTATCCGCTTCAGTTTTCGTGAAAATACTCTAGCGTTTAAGTCCCACCGGTCTGTCGTGGGAACTCGCAGCATGTCCGCCTTCGTTAACATCTCCGTTTATAAATTCACTCCGCTCGAGGATCTTCCTGCGTGGCGAGAGCACTTGCTGCAGGTGAGTCGGGCCGGCAATCTGCGCGGCACGATCCTGCTGAGTACGGAGGGCATCAACCTCTTCGTCGCCGGCACCCGCGCCGACATCGACGTCCTGCTGACGGCCTTGCGCGCCATCCCGGGCCTCGGCGATCTGATGCCCAAGGAAAGTCTCAGTGCGGAACAGCCATTCAACCGCATGCTGGTGAAGATCAAGAAGGAGATCATCGCGTTCGGCGTCGAGGGCATCGATCCGGCGCGGCGCCCCAGCCCGAAGCTCCCCGCCCGTACGCTCAAGCAATGGCTCGATGAAGGCCGGCCGGTCACGCTGCTCGACACGCGGAACGACTACGAAGTGCGCATGGGAACGTTTCGGGGCGCGGTGATAACGAACATCGATCACTTCCGTGACTTCCCTGCCGCGGCGCAAAAACTCCCGGAGGCGTTACGGGAGCAGCCCGTCGTGATCTTTTGCACCGGTGGCATTCGCTGCGAGAAGGCGGGGCCGTATCTCGAACAGGCTGGTTTCAAAAACGTGCACCAGCTCGAAGGCGGAATCCTGAAGTACTTCGAGGAATGCGGGGGCGCGCACTACGACGGCGAATGCTTTGTTTTCGATCGCCGCGTGGGCGTGGATGCCGCGCTGCAGGAGACGGGTTCGGCCCTGTGTTTCAACTGCCAGATGCCGCTCACCCTCGCGGATCAGCGCGACGCGCGGTATGTGCCCGACATCAGTTGCCCGCATTGTGCGCAGAGTCCCGCTGCAACGACCGCAACGTCTTGATGGGGGCGTCCTATTAAGCCACCGAGGGCACGGAGAAGCGGCGAGGCCACGGAGCGAAAACGAGTCAGCGACAATCTCAGGAGTGGGTCGATGGGACCGCGGGCGCCTTCGTCCGCTGATTGAAAGAATGCGGACGAGGGCGTCCGCGGTCCCATTAGAAACGCGATGCGCATCTGACTATCCGCGCCGGTGGCGGTAAGCATTTGCCATCGGGCGGCGGCCCAACATTTATCCGGGTCAACCACCGCATGAGCTCCTCTGCCGCTCCTGATATCATCTGCATCGGCGCCGTCCTTTGGGATATCATCGGGCGCTCTCCAACGGTCATGCGAGCGGGCGCAGACGTGCCAGGCCGCATCATCCGTTTGCCGGGCGGAGTGGCGCTGAATGTCGCGATGACGATGCGGCGCTTTGGCCTGACTCCCACCTTGCTCACAGCCATGGGGCAGGATTCCGCCGGTGAAGAGCTGCTGGCAGCGTGTCACCAGTTGGGCATCGGCACCGCCTACATTTACCGCTCGGCCAAACTCGTCACGGATCGCTACCTGGCAATCGAAGACGCCAACGGCCTCGTCGCCGCCATCGCGGACGCGCATTCCCTGGAAGCGGCCGGCGACAAGATTCTGCAACCGCTCGCCGACGGACGCCTCGGTCAGGCCGCGGCGCCGTGGTCAGGCTTGGTGGCGTTGGACGGAAATCTAACGGCCGCACTGCTCGCCGAGATCGCGACGTCGCCCTTGCTCGCGGCCGCGGACCTGCGCGTGGCGCCGGCGAGTCCCGGGAAAGTCGAGCGCCTGCGCCCCATCCTCGCCCACCCTCGTCTCACGCTCTACGCCAATCTCGCCGAGGCGTCGTTGCTCTGTGGCATCGAGCTCGACGGCGCCGGAGCGGCGGCGGAGCACCTGCTGCGCTGCGGGGCGCGCCGCGTGCTCGTGACTGATGGCGCCCGCGATTGCGCGGATGGCAAAGCGGGTGAAGGCGTTCTAACGGATCGGCCGGAGGCCGTGCGCGTCAACCGCGTGACCGGCGCAGGCGACACGTTCATGTCTGCCCATATTGTTGCGGAACGAAACGGTGCAGGTCGCGCAGAGGCACTTGCTGCCGCCCATCGCGCTGCGGGCGCCTATGTCTCGGGCGAAATCGGATCATGAACGCGCCTCTCGTATTTTCGCCCGAAGTTGCCGCCGCCCGCGCCCACGGCTCTCCGCTGGTGGCGCTGGAGTCCACCATCATCACGCACGGCATGCCGTACCCACAAAACGTGGAGACCGCGCGTCGCGTCGAAGCGGAAGTGAGGAAGGCGGGAGCGGTGCCGGCCACCGTCGTCGTGAAGGGCGGGCGTATCCACGTGGGCCTTACTTCGGACGAACGGGAGGAGTTGGGCCGCACGCAGCACGTGATGAAACTTTCACGCGCCGACCTGGCAGTTTGCCTCGCGACCGGACGAACCGGAGCAACCACCGTCGCAGCCACGATGATCGCGGCCAGTCTCGCCGGCATCGACGTCTTCGCCACGGGAGGAATTGGCGGGGTCCACCGTGGGGCTGAAACCAGTTTTGATATCTCAGCTGACCTGCGTGAACTCGCCGCCACGCGCGTCTCGGTGGTATCGGCCGGCGCCAAGGCCATTCTCGATCTGCCCAAAACGCTTGAAGTCCTCGAGACGCTCGGAGTGCCGGTCATCGCCGTGGGACAAAATGAGTTTCCCGCTTTCTGGTCACGCTCGTCTGGTCTACCCGCGCCGCTCCGCCTGGATACGGCCGCCGAGATTGCGTCCGCCCATCTGATGCGCGCCCGCCTGGGACTGCCCGGCGGTCAATTGATCGCCAACCCGATTCCCGCTGCGGACGAGATCCCGCGTGACATGATCAACCCCTGCATTGAAGCGGCGCTGGCTGAAGCGAAAACGCAGGGGATCGCCGCGAAATCCGTCACGCCTTTCCTGTTACAACGCATCTTCGAACTCACCGCCGGTCGGGCGCTGTCCGCCAATATCGCGCTCGTCCTGAACAACGCCCGATTGGCGGCGCGCATCGCCGTGGCAATCGCGGAGCAGCGTGGCAGCTCGGAACGGTAGGGGAAGTTGTCCTCAACTGCCCTCGTTGAGCTTACGAGCGCAAATGGTGCCGGTTCGACCGCGCCCGTTGACCGTTTAGCTGCACGCAAGCCCGTTGGGCAAAGAAGCACTTGCCCGCCTGGGAATCATACGGCAAGGTATTGCCATGCGAGTTGAAGTTGAGCGCGAAGACGATGGGCGTTGGATAGCCGAGGTACCGACGCTGCCTGGTGCGATGGCCTACGGGAAATCGAAATCTGAAGCCGTAGCGAAGGTTGAGGCTCTGGTCCTTCGAGTCATAGCAGATAAGCTTGAACATGGGGAAGACGCGCCCGAGGTCAGTCATTTCTTCACTGTGCCGGCATGAGCACTTGGGGTGCTCGAAAGGCCCGCTTAGTCCTCGCCGCGCTGCTTCGAATCGGGTGGACGGTAAAGCGCCAGAGTGGATCTCACCGCGTTCTTGCTCGGGCAGGTTGGCCAGATTCTATCTTCGCATTTCACGACGGCGAAGAGATCGGACCACGAATGTTGTCTCGGATTGCACGCCACACTGGGCTACGTCCCGGGGATCTCTAAATCGTCGACCCAGGCGCCAAAGCCAATTGCCCCAAGCGGCCGTGGCTCATCGGTTGAACGTTGGGCGACGATCAACCCTACCCCGTGACCACGGCGCGGGCGCCCCGGCAGCCGCGCCAATCACCCCGGGGCGAAGCGGCTGAAAGACGTTCGGCGAATAACTTGGCGCATCCGCTTGCTTCCAAACTGGCACGCGCATTGCGTCCTGTGACCTTTCCCTGTTCGACCCGTCTTTATCACAGATTCCCGCCTCCGCCCCTCTGACTCCCGCCGCGCTTTATACAGCCTATGAAACTCTCCCCGCGACTTCTGACTGCCGTTTTCGCACTCGTGACTCTCGGCTCAAACGAACTGCTCGCCGGACTCGACTGGCCGCAATGGCGCGGGCCCGACCGCACGGATGTTTCCAAAGAAACCGGCCTGCTCAAATCCTGGCCGGAAGGCGGGCCGAAACGCGTCTGGCTTTTTGAAAACGCCGGGAACGGCTATTCCGGCCCGGCCATTGTGAAGGGAAAGTTGTTCACTCTAGGCACCCGGGACGGCAATGAGATCCTCCTTATATTGGATGCCACGACCGGCAAGGAAATCGGCGTCGTGAAGCTTGGACCCGTCCTCGATAACGACTGGGGCGACGGCCCCCGCGGCACGCCCGCCGTGGACGACGATCGCGTTTACGCCCTGAGCGGTCGGGGCAATCTTGCGTGCATCCAAATCTCGGATCGCAAGGTGCTCTGGCAAGTGACGATGAAAAGCCTGGGCGGCGAAATCCCGAAGTGGGGCTATACGGAATCCGTCACCGTCGATGGCAACAAAGTCCTGTGCACCCCCGGCGGCTCAAAGGGAACGATGGCCGCGCTCGACAAGCTGACCGGGAAAGTGATCTGGCAAAGCAAGGACTTCACGGAGCCGGCACACTATTCCTCCATCGTGCCGGCCAAGATCAACGGCATCACCCATTACATTCAACGGACGGAAAAGAACGTCATCGGCATCAAGGCCGATGACGGCAAACTACTCTGGGAAACCACCTTTCCCGGTCGCACTGCTGTGATCCCGACGCCCATCGTGCGCGACAACCAAATCTATGTCACCGCCGGCTACGGCTCGGGTTCGAAATCGGTGCGCATCGGAGCCGGCAACGAAGTCGCGACGGTGTATGAAAACAAGGTCATGAAGAACCACCACGGTGGCGTGGTTTTGATTGGCGATCATATTTATGGCCACGCCGACCCAGGCTGGGTGTGTCAGGATTTCAAAACCGGCGAGTCCGTCTGGATGCATCGGACCTTTGGCAAGGGCGCGCTCGGAGCCGCTGACGGCATGCTTTACGCGGTCGAGGAAACGAGCGGCACGGTCGTGCTGGTCGCCGCCTCACCTGCGGGATGGAAGGAAAGTGGACGCTTCACGCTCAATCCGCAGACGAAAATCCGCAGTTCGCGCGGTCGGATCTGGACTCACCCCGTGATCAGCCAGGGCAAACTGTATCTACGCGACCAGGACATCATTTACTGCTACGACGTGAAAGCGCCCTGAGGTGGCGCGGCGCGGTTAAACACTTTGGCCTTTCAAGACGGAAACGAACGATGGGCGGCCTGGTGATTGTGATCGAGGTAGGGGCCGATCTCCGAGCGGCCCTGAGTCCAACTCACGCGATTGAGGTGGAGCGGCTTGTCCCCAAGCCGCTTACGTGAGAGCAAACATTCGGAAGCGGGTTGGGACAACTCGCTCCACCTTTCCGTGGTTTCGGTTGGGATTGCCGAATGAGTTCCATGGCATAGGTCCGGTGGGTGTTGCACGGCTCGATCCTCCGCGGATTACGCGGATGGAGCGGATGCTGAAACCATTTTGGCGTTTTTCTGCGAGTCCCGTCGCTCTTATCCCCGCGTTCCGCGCCTGTTCAATCAGTTCCGCGCCGATTGAATCAGTGGGGATCAGTGGTTCACCTGTTTGGCAAATAGCGGACGAGGGCGTCCGCGGTCCCAGGGTCCGGGTCCCAGGTCCACGTATCAGTCGAGCTGAATCAATTTTCTAAACGATAGAGATCGGTTTTCGAGCGCACAAACAGCGCCTTGCCCGCGACCGCCGGCGTGGCCATGAAACCGTTCTCGAGCTTATTCTCAGCGAGTACCTTGAACGTTCGACCCGCCTCAATCACGGAGCCATATCCGTTCTCATTAAAGAAATATAGCCGACCCTCCGCGTAGATGGGCGAAGCGGAATAATTCCCCAGGCCCGGCAGGCGTTCGCGCCAGATCAGCTCGCCCGTCTTGGCTTCGAGACACGACACCACGCCGGTGTCTTGATGGATCATGAAAAGCAGGTCGCCCACCAGTAGCGGTGACGGCCGATTCGGCACGTGAGTGGTGACCTTCCAGGCGACGTGGGTGTCTGTGATCACCCCTGAGCCGCCAAGTTTGACGGCCCATAACTCGCCCTTGGCGAGCCCCGTGGCGGTAAACACCATACCGTGGCCCACCACCGGCGTCACGGTACCAGAATGGTGTTTTCGTTCCTCGACGCGCCAGAGTTCCCGACCCGTCGCGGGATCGTAGCAGTAGGTCGCCTTTGATCCCACGCTGATCAACACCGGCTGGTTTTCATGCATGATGACGAGCGGCGTGGAAAACCCCTTGCGCATATCACCGTCACGCAGCGGCTTTCCTTCAGGCGTGATATCCTGAAAATCGATCGAACGATCCGTCTGCCAAACGGTCCGGCCGTCCTGTTTATTGAGGGCGACAATATATTGGCGATCAGAGCCGTCGAAATGCATAATCAGTAAATTGCGCCACACGATGGGCGAGGAGCCGGCCCCGCGGTAGTGATTACACTCCAAATCGCGGCGCTCCCAAAGTACCCGACCGGTCTTCGAGTCGAGAGCGGCGGTTCCCGCCGAGCCAAAGGTAACGTAAACGCGCCCCTCCTCGATCACCGGAGTCGGCGATCCATAACTATTGAATCGATCCGCGTACTGCGGCTTCTCGACCTCGAACAGCTTCAAGTCGTGCAGGATCCGGCCCGTCGCCCGATCCACCGCAACCGCAAAGAGCTCACGACCATCTTCCGTCGCGGTGGTGAGCCAGATTTGTTCGCCCCAAACCACGGGCGACGACCACGCCTTGCCGTGAATCGCGGTCTTCCACCGCACATTTTCGGTCTCGCTCCATTTCAAGGGCAGGCCGGTCGCATCCGACATCCCCTGCCCCGTCGGGCCGCGAAATTGCGGCCAAGCATCCGCCGCGCTCATCGGAGTTAAAAGCAGCAGCGGAAGGGAGAAAAAGAGCGCGTTAAGTAACGAGGGCAGAGTTTTCATGCGAAGGCGCCGGTGCAGTTGGGCGAAGGGGTGGGCATGGTGTGCCGCGGGAACAGGCTCCGAGCAATCAAAACGTGCGCGACCGGCGAGCAGTCGGTTTGCCTTCCCTGCATTTGAAGGTTGGATTCGCGAACTGTCCGACGACCCGACGCGTCACGTAATTGGCCGCGGTGCGTTAGGCCGCAGACCCGACCCCATGAAACGAACCCTCCTCGCCGCCGTGCTGGCCCACCTTCCCTCGATTGTAAACGGGCAGCCGCGCATGGAGCACCTCAGTCGCGGCGGCGTCGCTATCCATCAACCCGACGGACGCGTCGCGGTGAGCTGGCGCCTGCTCGGCAACGATCCCGACGGCAGTGCCTTCAACCTGTATCGCGAATCGGACCCCATACCTGGAGGCCGCGGTGGATTTCCGGGCGCGAGTCCTGCCGCCAGTAGCCGCGGTCCCGCTCCGAGTTTAGCAACTGCGGGTGGCACGCTAACGCCCGAAGCAGCCCCCGCTCGCGGTCCCAGTGGACGCGACTTCGGCTCCGCTGCCGGCGAACCGATCCGGCTCAATCGCGAACCCTTGACGGGGGCTACGTTCTTCGTCGACGAAACAGCTAACCTCGCGACGAGAACGTCGTATTTTGTGCGGCCCGTGATCGGAGGCGTGGAACAGGCACCCAGTTCTCCCTTCACGCTCGCCGCGGGTGCGCCG
>Ga0163152_10009088_pt1 | contig 10451 bp, 10 predicted proteins | sample OliLakLV19MP8IB2_FD_148635 | JGI IMG/M metagenome (GOLD analysis project Ga0163152, IMG submission 148635) | Freshwater microbial mat bacterial communities from Lake Vanda, McMurdo Dry Valleys, Antarctica - Oligotrophic Lake LV.19.MP8.IB-2 | ecosystem: Environmental > Aquatic > Freshwater >...
AACTTGGGAGTACGCGAATCCACGTCGGGCTTACGCCTCGACGCTCGCCTGGTCCATGACGCTCTAAATGGGTGAAATTGAATCTGCCGATCGCCTAAAGACAATGGAACACGGATGACGCGGATCGAACGGATCAACACGGATTAGAGCCATGAATAATCTGCATTTGATCCGCGCAAATCCGTGTCATCCGAGTCATCCGTGTTCCATTGTCTTCGAGTCTGGACCGGGATTGCGGCTGTGCCTCCCTTTCAGCGAGATTCGAAATCGCTGGAACGAAGTTTGCAAGTCGCTCGTGATTCCTTCCCGGCTTGAATTTGAATCGGCTGTTTCTTTTCCACAGGCGGGGTATAGTCGAGGCTCGCTTGGTAGAGCCATTCTGGATCGCGCTCGATCCGGGCAATGTTCCAGTTCGCTTTCCAACAGACGAGTTCGTAGGTTCCTTCCGGCACGCGGTCGAAGCGTACTTCCCCACTCTCGTTCGACACTCCGGCGTAAGGATGGTCGCTCACGGCGAGATAGCCTCGCATCCAGAAATGACCCGAGCCACTGGAGAGTTCCACCATGCCGGAGGTCGCAAACGTTCGCGACACGGGCTGATCGATGGTAAATAGCATCTGCGTGAAGAAAGCGGCACCTCGTGCTCTAGCGGACTGCATTGGAGCATCACGGGCTGCGAATTGTGCCTCACTACCTCGTCGAACGATGCCAATTCGACCTCGACGTTCGCCCTGGTAAACGAACAGGTCTGCTTCCGCGAGTTCGACCTTGACGCTCGCAAGATCCCAGGGCCTAGACTTGGTGAGGTCGATCCCCCGAAGCATCATGAGCGTGTCGGCCAGACCCCCAGTCTTTCCAACACGCGGGGCGTTCGGGTTCGGCAATTCGATTTTGCCTCCCGGTCGCACTTTGGCTTGAAACAGCGAGATCGGTTTCACCTTTGGTACTTCGCCCGACCACTCAACCATACATACCAATGTGCCACAGCGGGCCGGGTCGTGATTTTGGCCGAGAATGTTCGAAACTGGATCGGGTTCGTGGATCGGGTGAATTGGCTTCGGGTGGGAGGGGGTGCGCATTAACCAGAGCAGGCCAATGGTTACAATCGCCAATAGGATGAACCACCGACCACGCATTCCTTGCCTCCCGTGAATCGATTCCGTCGCTATGCTGACTCTATGACGACGACACTTCCCTTAGCAGGATACAGTATTCGCCGGGCGGAAGATGCCCCAACTGTCCCCTGCCCTTGCGGTCAAAGTACCCGGATCGTGACGGCGGCGGATTCGCTGGGTTGTTCGTTTCACATCACGCAAATCTCTGATTCTGTTCGCCATTATCATCAAAAGTCGGCCGAGGTGTACTACATTCTGGAAGGCGACGGCATGATGGAACTGAACGAGGAGACTCTTCCGATTCGCTCGGGAGACGTCATCACGATCGCGCCCGGGACACGCCATCGGCTGTTTTCCAGGCTTGGCGTGAAAACCGTCGTTGTTGCCGTACCCGCATTCGACGCTGACGATGAGTACTTCGACTAATTCAAAGGGAACCATGTTCCAACGCACACGAGCCTTGTTGAAGCGATTTTCCGGCAGCGGCGATGAACGCCGAGCGCACGTTCGCCATCCGGTCGATGTCGAAACCACCTGCCATTTCCTGGCGGATGGGAGAGAAATTCGTGCCCGCATTCGAGACGTTTCACATTCCGGCGTCAATCTCGCGATTCCCCATGCGGTTCCGGAAGGCACCATGGTTCGAGTCCAGTTGCCAGGCCCGGCCGATGCACCGCACACCACCGTCCTGGCTTGCGTGACGAACACGAGGGAACTACTGGAAAACCAGTGGACGATCGGCTGCATGTTTTCTTTGGAAATGTCGGATGCAGAGATGCGGCATCTGGGCGGCGAAAATAAGCTGTCTTCTGCCGACGATCAGCGTGCGTGGGTTCGATATCCTTCACAAGGCACGGTTGAATATCGCCTTCTACCCGCTGAGGAGGGCGATTCCCGAACGGCCGATCTGGTTGATCTTTCGCCCGGAGGCCTGGGGTTGATCGTAACCGAACCACTCGAACCAGGCGATGCGATCACGGTGAACTTGAAACGCCAAAACAACCAACCCGACCGCTCCATGCTCGCCTGCGTTGTCTACATGGCCGAGCGACCGGACGGCAAACGCGCCGTCGGCTGCAACTTCCTGCACGAACTGAGTGAACGGGAGTTGCGGGAATTGGTCGGAGGATCGGCAGGATGATGGCATCGCCCTGACGAGGTCTGAATTCGAAAACCCACGTTTTCCGCGGCATTTTCCTTTTTGTGTAGAAACGCCCACTCCTTCCGAAAACAGCCGCACTATATCCTAAAGGCGAACATTTGAATCAATGGCGGTTGTACCCTCACTTAGATTGGAGGTCGTGCGTTAAGCATGTTCGTAGCTTTCTTTCCGTACATCCAAAAGCATCAATGTTCTTATTCCGTGGTGAGAGTGTTATAGTCAATCGTTAGCTCCTCCCCGGCATGGATCGGACGGAGTGTGACGAAATAGTTTCCACCTTCCATTTGCTTGAGATTGGGCTCATCGGAATGATTGAGGAAGAACGCGAGATCAACGATCTTGAATCCGTGGGGTGGCAAATACACTTTTCCATCGTCCAGAAGACAGTAGGTGGCGATCAGTTTCTGGGTGTGCTGGGGTAACGTCTCGACTACGGCTTGTGAAACTTCCGGCCAATTCTCGGAGCCCGAAGAGAACACATCGGTTCTACTCGCGGGAATATCGCATAGGGCAAACACCCCGACGCCGTGGATGGGTGACGGTGCAAGCCCGATGGAGGTGTCGACGATTTCCTGAAGAAGTTTCGCTGCGTCCAAATCGTACTCCGGTCAAGGTCCATGTCACGAAAAAAAGTCTGATTGTTCGTCACGATCCACGGTTCACTATCAGCATCGAGCGTCGAAACCACTGGGTCTGGCACCCAAGGTGCTATCATCCAATAAGCCTCGAGAAAAATTTAGTTTCCATTCCCAAAGAGAACCCTTTCGTGGACCCCAAGCCGTATCTTTTTGATTTAAGTGGGGAGTATTCGTCGTTGTCCGTCTTGAGTACGCTCGCGGCGCTCGGGGGTCTGACGTACTTGCTCTTTCACTTCCGGGTGTTGAACTGGGCGATCGAACGGTTTAGCCAAGCAATGCGGTGGGCTATCCGCGTCGGTTTTAATGCCTGGGAAGGATGTCTGTCCTGGGCCGACTGGCACGTCTTCTTACTCGTCACCGTCGGGCTGATCGCCTTGGGCACGGCGAGCGTAACCTTTGCACCACCGATAGCTCTTGCCATCGCAATGATTGTACTGTTCATGGGGGTGGCGACCTGCCTGGCTTTCATGTCGATCGACCTCGAACGTTATGAGGTCGAGCGCGGCTACAAGGCCGTTCACAACCCGCTCCGGGGGCAGGAACCTGCACCCCGGCTAGCCAAGTACGGATCACAGGTGAACGTATTGTTGCTTCTCGCATCCACGGTGGCAATGCTCGGCGGGTTCGCCTTGCTGAACCAGGGGCTCTACGAATCGTTTGGGGCAGGCTGGTACAAGGTTCACGAATCCGGTGTCGCGTTCGACGACTTCCTCACCTACACGCTTCTCAATCTGCTTCGAGTGATCGATGTGCTCGACCTAGCCGACTCCCGGCAGATGCTTCGATTGAGCTTCGTTCGCCCGGTTCAGTGGCCAGCCACGGTTTTGATCGCTGTATTCCGGTCTTTCTTTACCCTGGTTCTGCTTCAACAGATTTTCGCATCTCTCCGGCAGGGTCGCCTACTGGCCGAGACGATCTCGGATTTTTGGAGCCCACACGAACCAATTCAGCAACGAGCCCAAACTGCACTTCCTCAATACGGAGCGGCGGCCATCGGGCCTTTGTTGATGTCCCTTCGATCGATCGTCGGTCTGACCAAGGAGCAAAGAGATGTACTTCCACAAATTCTAGCTGCAATCGGCCCCTCAACTGTGCCAACACTGGTGAATTATTTGACCGACCCTAACGAGCATGTCCGGGCCGTATCGGCGTCCGCCCTCGGGCATCTGAACGCCTGCCCCGCCCTTCCGGCCCTTGTGATCACAGCAGAAGACAGTAGCGAGTATGTACGCCAGAGCTTGGCTGAGGGGTTGGGACACATGGCAGAAGAAGCAGATCGAGCCAGCCGGGCCACTCGTGCTCGCGGGGAGTCTTTGCCCACGCCTCGCAGGTGGTTTCGACCAGCTCAGCGTTCGTTGCCCTTCGATCCTGCAAAACTGATCATCGCCACTCTGCGCACGCTGCTTGGGGACACTCATGCAGCCGTGCGATCTCAAGCCGCTATCGCGATCGGTCGAGCAGGAGATCTGGCAGGGCCGGCAATTCCCGATCTAGTCATGCGGCTTCGGGACACTGATGAGACAGTCCGCTGCCAGGCCGCCGCAGCCCTGGGCCAGACGGGTCAAGGCGGTGACGAGGGAATGCAGGCCCTGGTCGTCACTTTGGAGGATCCATCGGCAGACGTGCGTTCGGCTGCAGCACGTGCCCTGGGGGAGTTGGGGAAAGACGCCAACGCGGCCGTCTCGGAATTGGTGACACTGCTCCAAGACCGTGACGAGGAAGTACGGGCCGTGGCGGCCGAAGCCTTAACCAAGGTTGGCCCGATAGACCAGGAGTCGGCGGCCACTCTGGTTGGTGGATTGGCAAGTCCGGATAATGTGATCCGGGCACAAACTGCCGAGGCACTTGGGTCTATCGGGGCTCCGATGGAAGATGCTGCCGAAGCATTGACAGACAGTCTCCGCGATAGCAACGACGTTGTGCGTGCAAAGGCAGCAGAAGCACTTGGTAAAATCGGAGAGGGAGCTGCCGATGTTGCAATCCCAGGCCTCGTCAAGGCACTTCGAGACCGCGACAGTTGGGTGAGCGCACTTGCTGCCGAGGCCCTGGGTGAAATGGGAGAAGCGGCCGATAGCGCGGTTCCCGCACTCGTCAAAGCATTAACACATGTCAATGCACAAGTGCGCGGGAACGCAGCGGCTTCCCTTGGCAAGCAAGGAGCCGGAGCCGAACGCGGTCGGCTACCGCTTGAACGAGCAGCCGCGGACGAAGATGGTGGCGTTCGAGCACAGGCGGTTCGGGCGTTGGGATTGTTGGGCCGATCAACTCCGGGCACTCTTCAGATCGTTCTAAAGGCGATCGACGATCTCGACCCAGAAGTTCGGGTGGCCTCAGTTGAAGCCCTGATTGAGGCGGACCTCCCAGGAGCGGAATTGGAAAGAGTCCTCCTCCCACTTTTGGCAGACTCGAACGACGAGGTGAAGGTGCAGGCCGCCAAGACGTTGGCTCGCAAAATTGGAGCTGAGCCTGCCGTAATTGAGGGCCTATGCCAAATACTTGCGAGCGACGATAGTTCCTGGGTACAGGTCAACGCGGCTCTCGCCCTGGCTCGAATGGGTTCCGAGGCTGCCTCCGCCGGCCCAGCACTTCTGCGGGCAGCTCAGACGGGCGACGTGAGCGTCCGTGAGCAGGCAATGAAGACCCTGGCCATCATCCAGCCGGCCGAAGCCCGCGAAGCGTTCACGGTTGGACTCAAAGACGCCTCGGCCGAGGTTCGACTGATCGCCTCTGCCGGGTGGATGAAGGCAGAGTCTGTTCCCCCAGAGGCCGTCCAGGCACTCGTTGAATCGCTGAAGGATCCTGAGGCACAGGTTCGTGCGAATGCGGCTTACGCCATGTCCCGGCTGGAGAAACTCCCGGCGAACGCCATTCCTCTGTTGCTCGTCTGCGCTGCTGATCCAAACGAAAGCCTGCGTATCAACACCACATTGGCCCTGCGAAAGGCCCCGCTGGGTGCGACATCAGAAATCATGATGCATCTGTTGGAGGATCCAAACGGCCGCGTCAGGCTGCTCGCTGCGGGGGCGATTCTCGATTCCGACCTGGACCATACAGCAGCCCTCAGTGTCGCAGAGGCTGCGCGATCCGACCCATCCCCACGCGTCAGGCAGGCTGCTGTGGAATTGCTGGACTCCATTACCGAGGCAAGGCAGAGTGACGCCACACATATCGACGCGACAGACGCCGAGTAGTTTTTGCCGGAGATCTTGAAACGAGCGAAGTAATACGACGAGGGGATGTACTCCAGGGCGAAAAATGAATAGCTTTGGAGTGCTGTGGCTCGACACAGCTTTCTTTCTTGCACGAGGTGCTCGGAAGGCCTGCAAAGAAAGAAAGCGGCGTGAAACCCGCCGCAGTCCAAAGAGGTTTTCCTTTAAAGTGCTGTGGCTCGACACAGCTTTCTTTCTTGCACGAGGTGCTCGGAAGGCCTGCAAAGAAAGAAAGCGGCGTGAAACCCGCCGCAGTCCAAAGAGGTTTTCCTTTAAAGTGCTGTGGCTCGACACAGCTTTCTTTCTTGCACGAGGTGCTCGGAAGGCCTGCAAAGAAAGAAAGCGGCGTGAAACCCGCCGCAGTCCAAAGAGGTTTTCCTTTAAAGTGCTGTGGCTCGACACAGCTTTCTTTCTTGCACGAGGTGCTCGGAAGGCCTGCAAAGAAAGAAAGCGGCGTGAAACCCGCCGCAGTCCAAAGAGGTTTTCCTTTGAAGTGCTGTGGCTCGACACAGCTTTCTTTCTTGCACGAGGTGCTCGGAAGGCCTGCAAAGAAAGAAAGCGGCGTGAAACCCGCCGCAGTCCAAAGAGGTTTTCCTTTGGAGTGCTGAGGCTCGACACAGCTTTCTTTCCGCGGCTAGGTTGAGCGGAAAGCTGGCAAAGAAAAAAGCGGCGTGAAACCCGCCACACTCCAAATTCGGCCACTTTGGAGTGCTCTGGCTCGACGTCCCCGACAAGAAACTTTCGGAGCCGCGACTGTAAAGGAGCGGCCCAAGCTAAATCAATCCTTAACGGTCGTGGCTCCGACGAAAAATCAACTTTGTGGAGAACATCGGAGTTGCTTCTTAAACGTAAACCTTCGCAAATTCCTTGCACGACACAGGCTTGACCTTCGACGCCTGCCCCGCCTGGCCGAAGGAAACCATTCGTGCCTTGCATACTTCGCGCATCGCTTCTCGGGCCGGCTTCAGATAATCGCGTGGGTCGAATTTTTCCGGGTCGCTTGCGAGAACCTTGCGGATGGCGGCGGTCATCGCCATGCGGTTGTCCGTATCGACGTTGATCTTCCGCACGCCGTGCTTGATGCCGAGTTGGATTTCCTCGACCGGAACGCCCCAGGTTTGCTTCATTTTGCCGCCGTACTTGTTGATGAGGTCCTGGATGTCCTGCGGTACGCTGGATGAACCGTGCATGACCATGTGGCAATTCGGCAGCCGTTTGTGAATCTCGATGATGCGATCCATGGCCAGGACGTTGCCGTCCGGCTTGCGAGTGAATTTGTAGGCACCGTGGCTGGTCCCGATCGCGACGGCGAGCGCATCGACCTTGGTCTTGCGAACAAAATCCTCGGCCTCGGCCGGATCGGTGAGAAGTTGGCTGTGGTCCATCACGCCTTCAGCACCGTGGCCGTCTTCCTGCTCGCCCATGCCGCTTTCGAGCGAACCCAGGCAACCGAGTTCACCCTCGACGGAGATACCTTGCGGATGAGCCATGTCAACGACGGCCTTGGTGACTTGCACGTTGTAGTCGTAATCGGCAGGCGACTTGCCATCTTCCTTGAGCGAGCCGTCCATCATCACGCTGGTGAAGTTCTGTTCGATCGCGCTCTTGCAAGTGGCCGGGCTGTTGCCGTGATCCTGATGCATGACGATCGGAATTTGCGGATAGAGTTCCGCGGCAGCGAGCATGAGATGGCGGAGATAAGCGTCTTGGGAATAACTTCGTGCCCCTCGGCTGGCTTGAACGATGACAGGAGCGTCGATCTCCTTGGCGGCCTCCATGATCGCCTGAATCTGCTCCATGTTGTTGACGTTGAACGCGGCAATTCCGTAATTATTGGCGGCAGCATGATCGAGTAGCAGCCGCATGGGAACCAAAGGCATCGCAAACTCCGTGAAAAGGCGGGACGGTTTTGAAGAAATGATACGGTTTTTGCGGGCCGGCTCAACGGCTCTAAAGGGGGCTTCCAGCACTCACATCTTTTTTGCAACTACACGTAAACCCTGAAGCGGCGTACGATTGGCCATGACGATTTTCCCTCATACCGGAGATTGCATATGATTCGTCCCGCTCTGATCCTGTGCCTTGTTCTCTTTCTGGGAATCGGCGAAGCCTCCGCCCAAAAGAAGTTCTCAACTCAAGTCGTGGTCTTGAACAAGGAAGGCAAGCCAAGCAAGGGCCGCAAAGTTTCACTGGAATTCACGTCGCTGCTGGGCGGCTTCACGGATAACGCCTACACGGATGCCAAGGGAATCGCGATCATCAAACATGCCAGTGAAGGGACCGTCAAAGTCTATGTTGATGGCGATCATTCCGGTCACAAGACCACCGGAAAGGCCCCGGGCAAAATCGTGGTGAACTTGTCGAAGTAATTAGGGCTGTTTTTCGCTCGGAATCTGCTGGAGAGGTGCCTGCCTGCCTCGTTCACGCTTGGCTCGATTTCGTTCCTCAGCCTCGCGAATATCGCGTTGCGGATCGGGAGTGTCCGGATCCGTAAACGCCCGGTAGGTGACGATCGGAGCTGACAGGGCTAGCGCCATCAGCACGAAGCGCAAGGCCCACGGCCAGATCGAGAACGGTTTGGTCTGCTCGCTCATTCCAGATTCATAGCGAAAAAGGGCTATCCTGTTCAAGGGCGTTTGCAACTGGGGGCTGGCTCGCGTATATTTCGCCCGTCCCAACGGAGTTCCATTACCATGCGACTTATCGCGATGATCTTTCTGTTTACCCTTTTCGCTGCCCGATCGGCCGGCGATTTCCCGGCCCCCAAGGACCTGCCGAAACGCGGCGATCTTCCCGATCCGCTCGTGATGTTCGACGGCACAAAAGTCACAACGAAAGAACAGTGGTTCGAGAAACGCCGGCCGGAATTGAAAGCCCTCTTCCAGCACTATATGTACGGCACAATTCCCCCCTCTAAGGGCACAACGGCGAAGATTCTTCATGAAGACACCAAGGCCTTCGGCGGCAAAGCCACACTTCGTGAAGTTTCGCTGTCGGGGATGCCCGGCCATGAATTTCGTTTGCTGATCGTGGTGCCGAACGGCCTCAAAGCCCCCGCCGCGTGTTTTGTCGGTCCGAATTTCAGCGGCAACCATACGCTCGCGGATGATCCGAAAGTGGCAGTTACATCCGCATGGATGTATGGCAAGGAAGGCAAAGCAACCGAGGCTGGGCGAGGCAAGAACAAAGAGACGTGGAACCTGGAGCAATCGATCGACAAGGGTTTCGCGGTGGCCACGTTCTATCCGGGAGAAGTGGATCCCGACCGGGCCGATGTGCGTGGCGGCATTCGGCCGCTATTGCCGAAGGAACTGGAAACCACCAGCATCGCCTGTTGGGCCTGGGCGGTGCATCGCTGTGTCGACTACCTCGTGACGATCAAGGAAGAGGTCGATCCTAAGCGAATTATCGCCGTTGGGCATTCTCGGCTCGGCAAGACGGTTTTGCTCGCAGCTGCGTTTGATGACCGAATTGCCATGACGATTCCGTTGCAAGCAGGCTGTGGCGGAACAGCTCCCAGTCGAGGCAAGGTCGGAGAAAGCGTCAAGCAAATCAACGACCGTTTTCCGCACTGGTTCAACACGAATTTCAAGCAATTCAACGAGGATACCGCGCGGATTCCCTTCGATCAGCACTCGCTAGTGGCCTTGTGTGCCCCGCGGCCCGTGCTATTTCCGAATGCAAAAGAAGATCAGTGGGCGAACCCGGACGGTCAGTTCCATGTCCTCAAGGCGGCCGACCCGGTCTACCGCTTCCTGGACGCTGGCGGACTCGACGCCAAGGACGTGCCGCCTCTTGGCAAGCTCGTGGACAGCAAGCTCGGCTATTTTATCCGGGGCGGGAAGCACTCGATGACTCTCGAAGATTGGAAGGCATTTTGGGAATTTGCTGAGAAGCACCTCCCGTAGAGTGGGAGCAGCCCACCCTACAAAAACCACAACTTGGACTACGAATATGGAAAAACTCATCGACCAATACGAAGCCGATGCGAACATTCTCGCGAAGGCCATCGAAAGCCTCACGAAGGAGGAACTCAATAGTTTCCCCATTCCAGGCACCTGGAGTATTCAGCAGGTCATTATGCACACGCTGGATTCGGACCTTGTAGCCGCGGACCGAATGAAACGCGTGATCGCCGAACTTTCACCGACGTTGTTGGCTTACAACGAAACTTTGTATGCCCAAAAAATCGGTTATCAGCATGTGGATGCCAAACTGGCTTGTGAGTTGTTCCGCTTGAATCGCCTGGTAATGGCTCAGATTCTGCGCAACGTGCCTGAAGCGGCATGGTCTCAAACGGGCACGCACACCGAACGCGGGATCGAAT
>Ga0163152_10009090_pt1 | contig 10450 bp, 6 predicted proteins | sample OliLakLV19MP8IB2_FD_148635 | JGI IMG/M metagenome (GOLD analysis project Ga0163152, IMG submission 148635) | Freshwater microbial mat bacterial communities from Lake Vanda, McMurdo Dry Valleys, Antarctica - Oligotrophic Lake LV.19.MP8.IB-2 | ecosystem: Environmental > Aquatic > Freshwater > Lake...
CGATCCGCGGAGGAGGTGTGGCTCCTGCCGACGGGGACGCACGCGTTCGGGAAGTCGCTCGCGCCGTTCGCGGATCGCGCGGAGATGGCGCGGGCCGCGGTCGCGTTTCTCGGCGCTCGCGCGCGCGTCGACGAGGTCGAGAACGAGCGCGAAGGCCCGAGCTACATGATCGACACCGTCGAGATCCTTCGCGCGCGGCACGCGGACACGCGCTTCACGCTCGTCGTTGGAACGGACATCCTCGGCGAGCGATCGAAGTGGAAGGACTTCGATCGCCTTCTCACGCTCGTCGACCTGCTGCCGGTCCGGCGCGCTGGCATCGCGGGCTCCGATGTCGTTGACGAGGACGCACCGACGCCGCTTTTTCCGGAGGTCTCGTCGACCGACGTGCGGGCGCGACTTTCCGCGGGGAAATCCGTCGATGGGCTCGTTCCCAAGGCCGTTCTCGACGTCGTTCGAGCGCGACGTCTCTACCGCTCCATGTGACGGAGTGCCCGGTTGCAAAGCATAGGTAGGGACAGGAGAATGGCTCCGTGATGGGGAACCGTATCGCTTCGCTTTCTCTCGCGCTTTTCACCCTCGCCGCCGTCCCGGGATTCGCCGCCGATCCTCGTGACCTGGGCAGTGGCACGGGCCTCGGGTGGAGCGACGGGACCGCGAATTTCACGATCCATTTCTGGCCGGATCCGGTCAACGCGAAGAACGCGAACTTCTTCCTCCCGAACAAGGACATCTCGTTCCCTGCGCAGGGCTTCCCGCTGGAGATCGAGCGCTCCTACAACTCGCGCTCGCTGTCGGACGGCCCGTTCGGATTCGGGTGGTCCTTCAACTACGACATCTTCGTGCGCGTCGGTGAAGAGGGCTACCCCGAGGTCGTCGACGCGGACGGCTTCGTCTGCAAGTTCCTCCCGCAGGGCGGCGGTCCGAAGAGCGCGGCCGAAGCGCAGATCAACCAGTTCATGGCGTACAAGCAGGACCAGGACAAAGCGTCCGGGATCCAGCGCCCGCCGGATTTCTACGCGAGCTTCCGCACGCGCCTCATCAACGACCCCAAGCTCTTCGAGCAGGTGAAGAAGGAGATGCCCGGGTTCCAGCCGGAGCTTCAGGACGGCACCTACATCTCCACGACGCGCGGCGTGCAGCAGCTCGAAGTGCGCAAGGAAGGCTACAAGCGCACGTTCACGAACGGCGTGACGCACCTCTTCTATCGCATCGACGCGTCGGCGAAGGGCCGGCTGCGCCAGATGATCGATCCCGCGGGCAACATCCTGGCGATGAAGTACAGCCGCGGCGGCTCGGGCGACCTCACGGAAGTCGCGCACTCGAAGGGCGCGAAGCTCGAGTTCACGGTCGGCAAGCTCGGCAAGATCACCGCCGCGCGCATCGTGAACCAGGAAGGCAACCTCGCGCCGAAGTCCGTCGAGTACAAATACGGCGGTCCGTCCGGAAACGATCTGCTCGCCTACAAGGACACCAGCGGCCAGGTGACCAAGTACGAGTACGACGAGTGGCACAACATGATCAAGATCACGTTCGCGAACAACGACGTGATCATGAACAAGTACAACACCGAGAAGGACTGGATCCTCGCGCAGAAGGGTCCCGGTGACGCGACCACCACCTACGAATACGACAGCGATCCCGCGGACGAGAGCCACTACTGGACGATCGTCAACGAGAGCGGACGCACGACGAAGTTCGACTACTTCGACGGACAGAATCGCGTCGTCACGACGGATCCCGACGGCCGCCGCACCGACCGCATCTTCAGCGAGTGCTGCGGCAAGCCGCTGAAGGTCGTCGAGGCCGACGGGCGGATGGTGCAGTACGAATACGACAAGCGCGGTAACGCGACGCGTATCTGGGACAACAAGGGCGACAACGTCCGCTACGAATACGACCCGAAGTGGAACAAGGTCCTGAAGGTCATCACCAAGACCTCGAAGCTCGTCTACCAGTACGACAACGCCGGAAATCTCGTCGCGGGCAAGGACGAGGCGACGGGCGTCGTCGTGCGCCTGCAGTATTCGGCGGACGGCCGCGTTCGCTCGGTGGAAGACGCGCGCGGCAACGCGTTCGAGTTCCGCTACAACACCGCGGGCAAGCCGGTGCAGATCGGGCCCAAGGGCGGCAAGGGCGCCGTCGTGATCGACTACAACCCCGACGGCACCGTGGCCGCGGTGAAGACGACCGGCCAGGTCGACCAGCGCCAGGTGCTGGGCGACCTCCAGAAGCTGATCCAGGTCGTCGAGCCCGCCTACAAGTTCGAGCTCTGATCGCTCAGAAGCGGTAGGCGACGTTTACCGCGAGGCGGGAGAGCAGGGCGGAGTAGGTGCCCTCGCCCGTCGGGTACGCGTATTCGGTCGTCGTGCCGTGCGTGGAGTAGGCGCTGCGCTTCACCTCGCGGCCCGTGTTCAGGTACTGCGAGTAGCGACTCGACGCTGCGGAAGGTGCGGTCAGGATCGGCGGCCGTGTCGCTGCCGTCGTAGGGCGCGCGCTTGTAGCGCACCCACAGCATCATCAGCGCGACGTCGAGCGTGGCCTCACTGCCGCCCACGCCCGATGCCGCCGCGGGATTCGCGGCGAGCCCCTTCGTGTCGGCGGAAGCCGCGCCGGCGCCATGGCCGCCGGTCTCGGGGATTGCCGCGCCCGAGCCGGCCGCGAGCGCGAGTCCTGGCGCGAGCGTCGCGAGCAGAAACAGCCGCGCCGCCAGCGAGCGTGTGGAGGCTCGGGCGGCGCTTCGGTTCATGAGCGAGAAGATCAGGCGAGACGACGGCGGCGGATCGAGAGGCCGATGGCGACCGCGAGTGCGAGCGCACCCGCCGCGCCGGCCGACGGCGCCGAGCCGCTCTGCGTGCCGTCGAGGCTGCAGCCGCAGCCGCCCATCATGTCGCGCTCGTTGACGGCCGCGACCTGGAACGTCGCCGAGGCGGGCGTGCCGTCCTCGTTCTGCCACTTGTCGCGCGACTTCACGTCGAACGTGTGCGGGCCTTCGGTGAGCGCGGTGAGCTCGGCCTCGGTCTTCTCCGTCCACGACGACCAGTCGCCGCCGTCGATACGGAACGCGTAGAGCAGCACGTCGGAGTCGTCGTCCGTGCCGGAGAACTCGATCGACACGTGCGTCTTCTTCACGAGGCCGGGATCGCTCTCGACGAACGTATCCGGCGAGACGCGGTTGATCGACGGGTCGTCCGAGCGGAGCAGCGTGGCGCCGGCGACCGCGTGGCCTTCGCGCATCTCGACGAAGTCGAGCATCACGAGGTAGTCGGACACGGGGAACACCGAGTTCGTGACTTCGTAGCGCTGCATCTTCGCCTGCATGCGCGGGATGACGAAGCCGGCGATGAACTCCTTGAGGTGCTCTTCCGCCTCCGCGCTGTCGCTGAAGAGGATCTCGGACTCGATCGCGTCGAACTCGATGTCCATCACGTCCATCGAGAAGAGGACACGGTTCGTGGCGCGATCCACTTCGATCACGGCGCCCATGCTCATGTCGGCGTCGACGCGGAGGAGGAGGCGCTCTTCGCCGGACGGCATCAGCGCGGACGCTTCCATGTGGAAGCCGGTCATCTTCGCGGTGAGCTTGCCGTCCTCGAACACGAGCTCCGGCGGCTTCGCGATCGACAGCTCGTATTGCAGCATCTCGTCGGCGAGCGGGTTGATGCCTTCCAGCACGTGACGGAAAGGCTCGAGCGGATGCGTCTCCGCGTCGTAGCACATCAGTCCGCTCTTCCAGGCGGCCCAGATCACTTCGTTGACGCCGGCGTCCGCGAGCGAGATCTCGAGCATCGAGGAATCGCCGTATTCGCCGAGGCCCGGCGTTCCGCGAACCGCAAACGTCGGCTCGGGGAGGTACGCGACGCATGCGGGCGGCGTGTTGCCTGTGGCCGCGTCGACCTGGATGTCGAGGAAGGTGTTTGCGCCGTCCTTGTCGATCGTGATGTCGGAGACGCCGATGCGGTAGTCGACCGGTCCGGCCGTTCCCGTGAACACGGCGGCGAAGAGCGGATCCGACAGCATCTCGGGCACCTTCGCGGCGAGCGCCTCGTTGATCTTGCGCATCAGGAAGTCCTGCACGAACTCCTGGCTGAGAACGAGGTCCTCGACGAAGTCGGGGAAGCCGTTCACGTCGATCATCACGTCGTCGAACAACATCTGCGGCGGCGCGTTGAACTCGACGAAGAGGTTGTAGGCGTCGTCGACGTACGGCTTCACATCGGCGGTGAACACGATGCCGGAGACGTAGGCCTGGTTGAGCGTGACGCCGAACGACGGGCAGAGATCGAATGTGTCCGAGTCCTGGCCCCAGATCTCGCCATAGATGTCGATGAAGTCGATGTAGGCGGTGAGCTGGAGGCCGTTCGGGGTCTCGTGAAAATCGAGCTCGGCCGCGTCGAGGAGCGACGCCAGCTGGAAGTTGTCGACGCCGACTTCGTCGAAGCACTTCACCGCGGGCTTGGAGATGCGCGGGTTGAAATAGTCGAGCGGGCGCTGGCTGGCGTCGCGCTCCACGAAGGAGAGGGCGTTCTCCGTGAGGCGGAGGCCGACGGCTTTGGGGATGATCGGGGCGGCCACGGCGACATTCGCCGTGAGGAGGATCGCCATCGCTGCCGTGATTTGCTTCCGCATAGGAGGCCGCATTGAGCAGGAAGCAGGCCACGGTCAACTATGTGATTTCACGCACCATCCGAAGGGGCGAAGGTGTCCACGGGACAGACGCGTGGGGCGGCGATGTCCCATGCGACGATCCGCCAAAACTTCAGCGTCACTCGCGGTTTACGCGTTGCGTCACGTCTCGCGGCGTCGCGTTCCACGTCTTCACGGTGTCGAGCACTTCGGCCTCCGTGAGGATCCGGCTCGAGCGCTTCGCGCGCTCGACGATCGTCGTCACGAGTCCGGGCGACGCCGGGATGTGCCGCTTCTCCAGCCAAAAGCTCACGTTCGCCTGGCCGCTCATGAAGCCGATCTCGATCTCCTGCTCCTTGCCGAACTCGGTCGCGGGCACGCCGCTGTAGATCCGGTCCGCGAGCCACGCGTCGCCCTTGCGAAGCGCCTTCAGGATCGCCGCCGCGTGAACACCGGTCGCCGTGCGGAAGGCGTCCTTCCCGACGACGGGATAGTTGATCGGGATCTCGTAGCCACACGCGCGTCCCGCGAGCTGGCAATACAGCAACATCTTCGAGAGATCCTGGTTTGGCAGCAGCCCGAGCAGCTTCAGGTTCACGAGCAGCTGGTCCATGGAGCAGTTGCCGACGCGCTCGCCGATTCCAAGCGCGGTGCCGTGCACGCGATCGACGCCCGCTTCGATGGCCCACAGCGCATTCGCGACGGCCATCCCGCGATCGTTGTGGCCGTGCCAGTCGACGCGCACGCGATCCTTCGCGCCCGCGCCCTCGATCAGGTTCTTCGTCCACTTCACGAGATTGCGGATGCCGTCCGGCGTCGCGTGGCCGACGGTGTCGCAGAGGCACAGGCCGGCGACGCCGTGATCGATCGCCATGCGGAAGAGCTTGTCGAGCGCGTCGGGGCGGCTGCGCGTCGTGTCTTCGGTGACGTAGGTGCAGGTCAGCCCGTTCTTCACCGCGAAGTCGATCGCCGCCGCCGACTGCTGCAGGATGAAGTCGAGCGTCCACTCCTCCGCGAACTGGCGGATCGGCGAGCTGCCGATGAACGCCATCACTTCGATCGGGACGCCGGTCTTCGCGACGATGTCGACGACGGGCTCGATGTCTTTCACGACAGTGCGGCATGCGCACGCGAGCTTGATCTTGAGCTTGTGGTCGCGGACCTCGGTTGCGAGGCGGAACACGTCGTCGTATTGGCGCTTGCCCGCACCGGGAAGTCCGACGTCGACGTACTGAATGCCGAGCGCTTCCATGAGATGGACGAGCTGGACCTTGTCCTCGATTGCCGGGTCGATTGCCGACGGCGACTGGATGCCGTCGCGCAGCGTTTCGTCGAAGAACACAATCGGCTTGGTCGTGATCGGACCGCGCGATTCGATCGTGTTCCAGTCGTAGATGACGTCGGAGTCGGTCGTCTTGGCCATGGGATCCCTGCCGGAACCCTAGCAGACCGGTACGGCCTCAGGTGAGCTTGAACAGCTCTTTCAGCTTGCCGAGGATCCGGCCCGGCTCGCGGGCCGGAGCGGTCGAGAGAGCGGCGTTGGCGACCGCGTTCAGCTCGGTCGTTCGGCTCTCGAGGAGCTCGGCCAGCTGCTTTCCGACGTCGGGGTTCGAGAGCAGGGCGTCGCGGAAGCCTTCGCGCTCGATCGCGAGGAGAACGGCGTCCTGCACCGCGACGACCGTCGCGGCTCGCGGCTCTCCCGTGAGGAGGCTCATCTCGCCGAAGAACTTTCCGGCGCCGAGCGTGGCCACGCGCTTCTCGACGCCGTCGGCTCCTCGGACTCGAATCGCGACTTCGCCGGCTTCCACCAGGAAGAAGGTTTCGCCCTGGTCGCCCTGCCGAACGATCGTTTCCCCGATGCCGAAGTGGAGGATGCGCATGCGCCGCGCGAGCGTGCGCCGCGTGTCGTCGTCGAGCGGCTTGAGGAAGTCGACGTCGGCGAGCATGCGCTCCGCCTGCAGGAAGATCCCCTCGGAGGCGGTTTCGGTCGCGACGTTGTGCATGTAGACCGTGCGAACGGGGAAGGGGATCGCGATGTCCGCGCGCTTGAGCGTGTACCAGAGCGTCGAGTTGACGGTGGAGATCACGTCCGGCGAGTCCTGGAACCAGTGCTTCACGTCGATGAAGTAACGGAGCTCGTAGACGATCGACGAGTCCGCGAACGCCTTCAGGCGTACCTTCGGCGGCGGCAGTTGCAGCACCTCGGGCACCTGCGCGAGCGCGGAGAGAATCACGGAGCGCGCGACGGTTGGTGGGCAGTCGTAGGGAAGGCCGACCTCGCTCTTGAGCGCGTTGTAGGGAACCGGCCGGCTGTAGTTCTGGATCTCGAGTTTGGTGACGTTGCTGTTCGGGACGACGATGAGGTCGTGGTCGCGCGTCTCGAGCGTGGTCGCACGCCAGCCGAGATCGCGCACGCGGCCGACCGTGGAGCCGAACGACACCCAGTCGCCGGTCGCGAAGGGCTGCTCGAGCTGGATTGCGAGACCGGAGAACACGTTTCCGAGCGTGTCCTGCAGCGCGAGACCGAGGACCAGCGAGAGTGCGCCCGCCGTCGCGAGCGTGGCGGTGACGTCGATCTGGAACGTCACGCGGATCACCGCGACCATCGCGACGAAGTACAGGCCCGCCGAGATGACGTCGCGAATGATCTTCGACGTCTCGCGGTGGTACCAGCGATGGAGGATGCCGTCGACGATGAGCGTCGCGACGATCCGCACCAGCGCAAACGCGAACACCGCGAAGCCGCCGATGCGGACGATCTCGGCCGCTCCGGGGATGCGCGCGACGAGCCACGCTTCGCTCCAGCGGGAGATCAGGAAGATCGCGAGGCAGACGATCGGAGCGACGAGGCTTCGCGCGAGCTTACGATCGCGGAGAAACAGGAACGCCGTCAGCGCGACGAGCAGAAGGAGCATGGCCCCGAGCGTGCTGGCGGATTGCGAGAGGAACTCTTCGATGCCCACGGTCGCGGCGGATGGTGCACGCGATCGGGGTAGACTGGCAACCGCATGCGGCGGATTGTGAAGCGCGCTTTTCTCACCGTGGGAGTCCTGCTACTCCTCCTGATTCCCGCCGCGTTCCTGGCGGCCGAGATCAACGGCCGCAGGGATCCTGCCGTGCTCGCCGAACGAACGCAGGTCGCGTTGGACCGCGCCGCGTTCAGCCGCACGACGCTTGCCGGTATGGAGACGCGACCTGCGGATATCCGCGATCTCGCGGAGCGCGCGAAGGCCGCGGCTGACGCCGTCACGAAGTCCGGCGTGCCGCTGAAGCTCCAGGGCGCGGGCGGTCCAGCGGGGCTGACGAGCGCCGTCCGCCGGAGCGCGGAGGCCGCGCCGATCCTCGGCGTGTCGTCGGCAACGCTCTCCGGCGATCGCTGGACCCTCGACCTCGTCGCGGCGCCGATCGCCGATCCGGCCGCGCTGCGTGCGCGGTTTCCGAAGGCCGTGGCGTTCCTCGAGGGCACGCCGCTGCCGACGCCGCACATCTGGGAGCGCGACCTCATCGCCGTGCCGTCGATCGCCGCGGAGTACGCCGTGCAGAACGAGGAGGCACGCGCGAAGACGCTCGACGAAACGCGGACGATCGACCTCGAGCTCGCGGGAATTGCGCGTGCGCAGGGAGCGTTCGGGCGCGCGAGGCGGACTCGCGAAGTCGTCGAGCTGCTCGCCGGCGGAGCGCGGCCGGCCATCGCCGCGGGCGATTTGCGTTTCGATGCGTCTCTCGAGACGGCCTTCCTCGCGCTCTCCCCCGCGAAGGGACACTCGGCCGAGTCGATCGGATCGCTCCTGCAATCGGTCGGCGCGCTTGCGACGTTCGATCCCGGCGACGGCGAGCGTCTCTCGATCGACCTGCTCCTGCGCTGACCGCTACCACTCCGGCCAGTCCTCGAAGAGCCGCGGGCCGAACTTCGCGCCCGCGACGCCCTCGAGACCGGTGCGGTTCGTCCGCTGGCGGATCCATCTCTTCAGCTCGGCGGGATCGAGGGGCGGCTCGACGCCACTCCATAGGTAGATCTTCCCGGAGCCCGCCGTCGTGAGGAGCGTGCGCCCGTCAGGCGAGATCTCGAGCGAGTCCTCGTTGTGAGTCTGCGCGCGCCGGAGCGCGGAGCGGCCGCTCACGGGATCGGCGATGCGGAGCCCGTCGTTGCACGCTGCGGCGATTTTTCCGTCCGGGAGAAAGCGCAGCGCGAAGCATCGCTCTGGATTGCCGATGGGGATGCCGCGCACCTCGAACGTGCGCAAGTCGACGACCATGATCTCGTCCGCCGGCGTATCGGAATCCTTGTAGGCCGGCATCGCGGCGAAGCGGCAGCTCTCGTCGAACGCGGCGGGCCCCGCGACCCAGGGAAGGCTCGCGACGGTTTTCGGCGCGGTCCACCCGTTCCATTCGAGGAGCGTCTGCTCGGTTCCGGAAGAGAAGACGCGCCCGCACGGTGCCTTGCGCAGCCAGAAGAGCCCGTCGTGTGGTTGCAGGGCGGCGATCGGCGCACCCGAGAGATCCGTCACGCGGACCCTCCCGTCCTCGCGTGCGGCCGCGACGGTTCCTCCCGACCCGACGACGAGCTGGCTGACGTCGAGAAGCTGGGTCTGGTCGGCGGTAAATGGCTGGATGACCTTCGTCGTCAGCGTGGCGATGTCGACGGTCTTCACGACACCCTCTTCGGCGACGAGCAGTGTCTTCGAGTCCGGCGTGAAGCGAAGCTCGGCCCATCCGGCCTTTGCCGCTGACGGAATCGACGTCATGGCGCCGGTCGCGAGGTCGTAGAGCTTCAGGGCGCGGCCGCCGTTGGGAGACTTCCCGAATCCCGCGAGCGTGCGGCCGTCGGGAGAGACCGTGAGACCGATCGCGGTCTTGCCGTCGCCGTGAAGGGTGCGGCGCAGACCTCCGTCCGGACCGTAGATACCGATCTCGGTCGTGTGGGTGACCGCGAACGTGCCGTCGGGTAGCCACGTCGGCGAGAAGACGACGCCGCTCGCCGCCTGGATCGACGTCTCCGCGAACGCGGCGATGTCCCAGATCCGCAGCTTCGAGTCGCGACCGCCGACGGCGAGCTGCGTTCCGTCGCTCGAGAACGCGAGGTCGCTCGCGCCGCCCATGTGGCCTGCGAGCGCACGCTTCGGTCCGGATCCTTCGAGATCGACGACGGGCACCTCGCTCGAGGAACCGGATCCCGCAATGGTGATCTCGTCCATCGTGATGATCGTCTTGACCAGATAGACGGTCGGTGTCGGTGACGCCGACGGCACCGTCGACGGCGATGGCGAGGGGCTCGGCGTCGCCGTCAGCGCCGGTGCGAGTCCGGCGACCCAGCCGCCCTCGGTCCAGGCCAGCCATCGCGAATCCGGCGAGAGCGCGAGCCGGCGGGCGGGCGATTCGGCTTCGACCACGGTCGCGCCACGACGGAAGCCCGATTCCGCATTGTGGATGCGCGGGCGTTCGGGCAGCAGGCCGATGCGCCCGCTGGCGGCGGCCGCGGCGAGTCCCGAGTCCTCGCGAAAGCGAACGGCGACGACCGGAGCGTCGAGATCGAGCGCCACGCGTGCGTCGCCGCCGGATTCCGAGACGCGCACCGTGCCGTCCTCGCACGCGGCGGCGAGAGAGCGGCCGTCCGCCGAGAACGCGAGATCGCGGATCGACGCGACGAAGCCGGAAAGGACCTTCGTGCCGGCCGCGTCGTGCAGTCGCACGCTGCCGCCGGCGGACGCCGTCGCGAGCGTGCCTCCTGCCGAGAGGGCTGCGGCCGCGATGGGTCCGTCGGGCTCCACGCGCTCGGTGGACACACCGTCGGCGAGCGTCCACCGGCGGATGCTGCCGGAGATGT
>Ga0163152_10009091_pt1 | contig 10450 bp, 7 predicted proteins | sample OliLakLV19MP8IB2_FD_148635 | JGI IMG/M metagenome (GOLD analysis project Ga0163152, IMG submission 148635) | Freshwater microbial mat bacterial communities from Lake Vanda, McMurdo Dry Valleys, Antarctica - Oligotrophic Lake LV.19.MP8.IB-2 | ecosystem: Environmental > Aquatic > Freshwater > Lake...
TCGATGAGTTGCTCTCCTCGCCCTTCGCCGAACAATACGCTCGCGCAGCCGCCACGCGCTGGACGAACCTGCTCATTGGCCGCGCCGCCGCCGGCCGCGATCGGCAGGGCCTGGTCAGTCGCGAAGGGCTCGAGCAGTATCTGCACGCCGCCTTTCTCGATAATCGCCCCTACGACCGCCTCGTCTTCGAGCTGGTGAGCGCCAACGGCGTCAATCAGCCAGGTCTTGAAGGCTTCAACGGTGCCGTCAACTTTCTTCTCGACAACCTGCAAGACAAGGCCACGTCGGCCACGGCCAAAACGGCCCGCATCTTTCTCGGCGTGCAGGTGCAGTGCACGCAGTGTCACAACCATCCGTTCAATAGCTGGAAGCAGCAGCAGTTCTGGGGGATGAACGCCTTCTTCCGTCAGACGCGGGCCCTCCGCACGTTCGACGGCCCGCAGATCACCAGCGCCCGGCTCGAAGACGAAGATTACGCGGGCGAGTCGGGCGATCCCGAATCGGGCGAGCTCTATTTCGAACGCCGCGACAACACGGCCGTCGCCATCCTGCGACCCACGTTTCTCGACGGCACGACCATCGCCCCGTCGGGCTACGTCGACGACGTCAATCGCCGCGACGAACTGGCCAAGCTGATCAGCAAATCGGCCGAGCTTCCCCGAGCGATCGTCAATCGCCTGTGGGCCCATTTTCTCGGCTACGGTTTCACCAAGCCGATCGACGACATGGGGCCACACAATCCGATCTTGCACCCCGAGCTGCTCGATCGCTTGTCGCAGGAATTCGTCGCCGCGGGCTTCGATCTCAAGCAACTGGCGCGGTGGATCGTATTGAGCGAATCGTACGCGCTGTCGAGCCGCAGCGGGCCCAAGAATCGTGGCGACGATCCATCGCTCGGTGAGCGGCCGCAGTTCAGCCGCTTCTACCTGCGGCAGATGCGCCCGGAGGAGCTTTACGAATCGCTGCTCGTGGCGACTAAGGCCGCTGCCGACGACGACGCCAAGCGCGAGCGCGATCGCCGCGAGTGGCTGGCCCAGTTCGCCATCGCCTTCGGCACCGACGAGAACGACGAGGCCAGCACCTTCAACGGCACCATTCCGCAAGTGCTGATGATGATGAACGGCGACTTGATCCGCCGCGCGACGATGTCCGGTCAGGGGACGTTTTTGTCTGAAGTCGCTTCGCTGGCCAGGCCCGATCGCGAGAAGGTCCGCACGTTGTATCTGGCGGCCATCGCGCGACCGCCCAGCGCCGACGAACTGGTCGCCGCGCAAAAGCTGTGGATCGCGCACGGCGGTGACACTACCAAAGCGCTCGAAGACCTCTGGTGGGCGCTACTCAACAGCAACGAGTTCATTTTGAATCACTAATAACCGATCGAAACTGTCCGACCGAAAAGCAACTTTTCCACGCTTCCCTCTCCTCTTGTGGGAGAGGGTAGGGTGAGGGGTCAAAGAAAACGAAAGTTGCTTTTCGGTCCACACTAACTCTGCAGCAAGTTCCCATGAACCACTGGCTTCGCACTCCCGTCGGCATGTCGCGGCGGCATTTCCTCTCGCATCTGGCGGCCGGCTCAGCCCTGGCGGCCAGCGCCTCGACCTTCACCACGGCACTGCAAGCCGCGGCCGCGGGGGGCAAGCGCCGCCACAAATCGGCGATCATCCTCTGGATGGGGGGCGGTCCCAGCACGATCGATCTCTGGGATCTCAAGCCCGGCGCCAACACGGGCGGACCGTTCAAACCGATCGCCACCAAGGGGAGCGCGCAAATCTGCGAGCACTTGCCGAAGATCGCGCAGGTGATGGACCGACTGTCGATCGTGCGCTCGATGAGCACGCGCGAGGCCGACCACGATCGCGGCCGCTACTACTTGCACACCGGCTACGTCCCCATTCCGGAGATCGAACACCCCAGCTACGGTTCGGTGATCGGCCACGAGCTCGCTCCGCAACTCGGCGACCTGGCGATTCCACCGTTCGTCTCAGTCGGGGGCGGCAGCGCCGGGCCGGGCTTCTTGGGACTGGCCTACGCGCCGCTCGTCGTCGGGGCCGATGGCAACGTCCGCGATTCCAAACCCGCTGCGGCCGATCGACTCGACGGTCGGGTTGCCATGCTCGACACCATCGAGCGGGGCTTTATCTCGCAGCGCCGTGGCGCCGCCGGCAGCGAACATGCAGACGTCGTCACCAAGGCCCTGGCACTGATGACGAGTGAACAGATGCAGGCCTTCAAAGTCGACGAAGAGCCGCAGAACGTTCGCGATCGCTACGGCACGTCGAACTTCGGCCGCGGTTGCCTGTTGGCGCGACGGCTCGTCGAAGCCGGCGTCGCTTGCGTCGAAGTCGATTTCGGCGGCTGGGACAACCACTCCGACGTCTTCCGCACCCTGGAAACAAACAAGCTGCCCGAGCTCGATCAGGGGATGAGCGCGCTGGTCGAAGACCTCAGCGAACGTGGGCTGTGGGGCGAAACCGTCGTGCTTTGGATGGGCGAATTCGGTCGCACGCCACGCATCAATGCCAACGTCGGGCGCGATCACTGGGCCCGCAGTTGGAGCGCGGTGCTGGGAGGCGGAGGCCTGCAGGGAGGTCTCACCGTGGGCGAAACCAATGAGGACGGCACCGAAGTCGTCGGCGAGAGTTATGCCTCGCAAGACCTGATGGCCACGGTGCTCCGCGCGGTCGGCATTGGGCTCGACAAGACCTTCACCAGCAAGAACGGCCGGCCGATGAAAATCGCCAATAGTGGTCGCGTGATCGGAGAGCTGTTCGGCTAAGGAATCCCGCTTCGGGCTGACGCTGGCGGGCCAGTAGTTTGTCCGCAGCCCCCCCCGCCCGATAGAATCGTCGTAGCCGGTCCGCCTGGGGGTTGCCATCTGCGTCGAACACAGGGTACGGTCGGCCGGAACTCGACTGCGTCCAGTTACTCTAAGAGGTAGTCGGCTGCTCGAAGAGGTAGTCTGCGCCCTACCGCGCGGCAGACTTGTGAACCGCGCTTCACGCGCTGGGGTTTACCTATCGCGCTGCCGGGCGTCGTACTCCTTTTCGGGCAATTGAATCGGGAGCCGCCCGCACGAACTGCTGGGCGATCGATCACGCCATGTGCCAACACAAGCTCGTTCGCCTGAAGCGATCCGTCGCGCCATCGTGGGTGCTGGCCGCGGTGCTGCTCGGTGTGGCTGCGCAACCCACGGCGGCGCAGGTCGTACCCGGCCGGGGGATGATCGGCCAGCGCAGTGCGCCGAGCCCCACTTATTTTGGTTCGTTCGGGCTGTTCTACGACGGCGATTACGATCGCGCGCTGGGCGACTACTTGGCCGAGGGTCGCGGCGGCATCAAGACGGCTCAGAGCAATTGGATCGACTCGATCTGCTACCACGCGATGGCCGGCGAGTGCTACTACCAGGTCGGCCAATTGCAAAAGGCGCTGGGGCATTACAACTCGGCGCTGCAGCTCTACGTGGCTTTCGCCGACTGGATGATCCGCGTCCAATGGGACCCCGTCGTCGCCCCGTTGGCCGGCAATCAAATTCGACCAATCCCGTGGGGCCAGCGCACCCGCGAGACGCGCTACGGCGCGTTTCGCGATTCATTCCTGACGCTGCAAGGGCAAGTCAACAACAACGCGGTCGTGCAGCAAGGGGGCGTCGTCCAGCAGCCGCAGATGTTCCCGCTGCACTATGGCGAAATCCTCCGCAGCACCTGCCTGGCGATCCGCCGCCGTCGCGAATTGCTGGGTCCACTCGGCGAGCACGATCCACTCACCAAGGAAGTGCTCGGCGCTTGCACGCGCCGCCTGACGCAGCCCAACCACTGGTCGGAAACGTTCATCGATGTGCAGTTGGGGCTGGCCTTCTACGCCGCCGGTAAGCCCGACCAGGCCACGCCGGTGCTCGAGCGGGCGCTACTGCTGGCGGGCGAATTCGACCACCCGCTGACATCGATCGTATTTCTCGAACTCGGGCACATGGCCTACGCGCAAGGTGATTTCGCGGCGGCCGGTCAGTTCTTCGGCGAAGCGTCGATCGCGGCGCTGCAATACGAAGACCCCGGCGTGCTGGAGGAGGCCTTCCGCTACGGATTCGTCACCTACCTCGCGGCAGGCGGCGACGGGCAATGGCCACCGCTGGCCAACGCGGCCGTTTTTGCCCGCACGCGCGGCTACCGCCAATTGCAAGCTTCGCTCGAATTGCTGGCTGTCGAGAATCTGGCCCTCATCGGCCAGGCCAAGAACGCGGCCGGCCTGTTGACACAAGCCCGCGGCTTGATCGGCAATCGCCAGATGATGCGCGGCCGAATCGGCGCCCGCCTGCATTACCTCAACACCCTGACGCTCTATCAACTCGGCCAACGAGAGGCGGCTTCCGCGGCGCTCGGCAACCTGGTGCCGTATCTCGCCGGCTCGTCGCACCGCTTGTTTCAGTTGATGACGGCCGATGTGATGTCGCAGCAAGGGGGCCTGAACGCGCGCGTCGCGCTCCCGTTGTACGAGCAACTGCTGCGCGACCCCGACACGGCCGATTGGACGCGCGATCCGCTCGAAGCGCTGGCCTTCGTCTGTACGTCGCACGAGGCGCCGTTCGAGCACTGGTTTGAAATGGTCTATGAGAAAGACAAGGCCCTGGCCTTGGAAATCTCCGAGCTCGCGCGGCGGCACCGCTTTTTGAGCACGCTGCCGCTGGGTGGCCGATTGCTCGGCTTGCACTACACGCTCGATACGCCGGCCGACGAGCTCGATAAACCGACGCAGCTCGAACGTCAGGATTTGATCGGTCGCTATCCCGCGTACGATCAACTCGCGGCGCGCGTCCGTGAGCAATTCGCGGCCATCTCCGCACAGCCCGTGTTGCCCGAAGATCCCAAAGCACGCCGCGAGCAGGAAATCGCGGTCGGTCAGCTTGCCGAAACGCTTGGCGCTCAAGAAGCGCTCCGCGGCGAGCTCGGCCTGCGCCGCAGCCCCGGCAGCCTCAGCTATCCACCCAAGCGCAAAGCCGCCGAACTGCAGGCCGCGATCAAGCCAGGGCAGGGGGTGCTCTGCTTCTTCGCCACCAGCAGGCTCACCTACGCGTTTCTGATCACCTCGCAAGGACTTGATTCGTGGACGATCGAGCCGGCGGCCGGCTTGCACAAGCGCGTGGCCGTGCTGTTGCGAGACCTGGGGCTCAACGACGCCAACCGCCCGATCGCGCTGGAACAACTCACGAACGAAAAATGGAAGCGCACGGCGGCCGACCTCTGGAAGCGGCTCACGCAAAATGCCCGCACGCGCTTTCCGGCCGGCGCCAACATCACCGAGCTGGTGATCGTGCCCGACGCCGCGCTATGGTATCTCCCCTTCGGCGCCATGCCTGTCGAATCGGACGGAGCCACGGTGTCGCTGGCCAAGGCGGTTCGCTTGCGACACGCGCCGCTGGTGAGCGTGGCCTTGGCCGGCGATCGTCCGCGCCGGCAAGGGGGCCGCTCGGCCGTGGTGCTGGGTCGGCTGCTGCCGCGCGACGACGATGAAGTGGCCGCGGCCGAATTCGACAATCTCGCGGCGGCGCTCCCCGGCGCGGTCGCGGTCAAAGGGGTGCTCGCGATGCCCGGGGCCGTCTACAGCCGGCTCTTCGATCGCGTCGTCGTGCTCAGCGATATCAGCGAGCAGGACAAAGGGCCATTTGGCTGGAGCCCGCTACCCTTGGATCGCACCAATGCCGATGGTTCCTTGGCGGCCTGGATCGATTTGTCGCTCCCCGGTCCCGAGCAACTGGTGCTGCCCGGCTTCCACTCTCCGGCCGAAGCAGCACTCAAGCGTCAGGGCCCCGACGGCGCCGGTCAGGATTTGTTTCTCACCAGTTGCGCGCTGGCCGCGGCCGGCGTGCGAACAACGCTGATCTCGCTGTGGCGCCCCGGTGGGCAAACGAGCTTTGACCTGGTGCGCGAATTCGTGCAAGAGCTCCCGCATCAATCGGCCGCCGGCGCCTGGCAACGCGCTGTTTCGTTGGCGATCTCGTCCCCCGTCGATCCGGCCGTCGAGCCGCGCGTCGAAATCAGTCCCAAGAAAACGCCTCCCAAAGCCGAACACCCCTTCTTCTGGGCAGGCTACCTGTTGCTCGACTCGGGCCAGATGGGAGACGAAGACTCCCCGGCCGCTGAGCCCGAAGAGCCTGCCGCCGCAGGGGTCGAAGCTGCCGCGCCGCGCCCTCAGGTGCGCTAGCGTTCGATAGTCGTGCGTCAGTGCCACCACCATGCGCGGTCCGTTCCTGCGCCATCGAAATTGACGCGCGGCCACTGGGGCGACTATGCTTTGTATTACAAAGAACGCGTAACGACGACCGCCGCTTTGCGGTCAGGATCCGCCGAAGAATAGCTTCTCCTGGATTCCCTCTCCCCTTGCGGGAGAGGGGAGGGTGAGGGGTTCAGTAAATCAGGAAGTTATTCTTCGGCCGATCCTGACCACTTCCACCACGCCGGAGCTTGCCGACATGCAGCTCAACGACGCACTGCAAGAAATCGCCCTGATTCGCCGGCAACTCGCGCATGCCGAGTTGTTTCGCGGATTTCGGGCGGTGCCGGTCGCTTGCACCGGCGCGATCGCGCTGATCGCCGGTGCCGCGCAAGCCGTCTGGCTGGGTAGCTCGCCGGGCGAGTTGTCCGACTACCTGGCGATCTGGTGTGGCGCAGCGGCTCTCAACGCCACGCTCTCGGCAGTCGGCATCTGGTTGCGGCTGCGCGAAGACGACACGCCGCTGGCTCGCGAGGCAACCTGGTTAGCGGTCGAGCAGTTCCTTCCCTGCGTCGCGGCCGGCGCGCTGGTCACGTTGGCCATTTGCGCGACTGCTCCGTCGGCCGCCTGGATGCTGCCGGGGCTCTGGCAAGTAATCTTCAGCATGGGCGTGTTCGCGACCTGCCGGCAACTGCCGCGTGCGGCCTACGCGATCGCACTGTTCTATCTGTTGGTCGGGGCCGCGAACCTGGCAGGGATCGGCGGATTGCCTCCCTTTTCACCCTGGCGCATGGCGGCCCCTTTTGCCGCGGGTCAGTTCCTCAGTTCCGCGGTGCTCTACCTGTCGCTGGAGCGCACGCGATGAGTGATCGTCAGAAATCCGCCAACTCCGACACCACCGACGCCGCGAGCGATGTCGGTCGCTTCGCCTACGGAGGGCTCGACCGCGTGCTTCATGAGCGCGCCCGCTTGGGCATCCTCACCTCGCTGGCCACGCATTCCGGCGGCCTGCCGTTCAACGAGCTCAAGGAGCTCTGCGCCCTGACCGACGGCAATCTCAGCCGGCATCTGCAACTGCTCGAACAGTCGGGCCTGGTCGAACTCCAGAAGGGCTACGACCGCAATCGCCCACTCACGCTCTGCCGGCTCACGCCCGCAGGCAAGGCGCGGTTCTTGGAATACATCGCCGTGCTCGAGCAGGTCGTGGCCGATGCAGCGGCCGCGGCCGAAACTACTGCGTCGTCGGCGCGGCCTGACGCGTCGGCGGGCCTTTCGCCGGCGTAAAGACGGATACTGACGGATACTGACGAACGAGCGCTTCAACTGCGCTGCACTGGCGCCGTCAGCCAGCGTCCCGCGAAGCCGTCGATGTTCACGCCGACGCGCCCCGGCAAGTGCCGCTGGGCAATCGCCACCATCCGCTCGCGATATTCCAAGCCGAGCGACTCCGGATCGATCGCGCTCATCGCGGCCGGTAACTCGGTGCGGCGCGTGCGGCCTCCGTCGGGCGAGCCATCTCCCCCGATAAAGTGATCGATAACCACGGCATCCGCTGCTTCGGCCACGCGCTCAAAGAACCGCTCGGGATCGGCAATCGGCAACAGCGGTGAGACCGTGATCACCACGGGCACGCCCGCCTGCTTGAGCGCCCGCGCCGCCGCGAACCTCGCGTCGACCGACGAAGCATGGGGCGGCAACCCCGCGATCTGCTCGCGATCGGTCTCGATCGAGAGGTGTACCCGCAGCTCGCCCACGCGCAGCAACTGCAAGTACAGCGGCAGATACTCGGCGACGCGATGCGAATGCGTTTGCAGAATCAACAAGTCGGGCGGCTCATCGAGCATCGCCTCGAGCACGCCGCGCGTGACGCCGTAGCGAAACTCCTGCGGCAAGAAAGGCTCCGTCGCGCTCGACATGAAGATCGCGAACCGGCCCCGCGCCGCGCGGGCCCAGCGGCGCTCGGCGGCCACGTGCGCACGATAGCTTTCGGCGGCGTTCTGGCGCAATTCGAGAAAGCTGCCCCAGGGGCGACCGTGCGTCAGATGCCCGTTGTGTTGCACGTAGCAGCCGACGCCGCACAGTGCCCGGCCGAACGAGCAGCCTCGATACGGCTGCAACGAGTGGGACGATACCGTGTGCAAATAACCGCTCGTGCGGGTCAGCACGTTGCCGATCTCGACGACGGAAAGTTCCATGGGCCGAGGCGAGTTAGGGCAATGAAGAATCTCAGGGCAAGCCCCTGCAGCGGTCGCCAAAACTCCGACGCGGGCACCACGCTCACCGTGTCGCGCCGGCCAATAACTGCCGACAGCAGCCCGTCACTCGAACTCAATCACCGCCCCGATGACTACGCACTGGTCGCGTAGAAGAACACCGCGCAGAAATGGCACACGCTCCCCAGCAGCACGAAGATGTGCCAGACCGCGTGATAATAACGATTGTGGTCGCGGCGGTAGAAGATCGTGCCCGCCGAGTAGAACAACCCGCCACCCAGCAGCCAGAGCAGGCCACCGGTCGGCATCAATTGCATCAGCGGCTTGGCGGCCAGGACGACCAACCAGCCCATGCCCAGGTAGGGAGCCGCCGATACCGAGTGAAACCGCCCGGCCGCGTACAGCTTGAACAAGATTCCCGCGATCGCGCAGGTCCAAACCAATGCCAGCAGCGTCCAGCCCCAAGGGCCGCGCAGGGTCGTCAATAAGAATGGTGTGTACGTCCCCGCGATCAGCAGGAAGATACACATGTGGTCGCACAGCCGCAGCGTCGGCTTCCAGCGAGGGCTGGTCACCGAGTGGTAGAACGTCGAGGCCGCGTAGAGCATCACCAGCGTGGCGCCGTAAATTCCGCAGCCGATAATGCTCCAGACGCTCCCTTCGAGCGACGCGAAAACCAGCAGTACGCACCAGCCGGCGACCGCCAGCCCCAAGCCGACGCCGTGCGTCAGGGTGTTGGCGATCTCTTCCTCGACGCTACGCAGCGTCGGCATGTGGATTCGCGACGAGTCAACTACCACGAATTCGTCTCGCAAGGGGTCGACGGGGGGTTCGGTCTGCTCGACACTCGGTTGTGCAATTGTACGCTGTGATTCACGGGTTTGGCTACGATGCGACCGCTGCAATCGTTGTGAGCCGGATACGTCTTCGCCAACGGGGCGCCGGGCCCGACCGGTCTTAGGCGACACTTCGGCCGCGGCCAACCGGCTGCGTCCTCGCGATTGGCCCGGAAAGTCGCGGTCGTTCGCAGGCATACGGCCTTGTTGCAAGTGGTCGCTCATCGCTTCACCCAAATCTGTTTCGAGTTAGTTTTTTTGTTGTTGGTTCGCCCGTCCGCATCGCGCTGCGCTTCGCGCAGAAATTACGCCAGATGGCACCCGAACCGCCACCGCCGGCAAACTTTAGCCAGTGCGTGGGCAGGTCGGTCGCGAGCTTCGCTGTCTGCTAGGCGGATTGCACCTCCGATTTGTTACTTGAGCGGTCTGGTTTCGAGTAGAGCCCGGGAAGCTGCAGCGCTTGTCTCCCCAAGGCCCGTTGCCCGGAGTTCTTAGCGCGATCGCCATCCCCTGTGGTATTTGATCGACCACGGGGCACCAGGTTGAGAAGCGGCACACGGCATTGCCAGGAAAGCCCCTTGGGTGCCCCGCGCGAACTCGTTAGTCTCGCCAAATTCAACGCCAATCGCAGGGCCCGCACGATTGGCGCCCTCGCCCCGGCGGATGGCGCTGCTAGCTCAGAATTGGTCGCGAACTGAACACGTTGCGGCGGTTCGTTTTACCCAGCCGGCAAACCTTGCCTGCTTGTCGATGCGCGGGCGACTCGTCTAGACTGCGGAGAGCGGTCGACCGGCCAAGGGCCGAATGCCTGCAGGGGGTGCAAACAATGTCCAATCCGCAGCCGAGTTCGCCCAATTCACCACAGTCCGCGGCGGCCCAGTCGTCGGCGCCCCAGTCCACGGCGGCCCGGTCAACTGGGCCACAGGCCGCGCCCCGGCCGCCGCGCCGCTGGTTGCGCCGCCTCTCGATCGCCTTCGTCACGCTCGTGCTGTTGTTCGTCGCTGCCCCCTATCTATTGGGGAGCTCGCCGGTGCGCAACCTGCTGCTGCGGCTGGCCGTCTCGCAGATCGACGGCAAAATCACTTGCGGGCAAGCCCGGCTCGGCTGGTTTTCCGCGCCGGCATTCTTCGACATCTCGATCTCGCCGCCGACCGGCCCGCCGCTGCTGTCGATCGCCAAGATCGAAGTCGATCGACC
>Ga0163152_10009092_pt1 | contig 10450 bp, 10 predicted proteins | sample OliLakLV19MP8IB2_FD_148635 | JGI IMG/M metagenome (GOLD analysis project Ga0163152, IMG submission 148635) | Freshwater microbial mat bacterial communities from Lake Vanda, McMurdo Dry Valleys, Antarctica - Oligotrophic Lake LV.19.MP8.IB-2 | ecosystem: Environmental > Aquatic > Freshwater >...
GAGCGTGACCGTTCCGCTGCTGACGTGGGCGAGGTCCTCATCGCCGGTGGAGTTCACCGTGAAGGTGACGGTGAGCAACTGCCGCGACTCGAGCGATTCGCAGCGCAGTCGCTTTGGTTGCGGGGATTGGCGGCGAGCGCGGCGCGAGCGGCGAAGGGACATGGCTACCCCTTTGTCTTAATTTGGCGGGTGAGAAGGAGGGCTTGTTGGCGGCGATCCGAGTCTGCGGAAGGTCGCGAGCTGGCTGGATTGAGAGGGCGTAGATGGGGGTATCAGCGCGGCGAGGCGCGCGAACGCTTGGGGCGAACAAAGACGAGCAACCCGGCCGCGGCGACGATCGCTAACAGAAATGACGACGGTTCTGGAATGACGTAGACAAAGGGCTTGTCGTTGTACTCGCCGACGATCCGGTTCCCCGAGATGCCGTAAAACTGGTGAAAGTTGCCACCCAACAGCACCTCAATTCCAAAGGGGTGACTGAACGTAGAACCGTCGTAGATAAAAGTTGCGGATGCTGGCGTGCTGAGCGCAAAGCCTACGATCTTGTTGCCGTCGATGCCGTGACTAGCATTGTCACCTGTGCCGAGAAAGATCGGATCGTCAAGCGTCATGTAGGTCGTGCCATTGAAAAGAAAGCCGTGCGAGCGGTTTTTCGAGTCAGTGTACGATCCAACAATGTTGTTACCGGAAATGCCGAATGCGCGAGTGGCCTTGGCGCCGGGAAAATCGACTGTGCTGTACGTGGCACCGTCGTATAGAAAGCCGTGCAAGACCTTGGAAGCATCGCCGTAGGTGCCCACAAGCTTGTCGCCGTCGATGCCGTACAACGACGTGCCGTTGACACCAAGCGGGTGGCTAAATGTGGAAACGCTGGCGCTGTCGAAGATCAGCGCGACGCTTCCCCAATTCCCAACGATCGTATTTCCGGAGATTCCGCGCGGTGTGAATGTGCCTGGCCCGGGTGGACTAAGTAGCGTGTAACTGACGCCGTCGTAGAGAAACCCTCGATGCAAACCGTCCTCGCCAACGACATTGAAGCCATCGACTCCGTAGGCGATTCCGGCCGACGAGCCTCCCGGCGTGAGAAACTGGATCGTCGCCGCGCGCGATGTCCCAATTTGCGCGGCGATCAAGAACACGACTGCCAGAATCGTGTGACGCATTAGCGTTCCCTCCCCGTTTTCAATAAAGCTAGCCGCGGCGACCCTGCTGCCACTGACGCCGCTTTCGAGCGCTGCCAGTCTACCCGTGCCGCTCGGGGCTCGGCAAAGGTTCTTTCATCAGCCTTCGCCGGTTCAGCATGCGGTTTCACTTAGGAACAGGCGACAGGCCTCAGACTTCAGGCCACAGGCACCCGGACGCAACCCGGACGATCACCCGGACGCAAAACTTGCGGAGGCCCCATCGCCCCAAGCTGTGTTCTCTAATCGATTTAGCGTCACGTGGCAAAACACCCGGACGCACCCGGACGCAAAATCCCGGAGGAGTTTATAGAAGAGGCCACAGGCTTCAGACGCGGGGAAGTCGACGCCGCGATCGAACAGAGATTCGCGCGCACATTGGTGGTCGCCAAGAATCTGCGGCGATCCCCTACCGGCCGCGGATGCCGTGGTACTCCAGCGGCATCTCATAGTCTTTGCGAAGCGGGTGCCCGACCCAATCTTCGGGGCAGAGGATGCGCCGCAGACCGGGGTGCCCCGTGAAGTTGATGCCCGACAGGTCGTACACTTCGCGCTCGTGCCAATCGGCCGTGGACCACACGCCGGCGACGCTGGGCACCTCGGGCAACTGGCCCGGTTGGTAGTCCAGCCAGCGCGGCACGAGCACCTTGAGCACCAGGCTCGCTTTGTTCTTGAAGCTCCAGAGGTGGTAGACCACTTCGCAGTGCGGCTGCCAGTCGACCTTGGCGGCTTTCTTGGCATCGGGCTCGAAGTAGTCGACCCCCGAGATGCAGTTGAGCATCTCGAACTTCAACTCCGGATCGTCGCGCAAATACAAGCAGACATCGACCAGTTGATCAGCAGCGACTTCGATCCAGGGGTCGATCGCCTCGAGCTGCTCGCCGGTAATCGCCGCGCCAAAACGCTGCTTCAATCGATCGACGAGCGACGTGCCTGCCATGCTGGGTCCTTGGAGCGGTCAACTTGCCCGCCAAACAGTTTGTCCGTCACACAGTCAATCAGCCAGATTCATTGAGCGAGTGGCGGCCGTTACCCCGCGATCGCCAAATCGCGATCGGGAGCGCGCTTGCGATCGCCGGCGGGGCGCGCCGTGGCCACTTCGTTGGAAAGTGCTCGCACCCAGTCGAGATCACCACGCTTCCAGACGTAGGCGAAACCGACCATCAGCACTGCAAAGAAGACACCAATGTCGGCCAGGGCAAAGCGCACGATATTGCGCGCCGTGGCCTTGATGGCGGCTTCGTCAGCCGGCACCTGACGCGCGGGATCGGCGACGCCTAGCTCGTTCAGCAGGGCGATGGCATTTTGTGTTAGCACGGGCTGCTTCGATGGTTCCGCGGCCGGCGCCGTGGGATCGACCTGCTCAACGACAGCCACGGCCTCGAACCGCTTGTCGACCAGGTGCGCCGCTTTGCCGTAGACCGTGGCCCACGGAAAGAAGAACGCGATCTCGACGTCGAAAATGATGAACAACAGCGCGATCACGTAGAAACGCAGATCGAACTGAATGAAGCTCGAACCGATCGTCGGTTCGCCGCACTCGTAGACCTCGAGCTTCTCAGGGTTCGGCAACCGGGGGCGCAGCAGCCAGCCCATCAGCAAGTGCACGAACAGAAAGCCGATCCCGACGGCGGTGAACAGCGCCAGGTAACCGACGATCGACGTCGGAGTCATGTGGAACTACCTTTCTGCCCCAAGCGAGCGAGGCCAACCGAAGCCGCGTCAGGCGTTTGCGTGGCGCGCTAACTGGCGCAGGGATGGCCAGTGCGGCCATTCTAAAAGTTAAGGCCCCGTTTGCAAGGCGACTGCGACAATGCGCCGTGCTGAGAAGGGTGGCGGTCTGCCGGCCCGGCCTACGACCTTGCCGGTCGTTCATAAAGCACGGCCCCGCGGGCCACGGGATCGAACTGCTCGGGCCAGCGCGTCGATTGGTCGTACCAGGCGCCGCGGAACTCGGCGTCGGTCAACCGGGCTCCGGAGAGATCGGCGCCCAGCAGTCGCGCGTGCTCGAGCCGTGCCTGGGTCAGGTCCGCCTGATACAGGCAGGCGTTTTGGAGATTGGCCCCGTTGAGCCGTGCTTCGGCGAGCGTTGCCGAAATCAGCGAAGCGCCGTGCAGGTCCGCCGATACCAGGTTTGCCCCGCGCAGATTCGCGCGGCTCAAGTTGCTGAAGGCCAGGTTGGCTTCCACCAGGTCGGCTTGCACCAGCACGATCTTTGTCAGCACGGCGCGGGCCAGCGCGGCTTGGGCGAGCCGAGCCCCTGTGAGATCGGCCGCTTCCAGGCTGTTGGCCTGCACGCGCATGAGAACTCGGTTGCCCGACTTGTCGCGGATCTCGATCAGGGGAAAGGACTCCCGCGGGGCCAGGTCGTCGTGTCGACACCGGTTCCACCGCAAAAGCCATTATCGCACACGTAGGCGAAATGCGAGCGCCACGACGAAAGGCGTGCATGGAAGCTGAATCTTGGCGCTTGCCTGGCGAAGGGAGAGATTGTCCGAGCTAATACCGTTTCCGGCTACTAGGACTGCGGCGAATCGGCGTCGGCGATCCCGTTGCCGTCAGCACTGGTCAGCGTGCCGGCCGTCAGGGGCTGTCGGCCGGAGAAGCCGCCGTCGATCTCGTGCCAGAAAAGCACCTCGGGTTCGCCCAATCGCCAGCAGAGACAAACGCGTCGCCCGTCGAGCTTGGCCGGAAAGTCGATGATTCCGTTAAGCCCGTCTTTGGGTTCGATCCCCAGGGCACGCAATTCCTCGACGTAGCTTTGCAGCTCGCGAGTCTGCTTTTCGAGCTCGTCTTCGATTTGAGCGAGCTCTTCGCTGTAGGGGTCTTTATTGCCGGGATCGCGACCGGCGCGCAACAGCGCCACGCGTTCTCGACGCTCGACCACATCGTGCGAAAGCCGACTCAGATCGGTGACGATGGCCCGCACCAAGGGCATCATCGTGTTCGCCTCTTCGACCGTGAACAGGCGCTCAGCGCGATCGGCTTGCGGAGTCGTCATGCCCCACCCCTTACTGGTTTGGGCCGCCGTGGACGGGCTCAGAGACCAACTTCGATTCGGCAACCGCCGACGGATTGAGCGTAGCCCGACCCCAGGCGATCTCCACCGGCAAGCGCGCGAAATCGACGATGCAGCCATCGCGGCTGTAGCAGCTCAGGTCGTGCGTTGCACCCATGAAGATGCAATCGACCGGGCAGGGATCGACGCACAAAGCGCAAAACATGCACTTCGTGTAGTCGATCGTAAAACCCGTGATCTTGAAGCCCTTGCCCTGAGTCACCCGCTCCTTGCCAATATAAATGCAGTCGACCGGGCAGGCCTTCGCGCATTGATCGCAAGCGATGCAAGTCGTCAGGTCGTAACGATGAAACCCGCGATAGCGCTGGGCGACTGGCACCGGCAATTCGGGATACTCGAACTTCTCAGTAAACGTGCGACGCTCGGGGTCGTACGTCTTGAGCCAGTATCGTAACGTGACCCACATGCCGTAGAGCACCGTGGACACAGCATTCTTGATGTCGGCAAACCACTGCCGCATGATCGCTCTCGTTGTGACGGGATTGAGTTGAAGCCCGCGGTCGGGGAATCGCAGTCGGGGCGACGCAACTGGCGCAATGCAGCAAGTATCGCGCGTGAACAGAAATCGCGGCTTCGCTTTGGATTATAGGCCCGCGTGCATCCCCCGCAAGCGGCCTGTGGCGAAGAGGCCGCTTCACGCCTCGAATCGGTGGTGATCGAGCCGCGTGGCAACGATAAGAACTCGTCGCCACGCGAACGACGGACGCCGGGTGACCAGTTCGCGGCGTGACTCTTTGCGGCAATGTTGCGATATCGCGACGCTGAGCAATGGCTTGAGGACGATTCGCCGAGATGGTGTCGAGCGTGCGCCGCGGCGCGACAGGTTCGACAATTGGTGCCAATTCGGTCAGTGCCGCGCGACGACGCAAACGGCTGTCTCGGTTGCTTGCGGACTTGGCGTTTCGTGCGGCCCAATTCGACCCGACAGGCGATTGGGCGATCTGCATCGAACGAACGGGCGTTTGCCGTGCGGAAGGATAGGGCGGCTACCCCCGGTTGCCGCAGGCGCGGATTGGGTGCCGTGCGCGATGCCTTGTGCCGATCCTTCGCCTCACAAAGCTCGACTGCCATTTGAGCCAGTCGGCCCCGCCTTGCCAGGAGATCGACGGGTCGGCCTCCCACGCCCGGTTCGGGGTGGTGAGGCTACTTTAGGGCGAACTACCAGCGCAAAAGTCGCGAATGCCGGGGTGGCAGCGAACTTTTTTGGCACAGGCATTGCGGGGACGAGCCGCGGCGCTCAGATCGCTTGGTTCGCCTTCGTTAGGTGACCGAACCAATTGCGGGCGGCGGTTTGCAAGCCTGTTGCGCGTATGCCCTTGCGGCGAATACTGCCAGGGTGGCTATCCCCCACGGCTGGGGGCCTATTTGCCGGCGGGTATTGTCGCCGAAGCTTCAAGCGGCATAAGGATTTGGGTTCACTGAACCACTTGGTGCCGGCGATGCTGGCGCGCAACGCTTGACTGTAAGGGGGTAGAGCGTACAGTGAAGTGTGCATAATATCAATCCTTCTTTCGGGAATTGAATAAACGGCACATGTCCACAGGCCACACGTAGGCCACTGGCCAGCAAACAGGAAGTGATAGACGCGCCCGCAACCGCCCTACGCGGCTGCCAGGACGGATATCAGCAAGGGGAACGCTCTAGAAGAGAGCGGTTAAGGAACCGGCGATGTTGGTCCTATCTCGAAAAAAGAACGAGAGTATTGTCATCAACAATGACATTACGATCGTCGTTGTGGAGATCCGCGGTGACAAGGTGCGGCTCGGTGTCGAGGCGCCCAAGGAAGTCCCCGTGCATCGCCAAGAGGTCTACGACGCCATCCGTCGCAACGACTTGAGCGACGGCGCCAAGCCGGCGACGCAGGCCGATACCACCGCGGATAGTTGATCTTCGCCGCTGCTGAGGCGCTGACTTCGCTCAGTCGCCTAGTTGCCAAGTTTTTGCGGCCCTTGATCTTGCCGCACTTTGCGCTCGCACGCCCGGCCGGGGCGGTTCGCCGATTCGCGACAACCCAATTGGCCATTAAGCGCGCTGTTGCCGCTGGGCATGCTTGCTGTCGCGTTTGCGGGACACCTGGTCGGTTTTTCCCAATCCCCTTGACGCTGGCGCCGCGGCGGCGGTATACAGCCCTCGGCTTTGCCGCGATTGGCCGTCCCCCCGCGCGCTAGGCGTGGGTTCGTTCACCGTCGCCACAATGCCCAGTTGGGAGAACCTGTTCGATCGCCGGCTTGTCTGGTGATTGAAGAGTTAGGCCCTCGCGCATGGAAATCACCACAGTCGGCGAGTTGCTGCACTGGTCATACGCGAACCTGGCGATGGCGCACTCGGCCATCGTCGCGAAAGCCGAAAAGTACGGGCGCACGCAGTACATGGTCCGTGCTCGCCTGTACGCAGGCCTGAAAAAGCAGACCATGAGTATTGGTCCGCTCGCGGACGATGAACGCTTGAAAATGGTGTTGCCGCAGGCGTGCTGCTATTGCGGCAGCCGCGAACATTTGTCGGTCGACCACCTGATTCCAACAAAACGAGGGGGAGCAAATTCTGGAGACAATCTTGTCTGGGCCTGCCGTTCGTGCAACAGTGCAAAGTGTGCTCGCGACGTGCTTGAATGGTTGGCAGAGAAGAACCAGTTTCCACCCGTCTTGCTTCTTCGCCGTTACCTGAAACTTGCCATCGAAATGAGCTCCGATAAAGACCTGATGAATACGCCGCTTACCGCAGCACCAGAGTTACCATTCTCGTTGTCAGCAATACCAACGGCATATCCATTGCCGAGCCAATTGCGGCTTTGGGTCGTGGAAATCGCCTAGCCCAGCGGATTGCCCTGGCAGCCACACAAAATAAAGTTCCTGCAACAAGTTGGCCCCGTCGTCTAGAGGCCTAGGACACAGGCCTTTCACGCCTGCAACACGGGTTCGAATCCCGTCGGGGTCATTGGGCTGCACCGCCTGTTTCGTGCCGACCGGGGCACGACAGGCCGTGTGGCACTGCGCACGGACGCGGCTCTCTTACGCCAACGGATTGAGCGTCGCGACACTCTCCTCGGCATGAAGCCCATCGTATGTCGCCAGCGCCAGGACCGTTTCCGGATTCGTTTGGCGACTCGCTTGCCGATGCCGTGGCGCGGATCGAGCTGGGTGGTTTGAGTTTTGGTGCGGTTCCCGTGTCGGTCGAACTGTCTCCGGCCGCGCGCCTCTGGCGCCGTTGCCGGCTGGGGGTCGGTCTCGATGCCGAGCAACTCGAACTACTGGCAGCCGGCGCGCGCAGCGTGCGGTTCGCGGCGGGCGAGTCCATTTGCCAGCAGAACGAGCCGGGGCATCAGTTGTTCGTCGTCGCCCGCGGTCGCGTGAAGCTGGCGATCGAGCGCGGGCGGGGCCAGTTCCAACTGCTCGATTACCTGGCGACCGGCGACCATTTCGGCGAAATCACGCTCTTGACCGACAATCGCTATCTGGCGACCGCGATCGCCGTGACCGAGGTCGAGCTGCTGGCGATCGATCAGGAGCGCTTTCACACGCTGATGCTGTCGGTGCCGTTGTTCGCGGCCAACGTGAGCCGGTCGCTCGGCTTCCAGTTGCGTTACGAGACCGGCGGGCGCCGGCGCCGTTGGCGCCCCCGCGTCGTGGCACTCGTCAATTCGACCTTGCGCACCCAGGGCTTGGCTCGAGCCGTGTGCGAAGTGCTCAGCAGCGCAGGGCGAAAGCTGTGCGTGCTTTCCGATCGCGAGGTTCCCTGGCCCGCGGCGCACGATTATCGCTATGAGTCGTTCCCGGCCGGCGCCGATCGTGGCGCTCGCGAGCGCTGGCTCGAGGAGCGGCTCGCCTATCTCTCTGAGCGGCACGATCAGGTGCTCGTCGACGTAGCACAGCGCGGTTTGGACGACGAACTGCCCGACACGCTGGCCTGCTGCGACCAGGTCTGGTGGCTCATCGAGCCGCGCTACGTCGAAGCCAGCTTGGAGAACCTGCGCCGTGTGTTGGCCGTGGCGCCGGTATTGTCGCCGCGCACGCACGTGGTGTGGGTCCAGGACGAGATGGATCGTTTCGCGCCGCGGTTGCCGCAACTGGATTTGGGCCGCCCAGATTTCAAGGTCGTGTTGGGCGAGGGCACGGCCGAGCCCGGGTCGCAGCGCTTTCAAAGCCTGCAGCGGTTGGCTCACCACCTGCAGGGCTTTCGCTTGGGGATCGCGCTGGGGGGTGGCGGCGCGCGAGGGCTCGCCCATCTCGGCGTGCTCGACGAATTGAATCGCGCGGGGATCGTCTTCGATCTCGTGGCCGGCACCAGCATCGGATCGCTGACGGGGGCCGCCTATTGCGCCGGCTGGTCGTTGGAGAATGCGCTCGAGCGGTTCAGCGAAGATCTCACGCCGCCGCGCTGGCTGCGAGCGCTCCCCCGCGGCAATCAGTGGTTCTTGTGGCTGATGTTCCGGCTGCGCGCCTGGGAGCGGTTGCTGCGCCGCTATGCCGGCGACACCTGGATCGAGCAGTTGCGCGTGCCGCTTTCGACCCTGACGGTCGACCTCGTCGAAGGGCGCGAAGTGGTGCGCGACGCGGGGGACCTGGTGCACGCGATTCTTGAGAGCATCAATCTGCCGATTATCGCCGCGCCGATTTTGCGCGACGGCATGGCGCTGGTCGACGGCGGCGTGCTGAACAACTTGCCGGCGGACGTGGTGGCCCGGCAGGGAGCCGATCTCGTGGTGGGGGTCGACGTCGGCTCGCGATTGGCGCGAGGCTTTCCGGGCGCGAAGTCGGCCACGGCCGCGCGCCATTTGCACCGCCCCCGTTTGTGGGACACGGTGCTGCGCGTCAACGAAGTGCAGGAGTTTTACGTCACCGCGCAGCGCACGCAGGCGGTCGACGTGTGGATCGCGCCCGATACTTCGGCGTGCGAGTTCGCCGATTTTGGCCGAGCGCGCGAGTTGTTCGATATTGGCGCCGCCGCCGCGCGGGCCGTGGTGCCACAGATTCAGCAGCTCGTCGCCGAACTGAAGCGCAGCGGGTGAAGGGTCATTCGCACGGGCACAGTCGTGGCACGGCCATCCTGGCCGTGATTCACATGGGCTGGAAGCCCATGTTACGGTAAGACTCACTCGAACCAGCCGTGCAGAAACCAGCGGCGGTCGTCCAGCCGCCGGAACAGCCAGTAGCGCCGGCCGGTGACCGTTTCAATCTGATAGTAGTCGCGTCGCACCGCGCGGCCGCGCCACCAGCCGGTCTCGATCCGTTCGGGCCCCCACGAGCGGGCCACGCGCTCCTCTCCCCCCGTCCAGCGAAAACGCAACAGCGGGCCGTCGGGGACGACCGACCAGGCTTCGACCGCTAGCGGCTTTCGCGCCAAGCGCAGCGGACGACGAAACGTGACCGCCGCCGCGCGCTCGGGCTGCGGCGCACGATTGCGTCGCCGCCGACCCGAGAGCGGCGCGTGCTTTCCGCGCCGCGCCGCACGGCTTGTGGACGTGGGTGACGTGTTTCCCAGGCGCGCCGTCGCGCCGCCCCCCAGCACCGGCTCGTAGCGGCAAACCTGCTCGGGCTGCGCGTCGCTCACCAGTCGGGCTCGCACCACGCCGTCGGTTCCCAGTCGACTAGTGAGTTGATCGAGCAACTCGGCCAAATGTCGCTGCCGGTCGCGCGCCAGATCGGTAACGAATAGTTCTTGCTGGCGATGCACCAAGGGAGCGCTGGCCACGACGCGCAACCGCAGCGCGCTGACCGCGGCCGCGAGTTGCACCTGCTCGAAGCGCAATTCCAGCAGGCCGCGCAAGTAGTCGGCATCCGCCCGCGGTTGCACCAGGCCCAGCGGCACCGAGACGACCAGGCCGTTTTCGAGATACAGCCGGCAATCGAGCGACTGAATGCCGTGCCGCCGCTCGTCGAGCACGCGCGTCAATTGCCCGAGCAAATCGCCCAGCACCATCATAAGCGGCTCGCGGGCGGTGGTCGGCGTCTCGAACGAAAAATCGGCTTCCAGTGGTGGCAGCAACGATCGACAGACAATCACTTCGGTCGACAGGCCGAGTGCTTGATCGAGGCGCCGGCCGATCTCGGGCCCGAGCCGCGCGGGGATCGCCTGCCGGGGGAGCGACATCAGTTGCTCGACGCGCGCGAGCCCCAACTCGGCTAACAGCGCGAGCGTGCGCGCCGGCAAACGGAGCGCCGCGACCGGCAGGGGCGCTAGCGCCGCCGAGCTT
>Ga0163152_10009096_pt1 | contig 10446 bp, 13 predicted proteins | sample OliLakLV19MP8IB2_FD_148635 | JGI IMG/M metagenome (GOLD analysis project Ga0163152, IMG submission 148635) | Freshwater microbial mat bacterial communities from Lake Vanda, McMurdo Dry Valleys, Antarctica - Oligotrophic Lake LV.19.MP8.IB-2 | ecosystem: Environmental > Aquatic > Freshwater >...
GCCGTCGATCGATGCCAGCGCTTCGCCCACCACGAGCTCGCCCATCGGCTTCCAGCCGCGTGCGGTACGCACTCGCGCGTCAAGCGGCTGCGCTTTGCCCATCGACGGGCGTCCGGCGACAATCACGAGATCACCCGCCTGCAACCCCGACGTCATCCTGTCGAGATCGGTAAATCCCGTCGCAACGCCCGTTACATCCGACGGATCATCGCGATTGAACAGCTCCTCGATTTTGTCGACGACTTTGGGCAGCAACGTCGACAGCAACTGAAAATTCTGCGCACCGCGCGAGCCCTGCTCCGCAATGTGCAGCACTTTGGCTTCAGCCTCGTCGAGGACGGTCTTGGCGCTGCGGCCCATCGGATTGAAGGCGGAGTCGGCGATGTCGCCGGCGGTGGCGGCCAACTGGCGCAGAATGGAACGCTCGCGCACGATCTGCGCGTAATGGCGGATGTTGGCGGCAGTAGGGACGTTCTGGACCAGCGCCCCCAAATAGGCGAGCCCACCGACGTAATCGAGTTTCTCGATGGACAGCAACGCCTCGGACAGCGTGATCACATCCACCGGCTTGCCGTCGCTGTTGAGTTGCGTGATCTCGCGGTAGATGAGGCGGTGGGCTTCACTATAGAAGTCGCTCTCGAACACCACGTCGCCGACGCGATCGGCGGCCTCGTTGTCGAGCAACAGGCCGCCCAGGATGGACTGCTCCGCCTCCAGTGAATGGGGCGGGAGCTTCAGTGCTTCTAGTTGGGGGTCGTCGGGCACGGGCGCACTTTCATCGAAGATTTATTTTACTGCGGCGCGGGCTCACCGGACGCGCCGGCCGGCGCCGCCAAAAGAAAAAGCCGCGCCTTTTGGGCGCGGCTTCCGATGCTGCGGTGCTATCAGGCGGTGTTCAGCCCTGCGCCATATCGCCGATGACGTTCACGGTGATGTTGGCCACCACGTCATGGTGAGGTGCCACGACCAGCGGATACTCTCCGACCTGCTTCAGCGGGCCGTCGGGCATCCGGATCATGGCCTTCTCGACCTCGATGCCTTGTGTCTTCAGCGCATCGACGATGTCGAAGTTGGTGACGGAGCCGAACAGCCGGCCATCGACGCCAGCCTTCTGCGTGATCTTGACGACGAGACCTTCAAGCTTCTCGGCCACGCCCTGCGCCGCGATCAGCTTGGCGTTGGCAGCGGCTTCGAACTCGGCGCGCTTGCCTTCGATCAGCTTCAGGTTCTCGGGCGTGGCACGCTTGGCCTTGCCCTGGGGAATCAGGAAGTTGCGGGCAAAGCCGTTCTTGACCTTGACCACGTCACCCAGGTTGCCGATGTTGCCGACTTTTTCGAGGAGGATGATTTGCATGAGCGCTCCTTAGTGACGGTCGGTGAACGGCAGCAGCGCCAGGAACTGCGCGCGCTTGATGGCGGTGCCAAGCTGGCGCTGCCACTTGGCCTTGGTGCCCGTGACACGCGCCGGCATGATCTTGCCGTTTTCCTGCACGAAGTCCTTGAGGACGTCGATGTCCTTGTAGTCGATCTCCGTGACCTTCTCCGCGGTAAAGCGGCAGAATTTGCGGCGCTTGAACAGCGCATTGCCGCGGTCGCGTTTCTTGAGATCCTTCTTGCCTTTTCCTTTACCTCTTCCAACTGGGCGGGGCATGGTGTGTCCTTTTGATCAATCGATGTGCGTGATGTGCAGCGCGACAGTGATTCCAGTCCGGTAGCGGCGCGCGAGGAACCCCTCGCAGCGGAATTCGCCACCGACCGGTGTTCCGGCCAACCTCTTGGCTACGTCGCCAAACGCCACGGCGAACACTTCGCAATCGACCTTTCGTTCACCACCGGCTTCGGCCTGCATCGACTGATGTTGCAACGTGCAGTCGATGGCGGGGATGCCGGCGGGTGTGTAGCGAAGGTCGCCACGTTGCGTCAGGGTGGCAGAAAGCGTAAGCCGGTTGGTACCGGACACGTCGGCTGCTGTTCGTCTCGTTGTCTACGTGTTCAGTCAGCCGCCGCGGGAGCAGGCGCTGTCTCGGTGGCAACTGAGGCCGGAGCTTCAGCGGCACGCGGAGCATCGCCATCGCGCGGGGCATCCCGGTTGGTGAGCGACTTGGCCTTCTCTTCCTTCATCATCGGCGACGGGGCAACCTTGGCTTCCCCGGTGGCGACGATCAGGTGGCGCAACACAGCATCGTTGAACTTGAACGCATGCTCGAGCTCGCCCAGGGTTTCCTGGTTGCACTCGATGTTCATCAGGACGTAGTGCGCCTTGTGCACTTTCTGGATCGGGTAGGCCAACTGGCGGCGGCCCCAGTCTTCCAGGCGGTGAATCAGGCCCTTGTGGCCCGTCACCATCGTGCGATACCGCTCGACCATCGCGGGCACTTGCTCGCTTTGGTCCGGGTGCACGATGAATACGATTTCGTAATGACGCATATGCAGAACACTCCTTTCGGTCGGTGGGTGGCAGCGCGCTTGTTTGCGTGTAAGCGCCTTGATGCGCTGCCGGCGGCCTCCCCGTCTGCGGCGGGTGAGGCAAGAGAGCCAAACAGTATAGCTGGTTTTTCCTTGTCGATCAAGACCATACACCGCGACAGTCACGGTAAATTTGTTCTCAAGCTGGCCCCATGAAAGATGGGTTGGAGTTTTTGGTCATGCGCAGGTAGTCGAAGAGGGTGCGGTGGTTGAAGCAAAGCTGGCGCATGGCTGTGGCCACAGATTGGCGAGGTTTGAGGAAAGACTTGAGGATACCGACCGCGAAGCGCCGCAGGCGGGTGATGTTTTCCGGGCCGTGACCGGTGCGAATGCGACTGCGATCCTCGTCGTAGTTCCAATCGATGATGTAGTGGGTGCTCTCGATGGCCCAGTGGCCGCGATTGAGGGCCAACACCTGTTGTGGCGAAGCCAGGTGTGGGGGCTGGCTGGTAATGCCGAGCGCTATCTCTCGGGTTTGCTTGCCGGTCTTTTTCACGATGACCTCGCGCTCGACCAGAAAGACTTGGCCGACGTGGGGAAAGTCCAGATACGCATTGAGCGCTGCGCTGCACCAGATGCGCCGGGTTTCGATGCGGCCGTGGTCGGCGGGCGTGAGCTCGACGTAGTCCGGCGGCCCCCGCTGCGCGAAGCACAACGCGATGTCGCGTTCGAGCGTGGGTTGGTTGGCCTTGACGGTGAAACAGTAGTGCGCCTGCTGCGCCACCAGATAGCTCGCCAGTGTGCGCTGCGTGAGCAGGGCATCGGCGGTGACCACCTTACCGGCGAGGGCGCACCCAGCCAGCAGCGGGATCGCCATGCCGATTTCGTTCGTGCGCTTGTGCTCAGCGCTGCCCGCTACGGGCAAGGTACCGACTTTTTTTGGGTGTAGCAGATATTGGAGTCATGACCGATCACGCTCATGATGTGGGTTTGCGCACCGGCCGCGTCGGTCGCGTTCTTCATGGTCTTGCCATCGATCGCCAGCGCCCCATCGGTCTTCCCCCAAGCCTCATTCCAGGCCTTGAGCGCCCGATCCAGGGCGTCCGGTTCAATGCGCACCAGGCAATCGCGAATGACAAATTCGCTCGGCACGAGATAGTGCCCGTTCTCGCGCCGACAGCCGAAGCGTGCGCGCGCCTGCTGGCCGAGCGCCGCGGCCCACTCCGCGATCGCTTTGTAGCCGCGCATCCCACACACGATGGCCCCGGCCGCGATCCCCAGCACCACCGGCAGCCGATGGCGCCGCCCTTGGGCCCGGCGCGGGTCGGCGATCGCCGTAAAGCAGTGCGGCAGAGAACGCATTTGCGCTGCGTTGAGCATGATGTTGGCGGCTCCTTTGAGTTGCATACGCTCGCGCTCGGGTGCGTTCAGGCACGCGCGCGCATCCGGACGCAGCGCACGCACAAAGACCCGCTTCGGTCCCGCTGCCGCTGCGCTGTAGCCCTCCCGGATCCGGCGATACCCTCGCGTCAGCCCCAGTTCGCTCCAGTTGGCTGCCCGATACACCGTGCCCTGGAAGCGCGCGGGATCAACAAAGGTCTCCAGCAACAGCAGCGGGTGCCCAAACCGGCTCTGCCAGTCGGCCCCAAGGCGGCGCCCGAGGAGTCCCAGCACCCGCGAGCCGACATTGGGCCGATGCCCATTGGGCAGAATCAGAAAGCGGCTATTGTTCGCAATCAAATTGAGCCGCCCGTACTGCGTGCGAAAGTCCCAGCCTATCCACGCATCGCGCACACCACATTTCAAGGCGGCGGCCGACATGCTCAACTGTGCTACCCACTCCCCGCGCCAAGTCGCCACGTACCAGATCGTCTCGCCGATCTTCGGCAAGGCGCCCAGATAGTGATGCTCCGCCAGCCCCTGCTGGTACCGCTCTTCCTCGCTGCGCTCCACCGGCCGCACTACCAGCTCGCTGAGCGCTACCTCGGGGTCTTGGCCAGGGTCCATCCCCGCTTTATACCGAAGACAAGACGCCTTGTCCAGCTTTTACCCTTAATCCATTGTTCCGTCTCGGCTTCGCACAAAGGGCATATTCACCCTGCCGTGACCATACGCCTTGCACCCTGTAGGCGAGGCTTCAGCCTCGCGGCCTGAAGCGTGGCATTGAACCTGCGAGGCTGAAGCCTCGCCTACAGCCGCCTACAGCCCGCCCACAGCCTTACCTCCAGCCGCGCCTACGGAGCCAGCGCCGCCAAGGCGGCGGTGCGCTCGGGCTTGGGCATGGCGGCAAGCTGCCGCACCCGCCCGTAGAACCGGGGCAAATCCCCGCCCTCCTCGGCCAAAAGGGCCCGAAAAGCGGGCACCTGGGCGGAATACAGTGCCGTGGACGCCAGGCTGGCGTTGTTGGCGCCGCCTCCGGCATGCCCGGCGAACCATCGTTCGTAGCCGGCCAACCCGGGCTCGCCGGCCTTGGCGCGCTCATAGCCTTCGCGCATGACCCCCAGCACTTGGAACTTGCGGGCGCGCTTTTCATCATCAGTCGCGGCACTGGCATAAATGGCGGAGAGCTCAGCGCGCGCCTGCCGGGTCAGTTCGCGGAACGCGATACGCTGTTTCATGCTGCGGGCTCGATAATGCTCCATGGGGGCGTCGCCTTCGGCCTTGAGCCAGTGGTCGAGCCCCGCCTCCTCCACCGCCACGGCGAAGGATTCGTTGAACGTCGTGTCGTCCTTCACGTAGACGACCTGATGCGCCAGTTCATGGAAGATCATCCGTGCCACTTCGGGCTCGGGCCAGCGCACAAACGTGGAGAGCACCGGGTCGTCGAAATAGCCCAGCGTCGAGTACGCCGGTACGCCGGTCACCGCGACGTCATTGCCGTCCGCACGCAGGCGATCGGCTTCGGCCTTCGCCTCGTCTTCGCGGAAGTAGCCGCGATAGCTGACGCACCCCGCGACCGGAAAGCACCATTGCCGCGCCTGCAGCGACAGTTCAGGTGTCGCGAACACATTCCACACGACGAAAGGCCGGTCGAGGACCGTGTAGCGTGTGTAGCTCGCGTTGTCCGGCAACGCGAGGTGGGTGGACGCGAACGTGCGCATCGCCTGCACGCGTTCCAGCCGGCGTTTGAGTGCAGCATCCGGTGTTTCGGCAATGACTTCGGGAATGGGCTTGGCCCGCGACACGAGGTCAAGCTGGCCCGATGCGCTTTGCCAATAGTAGCCGGCGGACTCCATCGCGCCGCATCCGACCAGCATCGACAGTGCCGCCGTGGCGAGCATGCACCGCATGTTCACGGGGTCAGGAATTTCGCGAGTCTCTCAATGCCATCACGAAGCTTCGCAGCGTCGATCGTGTAGGCGAAGCGCACATGCTCGTTGGCGCGATGGCGGCCGAAGTCGATGCCTGGCGTGATGGCAACCCCCGCGCCTTCCAGCACGTCGCGGCAGAAGTGCCTGCTGTCGTGGCTCCACTTCGTGCAGTCGGCGTAGATGAAGAAGCCACCGGTGGGCGTCACGGGAATGCGAAAGCCCAGCGCGCGGAGCGCCGGCACCAGGTAATCGCGGCGCGCCTCGAACGCGCGGCGGCGTTCCTCCAGCAGCGCAAGTGTTGCGGGTTCAAAACACGCGAGTGCGGCGCGCTGCGACGGCGTGGCAGGCGAAATGTAGAGGTTCTGCGCCAGCTTTTCGATGTCGCGCACGTAGCCTTCGGGGGCCACCACCCAACCCAGGCGCCACCCGGTCATGTTGAAGAACTTGGAAAAGCTGGAGATCACGAATGCATCGTCGGTCAGCGACAACACGCTCTGCGGACGCTCGCCGGGCTTCAAGTCATACGTCAGTCCCAGGTAGATTTCATCGACCACCAGTTGCCCGCCGCGCGCGGCCACCACATCGACGATGCGTTGCATCTCGTCGTGGGGAACCACGGTACCGGTGGGATTGGACGGCGATGCGATCAGCGCACCGCGCGTGCGCGGGGTCCACGCCTCTTCCAGCATGGCCGCGGTCAGTTGATAGTGGGCATCCGGTCCGGACGGAATGCCCACGGCCTCGCCTTCCAGCACGCGGACGAAATGGCGGTTGCACGGATAACCCGGATCGGCCAGCAGGATCTGCTCGTCGCGATTGACGAGCAGTGCCACCACCAGCAGCAGCGCGGCGGAAGACCCCGCCGTGACGATCACGCGCTCGGGCGGCACGTTGACGCCGTAGTGGTCGGCGTAGTGCTGCGCGATGGCGCGGCGCAACTCGGGCAGGCCCAGCGCGGACGTGTAATAGATGCCGCCATCGGCGATGGCCTTCTGCGCGGCGGCCAGTACCGGCGCGGGCGTGGGAAAATCGGGTTCGCCGATTTCCATGTGCACGATCGTGCGGCCTGCGGCTTCCAGCGCGCGGGCGGCCGTCTGCACTTCCATCACGTGGAAGGGTTCGATGTCGGCGACGCGTGCGGCGGTACGAATACGGGTATCCATCGAAAGTCGTAGTGCCTGCGCTGCAAGGAAGGCGCTATCGTACCGCTTCCCCCTGTTTGCTCGTTGCTGGAGGCTTCGCGTGGTGCGGCTTCGTCTCGTCGTGGTGATGGTGGTGGTGGTGCTGGCCGGATTATGGCTTGCTCCGCCAGCGCACGCCCAGGTCTACAAGTGCGTGGATAACCGCCAGCAACCGGTCTACCAGGACAAGCCGTGCGCCGCTGGTACCGAGGTCCGCAACTTCGAAACCGACCCGCCCAACGTCTCGGTCATTCCCATGCGCCCCGTCCCCGGCACCACCACGCGCTTGGTCGCACCACCGCGCGTCAAGTCCTCCGGTTCATCCAAGCCCGCAAAGGTCCGCGTCGGCGATCCCGGCGAGCGCCGGTACATTCATCCGGGCATGCACGAAGGCGAGGTGCTGGCGCGCATTGGCCCCGCAGACTTGATCAGCGGCGGCAAGGGCCGCAAGGTGTCGCGCTGGACATACATGCCGGTGGCCGGCGATCCGCAGACGCTCACCACCGTGGTGTTCGATACCGGCAAGGTGATCGAGGTCGAGCGCAAGGTGATGAAGTGAGGGCCCTCGTGCAGCGTGTACGCGAGGCAAACGTCACCGTGGAGTCGCAGGTCACGGGCGCCATCGGCCCCGGCCTTCTGGTGCTGGTGGGCGTGGCCGAAGGCGACACGGTGGAGGATCAAACGTGGCTGGCCCACAAGATCGTGCAGCTGCGCATCTTCGCCGACGATGGCGGGTTGATGAATCGCAGCGTGCAGGACATCGGCGGCGACATCCTCGCGGTGTCGCAATTCACGCTCCATGCATCCACGAAGAAGGGCAACCGGCCGTCGTACACGGCCGCCGCGCGACCGGAGGTCGCCCAGCCCGCGTTCGATGCGTTCGTCGGTGTGCTGGCGTCGGCGTTGGGCAAGCCGGTGCCGACCGGGGTGTTCGGCGCACACATGGACGTGCGGCTACACAACGATGGCCCGGTCACCATCTGGCTTGACTCACGCGCGCGAGAGTAGCCACGCGCGCGGCGCGCACCACGGCTTCATTGCCTTCACGCGCACCACGGCTACATTGCCTTCAACCAGCAGCCCCACCATCGCCTCGGCCTTGGGCTGGCCCGGATTTTCCTGGCCGCGAACGGGGGCCACGACGCGGCCATCGTTCGCGACGTCATTGCAGTTACGCGTTTTCCCGGTCGCCGCCAATGGCGAAGCGTCCCGGTCCGAACGCCCACACCATCAACATGCCGCCCATGATGGCTGCGTTCTTGAAAAAATCGTTTCTCTGCGTCATGACCTGCTCGGCGGGCACCGACCAGAAGGCGTGGAAGATCAGCGTGGTCGGGATCAGGAACAGGAAGATCGCCATCGCCGCCCAGCGCGCACGATAGCCGAACAGCAGCAGCAGGCCACCGACCAACTCCACTGCAATGGCGCCAGCCGCCATCAGCGGCGGGAACGGCATGCCTTTGCTGGCGATGTAGCCCACGGTGCCTTCAAAGCCGCCGATCTTGTCCCAGCCGCCGAGGATGAAAAGGGCGGCCAACAGGACACGGGCCACGAGTGCGGAGACGTCACGATTGGTGGTCATCAGAATTTCCTTGTTTGAATTGAGATTGTGATGAGAGATGCGCCGAAGCGCGTTGGACTCAGGGAAGATCGAACAGCAGCACTTCGGCGTCGTGTCCATCGTACAGACGTACTTCGGATTCGTTCTCGATGCGGAGCGCATCACCGGTCCCAAGCGCCTGACCGTTCACGCTGATGCTACCCCGCGCCACGTGGACATAGGCCCGGCGGCCGGCGGCAAGCGCGTGACTCAAGTGCTCTGCGCCGTCCAGTAGCGTCGCGAAGATGCGCGCGTCCTGATGCAACGCTACCGCGCCGTCCTGCCCCGCCGGTGCCGCGATCAGCGCGAGACGTCCACGCTTGGCTGCGGCCGGCACGTTGGCCTGTTCATACGACGGCGCAATCCCGCGCGCGGCGGGCTCGATCCAGATCTGCAGGAAATGCACGCCCGACGACTTCGACGGGTTGAACTCGCTGTGCTGGACGCCACGGCCGGCGCTCATCCGCTGGACATCGCCGGGGATGATGACGGAGCCCGTACCCATGCTGTCCTGGTGCGACAGTTCACCTTCCAACACGTACGAAATGATCTCCATGTCGCGGTGGCCGTGGGTGCCGAAGCCCATGCCGGGCTGCACGCGGTCTTCGTTGATCACGCGCAACGGACCGAAGCCCATGTGCGCGGCATCGTAGTAGTCACCAAACGAAAAGCTGTGCTGCGAATCGAGCCAGCCATGGTTGGCGTGGCCTCGGTCCGCGGCAGGTCGAAGCGTGATCATTCGAATCTCCTGTTGGTCGGTCCGCAGTGATCGCGAAGCATCGGGGTGCAGGACGTGACTGAATGATAGGCTTGCCGAACTGGCGACAAAAGCCTACAGTCGTGAACGAATCATTCAAATTATTTGAATATGACGATCTCACTCGACGCGCTGGCCGTGCTCGACGCCATCGATCGCCGCGGCAGCTTCGCGGCCGCCGCCGTGGAACTCGATCGCGTGCCCTCCGCGATCACATACACGATCCGCACGCTGGAGGACACGCTCGATGTGCTGCTCTTCGACCGGCGCGGCCACCGGGCCCAGTTGACGCCTGCGGGACGCACACTGCTCGAGGACGGACGCCGGCTGCTGGCCGCGGCCAACGAGACCGAGGCCCGCGTCCGCCGTGTCGCCACGGGCTGGGAATCGGAACTGCGCGTCGCGGTGGATGTGCTGATCCCGTGGTCGCGGATCTTTCCGCTGGTGGCGGCGTTCTACGTCGAGTGCGCGGTCCGCCAATCGGCGCACACGCAATTGCGACTGTCGCGAGAAGTGCTGGGCGGGTCATGGGATGCGCTGGCGGAAAGCCGCGCCGACTTCGTGATCGGCGCACCCGGCGAGCCGCCTTCGGGGGCGGCTTACAAGCTGCGGGCGATGGCGGAAATGACCTCGCTCTTCGTCGTTGCGCCGAGGCATCTGCTGGCGCAGGCCCGCGAGCCGCTGTCCGAACCCGATATCGCCAGGCACCGTGCTGTGGTGGCCGCCGACAGTTCGCGCCATCTGGCACCGCGCTCCATCGGCATCCTCGCGGGGCAGGACACGCTCACGGTGCCCGATCTCGAGGCGAAGCTGGCGGCGCAGATGGCGGGATTGGGCTGTGGCTACCTGCCCGCGCCGGTCGCGGCGGCAGACATTACGGCGGGCCGACTCGTCATCAAGGCCACCGATGTCCCACGCACCTCGGCACGGGTGAGCGCAGCGTGGCGCACGTTGCGCCCCGGCAATGCGCTGGCATGGTGGATCGAGGCGGTCACCCGAACCGACTGGAGTTTCCTGGCGATGGCGCCGACGTCATCGGCAGCATCACCAGCGCCTGCGGCAGCGAAGGGCAAGCGCAAAACTGCGCGCGCGCCGACCTGACACCGTTCTCCTCAAAATTGCCGTACGCGAGGCCGTCAGCCTCGCCTGCATGCGCACGGAGTTCTGGACCGCTACAGCTTGTACGCCGCC
>Ga0163152_10009097_pt1 | contig 10445 bp, 5 predicted proteins | sample OliLakLV19MP8IB2_FD_148635 | JGI IMG/M metagenome (GOLD analysis project Ga0163152, IMG submission 148635) | Freshwater microbial mat bacterial communities from Lake Vanda, McMurdo Dry Valleys, Antarctica - Oligotrophic Lake LV.19.MP8.IB-2 | ecosystem: Environmental > Aquatic > Freshwater > Lake...
GGTGCTGCAGCAGCGCTTTCGGGTCGATGTCTGCTCGGTCTACTTGCTCGAGCCCGACCGCGCCACCCTGGTGCTGGCCGCCACGGTCGGCTTGCGCGCCGATAGCGTCGGCCACGTCCGCATGCGCTTGAGTGAGGGTCTGGCCGGCATGGTGGCCGAGAATCTGCAACCGGTGATCGTCGAAGACGTTTCCAGGCATCCACGTTACAAGTATTTTCGCGAGACGGGCGAGGAGAGCTACAAGTCGTTCCTGGGCGTCCCGCTGATCGACGAGGGGATGATCCAAGGCGTGCTCGTCGTGCAGACGGCCGAGGAGCGGCTCTTCTCGCGCGACGAAGCGGCGGCGCTCGCCGCCACGGCGACCCAGGTGGGTGCCATCGTTAGCGAGGCTCGCACGTTGGAGCAGTTCATCGCCCCGTCGTACGAACGGGTGTGGGCCCTGGCCCGCAACCTCTGGTGGAGTTGGGATGCCGAAGCGACCAGCCTGTTCCGCGAGCTCGACCCCGTGCGCTGGCGCGAGCTGGACCACAACCCGATCGCGCTGTTGTCTGAGATCTCGCTCGAAGAATTGGAACAGCGCGCCGGCCGCCACGTGCTGCACAGCCGGCTCAACTACGCATACCGACGACTGCAAGAGTACCTGCATTCGAAGCGCACCTGGGGGCGCACGCACGCCGGAGTGTTGCGCGCCCGCCCCGTGGCCTACTTCTCGGCCGAGTTCGGTCTGCACGAGTCGATGCCGATTTACTCAGGCGGTTTGGGCATCCTGGCCGGCGACCACATCAAAAGCTCGTCGGACCTTGGCGTGCCGTTGGTCGGCGTCGGGCTGCTGTACGACCAGGGTTACTTCCGCCAGCGACTCGACGCCTCGGGCTGGCAACACGAAGAGTACCTCGACGTCAACGTCAAGCAGTTGCCGATCGAGCTGGCCATCGGTGTCGACAACAAGCCGGTCATTCTGCACCTCCCCACGCGCGGCGGTGTGCTGCACGCCCGGGTGTGGAAGGTGGCTGTCGGCCGCAATCTGTTGATCTTGCTGGACTCCGACGTCGAAGGCAACGCGCCGGAAGATCGTGAGCTGACCGCCCGCTTATACGGTGGCGACTCGCGCGTCCGCATCCGGCAGGAGTTTCTGTTGGGCGTCGGCGGCGTGCAGGCGCTCGTGGCGCTGGGCGTTTCGCCGGGCGTGCTGCACCTGAACGAAGGGCACAGCGCCTTCGCTCCCTTGGAACTGGCCCGTTACCGCATGCAAGCAGAAGGGATTGGCTTCGATGAATCGCTGCGCCGCGTCGCCCGACAAACCGTGTTCACCACGCACACTCCCATGCCGGCCGGGCACGACCGCTTCGCGGCCTACCTGGTCGAAGAGCACCTTGGTCCGTTGCGCGAGTCGCTGGGCCTGTCGCACGAACACCTGATGGGCTTCGGCCGGCAGCACGTTGACGATCCCGGCGAAGACTTCTGCATGACGGTGCTGGCGCTCAAGTGCTCGCGCAAGGCCAACGGCGTGTCGTCGCTGCACGGCGAAGTCTCGCGCGAAATGTGGACCGGCCTGTGGCCCGGCCGCTCGGAAGACGACGTGCCGATCGGCCACATCACCAACGGCGTACACGTGCCGACCTGGATCGCGCCGCCGATGCGGCAGCTTTACGATCGCCACCTGGGGCCCGAGTGGATCCAGGCGAGCGGCGAAGCCCGCATCTGGGAAAAGATCGAAGACCTCGACGACGGCGAGCTGTGGGAAACGCACCAGGTGCTCAAGGCGCGACTGCTGACCTTTGTGCGGCGCCGCCTGGCGCGGCAAGCCGAACGGCGCGGCGAGCCGGCCGAAGCCATCGAGCGTTGCCGCCGCGCGCTGAGCATGGACGCCCTGACGATCGGCTTCGCGCGGCGCTTCGCCACGTACAAGCGGGCGAACCTGCTCTTCCACGAGCTCGATCGCCTGGCCGCGCTGATCAACGATCCGCAACTGCCCGTGCAGTTCGTCTTTGCCGGCAAAGCCCACCCGATGGACGTGCCCGGCCGGCAGGTGCTGCAACAGATCGCCCAGACCGCGCGGCAAGCGCGGTTCGCCGGCAAGATCGTGTTCATCGAAGACTACGACATGAACGTCGCCCGGCACCTGGTGCAAGGGGTCGACGTCTGGCTGAATAATCCGCGGCGGCCGCTCGAAGCGTCGGGCACCAGCGGTCAGAAGGTCGTGCTCAACGGCGCCCTGAATCTCTCGGTGCTCGACGGCTGGTGGGCCGAAGCCTACGACGGCTCAAACGGGTTTGGTGTCGGCAATGGTCTCACCCACACCTCGATCGACACGCACGACCGCCGCGAGGCCGAGGAGCTGCACCGCGTGCTGCACGACGTGGTGGTACCGCTCTACTACAAGCGCGACCCTGACGGCTTGCCGAGGGCGTGGCTCGCCAAGATGAAGTCGTCGATCCGCAGCCTGGGCTGGCGGTTCAACGCCGATCGCATGGTGATGGACTACGTGCAGCAGTGCTACATCCCGGCGGCGGGGGGCAAATCGAGCGACTTGAGCCGGGGGTAGAGTTAATCGGTCACGCAAAGCGTCGTGTGGAAAACGATGCTTGCGCGCCGCGGATGCTACTTTGATGTCGCAGCCTTACGCGCCAGCCACTCGTTGACTTGCCGTTCGAGCACGTCCAGCGGGATCGCCCCTTCGGACATGACCACGTCGTGGAACTCGCGGACGTCGAACCGTGGCCCGAGTTTCTCTTCGGCCCTGCGGCGCAGCTCACGCAGCTTAAGTTCCCCCAACTTGTAGGCCACCGCTTGCCCCGGCCAGCCGATGTAGCGATCGACCTCGGTAGAAATGTTGTGGAGCGTCAAGGCTGAGTTCTCGGCCATGAAGTCGATCGCCTGCTGCCGGCTCCAGCCCAGGTCGTGAATGCCGGTGTCGACCACCAGCCGGCAGGCCCGCCACATCTCGTAGCTCATCCGGCCGAAATCGCTGTAGGGGTCCTGATAGAAACCCATTTCGAGCCCGAGCCGCTCGGAGTAAAGCCCCCAACCCTCGACGAAGGCCGTGAAGCCGGTGAAGCGGCGAAACGTGGGCACGCCGGTCAGTTCTTGCGCGAGCGCGATCTGCAGATGATGGCCGGGCACCGCCTCGTGCAGCGAGAGGGCTTCGATCTCGTACAGCGGGCGGCTCTTCAAGTTCGACGTGTTCACATAGTAGAAGCCTGCCCGGGTGCCGTCGCCGGACGGCGGAAAGTAGTAGGCCGTCGTCGTTTGCGGGGCAATGTACGCGGGAATCTCGCGAATGCCGTACGGCGTGCGCGGCAGCTTGCCGAACAGCTTGGGCAGCTCGCCGTCGATTCGCTTGAGGACTAGGGCGGTCTCCTTCATCAATTGCTCGGGCGTGTCGGCGTAAAACTTGGGATCGGTTCGCAGGTGCTCGACGAAGGCCGCGAAATCCCCCTTGAAGCCGACTCGCTCGATCACCTGCTGCATCTCGCCGCGGATGCGTTTGACTTCGCCCTGGCCGATCGCGTGTACTTCGGCCGGCGACAGGTCAAGCGTGGCGAAATGCTGCACCCGATGGCGGTAGAACTCGCGACCGCCCGGGAGCGCCCAGGCGCCGACGCTGTCGCGGGCTTTGGGCACGTACTCGTCGCGCATGAACGTCAGAAACCGGCGATACCCCGGCACCACCGATTCGGCGATCGCCGTTAGCACCAGCTTTGACAACCGCTCACGATCGGCCGCGGCAATCCGCTCGGGGAACTTTTGCAGCGGCGCGGCCAGCAGGCTACGGGCCGGATCGTCGACAATCTGCGCCGTCAGCGGCTCCTCGTAGCCGCGCAGCACTTCGGCCGGCAGCGTAAAGCCCTCGACCACGCCTTGCCGCATCAGGGCAATGTGCTGGTCGGCATAGCGGCCAAACTCACGCAACCGGGCCGCGTAGTTCTCATAGTCGTGCACCGTTTCCAGCGGCACTTCGCGCGGCAGCTCGGGAAACTCGACGTGGAAGCCCGTGCGGTTGGTGATCGGCAGCAGGTACATCTTGAACCGATGGGCTGCCAGCGAGTCGGCGAACTGCCTCGCGAGAATGTCAAAGTTGATCTGATCGGCCGGCGAGAGCTTCGCCCGCTCGATCGCTTTCAAGCGGTCGGCGAATTGCTGAGTCGCTTTCGCGCGGCGCTCGATGTCGGCCGGCGCCAGCTCGGGCAACCGATCGTCGAACTGGTGATCGCCGGCCTGCGTGGCGAAGAGCGGATCTTCGCGCAAATGGAACTGCCAGCTCTCGTCGATCAGCCGCGCGAGCGCGGCCGGCGCGTCGTCGGCGGCCGAAGCAGTTGGGGAATCGACAGGCAAGGCGCCCGTCGTCAGAAGTACCGTGAGCGCGAGTAACAGCGGCGAAGGGGTCAGGTCCATGTTTTCGGTTTGCGATTGTTGGCTAAAGTCTCAGCCGGTCGGCCGAAAAATGGACCAGACCCCGATTGGACGGCCCGCCCAGCTACTGCCCCGATCCGGCGGCTTCCGGCTTGGGCATCGTGGTGAAGGGCAACTCGTCGGTGCGGAACGGTGACGCCAATAGCCCTTCTTTGTTCGCCAAATTGACGACCGGGTAGTCGGCCCAACCATAGCGCACGGCCACCGGCTCGGCCACCTCGGGGCAGGTGACCGCCACGCGATCCTGCTGGATTTCGGCCGTGGCGTTGTGGAACACGTTGTCCTTGCCGGCGATGGAGAACCCCTTGAGCGGGCCGTCGTCGGTGGTCTTCAGCCCGCTACCGGCATGGTCGAAGCTCAGCGAGATGCGATTGCCGGCGATCTCCACGCCAGCGACCGCCGGGCCCGAGTACTCGATCTTCTCGCCGTACGCTAGCGCCCGGGCAGCCACGGCCAGGCGCTCGCCGACGGGGCCCTTCTTCTGCGGGTGAATGTCGTTCTCGTCACCCACGTCGGTGATCACGGCCATCGCGGTGTTCGGCACGTTCTTGGCGGTCAGCCGCTGGGCTTCACGCAACTCGGCCCATTCGCTGACGCCCGGCTGGTCGACGATCTTATGGAACGGCGCCAACTGCACGAATAAGAAGGGGAAATCTCCCTGGCCCCAATCCTTGCGCCAGCAGCCGATCATGGTGGGGAACAATGTTTGGTATTCGTAGGCGCGGCCGGCGTTCGATTCCCCTTGATACCAGATTGCCCCGCGGATGGCGTACGGCAGCAGTGGATGGATCATCGCGTTGTACAGGCCCGTCGGGCGCTGGGCCGCATTGTTTTGCGCCGGTGAGTTGGTGAGTAGCTTCTTCAACTCAGGGACGGCCTCGAGCGCCGGCTTGCTCGTCCAGGCTTCCGCGGGAGTGCCACCATACGAGGTGTTGATCAGCCCCACGGGCACTTGCAACTGCGCCTCGAGCGCGCGGCCAAAGTGATAGGCGACGGCCGAGAACTCCGGCACGGTTTGCGGATTGCACTCGACCCAGGCGACGTTCACTGAGTCTTGCGGTTTATCAGCGGCCTCGCGCGGCACAGTCAGTAACCGAATGCGAGCGTTGGCCGCCTGCGCGATCGTCGTCTCGGGATCGTCGCTGCGGTTGACGGTCCACTGCATGTTCGACTGACCGCTGGCGATCCAGACCTCGCCGACCAGCACGTTCTTGACGGTGACCGTGTCGGCGCCGGCGATCGTCATTTCGAACGGGCCGCCCGGCTTCAGGTTATTGAGATCGACGCGCCAACGGCCGCCCGTGGCCGTGGCCGAAGCTTCCTGATCTTGCAGCTTGACGGTGACCTTCTCGCCATCGGCAGCGGTCCCCCAAACCGGCACTTTCATCCCTTGCTGCAGCACGCAGTTGTCGCTGAACAGCGGATGCGGTTTGACGGCCGCGCTCGCCAGGCCGGCCACGCACACCAAGAAGTAGATCAACAGCCCAAGGGGGGCCAGTCGCAGGGTTACGGATCGCATGGTCGAATGCTCCAGGAACTGGGCAATTAAATACAGGCGCTTGGGTTGGTCCCGACATTGATAGCGTGCCGCGCAGCCCTTCGCAACCAGCGCGGCCGGGGGACTCCGGAGTCGGACGAGAGGGCGTTTTGGCTCGCCTTACACCGGCTGTTTCGCCGGGTCGAGATAGATGAAGCTCTTGCCGAGCCGGCCGCCGTAGTTGCCGGCCGAGATCGTCAGCAGGCCCGGCGTGTCGACCGCCGCGCGAATGGCCGCCTGCGTGGCCGCGACAATGCTCGCCAGGTCGCGCCCGTTGATGATGATCTCCATGATCGACTTCACGCCCGAGGGCACGCTCGATGCTTCGCCCAACTTGTCGCGTAGCGTGGGGCAGAACTTCTCGTAGGTGCTGGCGATCGTGAACGAGTAGCGGCTGCCGGCCTTCGATCCGCTGGCCGCCACTCCACCGGGGAAGGGCATGATCACGCCTGGCATCTCGGCCACGGCCCGCACACCGCGGGCGGCCGCTTCAATGGCGGCGTCATCTGTCGCGCCGAAGAACCAGAGGTTGCCCCCCATCAAACCGTCGGCGTAGCCGAAGCGTCGATCGAGGACGAACTCGCCACCGAGAATCGGGATCACCCACACCGGGCGGCCGAACCGCTCATCGCGAAACTGATGTCCGTCGCCGAAGAAGGCAATCTTGCGCCCGAGCTTATAGTAGGGCTCCGTCGCTTGCAGGCTGAACGCCCGGGCCGTGGGGCAGGTGAGCACGTTCTGGCTCACGCGCACCAGCAGTGAGCGCTCGAGCGCTTCCACGCGGTCTTTGCGAAACCGCGGCACATGAAACTGCAACAGCGCGCCGGGGCGGCCATCGGGCGTGCTGATCGAAGTGTCGCCACCGGGTCCGACGTAGCGATCGAGCCCGGCCTCGCAATCGCAGAGGATCGTGCTCGAAGCGTTGCCCGTCGCGGCGGCCACGGCGTGATCGAGCCACTCGCGGTCGCGCGCGGTCACCAGCACCTCGGCGTAGAGGCTCCTGAATGCTTCGGCGTAGGTGTCGTCGATCGTGGCGGGCATAGCTCTCGTAATTACCTTACTACCCGCGACGTCCGCGACCGTCGTGGGTGGCCGTTTCGGTCAGGATCTGATCCATGAAGATGTCGTGCTCGGCGACCGGAATCTCGGAAAACAACTGGCACTCGAACGCCAGCGCCACCAGCGGGGCGTCGGGCCGGGCGTGTTCCAACAGCTTGTCGTAGTAGCCCATGCCGTGCCCCATCCGAGCGCCGGTGCGATCGAAGGCCACGCCGGGGACCATGATCAAGTCGAGCTCGGCGACTTCGACGCGCTTCTCGGGTCGCGTGCGCAGCTCGGGCTTCGGCTCGAGAATCTTGTACATCCCGACGTCGAGCTCATCCATGCTGGTCAAATGAAACAGCTCGAGCTCGCCATCGACGCAGTAGGGAACGACGATCCGCTTGTCGCCGGCCAAGGCGGTGGGCAGATAGTGCCGGGTGCGCACCTCGGTTCGCACGTCGAGGTAGTACATCACGGTGCGGGCCCGGGCGTAGACCGGCAAGGCGACGAACTTCTCGCAGATCGCGCTGCTCAGCTCCTCCTTGTTCTCTTGCGCTTTGCGGTTGGCGTGCGCCTGCTCGCGAATGGCCTTCTTGCGGGCCTGCATTTCGGTGAGCTCACCGGTACTCATCGTGGCGGTCTCGGGGTGAAATCTCGATCGTGTTTCGCGGTTGGCCCGCTTTGCCCCGATTGCCGGGGCACGTGGGCTACATCGGTTTTCTCCCCGCGGCGGCAGCTAGCAAAACCACCGCTGGCAGAAGGGTTCAATCGTACCCGCTCGACCGCTAAAGGCAATCGACCTTGACCCTGCTGTTGCGGCCTGATATTCACGCAGGTCAAGTCGGGGGTTTTTGCCTCCCGAAGAGCTTGAGATGCAGGCGGTCGCGAGATTCGCGGCCTGCCCGGCGTGGAGAAAGCGCGACGCGTGCCGACCATTCGGGCGGCGCGGCCCAGCGCGGCCCGCCGGCGATTTCGAGCGATTCGGGAAGCGACCGACGCCCTGTCACCCCCGACTCTTGTCGCGTCTATTCACCCATCAATTGCCGGGGTCGCGCTTGGTTCGTTGGCGCTCCAGATCACGGTTCGTGCGCATCGCATTGGCGGCTGCGCTACCGGTCTGCGCGATGGTTATCGGCAGCCCGACGGCCGAAGCTCAACGAATTATTTTTCCGACGCCGATCGAAGGGGCCGACCCGCTGGCCGCCCCCGCGCCGTTGGCCTCGCCGCAAGGAATGGTTCAGCCGACGTTGCCGCCGGCGACCTTCGATCCCTACGCGCCCGGCATGCAGCCGGTCTATCCGGCCACGCCCTATGGCCCGACCCCGCCCGGCGCCGTGCCCGCCAACCCACTGGCGCAACCGCAACGATTGGTGCAGCAGTTTCGCTTCGAAAACGAATTCATCCCCAAATTCGGCAACCAGGGTTTGGGGATCAACAGTTTGGAGCTGAACGCCTCGTTCGCGATCCCTGCGCCGTTTCTGCCCAGCCAGCCTCCCTTTTTTGTGACGCCCGGTTTCGCGGCGCATTGGCTCAATGGTCCTGAGAGCGCGCAGTTCACCGGCTCGCCCGACTTGCCACCGCGCGTGTACGACGCTTATCTCGATACGGGTTGGCGCCCCGTGGCCACGCCCTGGCTCAGCGGCGATTTGGGATTTCGCATTGGCGTGTTTAGCGATTTCGATTTCGTGACGAATCACAGCATTCGATTGATGGGGCGCGGGCTGGGAATCATCACGCTGTCGCCGGCGTGGCAGTTGGCGATGGGCGTAGTCTATCTCGATCGCAACGTCATCAAGGTGCTGCCGGCCGGTGGCCTGATTTGGACCCCCAACCCCGACGTGCGCTGGGAACTTCTGTTCCCGCGACCCAAGCTGGCCAATCGCCTGACGACCATGCGCAACACCGATCTGTGGTTCTACATGGCGGCCGAGTACGGTGGCGGCTCGTGGACCATCCGGCGAGGGTCTGAACCATTGGCCGGGACCGGCGACTGGGTCGATATCAACGACTTTCGAGTTTTCGGCGGCCTCGAAACCAAGGGCCTCAGCCGGTTGCGAGGCTGGATCGAACTGGGCGTCGTATTCGGCCGGGAGATTCGCTACGCGCTGACCAATCAGCCCGGTTCGGCCGACCCCACGACGAGCATGATGCTGCGCTCAGGACTGGCGTATTAAATGACTCGGGGCATGCGCGCGACTAGCGATTTCCTCCGAACTCTGTCGCTTGCGCTTGGCCTCATCGTGACTACTCAGCCGCTGTACGCGCAATACAGCAGTCCCACGACATTGCCCGCCGCGCCCAGCCGCATGCTGGCCTCGGGCGTGGCGCTGCCCCCCTCATCGACGGCTGCATCGTGGTCGGGTGCGCCCAGTGGCATATCGCCACAAGGCAACTCGGCGCGCAATCCACTTCCGCAGCTTGCCAGCGCCGCGCCGCGCGCGCGGCTGTTGCCGCCGGCCCCCATTGGCGAACCGCCGCCGCGACTGCCGCCGTCGGCCCCCGCCAATTCGGATTGGCTCCACGGGGGCGCCATCCCCCCGAGGCAAGGCCCGCCGCAAGCAATGCCGCCGTCGGGCATGGTCGACTTGCCGCCCGTCCAAGGCCCGCGAACCCGGCACGTGCTGTTCGACCCGACGACCGAGAATCGCGACCTGATCGCGCCGGGCCGCTTGATGCCACTGCCGCCGGCCGCCGGCCCGCCCGTGGGCCCGAAATCATCCGTCGGGGCGACCGGCCCGCTAACCAACAACGGCGCCAAAGACGGCGTGCTACAGCAATTGGCTTTTATCAAAGCCGTGATGCCGAAGTTCGACCCCAACGGCCTCGGCTTCGCAGACTTGCTGCTCAAGGGCATGTTGGCGTTTCCCACCACGTCGCGCGAGTCACCGCTGCTGATTTCGCCGGGCTTTGCCGCCCACTTTCTCGACGGGCCAAGTGCTTCGCCGGTGCCAGCACAACTCTTCGAAAGCTGGACCGAAATCCGCTGGCTGCGGCCGATCGGCGCGAAGTGGATGTTCGACTTCGCCTTCACGCCGGGCATCTACGGCGACTACACGTTCGTCAACGCCGATACCTGGCGATATCAGGGGCGTGGCATCGCGATCTACAACTGGTCGGAAACGATGCAACTCATCGGTGGCCTGGCCTACCTCGATCGAGACGACATCAAGTTCATGCCGATCGCGGGCGTGATCTGGACGCCGAATCCCCGGTGGCGGTTCGAGATCCTGGTGCCGCGCCCCAAAATAACGAACGTGTTGAGCCAGGACGGGCGCCGCACCTGGTCGACTTACCTGGCCGGTGAGTTTGGCGGCAACACGTTCAGCGCCACGTTGCCCGACCATACTCGCAACGTGATGACGTACAGCGACCTGCGACTCTACGGCGGCTTCGAGCGCAAGAGTGCGAAGGGGCACTCGTTCTACGGCGAAATCGGCTGGGTCTTCGCCCGCAG
>Ga0163152_10009098_pt1 | contig 10445 bp, 11 predicted proteins | sample OliLakLV19MP8IB2_FD_148635 | JGI IMG/M metagenome (GOLD analysis project Ga0163152, IMG submission 148635) | Freshwater microbial mat bacterial communities from Lake Vanda, McMurdo Dry Valleys, Antarctica - Oligotrophic Lake LV.19.MP8.IB-2 | ecosystem: Environmental > Aquatic > Freshwater >...
CATTAATATATTTGGACAAATATTTTCCCAACGCGAACGTGTCGCGTATAGGAAAAAGATGTATTTCCGTGATGAAATATTATTTAGTGAATCCAAAATTCCGTCCGGCTATTTTTCTAAAAGAATCAGGTTCGCCCTCAAAAGCAGAACGAGACCTTGCAACGGCAAGGTCTCGTTACGGCGTCCTCAGTCACAAGGACGCCAGGTGGTAGCGCGACGCAAAGGGCGAGCGGAGCTCGATAGCTGCGGAACTCACCGAAACGGTAGATGGCGTCCGGATTGCCGCGATGCACGTTCCGGATCAGGAACGAGTGGTGCTCGAGGTCGGTCTCCCACTCTTGCATCAGCTCGACCGTCTCTTCGACGAGCGGCCAGAGGTCATCGGCTTCACAGTAGTGCCAGGCCTGGACAACCTCGGCCTGCCCGGAAGCCCGTTCGGCCGCCATAGCCATACAGATGCCGATGCTCAGCATTGCCGTGGCTCCGAGGCCACGCCAGAAGCTGGGATCGCCGGCGTTCTGCAGCGCGAGAAAGTTGATGTCCACGATGACCACGAAGCCGATCGCGATCTTGATCGTGGTTCTGTTCCAGCTCGGGAAGTAGACCTGCGGAAAGATGTACAAGTACCTGATGTCCTTGGCCACCGCCCGTCTTGCCAACTCCCCCGTTCTGATCGGCGGCAAGCGAATGTACTCGACGTTGTCACGCACAAACCCTCCAGTTGGCACGAAATTGATAGCATTTAGGCAAGAGAAAGTCAAAAACAAAACTCCACCGGCATAACGTCGGAGGAGTTTTGGATAAGCTTACTTAACTGCTGGCTGAGGGCTATGAGCAACTTTGTTTTTCTTGGCAATGGCACCGACGGCGATGGCTACTACCAGCATAACCGCGACCACGACGATCACAGCAATGAGATTATGAAGAATGGCGGAAACGACGATGGTGACAGCGCTTAAGATCAAGGCGGCTACGAATGTGATGAAAGCGATCACTGCTTTTCCTACTCCTCCAAGAATCGGTACGAAATCGAGAACCGAACGGATCGGTGTGAACAAAGCCCCTAAACCGAACCACATCATGAGGAAACCGAAGAGGCGGAAGGCCCAGAGTGCCATGGTGTATTCCGAGTGCAAAATGGCGAGACTCTCATCATGAGAACCGTTGAAGACGCGATAGAGCGTATCGTTTTTCTTGGTAACAAACGGATCAATAGTTGAACCGTCGAGCTGACCGAACACAGTACCTTCAAACGGTACCGGTAAAGCGGTGTAACTGACACGCTCATCACCAAGTTGTGGGGCTTGATAGGTACCGGTCGTGCTATTACGAACGTAAATGTACGTGTCGTTTACCAAGGTAGCATTCTGGGTCAGCGAAATTTTGTCAGCCTTGAGAACAATCTTCGCGAGCTCAGGTAGGTCAATCACTTCAGGAGTAAACGTGTACTGCTCAACGCGAGCCGAGGATACGGTGGAGTTCTTTTCATCGATAGTTGAAACGGGGTTAGTGTGGCCCTCTGGCTCGTGGAAATCTTTTGAATCTGCTGGCTCATCCACCCAATCCATGACATACGTGTAAACCGTCTCGGTAGTTTCACCATTTTCAGCTGAATTACGCGTCACGGTTTCAGAACGCTCAACCCAGGCGTAGACATCTACGTTGCGCTCAACGGCAAAGTACGCTCCTGGCTTGAGGTACAAATCATCCCCGATCAAGGGCTCGGCTGTTACCGTACCAGAAGCAGAAATCAACTGGCCGTTGAGATCCGCATTGGCCGTGACGCTATCGGTCTGAATGATAGCTGCCTTTTTGGCGACATCCGACATGTCGACTCGACCCTCATTCCAATACAAGACCGCAAAGGAGGCGAGGAATAAGACGATGCCGAGCAAGATACCGGAAATGGATTTCATAGCCTAGGATTAGACTGTTTAACGTAATTCACGAACTCGCTGACCTTCTGCCGTGTCTTCTACCAGCAAACCGAGCTTTGCGATCTCATCGCGCAAAACGTCGGAGCGAGCAAAATCTTTGGCCTGACGCGCTCGCTCACGGTCGTCGAGCAAAACTTGGGCCTCGGCAGAAATCTTCAAGGGTCTTGCAACGACATCTTCAAGAGCTAGACCAAGAACATCGTCGAAGGCTAAAAGTGTAGCAGCCTTTACACCCGTAGGCAGACTTTCATCCCCCACCACCTTCCATACGAGTGCTAGGCCGTCAGCGGTGTCGAGATCATTGCTAACGTGCTTCATGAACTCAGCCACGAGCTCCTGATCGGCCTCAGTTGGCTTGTCCCACAGGCGCACAGCATCAACGAGCTTGTTCAAAGCGTTCTGAGCGCCTTGAGCTGCCTCCCACGTGAAGTTCAGTTGTGATTTGTAATGGGCACCGAGCACCAAGTAACGGAAAGCTAACGCCGAGATACCTTTAGCGGCCAGATCATCGAGACTGTAGGTGTTATTCAACGACTTACTCATCTTGCCGCCGTCGATCAACAAAAATTCGTTGTGCAGCCAGTAATTAGCTTCAAGCACGCCACGAGCGGCTTCGGCCTGGGCAATCTCATTCTCATGGTGAACGGCAATGTGGTCGATACCGCCGGTATGCACATCAAATGGCAAACCGAGATACTTCTCACTCATAGCCGAACACTCAATGTGCCAGCCCGGGAAGCCTTTGCCCCAGGGTGACTCCCACTCCATGTGACGAGTGGCGTCAGCTGGTGAAAACTTCCACAAGGCAAAATCGGCTCCACCCTCTTTATCTTCTAATTTTTGTCCGGACAAACGACCGTAACCAGCCTGCTTAGCAGTATCAAAATAGACTCCGTCAGAAGTCTGATACGTCAGACCGTTCTTTTCAATCTCCTGAATCATGGCGATCTGCTCGGCGATATGATCAGTCGCCTTTGGGGTAACGGTCGGCGTCAACAAGTTCATGCGTTTCATGTCGCTCAGGAACAGGTTGGTATATTCCTCTGCCACCTCCCAAGCCGTCTTACCTTCGCGACGGGCACCAACCTCAAGCTTGTCTTCGCCCTCATCACCATCGCCAACCAAGTGCCCAACGTCGGTAATATTCATGACGTGCGTCACTTTGTAACCACTGGTCTCAAAAAGTCTGCGCAGCACATCGGCAAAAACGTAAGCCCGAAAATTTCCAATCGAAGCTCGGAAATAGACCGTAGGTCCACAGACATACATGCCCACCTGGCCGTCTTTCAAGGGTTTAAATTCTTGCTTCTGGCGACCGAGAGTATTGAAAAGGTGAATGGTATTCATAACGAGAATCAAGCAGAGATTGACTGTGTATAGGGTACAGCAAGGCCCGTTATTCGCCAAACAAAACAACAGCGCCCTATTCAATGGGCGCCGTTGTGCGAATGCGTTCGATATTTCGTAAGCGGAGATCGATGACCTTCAGAAGTTTGTCTTTTTGTTCTTGGGAAAGCTCTGACAGCTCAATGCGGGTGCGGAATTCTGTCAGCGAGTTGGTCATTTTGAGCTTGAGCTCGGTCTTGGCCAGTTCGCGACCGGCCTCATCTTGGCGGAGATCATCAAGTTCGGTCACGGATGTGTTCATCGCTTCAGACAAAACGACAACGGCCTGAGGGGGTAACGGCTGATGGTGACGCAGACTATAGGCAACTTCACGCATCCGGCGGTCCATCACCTTGGCGTGGAAACGAGCTTGGGCTTCAGGAGACTTTTTCAAGTTACCTTCCAGATTTTCGAGATTGGTTTTAACCGGATAAAGCACATCACCTTCGGTAACCGCAGCCGAAGCGTAGGCGTAGGAAGTTGTGCCAAAGAAGACCGCCAAGATCAAAGCACTCGTAGCAAACGCATAACGCATGGCCGGCATGGCAAAGCTGTATGCAATGACAGGCTCGGTAGCTACGAGACGCGAACGCAGCGCTGCTTTGAAGGCAACATCCGGTGCGCTTTCGCGGCGCAAACGCTTGAGTTTAGACTTGAGGAAAATCATACGTGGATCTTCATGAGTTCTTTGAGCTTCTTCATGGCTCTATATGTTTCTACACGAACTGCTCCAGGTTGTTTCTCTAAATTCTTAGCAATCTCTTTGTAGCGGTACCCCAGGAGATACTTTTGCTCGATCAATGCTCGCTCATGGGGTTTGAGCTGAGCCATAGCCTCCCGCAAGTGACGAATGTCGTCAGCTGACTCAACGTTGTCTAAACCATTCTCGCCTTCGAGTGAAAAAGCGATATCTTCAATATCAATCGCCTCTTTCTTATCGCGCCAGTGGTTAATCACCTTATTACGAGCAATGGTCATGATCCAGGCTTTTTCTCCGCGACTTGGGTCAAAGCTCTCAAAGGCAGCTAAGGCTGAGGTGAAAATATCGGCCGTCAAATCTTCGGCTAAAGCTCTATTATTGGAAACACGAAAATAGACAAAGCGGTACACCGCGTCCATATGCTGATCGTAGAATTTCGCGAAGTCACCAGCCATACGCAAGCATTATTACACGCAAATAGTGAAAATGTTACAAATGTGACAATGCCCGCTTCAACCAGTCATGGCTGAAGCGGGCATCAGAAGGAGCGATCAGTGCCCGTGGGGACCGATCAGGCCAGGGCGAACTCGGCGTCGAAAGACGGCGTGTGGTCGCGGAAGATGACGCGACAGTTCTTGGTGTCCTCGACCTCGCGCCAGCCGCGCACTACGGCCGTGGGCGGGGTCGGCAGGCTCGGGATCTTGATCTCGGGGGCGATCTGGTAGCCGATCTTCTTGCTGTCGAGCGCCATGCCCACCACCGGCAGCAGCACCTCGGAACCGCCTTCCGGGGTGACCAGGATGCCCGAGTCGAGCCCACCGAACGGCTGAGACTGGGTGACCTTGTTGACCCGGCCGCGCAGCTCCGCATTGGTGATCTTCTCGAGGAAGCTGACCCAGACGTCGTCACGGTTCTCGCCCGTCAGGATGGGCATGAACCAGTTGACGCCGTGGGTGTTGGCGGTTACGGGGTTGTCGAGCCGCCCGACGACGCGCAGGATGATCCGGCGGCTGCCAGAGCGCTTGCGGTAGAAGCCGTCGGCGAACCAGCCCGTTGCGAGCCAAGACCCCGCCGGGCAGGGATCCTCTCCCTTGACCACGAGCTTCCCGAAGGCGACCGAGCCGTCGCCGTAGATGGCCACGTACTCCCTACCCCTCAGGCTCTTGTCCAGATCACCCGCGTACCCCTGCGACTCCTGCGGCAAAGCTGCTGTCATGTGTACCTCTCTGTGGTCTCGGCTGGAGTGCCGAGCGAACAAGGTACAGGAATGCGCCAGTCTTGGCAAATTAACCCCTCTTACTTTCCCCTTTCAAAGTGGAGATGTATTTAGGCATTATCGCCACGAAAAATCGCCATCATGACCACCGGAGCAAGAAGCCAAGCTAAACGAGCGATGGGATGTAAAAAGATTTGTGAGACGTAGGCACTGATAGTGTCACCCTGCCAGTACGAGCCCATGATGACAACGATCAGGCCCGCCAACAAGGCAGCAAACACAAAACGCTCCAAACCCGAGGGGACAATGTACGGTTCAAAAAAACGATTACGTCGAAAAACTAATCCGAACAAAATAGCAGCAACAACAAAGGTAACAATGTCTGTCTGTGCTTCCGGATAGGCAGACAGGTATGGGATAGTTTCTGTGGACGGCAACAGGTGAACGACTAGGCCCGCAAAAACAACAGCCACAAACGACACAATGATCGAGTTGCGGCCGAGGGTAAAGGCAAAAATAACGCTACCCGCAAAAATACCGGCCACCACCAGGGCGTCCCAAACAATACCGTTCTGAGCCTCTGCGAACCACTGAGTGACTACCTCCAACATAGACTCACAGTATACCTAATAACTTTTCACCACCCTGAGTGACGACGAAGGGTTAGGTCCGAGGCTGAAAAGCCGCCGGGCTACTAATCCTTCCGAAGCCTGTCCTAAGGCGAATGCCGCAGGATCAGGATGGTTAAAACTAGTCCTCTCGTAGATTGAGTTCCTCGAGCAGACGTTTGGTATTCTTATCGAGCTTGGTAGGTGTCGTGACCTGAATAATGACGATTTGATCACCTCGTCCACGGCCACTAGGTACACCTTTGCCACGCAAGCGTAGCTCATCGCCACTTTGAGTTCCTGGCGGAATCTTCATGCTAACTGGACCGTCCACGGTGTCGACTTGAACGTTGTCGCCAAGAGCGGCCTGACTGATACCGATTTTCTTTTTCAGATAAATGGTTGAGCCTTCACGCGCGAAACGTGGATCGGGAGAGACGCGTAGGCGCAAATACAAGTCGCCCGGTTCGCCCTGGGTACCAATACTCTCACCTTCTCCGCGCACCCGCATTTGCATGCCGTCCTCAACGCCAGCCGGAACATCAACACGCAAAACTTTGCGGCCCCGTGTTACACCTTGGCCATGACATTCGCTGCAAGCTTTTTCTGGCTTTTCACCACGACCATCACAATCGGTACAGGCGACCCGCATCTGCACGGAACCAAGAATAGTGCGCTGCACACCGATAGTGAAGCCCTTGCCCTTACAGGTATCGCAGGTCTTCATCTTCGTGCCCGGTTCAGCTCCTTGGCCACCACAACGTGAACAGGTGTTGGTCTTGTTCAGTGTAATCTCTTTAGCTACTCCGAAAATCGATTCTTTAAAACTCAAATACAACTCCATTTCGACATCCTGGCCCTTCTGGGTACGACCACGTCCACCGCTACCGCCAAAAATGTTGCCGAATAAATCGCCAAGATCGCCAAAAGCATTGGGATCAAAGCCCCCCGGAAATCCACCACCGCCAAAAGCTTGAGGACCGTCAGCTGAACCAAATTGATCGTAACGAGAACGCTTCTCGGTATCTGACAAAGCTTGGTATGCCTCATTGACCTCCTTGAACTTGGCCTCATCACCGCCTTTGTCTGGGTGATGTTGATGAGCTAATTTACGAAAGGCACGCTTAATCTCGTCCTGGGATGCAGTCCGATCGACTCCTAAAATACCGTAATAATCTTTTGCCACAAAGACTGGAACATAACAGTTAACTGAGATAGAGCCTCCCCTTCGCCGGTAAGTTCTGTACGCCTCTTCATGATTCCAAGATCAACCGTAACCTCAGAAGCATCATTAATCTGGTTGTCGACACTAAAATGGCTAAAGGCGTAAACGGGCACATCGATAACATAATCGCTCCAACTTGTTCCAAACATGGCCTGCGCCACACTCTCGTTAGCGATAGCGCGCACAGTCTCACCTTCGGTAATCACGTATACAGCTGGATCGATCTCCATTTTCACCAGCACGACGCCCGCCTTAGGTAGCATCAAGGCCCCCATGGGGAATTGAGGCAGGGTGGCATCGGTCACGAGGCGAACGTTATCAAAAGAATCCTGCCAGGTAAAGAACGACCTCGGTCCATAAAATGGACGACGTTTCAGGTCTTCAGAGATGTAATAAACCGTGTTATTCGTGAATCCTCGGATATATTCACCTGCTCCAACAGATTCCACGAGCTCCATCTCTCCCGTTATCGGCGAAAGAGCATAGACGGACTCGTCGGTGCCTGGCTCTTCGTCGGGCACACTTGGCTCGTTAGTATCTTCACCTACACCACAGGCGTCAGCCACATCAAGATCGATGGTTTGGGTGTACTCACCTGACAGCACGCCTGTCGAACTTCTAAAACGAACGTAGACGGTGTGTTGGCTATCTCCGTCAGGCAAGGTCCAGGCCTTGCTCGTCGGACCCGGGCCTACAAACGACTCCCAGGTAGAGCTGAGGTAAAACGGTTCATTGCTCACCAAGACCTCAGTCGCGCTTCTGGCGGACAGAGATAAGGTGACGTCCCGGTTGGCTGTGCACGCCGCTCCGTCATTCAGGCTGAAAGCGATGTTCCTCGGTGCCACGAGTGGCGTAGTACCACCTGTCGCTATATTCTGGAGATAGAAAATCCAGAGCGCGCCACGCCCATCTCCCCCATCGTCATCAAGATAGGCACCGGTCGCGATCTCGGTTAGCCCGTCGTCGTTAAGATCTGCGGCGGTGATTTGAAAACCAAGGTTGTCGGAGTTATCGAGCGTACCCGTGAAATTTCCCTCGGTAGAGCTTACCTTCTGAAAACGCTTTACTCCGCCGGTACTATCTAAAAAGATAATGTAAAAGGCACCACGGTCAGTACCACCGTCGTCGTCGTTCCAGGCACCGACCACAATTTCTGACAGGCCATCACCATCAAGATCACCTAAAGAAGCAATGGAGGCTCCGAATCGGTCGCCATCGCTCAACTGGCCAGCGAAGTTTGTGGTTAGGTCAGAGATTTTCACTTCACTAGCTATGCTTCCATCGGCATTCCGGAAGAGAATATAAACAGCTCCGCGCTCGGCTGACTGACTAGCTCCGCCATCGTCATCAAGTACGGCACCAACGGCCCATTCATCAACTCCGTCGCCATTCAAATCGGGAATAACCGCCACCGAAGTACCAAATTTGTCGCTGTTATCAAGCGTTGTGGTAAAACCGCCTTCGGTATCGCTAATCTTGGTGTGGCTAGCCACAGTACCGTCTCTGTTCATGTGCAGAATCCAAACCGCACCACGGTCGGTGCCGCCGTCGTCATCACTGGCAGCACAAACGGCTAAGTCAGGAATACCGTCACTATTCTGATCTTCAATTGACTCGACGCAACCACCGAAAACGTCAAAGTTATCTAGAACACCAGTAAAACCACCGACCAGGTCACTAATCTCCTGCTGAGCCTTCACGGTGCCGTTGGCATTCATGAATAGCACATACAAAGCGCCGCGGTCGGTACCGCCGTCATCGCTAGCGCGTTCACTGATAACGATGTCTTCAATGCCGTCCAAGTCCAAATCCCCAATGCCCGTAACTGCCTCACCGAAGTCATCTGCACTGTCGATACCGCCAGTAAAACCGCCCGTAGTCATGCTGATTTTTTGAGAGCTCTCCACCGTACCTAACCTGTTCATGAACAAGATGTACGAAGCACCAAAGTTCGTACCTCCATCGTCGTCTTTCCAGGCTCCAACCACAAAATCCTCTACGCCATCATCGTTAAGATCACCAATGGTATCCGTACAAATTCCAAAACCGTCACCGTTATCTAAGACTTCATCAAAATCTCCCTCAGTATCGCTAATTTTCTGATGGCGCGAAATAAGTCCGTTGCTTCTTGCGGCGTCGGCCATCAACGGCGTGACTAACGGAACAATAAGTACAACAATAAAAAAACTCAAAACGAGAAGTTGTTTTCGCATAGCTTCAATGCTTACGTGCCTCAATCGCACCATGGTATCACGCTTTCACGAGTCTATCTCGAGAATTTATCAGAATTCTTTGAGACATCCTGAGCATCTACATCGATAACTCTAGATCCTGCGGCAGTTTTGGCGCTTGGCTTACGCTTAAATACCAAACGTACGATCGGTAAGACGATCAGAGAGAAAACTCCAGACAACACCGCCCAGCGCAGCTTCCATTTCATGAAAGTAGACAACAGCGACATATTACTCGGCCTGTTCACGCTTGCAATCGCAATCTTTTTCGCACTTACCGTCATCGCAAGCTCCCTCAATTTGGCAACAAGCCTTATCTTCTGGCTTACCTGCACCAGCATCGTGATCACAGCAGTCACCCTCGTGAGCATGAGCTGGCTTAGCGGCAAACATGGCCTTGAAAGAACTGAGTAATGACATAAATAGCGTTAAGACTAAGCGGTGGCCGTGGCTTTTTCATCAACCGTCCAAGTACATAGCTTGATCGGCTCTCCGCCGTCGACACGTCCCCAAACACTATACTCCCCCACCTTCGGAACCTGAATACCCCCGATGCGGATAACAATATTCGCCCCTGGGCCTTTAACCTTGTTCTTAAAGAGCTGGCCTTTGTCGATCAGTGTATTCGAGCTATCAGTCAAATACATCTCCATCGTGGACTCAGCCGGCAAACCAATAACTCGAGCAGCAAAGAATCCGCGGAGCACGGCCGGTGTCCCCGGCTGAAACACCGTTCGATCGAACACGTGCATATAACTCTGCATGCCGTTCACCGACATGGTCGCGAATTCACAGAACAAGGCGTATTCTTTCTGGATCACAGGAGAAATGAGTTGATGAATAAATCATCGCGAGACCACCCTGACGTAAGGAAGGGTTAGGTCCCGAGGCTGAAAAGCCGCCGGTCTACTAATCCTTCGTCGTCACTCAGGATGGTGAGTCGGTGTCTCGAGATTAAACCTTAGGCTCGTCACCTGGCTTTTGTTCGGTGAACTCAGCATCTTTGACGGTTGAACCCGACGCTTCAGTCGGGTCATGTTGCTCGGCACCGGCAGTCTCAGCGCCTGGAGCTTGCTCCGACGCTCCGGTCGGAGTTGACTGGTACATCTTGGTACCAATAGCTTGGGCGTCTTTGTTTAAGG
>Ga0163152_10009100_pt1 | contig 10444 bp, 5 predicted proteins | sample OliLakLV19MP8IB2_FD_148635 | JGI IMG/M metagenome (GOLD analysis project Ga0163152, IMG submission 148635) | Freshwater microbial mat bacterial communities from Lake Vanda, McMurdo Dry Valleys, Antarctica - Oligotrophic Lake LV.19.MP8.IB-2 | ecosystem: Environmental > Aquatic > Freshwater > Lake...
GGCAACGGCATCGATTCCGTCACCAGCACTCGCCGGCTCAGTACTGGCACCATGCCTTCTTCGCCGTCCGAGAACTTGTCGGTCGCACCGACTGCCTTGTAGGTAATAGGCCCCATGTCGTCGGGAACCGAAATCTTCCAGTAGAAGGACTTCGACGAGTTCGGTTCCAGCTCGAAGGTTTGATCGGTCGTGCTGTTGCCAAGTGCTCCGTCGACCGAGGCACCGCTGCGCGTGTCGTTGAACGCGAGACGCACCTTGCCTGATTGCTTACTTTCGGCCTGATTGGTTACTTTGACGCTGAATTCGAAGAGATCGCGTTCACGCAGGAATCGTGGCGGATTGGGCTGAACCATCAGGTCCTTCGCCGTCACGACTTCGCTTTGTAAGTAGCCGCTCTTGAGTTCCTTGTCGTGAGCGAAGCCCATGAACTTCCACTTCGTCAACGCCTCCGGCATGGTGAATTCCATGCGGACCGTGCCATCCGGACCTGCCGTCAGATGCGGATAGAAGAACGCCAGTTCGTTGAGATTCTTGCGAGCGGAAACTCCGCTGAGATCGGGGCCATTACCGCCGGGGCCGCCGTCGCCCGCGTTATTGCGGTCCTTGTCGGCACCAGCTTTCGCCAAACCGTTCGCAGCCTGCATTTCACGGGCTTCGCTCTTTTTGGAGTCCTCTCGAATGCCGGCCGACACCATAGGAGCGGGAACGCCTGGAGGTCCGCCGAAGCCACCTCCAGCACCATCGCGGTAGTACATGTAGCCCCACATGTTGACCGTGATGTCGTCGGGCAACTTGCGGTACCTCATGTCCACATGTTGATAACCGCCATTCCATTGGCCGCGGAAATGGTTCAACTGTCGGGCCATGTTCTCAAACTGCATCGACAGATTCGAGTGATCGTGATGGAACACGTTGAACTTCTGCATCCAATTGTGTGGCAAATAGGCATCCAGGGAGGCGTCGTACATGGCCGCGACCATTTCGGCAGTCGCCTTCGCGGCCTTCGGCCCGGAGATGACCGCAGTGAACGTTTCCTTCTTCCCCGGCTCCAGCTTAGAGACGAAGTGTTCCCACTTCACGGTCAGATCTTTGTTCGACCAGGGCACATCGACGTGCCGATTTTCCATGTAGCCCCGGTTCTCGCGAACATAGGTCACGCGAACAGTGAAGCCGCCCCGCATCTCTTCCTGGATCGCTTGCTTGAATTGGACCTGCGTCTTGTTGGCATCGGTCCAGAACGATTGCAACTTCTTGCCGCGATGTTCGACTTCGACGAACGCTCGACCCTTGTCGTAGCCCGTTCCCCACAGAGCCATGAACTCTTCGCCGGGCTCGAACTTCCACTTCGGAGCGACAAATAGGTTCGGCACCTTCAGAGACAGTTTGGCGTCATCCGGCTTCAGCACTCGAATTTGCAATTGTGCTTTCACATCCTTGCCAAAGCGGTCTTTCGTCTCGGCAATTGCCCGATAAATTCCGGCGTCCAGATTGAACGCGATTTCTTTCTTGCCTTCTTTGGCCGTGCCGAAATCGACCGTCGTGACCACGTCTCCGAGTTCCCAAGTTCGCGGATCGGCCGGATCGGGCTTTGGATCGGGGATTTGTCCCTTCACCCGACCGCGTGGGATGAGTTGTCCGAACAGACTCGGACGTTGAACCCTGTCGGGCGACTTGAGTCGGTAGACCTTTACGGTCCCCTTGGTCGGCTGGCCCTCGCCATCCAGCGATGTCGTGGTCAGAGTGACCTTCACTTCGGAACCGACGGTCTGCCAGTCCTCGGCCTTCAAGTTGGCTTGAAGGGCAGTGTAGCCCACGACCGTGGCTTTCGAGCCCGAGCGAGTTTCGCCAGTCGTGTCGGTCACGTCGGCATGGACCGTGTAGTGGAAAGTCGGCTCATCTTTTTCTGGCACACTCACGTCTGGCTTGGCGGTGAACGTGATGGGGAACGTGCCATCGGCCTCGGTCATCGAGACTCCGTGTGCGATTTCCTGGGCCGCACCGCGATGCGGCGGGATGCGCCACCAGCAGCATTCGTAGAACCAGATTGGCCAGCGGACCTCGCGGGTCACGCGATAGCGAACCTTGGCACCGTTGACCGGCGAACCGGTGTAGCTTAGGGCCTTGCCGACGACCTTGACCTCGCCGTTCAGCTTGGGCGCTTCCTTCGGGGCATCGACCGTGACCACAAATTTTGGCCGCTTGTATTCTTCGACATTGAAGTGGGCTGCCCCGCCTCCCTCGCCGGGAATGACAACGTGCATCTGCCCGGCCAGGCGATCGCGTGGGGCCGTGAAGCTGCCACTGATCGACCCGAAATCGTTCGAGGTGAGTTCCTGCTTAGCGATTTCCTTACCATTCGGATCGTTGAAAAGAACCGTGACCTTGCGGCCTGGCGTCACCTGGTAGTTGTTCCCACGCGAGTCGGCCACGAGGCAGATGCCTTTGAAATGGACCGTTTGACCGGGGCGATACAGGGAACGATCCGTGAAGAAGATTGTCTGAGAGTTCGGCTTGTACTGATCGGGGTATTTGTAATTCGAGTACTCGTGGCTGGTCGCGAGTTCCTGTCCATCGGATTCGGCGAGGATGAACACGCCGCGATCGTGGCCATCGAGCGAGAACAACCCATTCTGGTCGGTCTTGGTTTTCGGACCTTCCACGATGTTGCCGGTGTTGTTCTGTCGATTCCAGGTTCGAATGTTCGCGTTGGCAACGGGATCGCCCGATTTCGCGTTGAGCACGAAGCCTTCGAGCCGGCCCTTGCCCCATTCCGTTCGCATGACGAGGGCGAGATCGCTGACCCAGATGTCGGCCGTGGAGATGATGTTGCCACCGTCGCCGAAGTTGGCGGCCGGGCTGGCGACGATGAAGTAAAAGCCTGGCTTCAGGCCCTTGGGTGCTTCGAGTTCTTGCGTGCGCTCATGATAATCCGGCGTGGGGGGAAGTTCGGCAGACCATTCCATTTCGGGCTTGCGATTGACCAGTTCGTTACGATCCGCTTCGGTCAGGTGTTCCGGCCGCCAGCGGTCGCGTGTGAGCCGGGCCTGCCAGTTGAGCTTCACGGCCCGGAAATGGACTTTGTCGATGTTCTTGTAGGTCACACGAATGTTGGGTTGCGGATCGTTCCAGATGCGTTCCGTGATGAGTTGAACGTTCTTGGCTTCGATGGTCAGAATGAGGTTTTGACACAACTTGCCGCCATAGCTTTGCGGGAACGCATCTCGTCCCGCGATGGCGATTTTGCGGGCTTCGACGTGCTCGCTCTCGCCATGCAGCACCGTGGCCAAGCGGTGGCGTGCCATCGAAGAAAGTTCATGCTTCTCGTTGTCGGCCGCGAATTTCTTTAGGGATTCTTTGTACTTCGCACTCTTGGTTTCGCCGTAGGCAATCGCATGAGCGAACTGAAGTCGCGATAGATCGGCATCGAGATAGGCCGATTTGTCCTGGTCGTTCTTGTGGAAATTGAGCAAATCCTGATACAGCTTGATTGCTTTGACCTTCGGCGAATCGGTGTCGGTCGTCTGCGGCGTCCACTTCAAGAAGTCGTCGGCCGCGGCAAGGGCGGGGCTATCGGCTGCGATCTCGAAGGAATCTTCAGAGTTCGCACCAGCCTGTTCACCCGACGTGTAGAACTGTAAGGCATCGAAGGCGACGAAGTCGTAGAGCGTTGGGCGATAAGAATCGGGGATAGTTCCCTTTTCCAGCAGTGCATCGTACTCGGCGATCTTTACTGCCTTCAGTTCTTTCTCCGCACTCAAGGCCTTCGTGAACTGCTTGTCGATCTCGGCAAACAAGCGGGGTAAATCCCAGGTCGTAAAGTCCTCACTCGGGGATGCGGCCGTGGCCGTACGTCGAACGAAACGCCAACGATTTTGTTGGTAGTAGTGCCAATACCAGTGAGCGACGATCGCGTCCATGGCCGGCACCATTTCCTTGGGTGCCTTGGCAATCTCGGCCTTCATGCGAGTGATGCGTTCTTCGGGCTTGTTGCCCTGAATGTTCCCTTCAAGCGAGATTTTCTTGGAAATGGCTCGAATGGCCTCCGGATAGGCCTTGTCCTTCATGGCCGACGCAATGATCGGCTCAAGTTCCTGAATCGCCGTCTTCGGCAGGCCTTTGTTCACGGCTTCGTCCACCTTTTTCCATTGTCCAGCCCGGTCGGGAGCAACCGTCGGGCTCGCGGCAATCAAGACGGCCACGCCGATGGCGGCCATCAGAGAAGTCGATCCGATCAGCACTCGTCGGGAGGGAAGAGACATCGGCCACCTCGAAAAAGAAGGGATGCGCAGCCCGGGACATGGGTTCACGCATCGCCCTGCTATCTTATGAGACGATGCCCTGGAAGGGATGTTAGGGGTGCCAACAAACAGCGTTACATCGGCGTTACAGAACGGATGCGACTGGGAAGCGAAAGCGGTTCCTTTCAATCCAAAACTCCGCTAAGATGCCTTTCATGGTTATCCCTTCTGCATCTAACATCTCTTGGAAAAAGGTGTGGCAATCAGTGGACGCTGTACGCGATCGCTTATTACGTGCGACGCGGCTTCTTGAGGAAGCCGGAGTCGCCTATGCCGTTGTTGGCGGGAATGCCGTGGCATCCTGGGTCTCCTCCGTCGACCCGTCTGCCCAACGCTTCACGCAGGATGTCGATCTCCTGATTCGACGTGCCGATTTCGAAGCAGTTCGCAAAGCTTTGGAGCCCGGCGGCTTCATCTATCGCCATGCCGCCAGCCTAGACATGTTTCTGGATGGGCCTGATGCCAGAGCACGCGACGCGGTTCATATCCTCTTCGCAGGCGAGAAAGTACGGCGGGACGACCTACATGCCTTGCCTGAAATCGAAGAGTCCGAGGGCACCGGCGAATTCCAGGTCGCCAATCTTCAATCGCTCGTTCGCATGAAGTTGATCGCCAACCGCCGCAAAGACCAGGTTCATTTGCTGGACCTGCTTGGCGTTGGGCTCATTGATGCAACCTGGCCCTCCCGCTACCCGGCGCAACTCGCCGAGCGCTTGCAGCAATTGCTCGACGACCCGGATGGATGAAAGGAAACGTGAATCATGGCCGAGACTGCCGTTCAACTCATTGGTTGGGAAAGGGCGCTCATGGCAGCCGAAAAGGTCAAGGAGAGGTTGCGGCGAGCGACCCGAGCACTCGACTCCGCCGGCGTCCCTTATGCGGTTGTCGGCGGAAACGCTGTTGCCGAATGGGTTGCGCGCGTCGATGAAGATGCCGTTCGAAACACGAAGGATGTCGATATTCTAGTTCGACGAGAAGACTTCGACGCTGTGAAGATCGCCCTGGAGTCCGTGGGGTTTCTGCATCATCATTTGCTTGACATTGAAGTATTTATCGACGGCCCTCAGGGTCGCCCTAGCGGCGGCATCCATTTGCTATTTGCTAACGAGAAGGTCAAGCCCGACGATGAGTATCAGTTGCCCGAACTCGACGAATCGGAGCGCGCCGTCGAATTTCAGGTGGCCACCCTCGAGGCGATTCTGCGCATGAAGTTGATCGCCTGGCGCGACAAGGACCGAACTCACATACGCGACCTGATCGGCGTCGGCCTCATCGACGCGACCTGGCCCGCTCGTTTTCCGCCGCCACTTGGCGAGCGTTTGCAGCAATTGCTCGACGACCCGGATGGATGAGTGGATTAGCCGTATGAACGGCCACGCCATTTCGATGAGCGGCCGAGCAATTTGCGGAAGAACGCTAGCCACTGGATCGCCAACAACATGGCAATGCCAAGCGGGTGCATGAATGCACCTGCAATCGAGTGACCGAATCGAATTGTACAAACCATTCGAGCAAAACAGGTCATTGTCACGCCGAGCAATGCAAAGGCAATAGCCGCTTGCGATAGCCACGGCCAACAGAGAAGTAGCAGAAAGGGTAGAACTTGCCCTCCAAGAAGCATGAGGGTAAACGGCCCGATCCGAGCGGGTGCCGCCATGCCTTCCGTGGCATTCTTGGCAAAACCTCGCCATACCTCAGCCGCTCCGTGGTACATGCGGCAACTTGCAAGGTGCGTGGCATCGACGACGCTGGTCTTGAATCCGGCAAGCCGAAAAACGCGAGGCAGCATGATCCCGTCCATGAGCGATGCTCGGATCGCCGCGTGACCGCCCGAGGCTCGGTAGGCGTCCCGTCGTACAAGAAAGAACTGTCCGCAACCGGCCGCGAATGCGGGATGGGTTGTCCGCCGCATCCAGCCCATCGGCAAAAACCCCAGCAAGATGAAGTGAATCGAGGGGATGAGCATTTTCTCCAGCCAGGTGACCGTGATTTGCCGAGGGAACCCACTGGCCAGGCCAAGATCTGACTCTGCCAAATGATCGGAAAGGGCGACGAGACCATCGGGTTGTAGGCGTACGTCGGCGTCCAGAAATGCCAGTAGATTGAAGCGGGCATAATCCGCACCGACCTGGCAGGCGTGTTGCTTGCCGCACCATCCCTCGGGCAGAGGTGGGGCCGATTCGAGCCGGATCCGTTCGTCACGTGTTGCCAGGTGGAGAACGATTTGTGCAGTGTCATCCTCGGAGTGATCGTTCACGACGACGATCTCCCAGGTTGCTTCCCTGTTAGCCTGAACCGACTTAATGACTTGACGAATGTTGCGAGCTTCATTGCGGGCAGGAATGATCACACTAATCGGCTCACGCGATTGGATCGGGCTAGGACGCGGACGCTTGAAGTGTCGAAGATTGTTGAGGATCATCCATGCCGGCAGGGCGGCTAAGCTCGCCGAAATGGCCGCCAGAACAGTTAGGGCGTTCACGATTCGTCCCCGTGTTCGTAACGAAATTTTCGGTTGGTCATTGCCGACCGAATTCGCCGCCAACGATCGTAGACACCGCCCACCCCGGCACTACCATCGATAATCGTCTCAAATTGACTGGTATTTCGCTCCCGGGCATGGACCGCGAGTTGATCTTGGGCCATTTCGAGCGCCTTTTCGATTCGGGTCGTCCACTCGTCTGCGCGCATGCTCGGCGACAAATTGATCGGGGAACCGAAATGACCCAGGGCTTCGGGGAATCGCTCGGACCAGAACGGATACTCGATGGCGAGGGGGAGGATTGTTCCACGACCGATTCGAGCCGCCAGATGGCCGACACCGGGCATCAGCCGAGTGGGCCGAACTCTAGGATCGATGAAATGGCCCTGTGCACTTACAATTAACGCGGATTGGGGCGATTCAAGAGCCGCCTTGCCACACCGAAGAAACTGTCGTGTTCCAGCCAAGGTTCCTCGCTGAATACCGAACATGCCGAGGCGAGCAAACAGGCGGTAGCGCATCAAGGCGTCTGCATCCATTGGAGCGAAAAGAGCACGCGCTGTAATCCGCTGCACCATCATCAAAACAATTAGCGGATCCCACCAAGAGGGATGGTTGACAACGATGAGGAGCGGGCCGTCCGGAATCACAGGTGGCGAACCGTCTCGGCAAATGCGAACGGCATGGAAATGTCGTCGCACATATCGCCGGGCGTACCAGCTAAACCAGCGGAACAGCCAACGTGACCGGTAGGGTAAGGTCGAATCGATTTCCATACATTTCACGCGTGGTTGGCAACGACCTCGCGATGAACAGTACCGTTAGCTTGGAGGTCGCGGTGGAGAGCGTCCGCTGCGATCCAGCCCGACATGAGAGCCATCGGCATTCCTGGACCCGGATGGGCCGAACCGCCCGCCAAATAAAGCCCTGGCACATCCGGGCTTCGATTCGATGGCTTGAACGCTCCAGTGAACCGACCATGACTTGCTAATCCATAAATCGCACCCTTCCAGGTTTGATACCGGTCGCGAATATCAATGGGAGTAAGCCGGCGTTCGACCCGGATGTGCCGCGACAAGCCCTCCAGGCCGGCAGTGCGCTCGAGCTTATCCAGAATAACGCGTCGATAGCCGGCCAATCGCTTTTCCCAGTCGTCGCCAGGCCGAAGGTAAGGCGTGTGGACCAGGATGTATAAGGCCTCGCCATCTATCGGGGCGACGGTTGAGTCGGTCCGGGCCGGGGCACAGACATAGCAAGTTGGATCCGCGGCCGGTTCGCCTCGTTCATAGATCGACGAAAACTCCTTGTGGGCGTCGTCGGAAAAAACAAAATTGTGATGCGACAACTGTTCGTAACGCCGATCCAAGCCCAGATACAGAACAACTCCCGAGCAAGCCGGCTCGTACCTCCGTCGTCTGTCGAAGCGTCGCATCGGCTTTCCGCCGAGTAATTCTCGGTGAGTCCGGACTACGTCCATATTTGAAACGACTGAAGCGAAAAATTCATCTCCTCCATTCGCGAGTGAGATTCCGATCGCTTGCCCTCGAGCGTTCAGGCGAATTCGCTCGACCTGTTCGCCCAAGCGAAATTGCACGCCAAGCTCGCGGGCCAATTGTTCGAGGGCGGCCGGAATCGTTCCAATACCACCGCGTGGGTACCACACACCTTCGGCCGTTTGCATATGTGCAATGCCGCACAAGATTGCGGGCGATGCCTCCGGCGATGAACCGATGTATTGCGTGAAGTGGTCGAGAACCTGAGCGAGTTGTGGATCTGAAATATGCCGACGAACGGTCGCCGCGACGCTTCGGCCAGGACGCATTCGAATCAAGTCCGCCAATAATGTCGGGGCACTTGCGCTGCGTTGGAGCAATAAATCCGAGAGTGACCCAATCGGCCGATCAAAGAAATTGCGCTCTGCTACCCCGTTCAACCGCCGCGACAGGTTCATGAACTCGCGATAACCGCGACCGGTGCCTGGGGCAAATGCCTCGCAACGATCAGCCATCTCCTCAACATCCTCGACGAGGTCGAACGGATTCTTCCCAGTGAAAAAACATCGCCATTGCGGATCGAGGCGAACAAGATCCAGGCGTTGAGCCAGATCGCAACCGGCTTCAGCAAACAAGCGATTCAGGATCGACGGCATCGTCAGGATGGTCGGCCCCATGTCGAAGCGATAGCCGGCTTCATGGTGTACCGCAGCCTTTCCGCCGAGCCAGTTATTTCGCTCGAACAGCACAACCTCACGGCCTCGTGCCGCCAAGGTGCAGGCTGCCGCCAGTCCGCCTAGCCCTCCTCCAATCACGCCGATACGGCCGCTCATCGCTCGTCCTCCACTGACACGAGAGCCGAAGGACAGTCAGGTGGATCGAGCCAGGCGGTTGGTTGATTCCAGTCTGCAAGAAGAAGGCGAGCGGTAATGCGTGCCGACTCGTAGATCACGGGCAAACCGCTGCCCGGGTGAGTGCCTCCACCCGTGAGATACACGCCATCCACGTCCTCGAAACGATTCCGAGGCCGCCGGTGCAACATTTGCCCAAGGTTGTGAGCAAGATTAAAGGTCGCACCAAGATGAATGCCCTCATCGAGATCCCACTGAGCCGGTGTAACGATGCGTTCCACACGAATGCGGCCTTCGAGATCGGGCACGAGTTTCGACAAGCGTTTCATCACGAGATTGCGAAAGCGGGCTTTCTCGACGGACCAATCGACATTGGCATGTTGATGAGTCACCGGGGCAAGCACATAGAGAGTGGAGTGGCCCCGTGGTGCGAGTGTCGTGTCGGTAACGCCAGCATTCTGGATGTAGAGTGCCGGATCGTCGGACAGGCGGTGATGCGTTTCGATATCGTCCAAGATGCCCGAATAATCGCTCGGCAAATAAATCGAGTGATGGGCCAACTGGTCGCACGGGGCCTCGATGCCCAGGTACATCATGAAAGTTGAACAAGAGAATTTTTTCTTGGCGATCCGAGAATCTCTCCATCGGCGGCGCAGGTGGTTCGGCACCAGTTTCTTCATCGCTCGGGCGAAGTCGGCATTGACGATTAACGCGTCGGCTTGGAATTCGCCCGCGCCTGTCCGAAGCCCGACCGCCCTTTTGCCTTCGAACAGAATCTCACGGACTGGTTCACCGAGACGCAACTCCACGCCAAGGTCTTCGGCCACGCGACCCATGGCCTTCGATACTTCCCCACAGCCGCCGATGGGGTGGTAGACACCAAAATCGTGCTCCAAATACGGCAAAATTGAAAACAGACTCGGGCACTTGAAGGGGGACATGCCGAGATACTTGGACTGAAACGTGAATGCCAGGCGCACGCGTGAGTCGCGAAAATATCGACGCAATTCGCCTTCAACGGACTGCCAAGGTCGAAGCCACGGCAGAAGTCGCAAGACGGAGGGTGAAAGCGTGTCTCGCCAACTGAGAAACGGTCTTTGCAAGCATGGTCGGAATCGCTCGAATTTTCGCCGCGTGTCCTCCATGTAGCGAGAATAATTTGGTCCATCCTCCGGGGAGAGTTGCTCGATCGAAGCCGCCATTCGCTGAGGATCCGAAGTCACTTCCAACTCGCTGCCGTCGCCGTAGAGAAGGCGGTACATCGGATCGAGTCGCACGAGTTCAACTTCCGAATGCAAGTTTCGATCGCAGGCAGCAAAG
>Ga0163152_10009101_pt1 | contig 10443 bp, 10 predicted proteins | sample OliLakLV19MP8IB2_FD_148635 | JGI IMG/M metagenome (GOLD analysis project Ga0163152, IMG submission 148635) | Freshwater microbial mat bacterial communities from Lake Vanda, McMurdo Dry Valleys, Antarctica - Oligotrophic Lake LV.19.MP8.IB-2 | ecosystem: Environmental > Aquatic > Freshwater >...
ATACCGCTCGCACGACGTTCAACGCCGCGAGGCTCGCGAGATCCACCAGACGCGGATCGATACCGGCCTCGGCGAGCGCGGCCAGGTGCTCGCGGACGGCGACCTTCGACGCCGACACGGCGAGCACGTGGCTGGTGCCGTCGGTGTGCGTCCCCAGCACTTGATAGTCGATCACCGTCGCATCGAGCTCGAAGGGCAAATGCGACTCGAGCTCGAACGGCACCGTCTGGTCGAGGCGCTTCCGATCGTGGAAGGGCAGCTCGAGGATGCGGTGCGTGGCAGTGTCGCCCGGGAGCGCCGACACGACCTCGTCCCAGCTGATGCCGTGCTGCACGGCGAGCGCGCGCAGATCCGCCGCCAGGTCGCCGCCCGCCCCGCGGGGATGGGCGTACAGGCCGAGGATGCGTTGGCTCCGCAACGTCCGCTCCACCAAGGCAGCCCGGAGCATGTGCGGGCCGATGTCGAGCGCGAGCGTGTGATTCGGCATCCGGTCAGCTGTCGCCCAGCAACGGCAACGTGGCGAGAAAATCGGAAGGGGGTTGGGATGTCAAGGAGAGTGTCGTGCTGCTGGGCGTCCAGGTGATGCGTTGCAGCCGCTTGCTGTCGCGCCGGACGACCTCGATGATGCCGCGGCGAACGTCACCGATCTCGCCGACGGCCTCGATCCGGAAGTAGGGGCTGTCGGTGCCGATGAGCTCCCGGCCGTCGGCCAGCGCCTCCGAAAGGCCCGTCACGCTCTTGAGCGCCTCGCTCGCGCCGTCGAAGGGCGCCGTCTCGCGGGTCGCGATCAGGCGATCCACGACACCGGGGTCGGCGAGCATGCCGTCGGAGAGCGCATAGAGCACCTCGGCCGGGGCCGTGTTGATGTTCACGCGGAGCTCCTTCGAGTTCGGCAGGACGGTGACGAATCCTTCGAGGCGCGCGAGGATCGTCGGGGTCACGCCCCGGACCAACAGCAGCTCGCGGAGCGTGAGCAGCGGTCCGTTCCGCACGATCGTCGGCGTCGTCAGGCCGAGGTAGTAGGGCTGCTCGGCGCCCGGCGGCGTCACGCTCGGCGCCGAATCACTGTCGATCCAGTCGACGGCCGCCATCAGAATGCGCTCGTCGACGCCGAGCACCTTGAACAGGCGCCGGAAGACGGTCACGCGGTCCTGCCGGACGGTACCGGCGCTCACGATGTCGTTGAAGTTGAGAAACCGCGCTTCGTCGCGCACGCGGAAAGCGACCGACCCATCACCGATCGGCAGCGGCGGAAACGGCCGCGCCCAGTAGTCGAGCGCGCTGTCGTTGCCGGGGCTGATCTGACCGTCGAGGCTGACGAGCGCCTCGGCGACGTTCACCCCGGAACGGGCGAGGTACGTCGCCTGCAACGCGTTCCGCGCGCTGAGCGCCAGGTGCGTCTCGACCTGGGCCGTGTCGGTGAACTCGATCACGACGATCGTGAGCAGCGTGATCGCCAGCAGTACGACCAGGAGCGCGAAGCCGGATTCCTTCTCGCGTCCGCTCGAGAACCGTCCACCCCGGTGCGCGCTCATCGCAACCCCTGCGGGGTCTTCGCCGGCTTCGGACTGGCGTTCGCTCCGGGTGAGCCGCCGACCCCGAGCGGGGTGTCACTGAGCGGGATGGCGACGGCGGTCGTGAAGTGATGGATGTCGCCGGTCTCGTCGTAAAGCGCGAGGTCGATGCGGACGGCGCGGGGCAGGCGCCGCGAGTTCGGATCCTCCGAGTCCCAGAGCTCTCGCCACTCCGCGCCGTCATAGAAGGCGAACTCGAGGCTCGCGACGTCATCGAGGAACGCGGTCGCCCGGGCGTCGTCGAGCGCGCGGCGCTCGATCATCGTGGCTTCGCGGCGCAGCAGGCGCCGCGGGCTCGTTCCGAACACCGGCGGATGCACCGGCCCGAAGGCTGCGAAGAAGTCGTCGGCGTCATCGGCCAGGAGGTCGGTGCCCCCGCGATTGGCCGGCCGTGACCCGGCGCTCGCATCGTCGGCGGCCGCCGAGCCGGCCTGCCCGGTGTTCCCGTCGCGCCGGAGGCCGCTGCGATCGCGCGGAAAGAAATAGGCCAGCATGCGCTGATCCGTTCCGCGCCCGTCGAGACCCGCCGGCCGCGCCGAGAGCGCCGTGAAGACGAGCGAGTCGAGTGGCACGTCCTCGGTGCCGCTCTTCAGCACGCGAAAGATCGCGGTACCGGAGAGCCCGACCGGGTAGTAGGCCGAGCCGATCTCGTCGGCCATCCTCCCGACGGCCGCGCGCCCGAGCCGGGTCACGTCCGCCCGCTGCTCCGCGATCGTCTTGGACCGCAACGTCCGGGAGAACGTGCCGTAGAGCATGGTCGTCACGATCCCGAAAATGGCGAGCGCCAGCATCACCTCCATCAGCGTGAAGCCCGCGACGTCGCGCCGGGTCGCGGTCATTTGCGCCGCACGTAATAGGTGAGGGTGACGTCGTCACCCGACTCGTGCTCGCCGCGGAACACCCGTACTCGTACCTCGCGTACGTTCGGGACCGGCGTCGGCGTCACCTCGCGCTCCCAGCGCAGCTCGGGATACCGCTCGGGGTAGTCGAGCTCGAAGTCGCCTTCCTCCAGGCCGAGGTCGGGGAAGGGACCAGCCTCGACCTCACTCATGAGGCCGCGCGCGAGGAGCGTCGCCTCGGTCACGCGCTGATCGCGCGCGATGAGATCGATGTTCCGCACGTGCAGCGCGAGGAGGCTCACGAGCGCCAGACCCAACACGGCCACGGCGACCAGCACCTCGAGGAGCGTGCAGCCGCGTTGGTCCTCAGCGCCTGGCATCGTGCTTCCGGCGGAACATGCTGCCGCCATCCTCACGCGCCTCGCCCGGCCGGGTTTGCTCACGCTCCGGATCCCGGTCGATCGTCACGTAGCGGTCGGCGACGCGCGTACGACCCGTGAGCGGCTCGATGGCCATCGTGGTCTCGTTCCCGGACCGTCCGCGCAAATGGACCACCAGTGGATCCGCCCAGCCGTCGGGCGAGAACTGCGCGAAGACGATCCCCTCGGTGACCTTGCCGACCGCCGGCAGGACCACGTCACGAAACGCCACGGAATCCGGCAGCGCCGTCGGCTTCGCCAGCGACGAGCGCGACGGCACGAACTCGGGGTCGTCCGGATCGCCGCCGAGCTCGGTCACGAAGTACACCTGCTGGTCGAGGTCGAGGTTGAGACGCATCGGCACCCGTCGATACGCCGCCTCGTCATAGAGATAGCGGACGGCGGTCGCGAGCCGCGCCGTACTGCTGGTGAGCGCCTGGGACTCGGGGTCGCGGAGACGCGGCGCGATGAAGCTCGCCGCGATGCCGAGGATCAGGAGAACGACGCTCAGCTCGAGAAGGGTGAACCCGGGCGAACCGTGACGCGCGCGGGCCGTCGGCTCAGAGCTGCGTCCGGCCGTCGATGTCGGCATATTTGCCTTCACCGCCCTCCGAGCCGTCGGCGCCGTACGATTTGACCGCGTAGGCATCGCCGTCGCTCAGAAACGCGTACGGATTGCCCCACGGGTCGACGGGCAACGACTCCAGGTAGCCGTCGGGATTCCAGCGCCGCGGGATGTTGCCGCCCTCGGGGCGCGTCACCAGGGCTTGCAGGCCCTGATCGGTGGTCGGGTAGATCCCGTTGTCGAGCTTGTAGAGGTGGAGCGCCTCTTCGATCTTCTTGACGTCGGCGACCGCCTTCACCTTGCGGGCTTCATCCGTGCGGCCGACGATGCGCGGCGCCACGAGCGTGACCAAGAGGCCGAGGATGAACACCACGACCATGATCTCGATCAACGTGAATCCGGTTTGTCCGCCCCGACGAAGCTCCCGCATCACAGGCCCTCCAACTTCGGGACGATACCAAGGAGCTCCGGTCGCCTCAATGTAGGTACGTGCTCTTTGCGACCGAGCACGCGGCAGGGCCTAGAGGAACGCCTTCCACCAGGGGGCGCCGCTCTGGCGATACTTGGCGCCCGTCGCCGCGGTGGCCCTCGGCTTCTTCGCAGCCGGCGGCTTCTTCGCGACGGACGCTTTCGCGACCGGCTTCTTCGCGGGCGCGCTCTTCGTCGCGCGCGACTTGGTGACTTTGGCAGCGCGCGTGCTCACCGCGGGCTTCGCAGCGCGTGCGGACTTCTTCGCGGGACGAGTCGATTTCTTGGTCTTCATGCGGGCCTCTACTTAGTTGAAGGCCATGGAGGTCGCAACTCGTTCGCGCGTTTCGCTGCTCATTTGACGATGCGATTCAGCTCGAAGATCGGCAGCAGGATCGCGAGGACGATGAAAAGCACCACGCCACCCATGAAGACGATGATGATCGGCTCGAGGATCGTGGTGAGCGCGACCACCGCGTTCTCGACCTCGTCGTCGTACGCGTCGGCCGCCTTGCCGAGCATCTCCTCGAGCTGGCCGCTGCGCTCGCCGACGGCCACCATGTGGACGACGAGCGGCGGAAAGAGCCCGCTCTCGCGGAGCGGCGGGGCGATGCTCTGGCCCTCGCGGATCGCGTCGCGGGCACGCTCGATGGCACGCGTCAGCACGGTGTTGTCGACGATGCTCTTGACAATGTCGAGCGCGGGCAGCAACCCGATGCCGCTCGCGAGCAGCGTTGCGAGCGTGCGGGCAAAGCGGGCGACCGCGAGCTTCTGCGCGAGCCGGCCGAAGTAGGGCACCGCGAGCGTCAGACGGTCGACGCGGTCGCGCCCGGCGGGCGTCTTCGCCCAACGGCTGACCCCGACCGCGATCCCGGCGATCAGCATCAGCAGGAGCCACCACCACTGCGCCACGAAGTCGGACAGCCCGAGCAGGAACCGCGTCGGCAGCGGCAGCTGCTGGTGGGTTTCCTGGAAAATCCGCGTCACTTTCGGCACCACGTACGACAAGAGGAAGAACAGGATGGTCGCGCTCAGGAGGAGCATGATCGCCGGGTAGGTGAGGGCGCTCCGCACCTTGCCGAGCAGCCGCGCCTGGTTCTCCGTGTAGTCCGCGAGCCGGGCGAGCACGACGTGCAGCGCGCCGCTCGCCTCGCCGGCGCGCACCATGTTGACGTACAGCGACGCGAAGAGACGGGGGTGACGCCCGAGCGCCTCCGCGAGCGACGCGCCTTCGGTGACCTCCTGGCGCACCTGCGAGAGGACGCGCGAGAGCGCGGGCCGCTCGGCTTGCTCGGCGAGCGCACCGAGCGCCTCGACGAGCGGCAGACCGGCCGCCACCAGCGTCGAGAACTGCCGCGTGATCGCCGCCAGCTCGGCCGCGGGAATCCGCTCGGCTCGGCGCGCCAGCACCGCGACGGTCGGACCGGCGGCGCGCTGCTCCTCGTTCAGGTCAGTCGGGAAGACTCCCGTCTTCCGGAGCTTGATCCGTGCCCCGCGCGGGCTCTCCGCATCGACGACGCCGCCGACGGCACGACCACCGGCGTCGAGACCGCGATACGCGTAGAGCGGCATCAGCGCCGCCGCGGCTCTGCGTTCACAGCAGATCTTCTTGCGTGACGCGCATCACTTCTTCGATCGTCGTCTCGCCAGCCAAGATCTTCGACGCGCCGTCCTCGCGGAGCGTCACCATCCCGGAAGCGGCGGCCGCCCGCCGGATCGCGGACGCGTCCGCGTTCTTCATGATGAGCCCGCGGATCTCGTCGTCCACGACGAGCAGCTCGTGGATGCCCGTTCGACCGCGATACCCGGTCTGCTTGCACGCCGCGCAACCGGTCCCGCTCGTGTAGAGCGTCCGACCCGCCGCTTGCTCGGTCGTCAAGCCCACCTCGGCCAGGAGCTCGGCGGTCGGGCGCAGCTCGCGTCGGCATTGGTCGCAGACCCGCCGCAGGAGCCGCTGGGCCATCACCGCGAGCACCGACGACGACACCAGGAAGGGCTCGGTGCCCATCTCGACGAGCCGCGTGACCGCGCTGGCGGAGTCGTTGGTGTGGAGCGTCGAGAAGACGAGGTGACCGGTGAGCGCGGCCTGAATCGCGATCTCGGCGGTCTCGCTGTCGCGGATCTCGCCGACCATGATGACGTCGGGATCCTGGCGCAGGATCGAGCGCAGGCCGTTCGCAAACGTGAGGTCGATCTTCGGGCTCACCTGCATCTGGCCGACGCCCTCGAGCTGATACTCGATCGGGTCTTCGATGGTGATGATGTTGCGCTCGGTCGAGTTGATGGTGGAGAGCGCGGCATAGAGCGTGGTCGTCTTGCCGCTGCCCGTCGGGCCGGTCACGAGGATGATGCCGTGGCTCTGGCGAATCAGGCGATCGACGTACGACAGGTTCCGGCCGGTGAGGCCGAGCTCTGCCAAGCCGAGCAACGTGCTGGCGCGGTCGAGCAGACGGAGCACGACGCGCTCGCCGAACGCCGTCGGGATCACCGACACGCGGACGTCGATGTCCTTGCCGGCGACCTTGGTGCGGATACGGCCGTCTTGGGGCAGGCGCTTCTCGGCGATGTCGAGGCCGCCCATGACCTTGACGCGCGAGATGATGACGGGCTGAAAGCGCTTCGGCGGCGAAATCACGTCGTAGAGGATGCCGTCGATCCGGAATCGCACCGTGAGCTGGCGCTCGAACGGCTCGATGTGGATGTCGCTCGCGCGATCCTTCACCGCCTGGAACAGGAGTGAGTTCACGAGCCGGATGATCGGCGCTTCGTCGCTCGCTTCGAGCAGATCGCGCGGCTCTTCCAGCTCGTTGGCGATCAGATCGAGCCGCTCCTCCTCGAGATTGCCCATGAGATCGGCGGCGCTGCCGGAGGCGAGGTCGTAGGCACGATTGATGGCTTCGGTGAGCGCCGCGGGCGGCACCACCACCGGACGCGTCGGCGCGCCGTAGAGCACCCGCAAGTCGTCGAGGGGGGCGAGCGCGCGCGGATCGCCGATCGCGATCACGACCTCCCCGTCCTCCCGCCGGAGCGGCAGGACGAGATTCCGCCGGGCGAACTGCATGGGCAGTGCCGCCAACAAATCGGGGTCGACGTCACTCGCCGCGATGCGCGGGAGGAACGGCAGCTCGTACTCCTCGGCGCGGGCGCGCACGGCGTCCTCGAGGCTCGCCATCGGCAGCCCACCGACCGTCGCAGACGACGGGAGGCCTGCGGATGGCCGCGGGCCGGAGGACGGACGTGCCGAAGTGACCATGCGCGCTCAGTGCTCGGTGGTTGTCGTGGCCTCGGGACGGGCCGCGCCGAGCGACAACGTGACCGTACCACCGCGCGTCACGAGGTCATAGGCGGGGACATCGGAGGTCGTGAGGTCGAGCACGAGCCGCATCCGGCCGGCATGGTGGGCGACTCGCACCCGGCGAACGAGCGGGTCCATGACCTTGATGAACTCGACCTTCGCCCGCTTGCTGCTGTCCCCGAACATGTCCATGACGATGCGCCCGGGCTCCTCCAGGGTGTAGTGCGCGACCCGCGTCGGCGCGCCTGCGAGCGTCAGATTGATCGCCGCGCCGTCCTTGCGACGATCCACGTTGATCGCCTGGAGCTCCAGCTCACCCGGCAGCGCCGGACCCGGCTCCGGGACCACGGCCGCACCCGGCTCACCGACGGGCAGCTCGCGATCTTCCGGCAGGTTGAACGAGGGCATGTCGAGGGGATCGGGATGGCGGCGCGGCGCCGACTGATCCATGAGGCCGCGGAAGCGATCGCGCTCGGCAATCGACACCTCGGCGGCGTCGGCTTCGTCCTTGATGATGTGCGGGGTCAGAAAGATGAGCAGATTGATCTTGTTCTTGTTGCCCGAGTTGGTTTTGAAGAGGTTCCCGACGACCGGGATGTCGGCGAGGAACGGCACCTTGCTCTGCTGCGCGTTGATCGCGTCGGAAATGAGGCCACCGATGACGATGGTCTGACCGTCCCGGACGTTGATCGTGGTGCTGGCGCTCCGCACCGTCGTGGTCGGGCCGACCTCGTTCGCATCCAGCAACGGATTCGGCACGATCGCCGAAACCTCTTCGAAAAGGGCGAGGCGCACCATCCGTCCCTCGGAGATCTGCGGCGTGAGCCGCAGCGTGATGCCGACGTCCTCGCGCTCGATGGTGGCGAAGGTGTTCGAGAGATTGGTTTCGCTCGTGGCGCGGCTCGCGACGAACGGCACGTTCTGACCGACCACGATCTCCGCTTCCTCGTTGTCGGTGGTCAACAGATTCGGCGCCGAGAGAATGTTGACGTCGTTGGTGCTGTCGAGGGCGCGGAGGAGCGCCGCCTGCGCCGGGACCTTCGTGCCGTCCGGCAACGTCACCGTCTGTTCCGACAAGGCCGCGAGCACCAAGCCCGACAAGTTGGCCGGATTGGTGAGGACGCTGTTGATGCCACCGAGGTTGGTGCGACCGAGGCCGACACCATTCGGCAGACCCAACCCGCCTTGCAGCTCGATGCCGAGTGCGCGCGTGCGGTCGACGGTCACCTCGAGGATGATCGCCTCGACGTAGACTTGGCGGCGCCGGATATCGAGCTTCTCGATGACGCCTTTGATGATGGCGAAATCCTCGGGCGCCGCGGCCACGACCAACGAGTTGGTGGCCGGGTCGGCGGTGATGCGGACATCGCCGGCGAAATCGATCGCCGATTGCTGTCCCTGCTGCGCAGGCTGCTGCCGGTCGACCGACGATTCCGTCCCTGCTGATTCACGCCGCCTTGCTGATTCGGTTGGCGGTTTTGCGCACGGCCGCCTGCCGACGAGCCGCCGGCCGCACCCGTCACGTCGAGCAGCACCGGCAGCATGTCCTCGGCGTCCGCGAATTTCAGGTAGTAGACGTGCACGCGGCCACTGCCCGGCGGCAGCGGCACGTCGAGACGCTCGATGAGCGCTTTGATCTGCTGCAGCTGATCGGGCGGGGCGCTCACGATCAGTGTGTTCGTGCGGTCGTCGGCGGTGATCTTGAAGGCTTTCAGCTGCGCGCTCGCCGCCGGCTTGCCACCGGCCGGCGCCGCTGGCGCGTTGCGCTCCTCGAGCGCCGCCTGCACGGTTTCCGCGAGCTCCGCAGCGGCGGCGTACCGCAGGCTCAGCATCGCCGTCTGACGGCGTGAGCTCGCGACGTCGAGCTCGAGGACGAGCTTGCTCAGACGCTCCACGTTGGCGGCCGAGTCCACGAGAATGAGCGCGTTCGTCTGCGGGTAGCCCGTCACGAGGCCGTCGGCCGAGACCATCGGCTGCAACACGCCGATCAGGTCCGCCACGTCGACCTGATGGAGCGGCACGAGCCGCGTCACGTACTCCTCACTCGGCGCGTGCGCTTGGCCGTCGACGGTGCGGAGGCTCGTGGCCTTCGCGTCCTTCGTCGGAATGATGCGGACGGCGGCGCCGCTCGGCACCGTCGTGAATCCTTTCACCTGCAGCACTGCTTGGAAGACCTGGTAGGCCTCGTCGGGGGTGACGCGCGTCGGCGACACCACGGTGACTTTGCCCTGGACGCGCTCGTCCATCACGAAGTTCTTGCCGGTGATCTCGCCGATGAATTTCACGAGGACGGCAATGTCGACGTCCTGAAAGTCCATCGTGATGTAACGCTCGCCGTCGCTCTCGACGATGGCGGGACCCGCGCCCGACGGCGAGCCGGCGACACTCGCCGGCGTTCGCACGACGGCGGGCGTCTCGTCGTCGGCGGCGCGCGCGGCGGCGACGAGGATCGTCGCGCCGACGACGGCGGCGAGGCAACCGATCAGTCTTCCGACCAGCGGCTTCGATGTTCTGGCTCCCCGTGCTGCCACTGTCACCGCCTCTCGCCCCGCCCGTACGGGTCAGCGAATCTCGTAGGAAAAATTCTTGCTTTGTTTGTTGCGCTGCAGGTCGACGGCGATGTGCCCTTCGTTTTGCAGCTCGGTGAAGAGGGAGATGGCCTTGGTAGGATCGGTGAGCTCCACGCCGTTCACGCGATTGATGACGTCGCCGTTCTGCAGACCGATCTTCTCGAACACCGAGCCGGGCTTGATGGCGAAGACGCGAAAGCCGACCGTCTTCCCGTCTTGAAAGAACGGCACCGCGCGCGCCTGCGTGAACACCTCGTTGATGTTGGCGACCGTCTGCTCGAGCTCGCGGCGATCGATGACGAACTTGTTGTCGGCGGTCTTGCGGATGCGGTCGGTGCCGGGTGCGCCGCCGGCGGCAGGCGCGGCGTCCTTGCCACTCGCGCGGGCCGACGAGATTTCGAGGACCTCCTCAGCGCCGTCGCGCTCCAAGATGACGCGATCCCATTCGACGCGGGCGAGAGTGGCTATCTCGATCACCGTGTCGCCGACCCGATACAGCATCTGCTTGCGAGCCGCTTGGTCCTCGATGATGGCAAACGATTGCGACGGCTCGTGTGCGAGCGCTGTGCCCCAGAGCTTGAGATTGAGATCGCTGCGCTTGAACGTTTCGGACGAACCACTCGCGCGCTCGCTGGGCGCGCCTTTGACCCGGTTGAATACGTCGCGCTCCGCGATGACGCCGTACGCGGACTCGGGCTCGACCGCCACCGACG
>Ga0163152_10009102_pt1 | contig 10442 bp, 5 predicted proteins | sample OliLakLV19MP8IB2_FD_148635 | JGI IMG/M metagenome (GOLD analysis project Ga0163152, IMG submission 148635) | Freshwater microbial mat bacterial communities from Lake Vanda, McMurdo Dry Valleys, Antarctica - Oligotrophic Lake LV.19.MP8.IB-2 | ecosystem: Environmental > Aquatic > Freshwater > Lake...
GGTGACGACCAATGCCGCTCCTTTGAACGAAGGCCTGCCGGCGGGTGTGGCCAAGGTTCTGGATGTTGCGGCGCAAGCCCGGGCCAGCGATCAAAACGAGATCCTGTTCGCGCATTATCGCCTGCTTGACCGCGAAATGCGGCAGATGGAGCAGCAGCTTGCGCTCTCTCGAAAACCGTTGCCGGAAGATCTGCGGCTCAAGGAACTGGAGATCAACTTGAGCAGGGTGACCCGCCCGATAGCCACCGATCCCGCCCTGGTTCAGCTCCGCCAGGATGTGGCGATGAGCGCCAAACAATTGCAGAACATCCGGTTGATGGTGGCGCAAGACCTGGCCTGGGCCTTGATCAACACTCCGTCGTTTTTATTTAACCGCTGATAAAACTGAATTCTTTTTATGTTGCGCATACCTGGAAGCCTTTGCTCCGATCTTTGTGACGCCGGAATGAAAATGACCCGACGCGATTTATTGCGCATCGGCGGTTCCGGAATCCTGGGACTTTCACTCGGCCAGATTCTCAACCTTACGGCGCGGGCTGAAACCGCGCAGACCAAGGGTCCGCCCGGCTGGGGCAAGGCCAAAAGTGTGATCATGGTTTATCTTCAGGGCGGGCCGAGTCATATCGATCTTTGGGATCCCAAGGAAAATGTTCCCGACAAAATCCGGAGCCCCTTTAAACCAATATCCACAAAAATCCCGGGCATCAATTTTACTGAACTTCTTCCCGGCCTGGCGAAGGTGAATGATAAGTTCACCATGATCCGTTCCATGGGTTACACCCCGAACGGACTTTTTAATCATACAGCCGCCATCTACCAGATCATGACCGGATACACCACCGACAAGGTCAGTCCATCCGGTCAGCTGGAACCGCCCAATCCCAAGGATTTTCCGAATTTTGGATCGCAGATCATCCGGTTGAAACCGGTGACCGAACCGATGCTTCCATTTGTCATGCTCCCGCGTCCGCTTCAGGAAAGCAATGTGGTGGGGAAGGGGGGCACCGCCGGATTTCTCGGGAAAGCTTTCGATCCCTATTATCTCTATCCCGAAGGCGATGACATGGACATGGCGAAAATGGAAAAGGTCCGGACCGAGGATTTAAAACTGCCGCAGGAAGTTTTTGCCATGCGGTTGCAAAGGCGCGCCAAACTGAGAAACACACTTAATGACGCCATGCCCGAGATCGAAAAGGCGGTTGAACAATATAATCTGGACGATTCATATCAGCGCGCCCTGAGTTTGATCATATCGGGGAAGGCGCGGCAGGCCTTTGAACTGGCTCAGGAATCAGACCAGATGCGGGATCGCTACGGACGAAACACCTTCGGGCAAAGCTGCCTCCTGGCCAGACGGCTGGTCGAGGCCGGCACACGTGTGGTGGAAGTCATCTGGCCCAAGGTCGCCAATTCCGACAATCATTCGTGGGATGTGCATGTCGGTTTGTATGAACGGATGAAAAATCAATCGGCCCCGATGCTGGACCAGGGATTGAGCGCGCTCTTCGAAGATCTGGATCAACGCGGATTGCTGGCCGAAACCTTGGTCGTGGCCATCGGCGAATTTGGGCGGAGCCCGGAAAAAGGAATCAGCACTTCGGGGAACAGCAACAGTCCTGACGGGCGGGATCACTGGCCGTATTGTTACACTTCTATTATCGGCGGGGCCGGAATTAAACGGGGGTATGTCCATGGCAAATCCGACAAGACCGCTTCGAGCCCGACCGAGGATCCGGTTCATCCTTCCGAATTGTTGGCCACGGTTTATCACGCGTTTGGAATAGACCCGGAGACCATTGTTTATAATCACCTAAATCAACCGAGGGAACTGGTCAAAGCCAAGGCCATCACCAAGTTTTTCAGCTGAAGAATCGGGCCTGTCGCGAGTCCCTGCACGGAGTCCCGGCTTCAGCCGCTGGGGTGTGAATCAACGCGATGATTCAATATTTTTCAACACGTTCTGTCGTGCAACAGCTCCACCGGCTAAAGCCGGAACTCCGTGCGTGCGATTTTCTTGGGTTCGGATTTCCGCCTTCAGGCGGCGGGGTGTGAATCGACGCGATGATTCAATATTTTTCAACACGTTCTGTCGTGCAACAGCTCCACCGGCTGAAGCCGGAACTCCGTGCGTGCGATTTTCTGAGGTTCGGAGTTCCGCCTTCAGGCGGCGGGGTTTGAATCAACGCGATGATTCAATGTTTTCAACACGTTCTGTCGTGCAACAGCTCCACCGGCTGAAGCCGGAACTCCGTGCGTGCGATTTCTGAGGCTTTAGACATGTCCACATCATCCTATATCTGGCGGCAACTCACGAGTGAACAGCGTGAAGAAGTTCTCAAGTGGCGCAAGGACAACGCCCGGCCATGGCACGCTCCATCGCATCGACCCAATTACGGTCACCTCCATTTTCTCGTCTCCGCAGCCTGTTACGAACACGAGCCTCACATCGGCTTGTCCCCGCAGCGAATGGATAACTTTTGCGCTACACTGCTGGATATCGTCCAGCAGGAAGCGGCGCGAACGGTCGCCTGGTGCGTGTTGCCCGATCACTACCATGTTTTGGTGGAGGCTACGAATATTCTCAAACTTTTGCATGAGCTGGGACGCTTCCACGGTCGCACCAGTCACGCCTGGAACGGTGAGGAGTGCAAGCGGGGGCGTCAGGTTTTTCATCGGGCTGTCGAGCGGTTCATGCGGTCAGAACGACACTTCTTTGCGACGATAAACTATGTTCACAACAATCCGGTGCATCATGGATACGTTCGGCTTTGGGCGGACTGGCCGTGGAGCAGCGCGGCGGAATATCTCGCTCAAATGGGCCGTGTGGAGGCTGCGAGAGTGTGGGCCGAGTACCCTGTCCGCGATTACGGTAAAAAGTGGGATGAAGCAGGAGTATAGGTTCGGAGTTCCGCCTTCAGGCGGCGTGATGTGAATCGACGCGATGATTTAATATTATTCAACACGTTCTGTCGTGCAGCAGCTCCACCGGCTAAAGCCGGAACTCCGTGCGTGCGATTTTCTGAGGTTCGGAGTTCCGCCTTCAGGCGGCGTGATGTGAATCAACGCGATGATTTAATATTTTTCAACACGTTCTGTCGTGCAACAGCTCCACCGGCTGAAGCCGGAACTCCGTGCGTGCGATTTTCTGAGGTTCGGAGTCTCGCCTCTCGGGTTGTGTCGCGCCCGCTTGCGCCTGATGACGAAACATCGATATCATTGGGGCAATGAAACCCATCCGGATAAAATGTGCGTTGACGCTGTTGGCACTGGCTTTTTTTGTGTCGTTTCAGGTTGAACTAGTTACGGGCCAGAACCTGCCCTCTACTGGCAGCACGCCGGAGAGCTGGCGCTCGGCACGGCGCCTGATCGATCTTCATCAACACATCAATTCCACCAACGAACATCTTGAGCGGGCCGTTCGCATCATGGACGCGGCGGGGATTGGGATTGGAGTCAATTTGAGCGGCGGAACGGTCACCTCCACCAACAACGTCTCATCAGCCTTCGCCCTGAACAAACAGCTCGCGGACAAACTGTTTCCCGGCCGGTTCCTTTATTACATGAACCTCGATTACAGTGACTGGAATGCCGCTGATTTTTCCAAAAAAGCTGCGGCCCAGGTGAGCGAGGGACATCGACTCGGTGCAGCAGGGTTCAAGGAATACAAACGGCTTGGTTTATATCTGAAGGATGGCAAAGACAAATTGATCCGGATCGACGATCCAAAGCTCGATGCCGTCTGGAAACGTTGCGGCGAACTCAAGATGCCCGTTTCCATACACGTGGCTGATCCAAAAGCGTTCTGGCAGCCCTATGATTCCTCCAATGAACGATGGACAGAACTGGAGGATCACAAATCATGGTGGTTCGGTGACACGAATATTTATCCGCCGCGTGAAGAATTGCTCGAAGCTCTCAATCGTGTGATTTCCCGCCATACCAACACCACCTTTGTCTGCCTTCATTTCGCCAACAACGCCGAGGATCTCGACTGGGTGGATCAAAGTCTGGATCGGTTCCCGAACATGATGGCCGATCTGGCGGCCAGAATACCTGAAATAGGCAGGCATGATCCGGAAAAGGTCCGGAAGCTTTTTATCAAACATCAGGACCGGATTTTGTTCGGGACAGATTTCCAGGTCTATGAGCGTCTGACCCTCGGTTCCGGCGGAAAGGGACCACCTCCAACAGACGGGGATGCCGCGGAGTTTTTCGCCAAACATTGGCGCTGGCTGGAAACAAATGATCGCAACTTCGCCCACATGACCCCGATCCAGGGCGACTGGACCATCAACGCCATCGGATTACCGGTTGGGGTGTTGCGAAAGATCTATTTTGACAACGCTCGAAAACTGCTGCCCCGTTCCTTTCCCCGTCCGGTGGCCCGTGCATCGTTCATCAAGTCCGATTTTCAGCCGGACGGTGACCTGGCAAAATCCGTCTGGAAAACTGCCGAACCGGTATTTTTAGAGCATAGCTCACTCGATTCCACTGCCCATCCTGAGATGATCACAAGCGTTCGGATTCTGTGGTCGAGCAATCACCTTTATCTGGGATTCAGCTCGCCTTTCACCGAGTTAACCCAGTTCGACAACCCTGCGCCGGGAAAGGAAAGAGTCGGTCTTTGGGAGAAGGACGTGGTGGAAGCTTTTATCGGAGGGGATCTGACCCTGGCCGGAACTTATAGAGAATTCGAAGTGGCGCCCAACGGAGAAAAGCTGGATCTGGCGGTGGATCCATCGACGAAAAACTTTGACTGGAACAGCGGTTTTGAACCGGTGGTCAGAGTCGATCACGCCGCGAAGATCTGGACTTCAGAATGGCGGATACCGCTCAAGGCGATCAGCCGCATCCGGCCGGTTACTGGAAATCGGTGGCGGTTGAATCTTTATCGAGCTGATCATGCGAACAAGGCTTTTCTCGCCTGGAACCCGACTCTGACCGGATCTTTTCATGCACCCGAACGATTTGGATTTTTAGAGTTTGTGGATTGATTCAACCTGATTCTTTGAAGGCTTTACTTGCACTTCTTCGGACTGTTTTATTGTCGCTGAATGACGAAAATCTCTAGCGACTCGCGTATTTTTATCGCCGGACATCGCGGGCTGGTGGGAAGCGCCATCTGGCGTGAATTTCAAAGACAAGGTTTTACCAATCTGATTGGCAGGAGCAAGTCGGAGCTTGATCTGCTCGATTTTAATTCAGTCCGTTCTTTTTACGGCGCGGTGCGCCCCGAATATGTCGTAGTGGCTGCGGCCAAGGTCGGAGGAATATTCGCCAACGACAGTCAACCGGCTGATTTTCTTTTTCAAAATCTTGCGATTCAAAACCATCTGATCCAGGGAGCGCAGGAGGTCGGAGTCAAAAAACTTTTGTTTCTCGGCAGTTCCTGCATTTATCCGAAACTGGCACCTCAACCGCTCAAGGAGGAATACCTGCTCACTGGTCCGTTGGAGGCGACGAATCAATGGTACGCCATCGCAAAAATCGCGGGCATCAAAATGTGCCAGGCCTACCGCCGCCAGTATGGCAGCGATTTTATCAGCGCCATGCCGACAAATATGTACGGCCCCAACGACAACTACGACCTGAACACCTCGCATGTTTTGCCGGCCTTGATCCGCAAGTTTCATGAGGCCTCAGTTTCCAGACAGAACGAGGTGGTTTGCTGGGGGACAGGAAGTCCATTTCGCGAATTTTTACATTCAGACGACCTGGCTCGGGCCTGTATTTTTCTGCTGGAAAATTATAGTGAGGAGAATTTTATCAACGTCGGTTCCGGGACGGAAGTTTCCATCAAAGAACTTGCCGAACTGGTCCGGACGGTTGTCGGGTTTAAAGGGGAAATCGTCTGGGATCAAACCAAACCCGACGGCACCCCGCGCAAACTCATGGACAGCTCGCGTCTTTTTGAGCTTGGCTGGCGTCCGCAGATCGATCTTCCAACAGGAATCCATCTGGTCTACTCCGATTTTCTTACCAAATGCGTGACTGGTTCTGGAGTGTAACAATTGGGTATTCCAGGAATTGAATTTGCGGGGTTTCACCTTATTCAAAATTAATTTAAGATTTATCTTGAGACGTTGGATTGATTCGGCTAAACCATTGCCCGACCTACCCTGAAACAACTATTGTCTTATCCTAATTCTTTTTTTGTCCTGTTTGCTTTTAGGATGCGCTTTTCACATGTCTTACAACTCCACAACACTCCCTTTGCATGCACCAAACAACATCGCACAACCAAGTGTGTTTCCCCGCCTTTAATTGGCATAAATCCTTCATGTCCAGTGTCCTGCCCGGAACCGGCAGCGCCTCTCCCACCACCCACCGGATCACGCTCAACGGCAATGTCCGGCTCGGTTGTCTGAGAACGCGAACCGATGCCACCGTCGTCCCGGCCGTTCCGATTGCACAAATTTCTAAGAATTCAAACCACTGATTAAAACCGATGAAACCAACCCAATTTCTCCGTCGAGGTTCGCCCAGTTTTTTCGTTTTTCTTATCGTGATATTCTTTTCGATCAACACCAGTTTCGGATCTCATTTCCGATTCAGCCATATCAGTTGGCGAAAGGTTCCAAATGCAACCAATAACACGGTGGAAATTACCGTTACCGAGGCCTGGAGGCGGGATTTTGTTGGAGTTTTCCATTACCAGCTCGGGGATGGTTCTGAATTCATTTCTCACTACGTCCCTGCCATATCAACCGGGAAAGATCGCGCGGGAGAACTGTTTGTTATCAAGCGGGGGAGCTTTGTCCACACGTATCCCAATGAAGGTCCTTGGGTCATTTCAGCGGGAACCTGTTGTCGAATTTCGTCCTTGAAAAATGCCGCTGATGAAAGCGCATCGTTCCAATGCGTGGTCGATCTTAGGAATGAAAACCAGGGATCTCCCGTGGCGAATATTCCAGTTATGCTCCAAATGGTGCGTGGAATGACCAATCGGATTCCGTTGGCCGTTGCGGACCCGGACAACGATCCTTTGAAATTTCGTCTGGCAACTGCTCTGGAATCGTCGATCCCGACGATTCCTTCGGCTGCCGGCAAAACCCTTTTGGTCACCACCAATGGAGTGCTGGACTGGGATCCAACCGGAGCCAGCAACGGATGGAAATACGCCGTCCAGGTGGTGATTGAAGAGAATCATTTTGGCGGATGTGCCGGAAGGGTTTCGTTGGATTTTATTATCGAAGTGGTGGACGTGATAACCAATCGCCCTCCTGTGGTTTCCGGGAATTCCGGGCCGTTTACTTTGAGTGTGGGAGAGCCGTTTTCCGCGCTGTTTTCGGCGGTGGACCCCGAGGGCGGAACAATCTCATTCAGCCACCAGGGGCTCCCGCCAAGGGCATTGCTCTTCCCCACAAATGGCACGACTTCATCCTCCCCTTTGCAGATTAACTTTCAATGGACTCCAACTCCCCAGGACGCAGGTTCCGCCTATGCGTTGGCGCTGGTTTTCGTCGATGCCACGGGATTGCAGACTTATTTTCCATTGTCGTTGCGCGTCAGCGGCAATCAACCTCCTTCAATCGTTTGTCCCGCCATTATTGAAATCGATTGCGTTGGCAACCAGGGTGCATCCCTTTCCCTGAATGCCCAGGTGTCCGATCCTGAGGGTGCTCCGCTTACTTTCTCATGGCAGGTGGGGAGCGGTCCTGTTCAACAAAAGTTTGTCGCAGCCAACGGAGATACCAACGCGCCTCAAACAGTCTCGTTCACCCAAACTTTTCCGCCTGGAATTCATCAGGTTCATTTCACCGTTTCGGACGGCGCATTGTCGAGTTCCTGCGTTCTGACCGTGGCTGCCAATCCAGGCAATGCCCCGAATTTAGCCCCTGTCGCGAAATGCAAACCGGTCATTGTCCAAAGTTCATCTGATACTTCCGTCGCAATTGTCGATCCCGGCCTTCTGAATGACGGTTCAACTGACCCGGATGGCGACCAGCTCTCCTATTCATTACGGCCTTCCGGCCCATTCGCGATCGGAAGCAATGTGGTTGTTTTTGCCGCAACGGACTCGCGGGGAGCCAGCAGTCTTTCTCAGACATCCATTATGGTAGTGGACCAGACTCCTCCGGTGTTGCGAACTCCTTCCGATTTGGTTTTTAGGACCGATCCGCAAAAAGCATTTGCTCTGCCGAAGAATATTGGCTGGGCACAAGCTTCAGACAATTGGGGCATCTCGGCGTTGATTCGGATCATTCCGCCAGTTTTGACCATTGGAACCAACAGTATCCAATGGCAAGCCACGGATCTGGCAGGAAACATTGCCCAAGCTTCGCAAACAATCACAGTTGTTGACGTTGAACCGCCTATTCTCATTCCTCCATCCACAAAAATAATCAGAGCCGCTACGGGCGAAAACTTGGTTCGAGGCATCGCTTTGGGAAGCGCTTCCGCCTACGACAACGATCTGGTTGCCTGGATAACAAATTCCGCTCCACCTGAGTTTCTTTTGGGAACGAATTTCGTCTTGTGGACAGCTTCCGACCGCTCGGGGAACACCAATGGGTGCTTTCAAATGATAATTGTCGTTCCCGCCGAATAGTCTCCCGCACGACTTATGAAAAACTCTTCATTTCCTTGCGCCTGGGGACCGGTTTTTTTCTGCGATACCCTCACCCAACGGGCTATTGCACAAAATGACTCCGACGACTCTCCTTCCAGCGCTCGTCCCACTCAACCAGTCTCCCCGATGGACCAATCCACGCAACACAACCAAGTGCTCTCCTGTCCCCATTTCCGTTTATGGACGCCTGGACAAATTCCAATCCTTGCGCTGGTGGCCGCTCTTTTGTTCGGTCTAAACCTGAATCTTGCGGCTCAGACAAACTTGGCGGTCCAAGTGCGGAAAGCCCCTTCGCTCAACGGCGGAGCACGGATCGAAGGTTCCTTGCAACAGATGTTGCCTGAGAATGTCACCCTCAACGGCGGTGTGGTTTTAACCGGGGATTATTACCTGCCAGGCAGCCCGGTGGTGAACACCAACGGACCCGTCGTTTTGTCCGGCGTCCTGCCCGGAACCGGCAGCGCCTCACCCGCCACCCACCGGATCACGCTCAACGGCAATGTCCGGCTCCGTTATATCCGGACCCGAACCGACGCCACGGTCATTCCCGCAGTTCCCGCGCCTCCGGCCCCGACCGGGACGCGGTCGGTCAATATCAACACTGCGGGCCAGTCGATCGGTGACCCCGCCACACTGCGCAACCTGACGTTGAACGGAAACGTCGGGCAGACCGCCGTCCCGCCCGGAACTTACGGCAACTTTAGCGCCAATGGCGGAAGTGGTTTCACCCTTGGTATAGCGGGCGCAACCCAACCCGCCGTTTACAATCTGCAAAGCCTAACTCTGAACGGGAACAGCAAAGTCACGATCCTCGGCCCGGTGCGAATCGTGGTGGCCCAGGGTTTCACCGCCAACGGTTTGGTCGGCACCACCAACCAATCCGGTTGGCTGGAGATTCACGTGGCCAACGGCGACTTCACTTTGAACGGAGGATGCACGGTTCATGGAAGCCTCCGGGTGCCAAGCGGCCAAGTGACCATCAACGGCAACAGCCTTCTTGTTGGCAGCCTGCAAAGCGACCGGTTGATCGTTAACAGCGGTGGAATCATCAAAGCCGGAGCAGCCGCCAACCAAACACCAACCGCCACGAGCCAGACTCTCGGCCTCTCCGAGGATGGAAATTTAACAATCTTGCTAAGCGGAACCGATCCCGAACAAAACCCACTGACTTACCAGGTTTTGCAGCAGCCCGCTCATGGAATATTGAGTGGCACCGCTCCGAACCTGACTTACCAACCAGTGGCCAACTATTTTGGACCAGACACCTTCACATTCAAGGTGCGGGACGGCCAGTTGGATTCAGCACCGGCAACGGTCCAGCTCAACGTAGCACCGGTCAATGACGCTCCAGTTTCCCAAAGTCTTTCCCTCGAAATCGACGAAGATATTGCCGCCGCGATTACCTTGATCGCCACCGATATTGATTCGACCAATCTTACGTTCGAGATCGCAGCGCCTCCCCAAAACGGAACCTTGAGCGGAGCAGGGGAGAGCCGAACCTACACCCCAAACCCAAACTATTTCGGTTCCGATTCACTCAGCTATTTTGCCAGTGATGGGCAGACGAATTCCGCGCCCTCCGTGGTAACAATCACCATCCGCAGCATCAACGATGCTCCCAACGCCTTCTCCCAATCGATCACCAACGCGGAAGATTTGGAATTACCGATCACCCTCACCGGTTCCGACATCGAAAACGAGACGCTGACTTTCCAGGTCGTCGATCAACCGACCAACGGCGTGTTGAGCGGCACCGCCCCAAACCTGGTTTATCAACCCAACACCAATTTCTTCGGCCTCGATTCCTTCACCTTCAAAGCCAACGACAGCCAGGCTTACTCGGTTTTGGCCACGGTGCTGATCACCATCA
>Ga0163152_10009103_pt1 | contig 10442 bp, 11 predicted proteins | sample OliLakLV19MP8IB2_FD_148635 | JGI IMG/M metagenome (GOLD analysis project Ga0163152, IMG submission 148635) | Freshwater microbial mat bacterial communities from Lake Vanda, McMurdo Dry Valleys, Antarctica - Oligotrophic Lake LV.19.MP8.IB-2 | ecosystem: Environmental > Aquatic > Freshwater >...
AAGGCAATCCGTTCGGGCAGAACTCGGAGATCACCGCCGCACTGGCTGGCGACAACAGCTTGGGCCTGGTTCTGATCCCGCGGCAGCACCCCGCCATCAACGCGGCGGGTGAATTGTGCGATCGGTGGGAAACGCCCTTTCGCTTTCATCAGATCAGCGGGCAGCACATGGAAATTCGCAGCGCCGGGCCCGATCGAGCGTTTGCCACGGGGGATGATGCGATCTGGAATCCGGCGCCGTAGCCGGACTCATGCGATCAAACGTATATTAACCGAAAAAACGCCGTTGAACCACTGATTTTCACTGATGACCACTGAGGCAAACAGAGTTGCGCGAGGGAGGACGTTCACCGGGTAAGTGAAGGGAAGTTCTATCCATCGATCTGGATCTATTTGATCAGTGTTTATTAGTGCTCATCAGTGGTTACTTCTTCTGTTGAATTTAGGATTAAAGTCTCAACCGAAGCCATTGGAGGGTGGAGCGAGTTGTCCCCAACCCGCTTCCGAATGTTCGCTCTCGCGGTAGCGGCTTGGAGACAAGCCGCTCCATCGTTGTCTCGAAATGCGGCCGGGGGGGCGGTGGTCCCAGGAAAGGCCGGATCGTAGGTGGAGCGCGTTGTCCCAACGCGCTTCGGGGCGAACGCTGGAATTTGCACGCTCCGATGCGGCCGGGGGCGGCCGCGGTCCCAGGTCGGGCCTTCGGACTTGCCTCATTGGGACTGGACGGGCTGTGGTGGCTGGTCGGTCGTTCGGACGGGACGGTGGCGGATGGAGAACCGCCGAAGTCATTTACTGGTCGGGTCTCCGTCGGGGTGTTTGCAACCTTGGGGCCCACGCGGGCGTCTCGACATCCTGGTCTTCGTTAACATCGTTTCCCTCTCATGCCTCTCCCTGATCAACGCCTGTCCCGCCGCCTTGCGTGGCGTCGCGCCGCCCGCCGTGGCTTTACCCTCTTGGAAATCCTAGTCGTCCTCGCCATCATCGGACTGCTGGCGGGCCTTGCGATTACCAACGTCGACAAGATTTTCGGTGGCGCCCAGCTGTCGACCGTGCAGCTGTTTGTGCGTGAGAGCATGAAGACCTCGCTCACCACGTACCGCATTCACATGGGGGATTATCCGTCCACCGCGGAAGGCTTGCAGGCGCTGGTGACGCGACCAGGCACCAAGTCCGATCGTTGGTTTGGTCCGTACATTGACGGCGGTAAAATTCCGCTCGATCCGTGGGGTGAGCCGTACCAATACGCGTATCCGGGCGCGCGCAACAAGAGCAGTTACGATCTTTGGTCCAAGGGTCCAGACCGTCAGCTGGGCTCCGATGACGACATCGGAAATTGGGACGCCGGCACCGAGAAATAAGTCGTTCGACTTGCGGATGCCCACCCGTGGGTGTCTGTGCTCACCTGCTCGTGCATTCGTCTTCTGGTCTCTTGCGTTTTCAGCCTCCCGCGGCGTCCCGCGGCGTGGCGTCGGAGGCGTGGCCCAAGACACGAGGATTTACCTTGTTGGAAGTTCTCCTCTCGCTGGCGATCATTGCGTTGCTTGGCAGCGTGCTGATTGGCGGCGCGGCGCATCTGTTGAATGACCAGCCGGTGACGACCGAAGAAGTTTTTTGGCGCGCGGTGCAGGAATCGCGCAAGGCCGCGTTGAAATCGCAACACGACATCCGGCTAAAGTTCGATAGCCGGAACAAGCAATTTCTCCTGATCGACGGCCTCGCGCCGTCGGTTCTGGCCGCGGACGGGTTCACCCGGGAGGAAGCTCCGATCAAAGTGTTTCCCGTACATCCGGCGTTTGCGGCCGATCTCACGGTGGAGTTTCTCGCGCCCGTCAAAGGGGGAAACATGATCCTGGTCGGCGGCGTGCTCATCGAGGGGCAATCCATTCCCTATGTGACATTCTATTCCGACGGCACCTGCAGTGCGTTCCGGGCGCAATTCATGCGAGCAGGCTCCGCCAACGTGCTCACCGTGGATCCTTGGACCTGCGCGGCCATGTTGCCGGCAGTAGACCCCAACACCGTCAACCTGCGCTGACGCCATGAAGCAAACGCTCATGAGCGCACCGGTTGGTAATCCGCGCCCGACCCGCCCGCGTTCGGCGCGGCCGTTGCGTTTCCTCGGAATCGTCCTTCCGTCGCATTTCCGCCGGCGGGCAACGCCACTCACGCGGGCATTCACGCTCGTCGAGGTCCTCGTGGCCCTGAGTATTTTCGCGCTCGCCGTGGTGGTGCTCGGATCTTCGTATCTGAATGTCTTGAATAGCTACGAAGCGGTTTCGCGCGGCGTGCAAACAGGGGAGGATTTTGTCTTTGCGCGTCAACTCGTGCTCAACGAGCCCGACCGCGAAAAGGTTGAGAAAGGAGGCGAGTTTGACACTGCCTCCGGTCATCGCGCCCGCTGGACCGCGGCCATTGAATCCACGAATGTGGCGGATCTGTTCGCCGTGACGTTCACCTGCGAAATTTCTGATCCCGGGCGCGCGGAGCCCGACCGGGTGGTGCAGAATTTTCGACTGCTGCGGCCGACTTGGTCGAAAGATCCGGCGGAACGAAGCAAGCTGCGCGAAGAAGCGAAGACACGCATTTTGGAAATGCAGGGACAACAAAAAAAATGATTCGCCGTCCCCGAGTTTGCCGAACGAGTGATCCGTTTTTCGCCGGCCGCGGCAGGCTCCGGCCGAACGCGCGTACCGGCCGCGCTCGCGGGTCGAGGGGTTTCACATTGCTGGAGATCCTGCTCTCGCTCGCGCTCGTAGCGTTGCTGCTCGTGGCCTTGAACACGTTCATATTTTCGATGGGCGAGCTGTGGGGCCAGCGCGCCCAACCGCGTTTGTTTGATCAACACGTGCGCGCGGTCACCCGTTTTCTCGACGGCGAACTCCGCACGGCATCGTTGCCGCCGGCGGCTCAACCGAACTCCGCCCCGATCGCGCTCCAGGAAATTCGTCCGCAGAACGGCATGATGGAGAAGATGCTCACCTTCGAGCTGCCGGCGGGAAGTCGCGTGTTCACCTGGCCCGACCGGCCGCTTCCGGAAGTCGTGTGCTCTTTCCAAGCCCGGCAGAATGAAGGGCTCGTGATGCTCTGGCACTCCCGCTTGGAAAAAAATTTCGAGACGGACGCGCCGCGCGAAACGGTGATCACGCCGTTTGTGACGGCACTCTCGTACGACTACTACGATCCTGATTCGACGCGCTGGACCACCGAGACGACGCTCAAGATGGATCCGCAGGGGCAGCCCCTGACGCCCCAGCGATTGCGGTTGAAGTTCACCTATGGACAACTCACCAGAGAAAGCGTGGTCACCTTGCCGATTCCCAGTGAGGCGCTGCCGCAATTCTAACGATGAAAAACCGAACCTCATCGTTTCAGGCAATTCCCGGGGAATCCACGTCGTTGCCGCGGTTCACCTGCGGCACGGCCCGCCCGCGCGCAGACTTCGCGTCGAAGCGGGGTTCCGTGCTGGTCATTGTGATGGTAACGCTGCTCTTCGCCACGTTCGCGCTGCTGGCGTTCATGGAGAAGGCGTCCGTCGACTTGTTGGTGGATCAACGTGAGGCCCTCACGCGCCGTCTGCGCATGGAGGCCTATTCGGCGTTGGAGACGACGTTGGCGGTGCTGGAGGATTTTCGCGAAGCGGGCGGCGGCTTACGCAGCCCCACGGAAGGCTGGGGGGATCCGCTTGGGTTCGCCGGATATGAGCCCTCTGAGGGCCGCGCGGTCGAGGTCACGTTCGAGGACGAGAGCGGGAAAATTTCGCTGCCGCGGGTAAATGCGCAGGTGCTGATCAACCTGTTCAAAAACTGGGACATTCAGCAGAACGACGCCGAAGCTCTCGCTGATGCGCTCCTGGGTTGGATAAAGCGGGATCACGTGTATGTCTCCGCCGTGGTCCCAACCTATGATCAGGGCACGATTCCGTTTGAGGCGCCCGGGCGTTCCCTACGGTCGTTCCACGAACTCGCGGCGATCGAAAAGGTGCGGGAGTTTTTCTATGATTCGGATGGGCGGCCCAACGACTACTGGCGGCGGTTTGCGGATAGCGTTTCGTTGCTGCAGTTTCCGCAGCCCAATCTCAACGGCGCGCGACCTGATACCTTGGCGGCGCTCGGCCAATTCGACGCGTCTCAACAAAGCAAGCTCGGGGAGTATCTGACGGGTGCCGGGGCTTATCTGAACCGCGGCCCAGGCTTTTTCCGCAGTCCGACGGAAGCGCAGCAAGTTGCCGGGCCAACGGGCGATACCGGCGCGTTCAGCACCACGATCAGCGCCTTGCGCATCTTGATCACGGTGCGAGACGGCCGCACCGAATACCGCATGGCGGCGGTGATTGCTCCGCCGAATGGCGCGACAACGGTGCAGACCACTGCAACTTCAACGCGGACTACGACGTCCTCAAAGTCGGCGCAAACGTCGGCCCAACAGCAAAATCAGCCGAAAGCGACCCCAACTGCGCCCAACCCCAACAACGCGAAAAAACAAGCCGGAGGGAACCTCCGCTATCCATATACACTCTTGGAAATCCGCGAAAACGATGAGATTCCTCAGCGGCCAGCTGTGAGTGGATGAGGATAGCGAGTAACGCGCGGGACGCGCGCCTCGCCCGGTTTTCCTACTCGCTCGTCACTGGTAACCACTTTCCATTCTGCTTTTCATTTTCCCTGATGCCTTCGCCTCTCCGTTTTCTTCGTGCCGGCCCTCCGCCGCCCAAAGTCGCCCTCCTGCCGGATGCGATGTTCTTCACGCGCTCCGTCGCCGTGACGAGTGGGGCGACGCCGGCGGAAGCCGCCTCCCAGGCTGAGCTCGCGCTTGAGGCCGTTTCGCCTTTTCCGCTGCCCCAACTTTATTACGGGTGGTTCTGGCGTGCAGGCTGGGAAAACGCCTTGGTGTTCGCCGCCTATCGCCGGCGCTTTACGGCGGATCAAGTCGCTTCGTGGGAAGGCGCGGAACTGGTGTTGCCCGCGTTCGGCGTCGTGCTCGGTGCCAACGTGGAGCCGGCGACGACCCTCATCCTTTCAAGCCCCGACGGCTTAACCGCGGTGCATTGGACGACCGCCGCCGCTCCTTCCCTGGTGATCTCCACTCCGGTCCCGCCGGAGGCGACGGAGGCGGATCGGGCGCGGGTCCGCGGCGACTTACTGCGCACGGTGGGTGGCAGCAAAACCGTCTTGGATCTCGCATCGCCCCTCATGCCGGATCCGGCCGGCAGCGATCGCGAACTGGTGTTCCGTTCCGGCGATTTTGTTTCCCGGGTACCGCGTGAATTAACGGCCGCCCTCGATGTGCGCGACAAGGCTGAGCTGGCGGCGCTGCGCAGTGCCCGGCAGCGAGATGTGTGGATGTGGCGCTTGGCGCTCGGCTGTGCGGCGGCACTGCTGTTGCTCCTGGTCAGCGAGTTCGCGCTGCTCGGCGCCCGCCAGTGGCAGCAGGTTCGCATCCGGGAGGTCAATGCCCAGAAACCGCTGGTCGAAAAGATTACGGGCCTGAATGAACTCGCCAACCGTATTGATGAACTGGAGACGAAGCGGCTGCTGCCGATCGAGATGGTTACCGCTATCGTGGGCGTGAATAACGATCGGGTGCCGGCCGAGATCACGTTTACCCGGGTGCTCGCAGATCAGGAACGCCTCTATACCGTGCTGGTTGAAGGGCAGACCACCAACCCGGCCCAGATCAATGTTTATGAGTCCGCGCTCCGGGCGCTTCCCGAGGTCAAGAGCGCCGACGCCGTCATCGCCCAGCTCCAGGGTGACCGCGCCCGCTTCAATCTCACGGTCGTCTTCAAGCCAGAAGGACTGAAACCCATTCACGCCGTCAAAACGGCTTCCCAATGATTCGAAGCCTTCGTGCCCTTTTCCTCGCTCGCGCCCTGCGCGAGAAATTGCTGGTCGTCGCTTTCATCGCCATCGCACTCGCGTGGTGGGGTTCCGCCTTCGCTGGGCGGACGACGGTTTTCCTGCGGCAACAACGCGCGACGACGGCCGAGTTGAAAGTGCAGGCGGAGTGGATCCGCAATCGTAGTCGAATTGAAGATACGGCGCAGAAAGCCGCCTCGCGGCTCGATCCGACGAAAACGCTTAACGCCAATCAGCTGGTGACGACCGTCCAGCAGCTGGCCAGCGAAGCGGGATTACGCGGGGCGCAGACTGACGGACCGACGGTAACCCGAAGGCTGAGCGGACAGTTCGCGGCCCATCAGGTGCGGTTCACGATTCGCGGAGCGGACTGGGCGGCGATCACGAAGTTCTACGCGGCCCTGCAACAGCGCGCGCCGTATATTGGCGTGGAGCAATTCGTACTCGCTGCCGCCGCCCCCAATCCCGCCCACACCCTCTCGCTGCGGGTCGCTTCGGTGGAAATCGCGCGCTGATCCCTAACGGTGGTCTCAATTGCTCCCACGCCAGCGCCGGGTGGCCGGCGAATCCTAATGAAGTGTTACCTTTCTCTCGTTGCGACTTCCAAGCCCCTGCTTCCGTTGGCAGCATGGGTTCCCTGCTGATGAACGTTGCCCTCTTACGTCCGCTCCGCGTCTACAGCCTTTCGCTTTTGCTCGGCTTGCTCGCCCCGCGAGGGGCGCGCGCGGAAAACTCCGTTAGCTTCAAGCACCAGGATTACCGCGAATCCGGCGGGCGAGTCGTGATCCGCACGCAGGGCGCGTACGTGGAACAGGACGTGGGGCTCTCGACCGTGATCAAGGCGGAGGGCGTCATCGACGCCATTGCTGGGGCCACGCCCAACGGTCAACCCGCTCCTGCCGGGAGCGATCAGGTTCCGTTGGCGCAACTCACCGAGCGCCGCAAAGCGTGGGCGGCTTCGGTGGGGCACCAATTTACCCGGAGCCGGATCACGCTGGGCGTCGCGAACAGCCGCGAAAGCGACTACGTTTCCACGGGCTGGTCGCTGAACACGCAGACGGATTTCAACCAGAAGAATACGCTGTTGCTCGTCGGCCTTGCCGGCTCGAACGACGATATCGACGTGTTCTATCAAACGAGTTCGGCGAAGAAACGGACGCAGGACTTTATTGTCGGCGTCACGCAACTGCTCGACCCGCGGACTTCCCTGACGTTAAACCTGTCGGCGGGGCGGCAACGCGGTTATTTGTCCGATCCCTACAAGCTGGTACAGCAACGCACGGAGATCATTCCCGGCGTTTTCCTCCCACTCACCTTTGCGGAGAATCGGCCCGACGAGCGGGATAAATGGATTGCGCTGGTCACCTTCAACCGCGCGTTTCCGGAGGCGCACGGGGCCGCGGAAATGACGTATCGGGTTTACCATGACAGCTTCGAAACCACGGCGCACACGTTGGACCTGTCCTGGTTTCAGCAGCTGGGTGAGCGGCTGATCCTGCGGCCCAACGTCCGCTTTTATGAGCAGTCAGCGGCGAGCTTTTACCGTTACCGTTTCGACGGGACGGGCATTGTACCCCGAGCGGGTCCCCCGCGACCGGAGGGCCCCTTCTACTCGTCGGACTACCGGCTCTCGGAAATGCGGACCTTTACCGCGGGATTGAAGGGGGTGTGGCGGGTCAGCGACACGTTGCAGTTCGACCTCACTTACGAACGCTACGAAATGCGGGGCAAGGACGGTCTTACCCCGCAGAGCGCTTACGTTCGAGCGAACATCTATACGGTGGGCGGCAAGTTCTCCTGGTAAACGAAAGGTTCCACCATGGCGGTCGTTTCCACGTTCTCTCGCGCGCCAACTCCGGTTCCGGCCGCGGGTTCGGCCGAAGGGCCACTCCGCAAGCTGTGCTTCCCCGCGCTCGGCACGTCCTGCGATATTCAATACGCGGCGCCGAAGGACGAGGCGGCGGCGTTGGCGTTCGAGCAGGCGGTCGTGGCGTGGGTGACCGCATTCGAGGCGAAGTATTCCCGGTTTCGACCGGATAGCCTGATCAGCCAGATCAATACTGCCGCCGGCCAGTCGTGGGTCGCGATCGATCCGGAGATGGAGGCGATGCTGAAGCTTTGCGACACGTTGCACTTCATGACCCAGGGAGTGCTCGATCCGACGCTGCTGCCGCTGATCCGCCTGTGGAATTACAAGGCGCCGCAGCCGCGAGTACCGTCGCGCGAAGCGATCCATGCCGCCCGGCAGTTCGTGGGTTGGAAGCGTGTGGAGCGTGCACCCGGCAAGGTGTTTCTGCCCATCGCGGGGATGGCTTTGGATTTTGGCGGGTTCGGCAAGGAGTACGCGGTCGATCGTGTGGCCCAGCTCGCGCTCGACCATGGAATCACGAGTGCGCTGGTGGATTTCGGTCATGATCTCCGCGCTGTCGGTGTGCCGCCCGGGCGCCCCGCGTGGCATATCGGTTTGGAAAATCCGCTGAAACCCGGAACGGTTAGCGGCAGCATGGCGGTCATCGGAAAAGGCGTGGCCTCGTCCGGAGATTACATCCGCGGCTTCACGTTGGAGGGACGCCGCTATGGTCATATCATCGACCCGCGAACGGGCTGGCCCGTGGCGCACGGTTGCCTGCAGGCGACCGTCATCGCCGGGACGTGTTTGCAGGCCGGGGTACTTTCGACGACCGCGTTCGTCCTGGGCGTGCCCCAAGGTGTCGACTTCATCCAATCGACTCCTGGTGCTGAAGGATTGTTGGTCACCGAGAAGGTGCGGGCCCAAACCCGGGGTTTTTTTAACTATGTCGTCGCTGCTTAAAACATTGAACAGTGCCCGCACGTTCGCGCTCGCGTTGACGTTTGCGTTTGTCGTGGTCGCCGCGCGCGGCGAGATCAAGGTGGGCGACGCATTTCCGCTGCTCAATGCTCCCGGCATGACGAACCTGGCCGGCGGAGATTTGCCGGCGGTCGCCGGCAAAGTGGTACTCGTCGATTTTTGGGCCTCGTGGTGCGCTCCCTGCAAAGCCTCGTTTCCCGCCATGGGCCGGTTGCATCAGGCATTTTCCGCTCAAGGGCTCGTGGTCGTCGCCATCAGCGTCGACGATAAGCCCGCTGCCGCAACGGCATTCTGGAAACGCCTGGCTCCTCCATTTGCCACCCTCCACGACCGCGACCGCTCCCTCGTGGAGCAGGTCATCGTACCGGCCATGCCGACGAGTTATCTCGTCGGCCGCGACGGCCGCGTGCGGTTTATTCACCGGGGGTTCCGCGGTGAAGCGACCGAGCGCGAGTTGCGTGAACAGGTGCAGATTTTACTGACGGAAACGTTGACCTCCACTCCATGAAAAAGCGCTTCACTGCATTGGCCCTCATCAGCCTGGTAGGGCTTCTCGGATCCGGCTGTGGCTCCACGAACCTGGTTCGGGTGAAGCCGTGGGAACGCGCCACGTTGAGCGACTACTCGATGCGCCCGGATCGAGACCCCCTTTATACGTCGATGTCCGAGCACATTTACTTTTCGAGGGAAACGGCCACGGGTGGTCGCGGCGTCGGGGGTAGTGGTTGCGGCTGCAACTGATTCCGTCCTAGCCGAGCCGGAATATTTCACCCTCGGGCGTGAACGCTATACCCGCTGGGTACGTCTATTCTGACCTTGTCATTGCGAGAGCTGGACCAACCCGACGTTGGGTGGAATCGCCAATGAACACCTCCGCACCGATTGTCATTGCGAGCGAGGCTTGCCGAGCGTGGCAATCCATCGGGACGCGTGGATTGCCGCAGTCGCTTAGGCTCCTTCGCAATGACAAACTGTAGGTGTTCATTAGCGAGAAACGCAGCGACGAAGCAATCCATCTAGCTGGACCGCCGCGCCCTCGCTCCTCGGGCTCGCGATGACAAATCAGAGGGTGAAATATCCGGGCTAGTGCCTCGCGCTTGACGGTTTTGAGCGTCGAGCGAATGGTTACGCCGTGGCGGACTTTACCCTTATTCGTTCGCTCCCATGCGGATTCTCGTAATCGAAGACGAACGCCAGCTCGCGGGGCACATCGCGCGGGCGCTGACGCGACACGGCCACTGCCTCGCCGCGGAGCACGACGGCGAGAGTGGCATGCGGGCCGCCTTGGCCGACCCGCCGGATCTTGTGGTGCTCGATCTCAACCTTCCGAGTCTGGACGGCCTCTCGCTTTTGTCGCGTCTCCGCGCGGCGAACTGCCACGCGCGAGTGTTGATTCTCACGGCCCGCAGTGAGCTCGAGCATCGGCTCAAAGGCCTGCATGCCGGCGCTGACGATTATCTGAGCAAGCCTTTCGCTATGGAGGAGCTCATCGCCCGCGTGGAGGCGTTGGGCCGACGCGGCGGATCGGCCGCGCCCTCTGACCTGCTGCGCGTGGCCGATTTGCAGCTGGATGTGCGGCATCGTCGCGTGACCCGCGCCGGCCAGTTGATCAATCTCTCCCCGCGTGAATTCGATGTATTGCAAGTTCTGATGCAGGAGCCCGGCCGCCCTTTTTCCCGGACGGAGTTGTGCGAGCGGGTGTGGCAGCGTGACCACGAATACGATACGCGCACGGTCGAGATTTTCATCACGCGTCTG
>Ga0163152_10009107_pt1 | contig 10438 bp, 10 predicted proteins | sample OliLakLV19MP8IB2_FD_148635 | JGI IMG/M metagenome (GOLD analysis project Ga0163152, IMG submission 148635) | Freshwater microbial mat bacterial communities from Lake Vanda, McMurdo Dry Valleys, Antarctica - Oligotrophic Lake LV.19.MP8.IB-2 | ecosystem: Environmental > Aquatic > Freshwater >...
GCCAGATGACCAGTAGCGCCTGGCCGAGGCGGCCCAGACCTCGACCGCGGTCCGTGCCCTCAATGCCGTCCTGCCGCCACCGGAAGCCTTCGCCGAGGACCTTGGCACGCTCCTGGACGCATCGGGCCTGCCCGACGTGTTCATCGGCCTCGACCCCCTGCCCCGGCCGCCCGTCGACCGCCCGAGCGATGCCGCCACGCGGGCCATCGGCGCGCTGGCCGAAGCCAGCACGTATCGGATCATCGCCGCCGCCTGCGACCAGCAGATCTCCGGCAGCGGCGTCGTGGTCGCCCGTGGCTACATCGTGACCAACGCCCACGTCGTCGCCGGCGCGAAAGCACGCAACGTGCGCGTCGCGACCGCCGATGGCGATCAGTCCGACGCGATCGTCGTGCGCTTTGATCCGAGCCTGGACATCGCGGTGCTGTACGCCCCGGATGCCCGCGGCCCGGCCCTGGACTTCGCGGTCGTCGATCCGAGCCGCGGCGCGGTCGGGGCGGCGCTGGGCTACCCGGGCGGTGGCGCACTGACCGTCCTGCCGGCCGCCGTGACCGGCGCCTACCCGGGCACCGGCCGCGACATCTACGACGAAGGCGCCGTCCGGCGCGACTTGCTGGAGCTCCAGGCGGCCATCGACCAGGGCGACAGCGGCGGCCCGTTCGTGCTCAGCGATGGCACCATCGGCGGCATCGTCTTCGCCGAGGCGCGGACCGACCCGGATATCGGCTATGCCCTGGCCGCGCGCAAGGTCGACACCGCCGTGGCACCGGCCATCGGCCGGACCAGTCCGGTCGACACGGGACCCTGCCTCGACCACTGACCCGCATCCCGTATCCTCGCTGGCGTGTCCAGCCTGACCTCGCGCATGCGCTCGACCACCCTCGCCGCTCGGGCGGCCGCCGCCGAGCCGGCGCTCGCCCGGCTACAGGTCGCGTGGCTGTCCATCCATGCCGGCAAGACCGGCCTGCTGGTCGTCACCTTGATCATCGCCTACACGGCTGGCGGCACGATCGCGCTCGGGGTCTTCGGCCTGGCCCGGTTCCTCGTCCCGACGGTGCTCGCCCCGTTCGCCGGGCTGCCGACCGCCCGCTGGCCGGCGGCCCGCGTCCTGGTCGCCGCCAACACAGTCCGAACCGTCGCCGTCGTCCTCATCCTGGCGACCGTCCTCGCCCGCTGGCCGATCGAACTGTTCTACCTGGCCGTCGCGCTGGAGGCGGGGGCCGGCGCGCTGTCGCGACCGCTCCACGTCGCGCTGCTGCCGTACGTCTCGCGCACCCCGGCCGGCCTCGTGGCGGCCAACGTGACGTCCAGCGCCGTGGAGGGCATCGGGACCTTCCTGGGCCCGGCCATCGCCGGCGTCCTCCTGGCCTCCGAGGGGCCGGCCACGGCACTGACTGCGGTGGTCGCCATCTACGCCGTGGGCGTGGCGGCCATCGTGGGCCTGGGCGTGCGCAGCCTGCCGCCCCGGTCGGTGAGCCTGGCTGGGGTTCGGGACCAGGCACTGGCAGGCGTCCGCACCTTCCGTGACGACCGCGGTCCGCGCCTGGTCCTGACCGGGATCTTCCTGCAGACGCTCGTGCGCGGCATGCTCAACGTGCTCCTGGTGGTTGCCGCGATCGACATCCTGGGCATGGGCGAGCCTGGCGTCGGGAACCTCAACGCGGCCCTCGGCGCGGGCGGGCTGATCGGCGCGGGCGTGGCCCTGGGACTGGCCGGTCGTCGGAGCATCTCCGCCGGGTTCGCCGTAGCGCTGGCCGCCTGGAGCGCGCCCTTGCTGGTCATCGGCCTGGTGCCCGTGCCGGTCGTCGCGTTCGTCGCGATGCTGGCCATCGGGACGGCCAACGCGGTCGTCGACGTGACGGCCTACACGCTCCTCCAGCGGACCACGCCGCGCGACCGGCGCGTGGCCGTGCTCGGCCTGTTCGATAGCCTGGCCAGTGGCGGGCAGGCGGTCGGCGGCGTCATGGCCCCGGTACTGGTGGCCGTACTCGGCATCCAGGGGGCGCTCATCGTGGCCGGCTTGACCCTGCCCCTGGCGGCCGTCCTCCTGTGGCCGGGCCTGCGCGCCACCGACCCGGGCGCCGTCGGCGGCGACCGACGGACCGAGCTCGTGCGCGGCGTGCCCCTGTTCAGCCCGCTCTCCATGGCGACCATCGAGGACGTGGCCTCCCAACTCCGGCCAGTCAGCTACGAGGTCGGCGCATGGCTCATCCGCCAGGGCGATGCGGGTAACGAGTTCCTGATCGTCGACGAGGGCGACATCGAGGTCGTCCAGGGTGACCAGGTCGTCCGCACGCTGGGGCCCGGCGGCGCGGTCGGCGAGATCGCCCTGCTGCACGACATCCCGAGGACGGCGTCCGTCCGTGCCAAGAGCGCGGTCCGGGCATTCAGTCTCAGTCGCGACGACTTCCTGGCCGCAGCCCTGGCCGGCCCGGCGCTGGGGACCTGAGCCTCAGTGCGTGTGGTGCTCGGTGTCCATCCGGGCCATGCGCTCGGCGACCGCGTGCAAGACCGCCTCCTGGATCGATGGATGATCGTGGAGCAGGGTCGTGAACTCGCGGGTGCCCAGGACGAGGAGGCGACTCGGCGCCGTCGTCGTGACCGTGGCGGTCCGCTGGATCTTGGCCAGCAACGCCAGCTCGCCGAAGAACCCGCCGGGGCCGACGTCCGCGAGATGGGCGCCGTCGCGGTCCACGGACAGGGCTCCATCCACGACCACGCAGAACTCCGTCCCGTAGGTACCCTGTCGCATGACGGCCTTGCCGGCCGGTAGGTCCACTTCGTCACACAGGCGGGCGACAGCCTCCAGGCCCTTGCGGTCCAGGCGCCCAAGGAGGGGGACGGCGGCGAGGATTTCGAGCTTGCGGTCCATGCTGCTGGTCGCTCCTCCTGGAGGTGACGGACGGCCCTGGCCATGCCGGTCAACGTCGCGGCAGCATATCCGCTCGCGAGTCAGGCGGGAAGACCAGGGGCCCGCGCGCGGAGGCCGAGCCCATACACTTGAGCGCGAACCCCACCAGCCCGGAGAGCCGCGCCCGATGTCCGACCACCCCTACGACCGACCGACCGATCCCGCCAAGCGCCACTCGGCGGCCCTCACCGACGGGCCCGACCGAGCGGCCGCCCGGGCCATGCTCAAGGCCATCGGCTTCACCGACGAGGACCTGGCCAAGCCACTCGTCGGCGTGGGCACGACGTGGATCGAGACGATGCCCTGCAACTACAACCAGCGGCGTCTGGCGGAGCACGTCAAGGACGGCATCCGAGCGGCCGGTGGCACGCCCATGGAGTTCAACACGGTCAGCGTCAGCGACGGCGTGTCGATGGGCACGGAGGGCATGAAGGCGAGCCTGGTCAGCCGCGAGGTCGTTGCCGACTCGATCGAGCTCGTGGTCCGCGGCCACCTGCTTGACGGGGTGGTCTGCCTGGTCGGCTGCGACAAGACCATCCCGGGCGCGGCGATGGCCCTCGGCCGGCTCGACGTGCCCGGCCTGGTCCTGTACAGCGGCACCATCTACCCGGGCGTGTACAAGGGCCAGCGGAACATGACCGTGGTCAGCGTGTTCGAGGCCATCGGCGCCTATCGAGCGGGCAAGATCACCCTCGACGAGTTGTACGAGGTGGAGAACGTGGCCTGCCCGGGTCCGGGCGCCTGCGGCGGCCAGTACACGGCCAACACGATGTCCACCGTGCTGGAATTCATGGGCCTCTCGCCGGCCGGCCTCAACGGCATCCCGGCCGAGGATCCAGTCAAGGATGCGGCCGCCCGTCAGGCCGGCGAGATGATCATGGATCTCGTCAAGCGCGACGTCCGGCCGTCGGCATTCGTGACCCGCGATGCCCTGGAGAACGGGATCGCCAGCATCGCCGCCACCGGTGGCTCGACCAATGGCGTGCTGCACACCCTGGCCATCGCCCACGAGTTCGGCATCCCGCTCGACATCGACGAGTTCGGGGCCATCGCCGATCGCACGCCGGTCGTCGCCGACATGCGCCCCGGCGGTCGCTACACGGCGGCGGACATGTACGACGCGGGCGGCATCGGCCTGGTCATGCGCGAGCTGCTCAAGCGGCCCGGCCTGCTCCACGGCGACGAGCCCACCGTCGACGGTCGGACCATCGCGCAGATCGCCGCCGACGCCGTCGAGACCGAGGGCCAGCGAGTCGTGCTGCCCATCGAGACCCCACTCAAGGAGACCGGCGGCCTGGCCATCCTGCATGGCTCGCTGGCGCCCGACGGCTGCGTCGTCAAGCTGGCCGGCCACGAGCGCCGCGAGCATCGTGGCCCGGCCCGCGTGTTCGATTCCGAGCACGCTTGCTACGAGGCGGTCAAGGAGCGACGGATCAATCCCGGCGACGTGGTGGTCATCCGCTGGGAGGGCCCGGTCGGTGGCCCGGGCATGCAGGAGATGCTGCTGGTCACCGGGGCGCTCGTCGGCGAGGGCCTGGGCGATTCGGTGGCGCTCATCACCGACGGCCGGTTCAGCGGCGGGACCCACGGCCTGATGATCGGGCACATCGCCCCCGAGGCCGCCCTGGGCGGGCCGATCGCCATCATCGAGGAAGGCGACACGATCATCATCGATGTCGATCGGAAGGCCCTTGACATCGACCTGTCCGCGGACGAGGTCGCGCGACGGCTCACGAGCTGGGCGCCGCGACCGCCGAACTACCCAGGTGGCGTGCTCGGCAAGTACGCGGCCCTCGTCGGATCGGCGTCGCAGGGGGCGGTCACCACCGGCCCGCGGATGACGGCGAACCTGCGTGGAGGTTGAGCGGATCGCGCCAGGGGACCCACCCCGCCTCGGCATCAAGACCTCACCGCAGGCCGTCGACTGGGCGACGCTGGACGCCGCCTGGGCGCGCATCGGCGAGCACGACGTGTTCGACTCGGTGTGGATGAACGACCACCTGACCGACGTCGCGCACGCCGAGCACGGACCCAGCCTGGAGGCGCTGACCGCGATGGCCGCGCTCCTCCATCGCGTGCCCGGCCGCTGGGTCGGCCACGCCGTGCTGTCCACGACGTTCCGCCACCCGGCGGTGCTGGCCAAGGCCGCGACGGTCATGGATCAGGCCAGTGGTGGCCGCTTCATCCTGGGCCTGGGCGCCGGCTGGCACGAGGGCGAGCACCGGCCATTCGGGATCGCCATGCCGGACATGCCCGAGCGCTTCGATCGCTTCGCGTCGGCGGTCCACGTGCTGCGCGCGCTGTGGTCGGCTGAGGCACGGACCCCGCCCGGCGTCAGCCGGCCGGACCCGTTCTACCCGCTGGTCGAGGCGACCAACGAGCCGCCCACGCTGACCCCGGGTGGGCCGCCGCTGTACCTCGGTGGCCAGAAGCGGCGTGGCATCGCCCTGGCCGCGGCCATCGCCGACGGCTGGCTGCTGCCGGCCATCGTCAGCCCCGGCCGGCCCGCCGACCTGGACTACTTCAGCGGCCGACGGGACGCGATCCTGGCGGCCATGGACGCCATCGGGCGCGATCCGGCGGGCTTCGCCATCGTCGCCCAGGTGGGCACGGGGCGGTCGGCCGATGACCGGGCATGGGCCCTGGGCCAGGCTCGCGACGCCCTCAAGAGAGGCGCCACGGGCATCATCCTGGGCATGCCCCCAGAGCTCGGCAGCGCCGGCGTCGACGCCGTCGCCCGCGAGGTGGCCGAACCGCTGCGCGAGGCCCTGGGGCGATGAGCGGGCCGGTGACCATCCGCCCGGCGATCTCGGAAGCGGATCTGGAGGCGCTCGTCACGATCGCCGCCGCGACGACCCCGGAGGAGCCCACGTCGCTCGATGAGCTGCGCTGGGCGGACGAGATCTACCGGGCGCCGTCCGCTACGTCGCGGCGCTCGACGGCGCCATCGTGGGCGCAGCGACAGTCGGACGGATCCATGTCCAGGCACCCGACTACCCGGATCTGTGGGCGACCCTTGGGGTGCGGCCGGTGCCTCGCCGGCAGGGCGTCGGCACGGCCCTCCTGGATGCCATCGCCCGATCGGCCGCGGCCGCCGGCAAGGACGGCCTGCAGCTGCGCTGTCGCGACCACCGGCCGGAGGCCATCGCCTTCCTGGCCCATCGCGGCTTCCGCGAGCTGGAGCGCCAGAAGGCCGTCCGCCTGGAGCTGGCCCGGCGCACACCGCCCACCTTCGCCGCTCCGGACGGCCTGGTCCTCACGTCGCTGGCCGAGCGGCCGGAGCTCGTGGCCGAGGTCCACGCCGTCGCGCTCGAGACGTTCGTTGACATCCCCGGCGGGGACGAGCCGATGGCCGTTGGTGACCTGGCCGAGTTCCGGGCCCGCGACGTCGACAAGCCGGGCATCCCGCCCGACGCGTTCATCGTCGCCGTTGACGCCGGGACCGGCCGGGTGGCGGGCTACGCGAGCCTGCAACGCCAGCCCGGGCGGCCCGACGTGGCTTGGCACGACATGACCGCGGTCCGGCGCGAGTGGCGCGGCCGGGGCCTGGCCACGACCCTCAAGCTGGCGACCATCGCCTGGGCCATCGAGCACGGGCTGACCGCGCTGGAGACCGGCAACGACGAAGCCAATGCGCCGATGCGCGCGGTGAACGCGCGGCTGGGCTACGAGCCGCTGCCCGATGAGGTCATCCTGCGCGGTCCGCTCATCGGCGCGATGATGGCGCCGTGAACGCCGCCGATCCGCTCCCCCCGAACCCCGTCGAGTACGACTCGCCGCGAGCCGTGCGCGCTCGGGCCAAGGGCCTCGACGCGCCGTACATCGCCGGCGGTGATGACCCGGATCCGGCGCTGGGTCAGGCCGAGGAGCGGCGCTTCGGCCGGCTGCTCGTGATCATGGTCCTGACCATCGTGGCCGCCGGCTTCGTGGTCGGCACGATCCTCGCCCTGATCGGCCCGCTGGGCGGCCGCTGAGCCTCCCCGTGATGACCGCCGCCCTCCCGTCCGAGGCGATCGCCGCCGCGACCTGGGACGCCGCCCATGGGCGGCTCGTGGCGACCCTGCGTGACCTGATCCGCATCCCATCCGTCAATCCGCCCGATCCCGCGGCACCCGACGGGGAGCTGCGTGCTGCCCGCTACCTCGCCGACAGGCTCACGGCCCTGGGCCTTGAGCCCGAGATCGTGGAGCCGGTGGCCGGTCGCGGCTCCGTCCACGTCCGGCTGCGCGGCGATGGTACCGGCGGCGATCCGTTCCTGCTCCTCTCGCATCTGGACGTCGTGCCCGCGGCAGCGGACCGCTGGACTCACCACCCGTTCGCGGCGGACATCGCCGACGGGTACATCTACGGCCGGGGCGCGGTGGACATGAAGGACATGGTCGCGATGGAGCTTGGTGTCGTGGAGCAGCTCGTGGCGGAGGCCCGTGCCGCCGGCCTGGATCCCGCCCGAGACCCGATCCCCGGCCTGCGCCGCGACGTGCTGTTCACGTGCACCGCGGACGAGGAGGCGGGTGCCACGGCCGGGGCCCGCTGGATCGCCGAGCATCGCCCGGACTGGCTGCGCGCAGCGGGCGCCGTGAACGAGTGCGGCGGCGTGTCGGTGACCGTCGCCGGGCGTCGGCTGTACCCCATCCAGGTCGCCGAGAAGGGCTTCCTCGCCTACCGCATCCACGTGCGCGGGACGTGGGGGCACGGCTCCATGCCCCGCGAGGACAACGCGCTGGTCATGGCCGCGACCATCGTGGACCGTTTGGCCGCGCCCGGACCGGTGCGCCTGACGCCGGTCATGGCCCGCTTCCTGGAGGCAGCCGCCGAGGCACTCGGCGGCGACGCTGCCACGGCCATGCGCCGCATCGCGGCTGGTGACGCCGGCGCCGATCGTGCCATCGATGCGCTGTGCGACCCGATGTACGCGCGGGCCCTGCGCGCGCTCGTGCGCCAGACCCTCAGCCCCGACGTCATCCACGCCGGGGTCAAGTACAACGTCATACCGGGCGACGCAGTCCTGGAGGTCGATTGCCGGATCCTGCCGGGTACGACCGAGGCGGACATGCGCGCCGAAGTGGAAGCACGGATCGGATCGGACCTGCTGGCTGCCTGCGACATCGAGCTGATGGTCTACGGCGAGCCCGTCGAGTCGCCCGCCGAGGGCGCGTTCTACGACACGCTGGTGGCGACGCTGCGCGATCACGACCCCGACGGCGTGCCCCTCCCGGTCATGGCCCCGTTCGCCACGGATGCCAAGGCGGCGGCGCTGGTGGGCACGCCGACGTACGGGTTCTCGCCGCTGCGCCTGGACCCTGACGAGCGCTTCCTGGAGCGCTTCCACGGTGTCGATGAGCGCGTCTCGCTGGACGCCCTGCGCTTCGGCCTGCCCGTCTTGTACGACGTCGTCCGCCGCTTCTGCGCCTGATCGGGCCGTTCCTTAGCGCACGGCCGGGCCCGGTGATGCCATCCCTGGGTCCACGTCCGCAGCACGGATGGCCACGACTCGCGGTGGATATTCGCCACCGTCGAGAAGGACTCGCGGACCGATGGGCTCGGTGAGTGCGATGGTGACCGGCGTAAAGAGTCCGCCGACGCAGGCCGAGACTTCTGATCGCGGCGCAACCGAAGTTACCCATAGGGTCACAGTGATGGAGTCACTTGCATACGCAACTGAAGGCGGCCGCAGCCGGGTATCGAGCGGACCGTCGCCCGCGCAGAAGCCGGCCGCAGCTACCGCCAGGACCTGCGTCGACGTGGCCTCCGGCTCCGCGGCGAGATCCCAGACTGCTGCGTCCAGGTCAGGATGCTCTGCGGTCGGTCGACATTCCCCCCACTCTTCGGCAGCCCATCGTCCCGATCGTTGGGACACGGCCACCATCATGAAACCAGTGGCCGGGGTTCCAGCGATGAATAGGACCGCATCTTCCCTGTCGGATACTCGCGTCCAGCCAAACCCGGACAGGTTCGCGTTCCTCGCGTCTTCGGACGCCAAGAACGCACTCAGAGCATCAGATGCCCCATCTACCTTCCCTAGTCCACCCCGAGCAACCAAGTCGGCCTCGTCGAACGTGAGCTGGGACCCACAGCTAAGCGCCCCAGTGGCGGTAGGGCCAGTCTCGATCGAGCACGCGCCAAGCCCCACGAGAACCACGGACAGCCCTGCTCCGACAACCCAGCGTCGACGGGAGCGCGGGTGCGTGCTTTGACTCGACACCATTCGATGCTACACCCGCTTGTGCGGTAGGTGTCACGCATGGGACGTGACGCGGCGGGACCGCTCGTCTAGGTGCCGTCCTCGCGGCGGGTCCGGATGAGGCGGCCGCGGCGGCTGATGGCGTGGGTCGCCAGGGCCGCGACGCCCATGGCCACGAGGGCGCGCTCAGCGGTCGGCAGCGGCCGGACGGCGGAGAGGAACTGATCGGCTCGACCCCGATCCACGACGCGCAGCACGGCCTGACCGCGCGGCGTCAGCCGAAGCACCTTCTGGCGACGGTCCTCCTCTTCCGCGCGGCGCTCCACGAGCCGACGCTTGACCAGCCCATCGATGAGTCGCGAGGTGGCCGACGGGGAGCGGTTGATGGCCTCGGCCAGCTCGCCGACCGTGAGCGTGCTGCCGTCGGCCAGCACGTACAGCGCGGCCAGCTGGGTGAAGCCCAGGCGCAGCTCCCCGAGCTGGCTGGCGAAGCCGATGACCAGTTCGCGCCAGAGGGCCCGACCCATGGCCACCCGCTCGCTGATCTGGCGCACGTTCTGGATGCGCTGGCCAGCGGCCAGGACGGGGGCGGACAGGTCCGCCTCGAAGCGCTTGGCGATGGCCCGCGCTGGCGCGGGCTTGGTGGGTCGACGCTGTTCGGCCATGGCATCGCCAAGCGTAGCGCCTGAGGCCCGACCCGTGCAGCCCTGCACGCGAATCGGCGCTCGCTTGGATGGCGCCGACTACGCTGCGCCACGATGTCACAGCTTGCCTTCGTCTTTCCCGGCCAGGGCTCCCAGAGCGTGGGCATGGGCCGGGATCTCGCCGCGTCTTCGCCCGCCGCGGCCGCCGTGTGGGCCGCCGCCGATGCCGCCCTCGGCGAACCCATCAGCCAGCTCGCCTGGGGCGGACCGGCCGAGACCCTCGATCTGACCCAGAATGCCCAGCCGGCGCTGCTCGCCGCGAGCATCGCGATCCTGGAGGCGTTGCGCGAGGGCTGGGCCGCCGCCGGCCGGTCCGCGCCGACGCCGGCCTTCGCCGCCGGCCACTCGATGGGCCAGTACTCGGCCCTGGTGGCCGCCGGCGTCCTGTCGCTCGAGGACGGCGTCCGCCTGGTGCGTCGCCGCGGCGAGCTCATGCAGGCCTCCGGCCAGGGTCGTGACGGCGCGATGGCCGCGCTGATCGGCCTCGACGACGCGCGCCTCCCCGAGCTGATCGCAGCGGCGTCCGCGTGCGGCATCTTCGTGGTCGCCAACCGCAACTCGCCGGGCCAGGTCGTGGTCTCGGGCGAGCGCCCGGCCATCGAAGCCGGCGCCGCGCTGGCCAGGGAGCTCGGCGCGAAGCGT
>Ga0163152_10009108_pt1 | contig 10437 bp, 13 predicted proteins | sample OliLakLV19MP8IB2_FD_148635 | JGI IMG/M metagenome (GOLD analysis project Ga0163152, IMG submission 148635) | Freshwater microbial mat bacterial communities from Lake Vanda, McMurdo Dry Valleys, Antarctica - Oligotrophic Lake LV.19.MP8.IB-2 | ecosystem: Environmental > Aquatic > Freshwater >...
AAAATCCTGATTCCATCGTAGAAAGACGAGCTTGTTTGGCACTCATGCTCTGCGAGAGAAGTTGGTATGTTGGGAGCAAAAGCACGGCAGCCGCAAGTACAAGCGCGCTCAGGAGCAGCGCACCAACCACACCAATGCGCAGGAAATAGTCGCGCATAAGGGCGCGCTGTCGCTCGAAAGGAAGCAGATTGGTGAGTTCGTTACGCATATGCGTGGATGTCATCCCGAAGAGCGAGGCCGATAGCTGTGGCGTACGCGAGCGATGCAGTGTAATCAAGCTCGGGAATCCAGGTGTCACGCGATGCGAGATTGGTGAACACGTCGCCAGCGGTGACCGGGATGCGCAGTGCTCCTTCCAGATATTCGGGCAGCCCGCGTATCGACGCGTTTCCGCCGGCGAGGATGGCGCGCGATACCGGTTCGTGCGCGCCGGAGAGGGAAATTTTCTCCTGCCAGTAGTCGAGACGGTGCGAGATCTCATCGCGGATAGCGGAAACGGTCGAGAGCATCGCTGCCAGATAATCCTCATTACCCGCTGCAGGCACGATACCCCGCTCCGCTTTCACTTTACGCGCTTCTGCTTCCGTGACGCCGAAATGTTTCTGCACGGCGAGCGTGAGCGCATGGCCGCCGATGCCTATAGTGGTCGCGAAGCGCGGTATGCGTCCTGCGACGATCGAGATTTTGGTCGATGTCTTGCCAACATCGATGAGGAGTATGGTGGAAGTATCGCCAGATGGTATGAGGGCGCGGGCCATCGCAAAAGGCTCTCCTTCGAGCGAACGGACTTCGATACCGGCCTGATCGAACGTGGAGAGCGTCTCGTCGATGATGCGCCGCGCGAACCCGACGCCGGCGATAAGCTGGTCGCCCTCCTTACTCTGGCCGACGCCCACGATATCGAAGGCGACTTCGGACGGGGGGAGCGGTATGAGCTCATCGAGATGCTGTTCTATAGCCGTACGCCAATCAACCTTGGTCGCGTCCGCAATTGATGTCTCAAAGAGATAGGACTTCGATTCCGGCAAAGCGGCGTTCGCAGCGGAGATCCCTGCAGCCGACACGGCGCTTGAGAGCGCTTCGGCAACAGCGGCATGATCGACTATATCCCCGTCAGTAAATGCTCCCGAGGGGAGGCGCGCTTCGGTGTAGCTGGCGAGCGTGAGTCCGTGAGATCCTGGAGCGAGACGCACGGCCTTCACGCCGCTCGTCGAGAGGTCGATACCAGAGAATGGAGGCGCGATATAGCGCGGCGGCGCGAATGCAACGCGCAGTTTTTCACTCAAGCCGGGGTACATGCCTAGAGTATAACGCGCGCCTACGCGCTTTATACCCTAATGTGCACTCGTGCCGGGAGGCACGGCCCTATCGGGAGCAAGGAATGCGAACGTGTCCTCTGAACCGACAGCGAACAGCATGCCGTTGCTCTCGATCCCCTTCAGCATCCTCGGTTCGAGATTCGTCACAAACGCCAATTGGCGGCCGACGAGCGACTCGGGCTCAGGCACGTACGCGACAATGCCCGAAACGATAGTGCGGGGACCGCTTTCCTCATTGAAATCTACCGAGAGCTTCAGAAGCTTGTCGGTCTCGGGCACGCGTTCGGCGCTTTTGACCGTGCCTATTTGTACTTCTATCTTGCTGAGATCATCGATGGTTATACGCGGCTTATTCATGGTTCGTACGGGAAAGGTAGCTGGTAAGGATGAGCGCGGCGGCGGATGCGTCCACATTCGCGCGGGACTTCGGCGCGCGGGACTTCATCTGCTTCTCCGGGGCGCGCCGCGCCTCGGCGCTCGTGAAAACCTCAGATTCATAGAATACCGGAACTCCGGAACGCTCATGAAGAGCATTACCGAGTGCTTTGGCGTCTTCTGCGATCGGATTCTCCCCTCCGGCGAGGGTACGCGACTCCCCTATCACGACTGCGTTCACATTTTCTTTAGCGACGAGCGCACAGAGCTCGTCCATAAGTCGTGGTGTGTTCACGAGGATGTCGTGAGGGAAACCCATCATCCCTGCCTCGTCCGAGAGCGCGAGGCCGATTTTTTTGCTTCCGTAGTCTATACCGAGATATCTCATATGCCTTCAGTGTAGGATATACTATGCATATATGCACGACTTTTCACCGTTCACCTCCTTTACGCCCGGATTGGCGCTCTCCTTCCTTCCTCTTGTCATCGTCGTTGTGCTCTGGACTATATTCATTAAAGGCTTCGCGCTCTGGCACGCAGCGCGTAGCACCCAGAAATGGTGGTTTATCGCCATACTCGTCCTCAATACCGTAGGCATTCTCGAAGTTATCTACCTAATCTGGTTCCGCCCGACTTCTTCTCATCCGACAACTCCTGCGGTAAGCTCATCACAGGAGTAAATAAGGAGGGTGATTGGGTGAGCGGTATACTGGATGAGTGTCTGAACGATACCCATGTAAACCAAATACGATTTGTCTGACTTGCTCAAAGCCGATTTACCGACGACCACCAGGAATCAAGAAGGGACGTGTTTTCTGTAGCCAAGAATGCTATGGAAAGGCGATTAGAAAAGAAAGTCCATGTATTGTTTGTGGCACTCCTATTCTCGCGAGTGCTAATGCAAAAGCGTGTAGCAGAAGCTGTGCAAATATTAACCGGAAAGGGGTCACATACCACTTAGGAAGTCCACGGGATAAAGTGAGGGATGAGCGCGCTATTAAGTTACGCGTAATTAAACAAAAGGGTCAAAAATGTGAACGGTGCGGATATAGTAAACTACAGATTTTGCAGCTGCATCATCGAGATAGAAATCATGAAAATAATGATATGGTCAATCTTGAGTTGATTTGCCCGAACTGTCATTATGAGGAACATTATTTGGAGAGAAGTTGGTTGGGAAAGAAGAAGGTAAATTAAACACGGAAGGGTCGGATAATGGTTATTCCACCAGTCTTGAAAACTGGAGCCCGCAAGGGCTTGTGGGTTCGAGTCCCACCCCTTCCGCAGATTTGAAACGCAGTGAGGAACTACGGGAGGAGGATATGCGGGGCATATCCGTGTGAGATTCGAAGACCTTGCGAGCATATTTTACAAATTCCTGGAGCAGAATATCCGCAAGGCTGAAAGACATTTCAGAGCCGCAGCGCGACGGCGCGAGGCGGGTGAGACATGCTGGGAGCACGTCTCAAGACCTTGTGAGATGTCTTTCTGAACATAGTGAAAGAAAGTATCCACAAGGTGTACTGACCCTGTAAGGGTCGCGAGATTTTCTAGCAAGAAAATACTCGTGACTACTGAGGCTGTAAGCTTCGAACGACCCTCTCCGCAGTCGAACCAACTTAATCTCATACAAAAACAGAGACACCCGACGGAAGCCGGGGCTCCGTCGGGTGCGAATACTTCCGCACGTTTCAGTCAGTTCTTATGGCGAGCCCATGCGATCGCGTCGACATGCGTACCGCCGGGGGAACCGTCAGGCAGGCGGCTCTTGTTCCCTTGTTCGATCGCGTACAGCAACAGTTCACGATCTTCCATCACGCGCATCCAGTGTATGGACTCGCACGGGATGGAGTACGGCCCGTACATCGCCGCTGAAGACCCACAGACCAACGTTACCTCTTTCGAAGCTTTGTCGAACCCGGCAAAGAATCCGAAGCGTCCCTTGTGACCCCAAGCAATGTGCAAGACCGCTACCCTTCCTTCTTGTCGACGCTGTCTTTCGCAATCCAAAAAGAATGCGACGTGCCCCGCGATGGTTTGCTCGCGAAGCTTCTTATCGTCTGCCACTTTCGTGCGGCGCATTCTCGCAACCGTCTTCTTGGTACGCGGTCCTGCCTGTCTTTTCGCCTTCATCATGATCGCCTCGCTGGTAGGTTGGAGAAGGCTCGGATAGAGCCAGGATCTGAATCCAAGGACACACTATCATAAGATGCGATTTTGTCTGCTTCGCCGCTTGTACACACGAACAAGCCTTCAGTCGAGGTTATTGTGCGCATTCTGCTATTATTCAGCTATGGCTAGCAATGCTCTCGCGGTCTGGGAAGGGAGAGAATACGATCATGACCCGAAAAGCGGCGACTGGTACTGGGCGCTCGGCATCATTGCCGTCGCCGGTACGGTGGCGGCTGCTCTCTTCGGCAATTTCCTCCTCGCTACCCTCATCGTCATAGGGACGGTTGCAATCGCTCTTCACGCCGCGAAAGAACCTCCGCTCCACCGTTTCCAGCTTGTGGAGAAAGGGATCATGATCGGCGACGAGCTCCACCCCTTTGAACGGATGATCTCGTTTTCGATGCTCGAAGATATCGAAGGGACACTTCCGCCTCTCATCTCTATAAAGACTGAGAGCTGGTTCTCGCCGCACCTCGTCATCCCTCTTGAGGGAGTCGACGTGGACGCAGTGTATGCCTACTTTCTTCAGCACGTGCACGAGGACGAGCACAAACACAGTTTTGTCGACGTGGTAGCGGCGTGGCTCGGATTCTAATCCACAATATTGAATATAGATAACCGTTTTCAATAGTTTATTTCCTATATACTAATGAACTAGTGGCGGGAACACGCCATTCACAAAATATTAAACGCAAAGTACTCCGGCTTGGGAAAGCCGGGAAGACGTATTCACAAATCCAAGAGCAATTCCCCATTCCGAAAAGCACTCTCTATGGTTCAAGAATGCCGGCAAGAAACCGGATAGAAATCGTCAACTTGAACACTTAAAACGCACACGCATAATCGCCCTAGAAACCATTACACGAGCAAAAGAGGTGCGGGTGCACGAAGCGGCGGCGAGAACCCAATCATCCATAGGGAAAATAAACTATAGTGACTCTGAATTACAAAAAGCATTCCTAGCGATGCTTTATTGGGCTGAAGGTTCTAAAACAATTCCCGGACTTAAATTCACGAATACCGATCCAGTTCTCATAAAAATGTATCTGACAATGGTTCGTAGCTGTTATCCAATTGACGAAAAGAGAATAAAAATTGGTCTCCGTATTCGTCACTACCACAAACCAAATGGGATTCTTAATTTTTGGTCAAACCTTTTAGATGTTCCCGTGTCGCAATTTTGGAAAATCCATGTTAAGAAAAGGAGTGTACAGAAGCGGTTCAGAAAGAATTTCCAGGGGATTTGCTTTGTTTATTATCCAAGTGCTGCAATCCAACGGGAAGTTTTAGCTCTTGGGCAGCTTATTGCACAAGGTATTGATAACGATTTGCTCTCGTCGTTCAACGGATAGGACGCCAGGTTGCGGACTTGGTAATAGAGGTTCGATTCCTCTCGAGAGCACAAAATCAAAAAACGGCATAATGCCGTTTTTTGATTTTGTGCTGATGGAAAACTACAAAACCAAATCCGTAAACACCACTAATCGTTTGGTGTAGCTTAATTTAGCTTGGTCCCAAATACCGTCACACGTAACAAGGTTAAGATGTATCCCGTCAGTGGATGTAAAAATATCGGAGGTGTCCGCATCCGGATTATAGAAACGAGTCTCTCGGACGACAAAAGAAATGGATTCCCCTTTATCCGTTTCAATGTATATTTTATCGCCCTTTTTCAGGTCGCCAAGATTATTAAAAACGCCGTGTTTCATGAGTATGCCGCGCCGTATTTGGGCAAAGTGCCCGGTGATAACGGCACTACCGACCTCTCCGGGACGCGGTCCTATCTTGTACCATCCGACGTCTTCGATATTTGTCGGTGAATCTACTGCCCCATCTGCGGTAAGCCCGGCGTATTGAACGGCCGCATCAATTTTTAGTGTGGGTATCTTAAAACGTACCGGAAGTCCGTTCATGATGAGCCCGCCTTGACTCGTGGCTGACGGGACAGGTTTGGTAGTCGTTGTGCTTGCCGTACCGGCTTGTATGGCATTCAGCTTTGCGATAGTGAGGGCACCAACGAAACCATTTCCTGAAGTGAGGCCTGCCGGTGTCAGAATATCCAGAGCATATTTGTTCTGAAAATTGATAACCGCTCGCTTAGTCGCAGGGCCAAAGTACGAACTCTCGTTCCCCGGCGAACCAACGCCGGAAGTTGCGACTTGAGTTGCAGAGTCAGCATTAAGAATCATCTGGAGAGCCTTTACCGACTCACTGCTAGAACCAACTCGGAGCGTCGCCGTAAAAGTAGCTCCAAATGCTGCTGTAGCAAACACGAAACTACCCAAAAGGGTAGTTCCTGCCGTTATGAGTATCAGCGATTGCCTCACCACGACTGCTTTCTTCGGACTACGTAGAGCACGGACAAGGCCACGAGCAGACCAGCCGGAATGACAATATTCCAAGGCGTACTGTCTCCACTCGGACCAATTCCGGTATTAGGCGTTGGCGCTTCCGGTCGTCGTGGCGGTATTCGTCGTTGTTTTTGTGAGATTCGAGATGCAGGTGAAGCTCCACCGCTCACCAGGTTCGAGCAAGTCATTTTTATTGAGGTCTCCCGGATGACCAATAACACGACCGGGCAGGCCGGTGCATTTATTATCCGTAATACTCACGTTACTTAGGGGCGCGATACCTGGGTTGGTTACCGTGTAGCGATACGTCACTGCCCCACCGCCCGCAGGAAGCGTGAGTGGATCCGGTACTTTCACCACGTGAATCAATGGCGGTATGAGTGATGCGCCGACAACCACGGTCGCTTGGGCGGTGTGTATCGCCGTAAAGCCGTTCGCGCGTCCGGTCGCGGTAACCGTATTTGTGTGGGTTGCCGTGAGCGTTGTGGAGCAGCTAAATTTCCACGTTTCGGTGACATCAAGTTTATTGTCGCCGTTCGTGTCGCCAGAAATTCGAACAATCGGACTACATGTGTCTCCGACAAGCGCGACATTAGTCATTGGGACGATGCCGATATTAGTAGCGGTATACGTATACGTAACGGGGCCAGGACCTCCCGGCAAGACGAGTGGATTCGGCACTTTCACCACGTTAATGAGCGGCGGCACCGGAGCGACAATACGCGTGTTGGTGATGGTACACGTCCGGTTATCGCCGTACTGGAGAGAAATATTCCCGGCCGCATCACACCCTCCGCTATAACTCACGGAATACAGCGGATTGACGTCTTCTCTCACGGTATAGGTGCCTTGAGGCAATTTATAGAGCGTTCCCGGTGATCCGATGCCTGGTGCAGGACTTCCCGCAACCTCTGGCGCATTAATCACGTCAAAACCGGAATTCTTGGTATCTCGCACGTGCACGGTGAAGTTGGAAGCGACCCCGGTACTTCCATTTTTATTAACAACGTTCTTGATGATGTAATAGTTAGCGAGAGGTCCCTCACCACCGCCACTAGACGACACGCACGTTGGTACTTTCATCGTATTTGAGTCTGTCGTAACCGTTGAGCCGAACGCCAAGGTTCGTCCTTCCAAGTTTACAAACTTTCCTAATGTAATACTGAGACCGCCGGCAGCACCGCGAAAGATATTTCCCAAGAATGTCGGGGAGGCTTGTGTGCTGGAATTTGCTCCGAGTGTCGTAGCGCCCACGGGAGTCCAAAACACATCACTGGCACAAGCGCCATTGGTCGCGACAACCTTGGAATTAGCTCCTGTAGTCAGGGCTCCACCCGCTCTGAAGATGTATGTGCCGGCACCGCTTAAGGTCACTGTCGTGCCTAATGTTATATCCATCGTGCCACTGCTCGAATAACAACCTGGAGTGTAAGTTCCACTAAGTACGACATTCACGCCGAGATCCGTACAGGACTGAGCATTGAGATTCGCCAAAGCGGCAGTTTGATCCGTTCCCACTCCTGCAGCACAAGGCACATCTGTCGCGCCACTGATCGAGATGGGCGTTGTTCCAGGTCCTGTCGTATAACAAATAGATCCGGTAATAGCGGTTTCCAGTGCGGCGTTTAAGGAATTGGTGTAGGTGCTCGAAACAATCTCGTATGGGCTCACCGCGCCAAGACTTGGCGATGTTGCCGCGTATGTCATAGGCACGTACGATCCACCCATCAAAGCCACTCCGAGCAGAATCGGCATCAAACGCACAATATTAAGATTTTTCATGTGTGAGTATTAAATCAATCGAAACTAATTTAATGGCAATTATTATGTAATCGCACAGACCGATATTATGTAATCGCACAGACCCAATTGATTTCTCCCATATTTCCTACCTTCTACAGCACAGCATAGCTCACGGAAAATGAAGGTCAGATGAAGAGAGGCGCTATTGCTTCTTTCGTGAAGCCTTCTTTTTAAAGAAGAACGAGAGAAAGGGCATCGTTTCAAGCCGATCAAGAGTGTCGCCTATTCTCTCCCGAAGCGCGTCAGCAGTATCATCAAGATTATCAAGAACACGCTGTAGACGCCTCACGAGCGCGATTACCTGATACAGCACGACTGCCCAGAATGTCCCGATTACGATTAAGGCAATAGACGCGGTGAGAAAGAAGAGTGTCTGCGCAAATATTGGAAGTTCCATAGCGGCAGAGTAGCACAACTACCATTCATAGGACATGAAGCATTACCTCTGTGTCCTATAGATGGAAATGCTGGTATCGTATCGAGACGCTTTCATCGTTCAACGGATAGGACACTTCCCTCCGAAGGAAGAGATGCAGGTTCGATTCCCGCTGAAAGCACAAAAAGAGCCTTGCGAGTTTTGTGCTTTCAAACACGTCTGGGAGACGTGTGCATGGGAATCGAAAACCTTGCGAGCATATTTTGCGAATGCTTGGAGCAAAATATCCACAAAGTGTACTGAAGCTGTAAGCTTCGATACGCGTACTCGCGATCCCGCTGAAAGCACAGCAAATAGAAAAACGCGCCGCAAGGCGCGTTTTTCTATTTCGTTAGACCTTCGCCCGCTTAATAGCCGCTGCCAGACGCGCCTTCTTGCGGTCCGCCGTATTACTCTTGATAATTCCCCTCTTGCCGGCCTTATCAATTGCCTTGTAAGCCGTCGGGAGAAGCTTTTCGGCGCCAGCAACATCCTTCGCCACGAGCATCTTCAAAAGCTCCTTGGTCGTATCTCGAAGTGCGTCCTTGCGGCGCAAATTAAAGACATGCTTTTTCGCCGCAGAGCGGATCGCTTTCTTTGCTGAACTGGTGATTGCCATAAAATTAGATTATTAGGCGCTAGGCTTTAAGGATGCGAGCAAGATACCACACGTTGCGTATTCCTGCTAGTGCCTAGGGCCTAAATCCTATATTCCTGTATTATTAACTTATGATCAGACAGATTCGCGGCCAGGTGCTCTCCGTAGGACCGACAAGCGCTGTCGTCGAGGTCGCCGGTTTCGGCGTGGAGGTGCGCATGAGCTCCCCTCAAACGCTTACCGCGGGCGCTGAAACAAGCCTTGCGACGCATCTCGCACTCAAGAAAGACGGACTCGAACTGTATGGCTTCGCGGACACGGCTGACCGCGATTTCTTCGAGCTCATCCTCACCGTCTCCGGAGTCGGCCCGAAAACTGCTCTGTCGGTACTACGCCGTTCCACGCGCGAAGCGCTTGAAGGAGCCATCAGCAAACGCGACCTCGCCTATCTCACCAAGGTCGTCGGGCTCGGGAAGAAGAGTGCGGAAAAGATGCTCGTGGAGCTTGCAGACAAGGTAGGCCCCCGTTCTCACGACAATGCCGATGGTGAAGTCTTCGATACGCTCGTCGCGCTCGGCTATACCGAGCGCGAGGCGCGCAAGGCACTCCAAGCTATACCAGAGAATATTACCGGGAAAGATGCCCGCCTAAAGGCGGCGCTTTCATCAGGTTAAATTTGCTACTATAGCCTTATGGAACATGACGCATGGTTTTTCATAGGAATCTTCGTCTTTATATTTCTCATATGGGCTGCTACCGGCGGGCCGCTCCACCCATTAGCGTTCACCGGCCCGCGATTATCATTGCCCGGAGCTCTCGGCGGCGGAACATATCTGCAACTTCCGCGGGCACCATACAACGTCGGTGGCGGCTCAGACTCAGACCTTCTTCCGGGTTCGTCCTCAGAGGGCGGAAGTAATACCACAAGGTCTTCTCTCCCTACATTTGTCGGCGGCAGTGTCTTCGGCAGCCCTTCGCCCTATCGGAATCTCATTTCAACGAACCACTATGTGTCCGGGGCTGGCTCAGCAGACCCGAAGAACGAGTCCATTGAGATACGCATCGCGCAAAACGCCGGAGTGCCAGTCAACATATCCGGATGGATGCTTTCAAGCGAAGCAACCGGAAACGCGACAATCATCCCCAAAGGAACCGAGGTTCCCACAAGCGGCGTCATAAACGCAGTGCAGGACATTGTGCTTATGCCCGGCCAGCGGGCGATCATCATTTCCGGACAATCGCCAATCGGCGCCTCGTTCCGGGAGAATAAATGCATCGGTTATTTCAGCACATTCCAAAAATTCTCTCCATCACTCCCGCAGAATTGCCCCTCCCCTGCAAGCGAACTAGCCGACCAGTATGGGAGCGACTACATCCGCGACTCTACCTGTATCGATTATGTGA
>Ga0163152_10009111_pt1 | contig 10434 bp, 7 predicted proteins | sample OliLakLV19MP8IB2_FD_148635 | JGI IMG/M metagenome (GOLD analysis project Ga0163152, IMG submission 148635) | Freshwater microbial mat bacterial communities from Lake Vanda, McMurdo Dry Valleys, Antarctica - Oligotrophic Lake LV.19.MP8.IB-2 | ecosystem: Environmental > Aquatic > Freshwater > Lake...
TCTGCACACGCCCGTTGATGATGGCCAATGGATTGTTTATTTCGTGGGCGATGCCGGCGACCATCTCTCCCAGCGACGCGAGTCGCGCCGATCCCAGTGCGCGGTTTTTTTCTGCCACGAGACGTTCACCCGCGGCCTCGCTCGAGGCACCAGCGACTCCCGTGGGCAGGCCAAGGCACACCACAAGGGCATCATCGCCGCTCGCGCGGAACTTGCGCAGAAACAAAATACGGGTCTCACTCTCGCGCTCGTAACGAACTTCCACCACAGCTTGCGTTTGCGGCTTGTCGCTCGCAAAAAAATCCTGCAGCAAAGTGCGCAGCATCTTGTACGGCTCACGCCCCGTGAAACCCACCGGGCGGCCCTCGAAGTCTCGTGGATACAGGCCCTCGGACTGCGACAATGACGTGTTCACACGAACGTATCGCAGGTCGCGGCTCACCCACGACACCTCGCCGGGCAGGCTTTCGAACACTTCGTTCAGGCGATGATTGCGTTCCGTGAGGCCGTGTTCCAGATCTCGATTCAGTCGAGAGAGCAAAGCATTCTTTTCTTCAAGCCGGTGCACGGAATCCTGCAGGCCTGCCGAAGCGCACGCCACCTCCAGGCGCAGACGCCGCTTCCACAGGGTCGCCTGCACGCAGACCGCAACCACAAGGCTGCCGATCACGCAGCCCACGGCCGCTCCGTACCGGCGCACACTCTCGCTGGAAATATCCGCAGAAAACTGCGTGACGAGAGAAGGCAAAACCACACTCAAAACCGCAGCCACAGCTGCGCCAGCGCACGCGCTCGCAAGCGCGGACATCCAGCATCCGGGAGGTTGCATCTCCGTGTCCGCCAAGGGTAGCCCTTCCCAGGATAAGTGTGACCAAGTGCGCCATGCCATAACAGAACGCGGTTTCGTGCGCCACCGGGCATCTTCCTCTCAGGTGGCAAAGTTGCATGGCACACAGTGTGTTGCTACACACCAGACGAAGACACAGGCGTCCGAAAGGAAAATCCATGAAACGCGTGAATCTGGCGCTCGGCATCGATCCCGACACCGGCGATGCGGATGCGTTCCTGCAGATGATCTCGAGACATTCCACATTTTTGGAAAGCGCGGACGTCCCACACGCTCACTGGCTCAAACCGAACCTTTCGTTTTTCCTGCGGCACGGCGCCAAGGGAATTGCCGCACTCGAGGATTTTGTGACGCGCCATCGCGGCAATCGGCGCATCCTTCTCGACTGCAAACTCTCTGAAATCGAGAACAGTCTCAAAGCCTCGCTCACCTTCGCGTTTGAAACACTCGGCGTCCACGCGGTGACGCTCAACCCGTTTCTCGGTGAGCGTGGCATCCGCCTGGCACTTGAAATGGCCGCTCGTTCGTCCGCGGAAAAGGCGCGCGTGTATGTTCTCTGCCGCACGTCAGAGGCGTCCGAAGGCGCGCTGGCAAGCCTACAATCCCACTGGCAGGACATTGCTGTCACCACGGCAAGACTCGCACGGGAAGTGGCTGCGGGCGACCGCTCACTCGCGCTTCTCGGCGGTGTCGTCGTGGGCGCCGGCCGCACGGACATCCTTGGCAGCAACGTGCTCGCGGAGGCTGGACTTTCGGTTCTTGCGCCCGGGCTCGGGGCGCAAGGTGCGCCGTGGGAAAACGTCGGTCTTGCCGCGCGTTCGCAGCTCGCGGAAGTCGTGTTTCCACTCAGCCGCGCCGTGTTCGCGGGGGGTGTCGCTTCGATCCCGGATATGAAAGCGAACCTGGACAAGACACTGGAAGCCTTCAAAGCACAGGGAGCCGCCCCGTGAGTCGATTGCCACCCTCGAGCCCCACATCACACCCAATTCCCGATTCACTGAAAAGCGCCGCCGCTGGCGTTTTCACCCATGTTCATTTCGGCAAGGTGCGCAACAGCGTCGTCACCGCCGAAGGCGAGCGCATCCTGCACACCACCGATCGCATTTCGGCATTTGATGTTATCCTGCCATTTGAGGTTCCCGGCAAAGCCGAAGTGCTGCAGGCGCTCTCCGTTTGGTTCTTCCAGAGCACCGCCCACATCGTGCCGAATCATTTCGTGGGGACTCTCGACAAGACGCACATCCTTGCGCGCGAGGCGCAGGTTCTGCCGTTTGAATTCGTCGTGCGCGGCGTCCTCACCGGGAGTCTGTGGAGGCTCTACGAGGCGCACGGTCCCAAGGGTGTGGCTGAAACCTACGGAATCGCCTTGCCTGAGGGTCTTGCGAAGAACGCTGCTCTGGAAAAACCTCTCCTCACACCCACAACAAAAGCCGACAGCGGCCACGACGCGCCCATAACACCCGTGGCCATGCGCTGCGTTTTGGCCAAAACCCTGCTCACCCGCGCGGAAAAAACCGGCGAGACTTTGGCCCCAGCCGATGCCGCGCAGAGGGCCGAAGCTCTCCTTGCCGATGCGGAGGCAAAAGCGCTCGCGCTGTTCGCACTTGGGCGCTCCATTGCGAATGAGCGCGGCCTCATTCTGGTGGACACGAAATACGAGTTCGGAACGGTGGGCGAAACTCTGGTGCTGGTGGATGAAGTGCACACGCCCGACTCCTCGCGCTACTGGCTCGCGGCTGACGCAGAGAGTGAGGCACCGCGCCAGCTGTCCAAAGAATTTTTGCGTGAAGAACTCATGGTGCACTTTGGCAACCCGGACAATTTCGGACCGGGCCTTGCCCTGCATCCGAAGTTCCGTGAGCCGGGCTTCACCGAAGCCCTTTCTTCTTCCATCAGCCGCCGCTATCAGGAAATGTTCGCGCTCTTTCTCCCCGGAAAGACACCAGAGGAAGTCTGCCAACCGACGCTCGTGCCCTGGCCTGTTTCACCCGCGAGTCTTGCGAAAGTCGAAGCGGCCCTGCGCCTGCCCGAGAAAATCATGGTCGTGGGCGGTGGTGGACGTGACTGGACACTGCAGACGTTTTTTGCGCAGCACCCCGAAGTCGTGGAAGTCACCTGCGCACCGGGAAAGCGCGCGTGGGCTCACCCAAAGTACGTTGAGTTTCCTCAGACCGACGTGCATGCGCTCGCGCGCCATGCCCGCGATGAGGGCATTGGTCTCGTGTTGTCGGGCCCCGAGCAGGCGCTGTGCGAAGGGTTGCACGCGGCCTGTCGGGAAGTGGGCGTGCCGTGCCTGGGACCCGACCTGGCGGGCGCGGCCCTGGAAGCGAGCAAGGTTCTCTGCAAAGAAGTCATCCGCGCGGCGGGCCTTCCGACAGCCGCGAGCGACACCTATGGCTGGCGCGAGCTCGAACAACGCATCGCGCGCCGAGCCAATGGGGACGAGCTTGCTCTGCGCCTCCCATGCGCTGTGAAGTATGACGGGCTCGCGGCCGGCAAGGGAGTGTTCATCTGCCGCACGCCGGCGGATCTCAACGATGCACTCGTTTCGTTGCGCGCACAGGTTCCGGCCTGGGAAAAAGCCGCTTTCGCATTGCCCGTTCCGAGCGCCACCAAAACCGCGGGCGAAGCACAGTTTCTGGTTGAAGATCTTCTGGCAGGAGAAGAACTCAGCGTGTTCGCGCTGTGCAATGGCACGGACTTCCGCCTGTTGCCCATCGCGCGCGACTACAAACGCAGGGACGACGGGCAGACAGGTCCGAACACGGGCGGAATGGGCAGCATCTGTCCGCTTGCCATTCCCGACGCGCTGGAAGTGCAGGTGAAACACATTTTCACGGCCACGCTCCAGGCACTCGCGGCGCGCGGCACTCCCTACAGTGGTTTTCTGTTTCCCGGCCTCATGATCGATGCCGCGGGAAAAGCCTGGGTGCTCGAATACAACTGCCGATTGGGCGATCCCGAAACCCAGTCCACAGTGGCAGGCCTGTCGCGCGATTTTGCCATCGAGATCCTGCGGACTGCCAAGGGTGAGCCGTTCCTTTTTCCTGAGCGAAGCGGAACTCCGTTTTCGCACGACGGACGCAAGCGCGTTTACGTGGTGGGCGCCTCTCCCGAGTATCCCGAAAAAAGCGCTCCGCGCCGACGTTTCGTTGGGCTCTCTTCACAGGAATTGCCCGAGGGAGTGATGCTCGTGCCTACCGCCGTTGAGCCCGATGGAACCACGTGCGGCGGTCGGGCATTCGGGTACCTCGCCACGGCCGACAGCATTCCCACTGCACGCGCCCGCGCCCTTGAAGCGATGCGTGGTGCGGCACTGCTCGACACCGGATCCGGCGCCCGCGTGGCGCCGCACTTTCGCACCGACATTGCCGGCGAGATCACCTGAGTCATGCGCGCACACTCCGAGCAAAGACCCATGGTGGCGGTGATGGCAAGTGGCAGCGGATCGAATTTCTCCGCTCTGCTTGCTTGCGACGTCCTCGCGCCACACGTGAAGGCGCTCGTGTGCAATGTTCCCGGTGCGGGCGCTATCGCGCGAGCGAACGCCGCCGGTGTCCCGGTGCGTGTCGTTGCGCACAGGGATTTTTCGACACGCACATCGCACGAAGAAGCGGTACTGGAAGCTCTCGCAGCCCTCGTCGCGTCTCAACCTTGTCATAACCGCGGCGAGGGTTCGAAGGGCGAACCCGAGGGAGACTCTCCGCTCGTGGCACTGGTGCTTGCGGGGTACATGCGCATCCTCGGTCCCACGTTTCTCGAAGGTTTTTCTCAGCGGTTTCCACATGCGACGCTGGTGAATCTCCATCCTGCTCACCTCGATGAGTACCGTGGTGCACGCGGATACGAACACGCCGTGTCGTTCCTTTATCCACGCTGGGGACTTTCTGTTCACCGCGTGAGCGCCGAACTCGATGGCGGGGAGTTGCTCGCCTCGGCAGAGATCCCCGTGCTTCCCACAGACACTCCCGACACCCTGCATGCCCGCGCGCGCACCGTGGAGCACGAACTGCTCGTGCGGACCGTGCGCGGCCTCCTCCAAGTCCCCACGCGAAAGGAATCCAGGCCCCATGACCACGTCGTCTGAAATCTATGCCAAAGCGGGCGTGAGCATCGCCGCTGGCGAGAACCTGGTGGACCTCATCCGAAAAGACAATCCGCACATCGGCGGCTTCGCGGGCCTGTTTCCTTACGGGCCCGATCGTTACCTGGTGGCCTGCACCGACGGAGTCGGCACGAAACTCGAACTGTCCATCGCGCTCGAACGTTTCGAGTCCCTGGGCCAGGACCTCGTCGCCATGAGCGTCAACGACCTCATCGTTTGCGGCGCACGGCCGCTTTTCTTTCTCGACTACTACGCCTGCGGCAAGCTCGACGTAAGCGTCGCGCACCGTGTCATCCGCGGCATCCAGGAGGCCTGCCGCGCGTCCGGGTGTCTCCTTCTCGGTGGCGAAACGGCCGAGATGCCCGGATTCTACGATGAGCGAAAATTTGATCTCGCAGGGTTCGCATTGGGGGACGTTGAAAAATCGAAGCTCGTTGACGGCAAGAGCATAGCTGCAGGCGACGTGGTCATTGGTCTTCCGTCTTCAGGCTTCCACTCCAACGGTTACTCGCTCGTTCGCAAAATTCTGCGCGACAAGCACCTCTCGCTGCACGACACGTTCGCGGGAACCACCCGCACGCTCGGCTGCCTGCTCACGGAACCCACCCGCCTTTACGTCGAGCCCATACTTGCTCTGCAGAGCCGTGTGCCCGTGAAAGGCATGGCTCACATTACGGGCGGCGGCCTGAGCAACATCAACCGTGTGGTTCCCGCAGGCCTCACATCAAGCATCGACCGGAGCCTTATCCCAACACCTCCCGTCATGCGCGCATTCCAGGAGTGGGGCGGCGTCAGCGAGAACGAAGCCTATACAGTGTGGAACATGGGCATCGGGTTCGCGCTCATCGTTTCGCCTGATAACGTAACTGCGGTGCGCGAGGCTCTGCCCGAGGCGTTCGTGTGCGGCGAAATAGTGCGTGGATGACGAGCGGGCGGTGCGTCCCCGTGCGAATCGTGCGAGACTGGGGGAAACACCCGCCGAAAGGAATTCCCCAATGCGCACCCCCATCCGTTGCGTTTCTGTTTCCTTCTTTACGTGCGCCGCCCTCACCGCGTGCATAACCACCGGTTGCACCAAAAAGAAAAAGGGCGACGAAGGGACCAAGCAGCCCGCAGGCATTGTCACCCTCACTCCCACCGCGTCGCCGACCGCCACCACCAAGGGTGAAGTGGTCGCTCCCACTGCCGTCGGGACAACGGCTGGCAATGGCGGCAATGTCACCACGGGCGGCACCGTTCCCGAAGGAACCACGGGCAGCGGCTCCATGCTCTCGCGTAGCGACATAGGTCTTGCTCCCACGACCGTTCCCACGTCCACCCAGCCTGCCCTCGAAGCAGAACTCATGGAACTCTCGCGCACCGCCCACCTGTTCGAGCTCTCTCCACGCGCGCCACAAGGCGTCACGCTGAGCGACCTCGAATCCAAGACCGAGACGTGCGTGCGCTCTGCCATTGACGCCACGCGCTTCAATGCCAACGCGGCGGGATTTACCCTCGTCACCACTTTTGACTACAAGAAGTGCATCGAGGACGCCAAGCCTGTGGGCTCGCAGAATGGCACCACGAAATGGAGCTCCAGCGTGCAGTGGGCCATGCGTGCCCGCTGTGACAATTACGATTTCACGCCGTTCAACGGCAAGCAGCTCACCGATCCCGACACGCTTCGTTACCTTTGCTACGACTCGAGCGCCGGAGAGTTTTACGCGCACGTGAAACTCAACGCTGAGGAGCTCGATGCGAGCGGCAAGACCCTTCGTTCCTACGTGCGCTCGCGCGCACTCGTGGGCAAGACCAAGGACACTTGCGGCTTCACTCTCACGGCCGGAAAACGCGCCTACGACGACTGTGTGTGGGTTGACCGTACCAACAGCCACACGGGCATCGTGCGTTACGTTGAAATCGGCCTCGACGCCGGCCAATCCGTGAGCCAGTTCGACACCGCAGGTCAGAAGTTTGCCGGCAGCAAGGTGAACGCCACTTACAACAACTGGAAGGGGCCCGTTGAATTTCCGGCCGACGCGGCACTGATGGGCACTTACACGCTCTCGAACGGCACAACGCAGGCCAAGGGCACGAACACCTTTCCGTGGCCCGTGGAGTATCAGCAGCCGTCGCAGATTTTCAAAGGCCAGACTCAGCAGCAGCAAGGTCAGATGCAGCAGCAGCAAGGTGGTACGACGCCGACCGCGCAGCCCACCACGGGGGCGACAACGAGCCCCGACCAATCGCAAAACCAGCCCCAACAGCAACAAGGCAATTGAGCGCCATGCAAATCGACGAACTCCTCGCGACTTTTTTCTCCAAATCACCGGGCACGAGCAGCGGCGCGCAGTCTGCACAGGAGGCGTTCAAACGGGAGTTGGACGGACTCGAAGGCGTGCAGGTCCGGATTGCCGTCATTGGTCGATCCGGAGTGGGCAAGTCGAGCCTCATCAATGCACTTTATGGTGAAAAGGTCGCGCAGACAGGTGCCATCGAAACCACCGAAGAGCCAGAGGAACATTCCGTTGGTGGACTCGTCCTGGTGGATCTGCCGGGCTGCGGCACGGCGCGTTTTCCGGTCGACACCTACGTGGAAAAGCAGAACCTTGCGCAGTACGATGCGTTCGTTCTTGTGGTGGCCAAAAGAATCTACGAAGACGACCTGCATTTAATGTCCGAGATAGGCACGCGACTGAAGAAAAACGTGCACGTCGTTCGGAGCATGGTCGATCAGGACGTGGAAAACGCGAAGCGCGATGGAAAAACCCAGGCTCAGCTTGTCGCCACGCTGCGCACCGATCTCGCAAAGCATTTTCCGGGGCACAGAACGACCTGGCTCGTGTCGTCGGTGTTCCCGCGGCGCTTCGACTTCTCGGCATTCGAGGACGCGCTCGCGCTGGAACTCACCGACCGCAAACGCGATCGCTTCGTGTTCGCCGCGCAAGCGTACACCGAGGAACAACTCGCAAAGAAACGCGAGATGGCAAGCCGGTATGTCAAGCTGTTCGCCGGGCTTGCCGCGGCGAATGGTTTCAATCCCATTCCGGGAGCCGACATCGCCGCAGACATCGCCATCATTCTCAACATGAACATCTGGGTGCTGAAGTGCTACAAGCTCGACGCCCCCACGCTTGAGCGTGTCTACGGAAAAAATCCAACGGCGGTTCCGTCCAAGGTGTCGCTTGTCATGAAAAAGATGCTCGCCTATGGCACGCGCGAATTTGTGAAGGCTGCACTCGGCAAGCAGATCACACGAATGACCGGCAAGGAACTCACCAAGTGGGTGCCCGTGGTGGGCCAACTGGCCGCAGCAGGGCTAGGTTTCGGCCTGGTCCACTGGATGGGCCAGGAAACCATCGCCACATGCGAAGAGGCGGTGAAGGACATCATTTTTTCGCAGCTCGACAGCGACACCGCGGCGGGCGATGGCGAGGTGGGATAGGCCTCAGACGACCTGCTCGACGGCCTGTAGGGCACTGTGACCACATGCGGCACCCGGAACAACACCCCCCGCGCGCGCGTCGAGTTGAGCGCGCATCTCGTGCGCGTCAGCGGCAACGCGTGTGAGTGCGGCGAGTGCCTTGCGCGCTGCGGCAGCACCGTCTTCCGCTCTGGCGGCAAGGTCGACGAGATCCTTGCGCCGCGCTTCGTACGCAGCCACCGCGTCGCGCGCGTGCAGGCCACGCTCGAAGTACGCCACGCCGTGCGCCACGGAACGCAAAGCGAGTGCGAGAGTGTGTGGCGAAACGGGATAGACGTTGAGAGCCACGAATTCTTCCCAGACGCGAGGCGCGCTCACTGCGTCCTGCCAGAGCGTCTCGTTGGGAAGATACAGGTACGCGAACGGAGTGGTGCCGAGATCGGGCCTGACGTACTTTGACGCGATGTCGCGCGCGAGACGGACGAGCGTCTGCGCATCACCGCTCGCCGGAAATTTGCTGTCGATGGGAATGGCAACCCCAGCGTGCGGAAAAAGCACCGCCGCGTCCACGCGAGCCGTGCCTATCGGATACTGAAATGCGTAGTACCCGGGAGGGAGACTGTCGGACAACAGACGCTCGAGCGTCACTTCACCAAGCACACGCCCACGCCGCGACGGCTCGTCAAAAATCGACCGCAGCCGTGCCACGTCGGCGCCGAGCGAACTGATTTCGGTCCACCGTTTGTCAACGCCTTCCAGGCTCAGCTGCACGTCTCCGAGCGCACGGTGGAGCTGTTCGCCAAGCTGCCCCTGCCCGCGCGCCAGAGCATTTTCCATTTCCACACGTGATGCGCGCATCTCCACCGAAAGCCCATGGGTGAGGCCCTGTGCAAGCCCCTGCGCAAGCCCCTGTGAGACGCCGCCCGAGATTTGCGCATCGAGTCCATTGCGCAATTCCGCGCACAGTTCGGCGCGCAACCGAGCCCTGCCCCGGGCTGTCACGGACGCGAGGATCCACGTGGCCACCGCCACGGCGCAAAGCACCAGCGCGCAAGCAAGACAAAATGCGATGAGCGTAGGGGTCGCCAGGGTCATGGGTTCACCATAGAATGGGGACTTGGGGCAAGTCCGGTCGGAAGCGACGACCCGCACCATTTAAGGTAACACAACGATGGCCCGCACGAACAACGAAGCACCGCCGCCTATGGAAACACCCGTACTGCGCACAGGCCATCGCGCCATGCCCGACGACTTGCCCGCCCCCCGCGAAACTGCACTCGCGACCTTGCGCGCATTCGATTTCGCGTCCTGGGCGACCCGCGATCTCACTGACGCACTTGTGGACGTCATCGGCCACTTCCTGCTCTCGCTCCAGAGCGTCCACACACGCCGTGCGTACGCTGGCGATCTGCGCGAATTCCTCGCTTTCCTGGCGGACAATCAGATTGAAATCACGCGCGTGGGCGAGATAACGGAGCGCATGCTCCTCGGCTGGCAGAATGCGCTGCAGACGAAACACGCCGCGTACGCCGGATCACGAAGGCGTGTTGTGCAGACCTCGGTGGCGCGCAAGCTTTCGGCCGTCTCCTCGCTCCTTCAGTTCTCACGCAAGCGTTCGCTCATCGACAAGAATCCGGCCGAACTCCTCACCCGCCCCCGCATCCGACGTGAATCGAAAACGAATGCGTTCACCCGCGACGAGGTCAGACGCGTGCTCGCGCACTGTCGCGCTCGTGCCGACGAAACACGAGCAGAGGACCCACGCACTCACCGCTCGTGGATGCTCCGGCACGCTGTGCTTTCCACCCTGTTCTCGGTTGGCATGCGAGTGGACGAGCTTTGCGAACTGCGTATAGGCGACTTGGAGGTGACGCCGGAATTCACGCGCCTGCATATGACAGCCAAAGGTGCCGAAACGCACACGCCCATCATCCACGCCGACACATCGCATTTGCTGCAGACTTACATCCGGACGTTTCGCGCGGATGCACCAAACGACGCGTTCCTTTTCCTGCGCGCACAGAAGGTCGGCAAGGAAACGAAGATCACCCAGGCCGCCGTGTATGAGATGATCACCAC
>Ga0163152_10009114_pt1 | contig 10432 bp, 11 predicted proteins | sample OliLakLV19MP8IB2_FD_148635 | JGI IMG/M metagenome (GOLD analysis project Ga0163152, IMG submission 148635) | Freshwater microbial mat bacterial communities from Lake Vanda, McMurdo Dry Valleys, Antarctica - Oligotrophic Lake LV.19.MP8.IB-2 | ecosystem: Environmental > Aquatic > Freshwater >...
GTTAGAATTTATCTATACAAAATATATATAATCAAAATTGATCATGAAAATTTCCAAACAATTCACTACAGTCACTCCATTCTCAAAAACTGTAGCGCTTATTCTTTTTATCATGCTCCCTATTATCAGCTTCGTACTGGGCATGTGTTACCAAAGACTTTTATTGAAATAATGGAGTCATTATTTTTCTAACTCGTTGAGAAGATTTTTGAGAAGGTTGTCAAATTGTGTATATCCAGCGGCCGTATTGAAGTGGCCAGCAAGGGGAGTAAATTTCAATTCACTTTCCAGTTTTTTTGCAAGTTCTTGACCATTTCCCAAAGATACGTACGGATCGTTATCTGAGTGATAAACGGTTGCATTTTGTACATTTGACTTAATTTTTTCCCAGTCAAATATAAACCCATTACTAAATGCATAATCACTATCCCAATTTTTTATAGGTGCAATTCCAATTGGTGTGGCAACAAAAAATGCAGCGGACACAGGATGCTTCATATTCTCTAGAAGTCGAAGTAAAAATAATCCACCAAGACTATGACCGATAAAAATACTTTTTTCATTCACATTTTGTTCATGCGTTTTAAAAACGTTCATCCACGTATCAAGTGATTGGCCGTCCGGCGTGGGAAATTGCGGAATAATTACTTCGCAATTTTTATTCTGCAACTTTCCTTGAATCCAAGGAAACCAATTTTCTTTAGGATGTCCACCTGTGCCGTGAAAAATGAATACAGTTTGTTTCATATGACAAAGATTATTCTTTGAAATGTTCGTGTTCTTGAGTAACTCGAAGGAGCTTGTCGCATGCTTCACAGTAATTTGCTTGTTCTAACGATTGACCTTTAAATTTGCATTTTTCTTCTCTACAAACATTGTTACCCATATCAAATTCCTCTTGTGAGACTCCTTTCATATCAGGATGGAACGAGTAACAGGTCAAACAGACATATCTTTTTTGCATATTTTGTAGATTATATATTTTTTTCTCCCAAATCCTGAGAAAAACGCAAAAAATAACCATCAGGATCAAGGACTTGAAATTCTATACTTCCAGATAATACGCCTCCTGCAATTTTACGCCAGTATTCTTTAGATTCCATATGCAAAGGATAATTATATTTTTTAAGAGAGTTGACAAGGGTGTCTATATCAGTAGTGTGAATTTGAAAATTGATTCCTCTCCCATATGGGTGTTCTAGTATTCCTGTGTGTTTATCACTGCTTTCTATTTGTTGGATCATGAGTTGACTATTTTGAAAGGATAAAAAGCCAAAAAGTGGATCAGTTCGTTGGTATTCAATTTTGAATCCAAGTATTTGATTATAAAAATGCACACTTTTTTTATAGTTGCTAACATACAGCTCTGGTATAAGGTGGTTGAAGTTAAATTTCATAGACTATTAAACCAAGTGTAGAGAATTCTGCAAGTTTAATTATTACTAGTTTAAGAATGAATTACTAGATAAATTAGGAAGAATTATTTCTTCACTCTATTATTGTGCCAAGATTACATGGGTGAAAAACTTGTGACCATTGCCGAAGTCACGTTCATATAATGCGACGTGTCCATTATTTCTCACTTCTTTGCCCCATTCGCTACGTTTTTCAAAATCATACTGTACACCTTCTGCAATAGATAAACCGAGTGGTAATTTTTGGGTTCCACTTTGAATCGTTGTAAATCCATCAAGATGTGTATAAATACTCTCCAACTCATCATAATCATGTTGATTTGGGTGTTGATTGGGTGTTGGGTCACTTGTGTAGTCCATGCATGTCCCAAGAGGCGAATTATCAAAAATTTCATCTTGATGATCTAGTCCAAATGTATGACCAACTTCCTGGCACATGACGAGATTTTTCCAAGCAGGCGTATTATATTTTGTAGTATTAAAATATGTGTCGTTTACTTTCATAACTGCTTGAGTTATGTGGCTGCCACTTGTCCAGATTTGCGCAATGCCTAGCCAGCCGTTATTTCCATACTTACTGTTGCAAACTTCCACTCGTCCGCTTGTGCCTCTACAATTTTTAGGATTGACCACTCCAGGAACAATTTTTGTATTTAAAACAGAAGATGCGCTCCAGTCATTTGATGTTGTTGTCAGATATGAATCCCAACTTGTCGATAAATTATCTCCGAGCTTGAGAGTAAATGGATTGCTCGTACGTGCCCAATGATAATTACCCCATGAATGGCTTGCGCCGACAGTTGAAGTAAATAAAGTTATATATAACCCAAAACAAGCAAGCAAGCTAAAAAAAGAAGTTCTTTTCATATATATATGTTTATAGTCGAATATTAATTCCTTGTCAAGTGTGGGTTTAGCTTATTTAGATTTACTTTTTCTTTTTCCAAGTACTATTGCAATCACAACAATTGCATCAGCAATAAAAATAAACAGTGGATAACTCATAAGTACGATGTTAAATCGTCCAACTGCAAGCAGTGAAAAATATCCAGCCAAAGATGATAGCAGCCACGAACTAAGCGTTTCGCTTTTAGGATATCGATAAGCCTTTTCGATTGTCAGGTTAGTGCCTGCCATGTCAATCAAAATAACGATATACAGTGCGACGGCTGCTTCTTTGGTAAAGTGCCAAGCAATTAGTCCAAGCAAAGCAAAACACAATGTAAAAATATCTTTTTTTGTAAATCCTCCTACACCATAGGGGATAGAAAGTAGAAAGATGAGAACTACTCCAAACGTTATAGCGCCTGGCAAAAATAATGAATAGGAAGCTCCTTTTGCAAGTTGGGAAAAAAAAGAGATACTCCCTAATACTGCATAAATAAGAAATGTTACTCTGTGGGGCTTTGTTTTTCCTCTGAAAATATCAAGGATATACACCAGTGATCCGATTGTCGAAAGAATTCCTGACAAATATCCAAAATATTGCAACATGAGTAAATTGTATCAACGACAGATCTAGAATTTATTTCTTATATTTACCCTCCTAAATAAAGGGAATGCTAAAGTGATGAGCAATAATTTTCATACGTTTTCTTAAATAAAATCTATGAGCATCAAATCGCTGAACTCCTGAATCTAGGTGAAGCTCTTGACACCCTTCTTTTTTTGCATAGTCAATTAACCAGTCAAATAGTTGATCGCCATATCCTTTGGAGCGATTTTGAGAATCGGTAATGAGGTCATCTATATAAAGAAATTTGCCAACAAAAAAATTTTCACTTATTCTAAATCCTGCAACAACAATTCCATTCTTTTCTCCATAAACTAACTCGTATCCTGATGTTTGCTGTCTTTTTACCTGATCTAAAAAGGTGTCTTTGGTAATCGTGGTACGAAGTTGGAACATAACTGGAAAACATTTTTCAATAGTCGCAGTTGACTTAGCAAAATGAACCTGCATAAAAAAGATTATACAAGGAAAATGAATGTAATTACTCGAAATATTTGACCACTCTAATTAAGTATGTTGGAGTTATTACTCTGAAAATTGAAAAGTTGAGAGAATCTTTTTGAATATTTCTTGATTTATATTTTTGTTACTGTTTGCATTAATTTCAAGAATTTTTTCATCATTATATGCAACATAAACTGTAGTGTAGTAAACATCATCTAAACTATTCTCGATAAGTAGTCCAGTTTTATTTCCAACTTCAATAGGAGTCTTTGTAGCAGTCTTTGTGAATTGTGTAATGCCTTTAATAAAGGTTTCCAAAGGTAGTTTGTTAGGATTGCTCTGATATCCAATACTTAGTCCATAATATCCATTTACTATATCGTCATATCCAACACCGCCAGAATCAGTATAGTATTGCCAATTGTTTGGATATTTAAATTGAAGATAGAAGCTATTTTCAGGTGATGACCAAGTTTTCCAATCGGAAGTATTTTCAAGAACTTCGAGTTTTGTTGGTTGAGTATTTTGAACAGTTGGTAGCTGATTTTTAGGAATGATCTCTGGAATGCGTTGTGTTCTTTTAGAAATAAAAATATAAAAAACAGAGATTAATAATAAAAATGCAAGTAACAGAATTACGAGATGTAATTGTTTATTATTATTTTTCTGAATAGGTTGACTAGATAGGTTTGGCTGCACGGCAGATTGTTGTTCTTGGATTTGTCCATCCATATTTTTTTAGTATAGCAAATTATAGGTTTGAACCTTTTTTCGTTCAAAATGGTTAGGCGTAATTGAGTGAAGCTAAAAATTATTACAGTTTTTTTGTCCTGAATATATTGAAGTGTTTTTTATGTTTAAAAGTATATAGACAAATAAATGACTATTTTTCAATTTTATATAACTTCAATCTTTCATTTTGATACACAAGAGTAAACCGATATTCAGTATCAGGTGTGATTAAATAATTTTCACAAACAGTTGATAAGCTATCTATGCTTGAAAAGTAGCTTACTGTATCTGGAATAGAATAAAAAAGAGCTGCTTCGTAAGGCATATTTTTAATATACAGGCACTTTGTGCCGGGGAATTTATTCATATATGAAGCAATATTTTTTATTTCTGGATAGGTAGGTTTTACAACTGGAAAGTGAAATAAAAATAATAATAATGAAAAAGTAATGCTTATAGCGAATAATAATGAATGATTTGAATCAAGTTTTTTTATTCTTGTAAGAAGCAGACATAGAATCAATATTCCAAAACCATAAATGAACGTAACTGTACTTCTGGTTTGATAAAAAATGGGGAGTGAGCTAAGTATGAGCAATAGTGAGATCTTATCTAAACTCATGATTTTTTTCTCGAATAAAGTCTCAAGAGAAAGATATACATATAACCCTATTACAGGGATAAGCGGAAGGACATACCACCAGACCTTATTCTTAGCAACAGAAAATAATATTAAACCGCCAAAAATATAAACAAGCAACATTAACTTATTCTTTGTCAGCAATCTAAATTTAATGTCTAATGTTAATACAGCAAAAAACATTATTAATCCCGGGCGAAAAGAATCAAGCCACCATCGTAAATACCAAAAAAAAGGTGCTTGTTGTGACACATCACTAACTATTAATCGTGAGCCTGTGAACCCAAGAATAAATGTATTAATAAAGTTATGAATTCCAAACTTAGCACAAACTGCTAAAATCCAAGGTGCTAATACCAATAAACAACTCCCAACGATTAAAAGAACTTGTCTAAGGTTTATGGTTTTCACCATAAGAAAGAATAAAATTGGAAAAATAATTATGGCTGTAGGTTGGCCTTTGCATAATACAGCTAAAGCTATGAAAATACCGGTTAAATATAGATAAAACTCCTTGTTTTTAGTCTGGAATAAGTAAAGTGATGAAACTGCAAGAAAAAGGAAGAAAGTTAACCCAGTATCAAGTAGTGCCTGTTGGCTTGATAGCCATAGGTCTGATGAGGTAATTAAAACTGTTAAAGCAACAAATAAAGGCGCATAGTTTTTCTTTTGAGTTTTCGTAATCAATATAAACAGTGCCAGAATGGTACTTAATCCAAAAATGAAAGATGGTAGTCTATATCCAAATTCATTGTTACCAAATATAGTAGTCGATATAATCATTAACCAGTAAATGAACGGAGGTCTTTCAAGATGATAATAAAGATAGGTGATCGGCGAGTCATTAATTTTTAACTTTAAGTCTTCATTCCTCAAATACGGGCTTCCTGTCAAGGGAACAAGATATTCATGTCTTAGCTTCATCTGTTTTGCTCCCTCTGCTCTATTTGCACCATCAAAGTCATGTAAAGGTGCATTTATTGTGATTAAGATGCTTTTTACCATAAAAGTAAGCAAAAAAAGAATATGATCAGGGAGATGTAGAGATTGCTATGAAGTAATTTTTTCACTATTCAATTATATCAAGAGTAGCCTTTTTGACACAGATTCTCATGAGATTTTGTGGTTTGAAAGTTTGTCCAGGCTCGTGACAGACGTTAGAACTTTTTATGCTCAGTTATCTTCATTCTTTTTACATCCAAGGTGACTAAGCCTGATTTTTTGTTTTTATACGATTCTTAGATTTTTTGACCATGGTATATTACCGCTGATTGCATAATAAAACCGTCTGTTATGACTTTATCTCCTTGCGCTCTTTCATTTCGCATTCCCAGTAATATCGGGCCACTCCAAGAGGCAATATTTCTAAATCCCACATTCTTCATCAAAAGTTTAAATGCATTAGGGGCAAGTACTGTCCGCGTTGGTCTTGGAGGTTCTGTAATCGAGCTTGCAGAGACAAAAAATAATTTTCCTCCTCTTACCAGTGATGTATATGCTTGGGGGAGAAATGTTTCCAAATTAACTCCTCTTATTCCAGACGGATCTAAAGTAAGACATTCGGAAACGATCACTTCTTGCGATGCTGGATGAATAGATTCTCCTAAATGATTGGCGTCAGCAACTATATCTGGATTGGCTGTTGGATCAATATCCAGTGATGCGCATCCCAACGCACGCCACCGCTCTGTATTAGGACCAGAGCCAACAACTAAAACTTTTCTCGTCTGAGCGCCTTCCGTACAAAGTTGAGTATATTGGTCATAAATAAACGGCATCTCAAGTTGTGCTGCAGTAATGGTTCTTTCTGAAGCAGGTTCAATTATTTTAAGCTCGGCCACTGAATCAACCATATTTACAAATTATAAGGTATTTGGATCTACTTTTTTGTCCAGGCTCGTAACAGACGTTAGAACTTTTTATGCCTATTCTTAACTCAAAACAATCGCAATAGCAAATCCATCGTATCCTTTACTACCAACCGTTTGGATTGCAGTAGCAGTCACACGTTTTTCCATAGCAATAAGTTCATTTAGACGACGTACTCCCTGAACACTAGGGTCAGAACTTTCAGAATTTATTACATTTCCGTCACGTATAACGTTATCAACAATAATCGTACTGCCTTTATGAGATAGTTTGAGCGCCCACTTAAAATAATCAGGATTACTCTGTTTATCTGCATCAATAAAGATTAGATCGAAAGTTAAGCCTTCCTCAACAAGTTTTGGTAACGTATCTAGTGCACGTCCGATACGAAGATCAATAATGTCGTCAAGATTAGCGTAAGCGATATTTACTTGTGCAACTTCAGCATACCTTGGATTAGCTTCTAATGTGATTAGATGACCATCTTTTGGTAGGGCACGCGCAAGCCATATTGTGCTATAACCACCAAGCGTACCAATCTCTAGAATGGTACGTGCCCCCTGCATACAAGCTAACAGTTGCAATAACTTACCTTGATTTGCAGAGACACTATGAGGTGGAAGTCCAGCTTCTGCGCTTTTTATGAGAGCAGCATCTAAAACAGGGTCTGATCTTACAAGTGAGTCAGTGATGTAACGATCAACTGCAGTCCATAGATCTTGAGACATAATTTATTCTACCAAAAAGTTCGAACGTCCATGTTCCTCTCTATGAGTTTCGTTGCTAAAAATTCTCATCTGAAAAATTCTTTTAACATTGTCATTAGCGTAGTTCTTCCTTTATTAGTCTTTAAATATAGCTCTCTGCGCTTTGCATCCTGTCTATTCTTGTAAGCTTCATAGTGAATAAGCTCGAGTGGAAGGTATGGTTTAGTCGCCTTTGAAAATCCGTTACTATGATGGAGTATTCTTGCTTTTAGATTTGTTGAGTAGCCGATATAGATATAATTCTTAGTTTTATTGTAAAGGATGTAAACGTAATAGAAAGTCATGAATTAATTGTAGAAGATATTTCTGGGGAGGTACCAGTCGGCACCTCCCTGCGCCACCATCCGACTCTGTCTTCGCTGGTAGCGAAGCCAGGCGCCGTCTGGTGCCTGGTCCAGGGAGAAGGATTCGAACCTTCGTAGGCGTGAGCCGACAGTTTTACAGACTGTTCCGATTGTCCACTCCGGCATCCCTGGTAGTCGAAACATTATTATACCAAGTTATTGTTTGAAATTGATAAGCTGCGTCAGTATAAACGCATTTGTTGGCCAATTGATGTTTGGGGTCGGGTGTGATAGAATTCACTCATATATGACAGTAATAAAAAGTGAATTTTTTCTAGCTTTAAATCAAGTAGCAACTGAACGCGGTATATCTGCCGACGATGTTCTCGAATCGATAAAATCGGCAGTTCTTGCAGCATATAAAAAAGATTATGGTACGCAAACTGACGAAAAAGTCGAAGAGGAAGAAGTAGATCCAGGCCTTACTGTTGAAATAAATAAGGATAGTGGAGAAACTCACATACTTCACGAAGGAAAAGATATCACGCCTCCCGGATTTGGTCGCATTGCAGCCCAAACAGCGCGACAAGTTATTTTGCAAAAAATTCGTGAAGCTGAAAAGCGCACAATTGTAAAACACTACGTTTCTCAAGTTGGCACAATCATAAAGGGCCGTGTTATACGATATGACGGCAAAAATGCATATCTTGATATTGGAAAAACGGAAGGAATACTGCCCCTTGAAGAACAAATTCGCAATGAAAACTATGTTCTTAATTCAACTTTTATTGTTTACATAAAAGAAATTAAAGAAGATCAGTTTAGTAATTCTAAAATCATTGTTTCACGATCAGAACCAAAACTTGTTGAAGAATTATTTAAAAAAGAAGTGCCCGAGATAGAAAATGGCACGGTTAAGGTAAAAAATGTAGTTCGTGAACCAGGTGAGCGAGCAAAAATTGCCGTATTTTCAGATCAATCAGGAGTTGACCCAGTTGGCGCATGTGTGGGGCAAAAAGGTATACGTGTAAAGTCTGTTACTGACGAGCTTGGTGGAGTTGAAAAAATAGACATAATCCAATGGAACAAAGACGATGCTATGTTTTTGCGAGAAGCACTCTCGCCTGCATCTATAGTTTCAGTCGAGCTTAACGAACAAACAAAAACAGCAAAAGTACTTGTAACCGAAGAGCAAGCACCTCTTGCGATCGGTCGAAGTGGAGTGAATGTAAATTTAGCTTCACGCTTAACAGGTTATATAATCGATATTATCCAGCAAAAAAGTGAAAAAAAGCCTGATGAAGTAGAAAAACCTGTTCAAGAAGATGAAAAAGTTGAAGAACAAACTCCAGCTGAGGACGAGAGTAAAGCTAAAACAGAAGTTGCCGAAAAAGTAACCGTAGAAGAAACTCAACTGGCCCAAGGTGATTTGCCATCTGATGAGAATGAGAGTGACAATACGGTACAAGAGGTTATTGAGCCACAAGAAGAAGCTTCTCCTAGTGAGTCTGAATCCGCTGCACCTACTGAGAAAAGTGTTCAAACTTCACCCACAGAAGAACTTTCAAATGAATCTGACGAAAAAGTAGCATCATAAATCACGCATACATTATGAAAAAAATTGTTCGTCCGCCGGTTGTTGTAATATTGGGTCATGTTGATCATGGCAAAACGACATTACTCGACTACATAAAAAAAACAAACAGAGCAGCCAAAGAGGTAGGTGGTATTACACAAAGCATTGGAGGATTTGAAGCTGTAGTGCCTGTTACTGGCTATGCTACCAATAAAATCACATTCATAGATACTCCTGGGCATGAAGCGTTTACTCAACTTCGAGCACGAGGAGCCGATGTCGCCGACCTTGCACTTCTTATTATTGACGCAGTAGATTCTGTCATGCCTCAAACTAAAGAGTCTATTTTTCATATAAAAAATGCAAATATACCCTATATTGTTGTTGTAAACAAAATAGACTTACCAGGCGCAAATATTGATCGAGTAAAAAAAGATCTTTTAAAAGAAGAAGTACTTGTTGAGGGATTGGGTGGAGATGTGCCTGTAATGCCTATAGCAGCTAAAAAAGGTGATGGCGTGTCCGAGCTTCTTGAAGCTATTCTTGTTTTAACCTCACTAAATGAACAAACATATTCCCCTGAAAATGACGTGCGAGCATATATTATTGAGTCAAAAGTAGAAAAGGGTGGTATTGCAGCTTCAGCCATAATAAAAGACGGAACATTACGGGTAGCCGACACTGTATATGCGGGAAACTTTTGCGCAAAAGTAAAATCACTTATTACTGACGATGGCAAAAACGTCAAAGAAGTAGCTCCATCGACCCCATTTGTTTTATATGGTTTTTCACAGTTGCCTGAAGTAGGTATTGAAATAACAAAAAATGAAGGTGCAGCTGCTACAAAAATAGCAGCGAACGAGCCAGTCCAGCAAAATGACATGCGTATGCTTTTGACCGATCAAAAGAAAAAAACACTCAAAGTAATTATAAAAGCAGATTCTCAGGGATCGCTAGACGCTGTTTTGTCATCATTGGCCAAAAATGAGTCTATCGAAATGATTTTGTCTGGAGTGGGAGAAATTGCCAAATCCGATATCTTTTTAGCTAAAGTTTCAAAAGCTATTGTGATAGGGTTTGGAGTTTCGGCTAATAAAGCAGTGAACGAGCTTGCGGAACAAGAAAAGGTTATTATAAAGACCTATAGTCTAATATATCAGCTACTTGAGGAGCTTACCGAAGTCTCTCATAT
>Ga0163152_10009118_pt1 | contig 10428 bp, 6 predicted proteins | sample OliLakLV19MP8IB2_FD_148635 | JGI IMG/M metagenome (GOLD analysis project Ga0163152, IMG submission 148635) | Freshwater microbial mat bacterial communities from Lake Vanda, McMurdo Dry Valleys, Antarctica - Oligotrophic Lake LV.19.MP8.IB-2 | ecosystem: Environmental > Aquatic > Freshwater > Lake...
GCCTGGGCAGACTCGGAGTAGGCCCACGGAACACACGGAAGACACGGAAGAGGAATCGGCAGGAGCGTAAGGCCCGATTGTGAGAGGGCCGCTCGGAGATCGGCCCCTACCTCAAACCCGTTGCCCGCGCGAATGCCCGCGAATTTAGACCGCAACAATCTCACCGGTATCCCTGCCTGAAATTCGGTTTGATTCGCGCGATTCGCGGGCAGCCCTTTCAGCCCTGATCCCTTTCCGTGTGTTCCGTGTGTTCCGTGGGCCCACTCCGAGTTTTGGAAGGCAGACCGCGCGAATGCCCGCGAATTTAGACCGCAACAATCTCACCGGTATCCCTGCCTGAAATTCGGTTCGATTCGCGCGATTCGCGGGCAGCCCTTTCAGCCTGATCCCTTTCCGTGTGTTTCCGTGTGTTCCGTGTCTGCCCAGGCAGAGAGCCCGCGAATTACGCGAATCGATCCGAATTACGGAAAGGCAGAAATGCAGGTCAATCCAGGTGCCCACGGAACACACGGAAGACACGGAAGAGGAATCTCGGATTCGCTCACCGGCGGCCGGTTACCCGCCCCACCGACTCAAACCACCGTCGAGCACAGCAGAACGAAATGAGCCCGCGCGCGATTCGCGCAGTCCTCGACATCGCTCTCGCTCACGCCGGCCAACATGAGTTTGGCGGGAGTCCGCACCCAATCGCCACCCTCGCCCGGCAAATCGAGGCCAAAGCGGGCGGCAACACCACACGCGAGGTTCAAAATACACGCGCCAATGTTAGTGCCATTGATGTCGCCAATCGGATCAAAGTGACCGCGAATCGATTCCACGAGCTCGCCTGGGAAATGCCAGTGCGTCAGAAGTTCTGTCGTCACCTCTGCGCTGGTGATGCCGAAGACTTTCTTCTCCCATTCAGAAACGGACGGCCATTCGGCCTCACCCGGATAGTGTTGGTCGAGTCCGGCGCCGTCCAGCACCACGCGGCCAATGGTTCGCAGCAAACCGGCGGTGTAAGCCAATCCCGCATCGCGCCCGGAACGCTGCGCCAAGACTTCGCCCGCCGCGGCTGTGGCGACGGCATTTTCCCAAAGGCGGCTCGCCCGCAGGCGATAGGTGACCAGATCGCGTTGGCAAACCTGCCGGGCCGCCGCCAGTCCAACGAGTCGAAAAATTTCTCCCAAACCCACGCGGCCGACCGCGACGTCCAACGATTCGGTTTTGTCCCGCAACCCAAACAGCACGCTGTTGCTCATCCGGACAACGTTGAAGGTCAGTGCGGGATCCAGCCGGATCAGCTTAATGATATCGTCCAAATCGGTGTTCGGGTCGGATAAAAGGATCCGTAACCGGGAAAAAGTCGATGCTGCTGGCGCCAGCTTGTTCCCGAGGGCAATAAGGTTTTCGCGTGTAAGAGTCATGGGCGTGGCCGAATCTTTGTTACTCCACGCTTCGACACAGTCGGCGCACGTTATAAGCGGAAACTTCCGCGTATCACCTGCTTTTTGAGTGCCGCGAAGGCGGGTTATTCCGATAACCTGCTCGTTCCAGGTCACTCTGATTTGTCATCGCGAGCCCGAGGAACAAGGGAGCGGCGATCCACTTAGATGGATTACTTCGTCGCTGCGCTAATGGACACTTACAGTTTGTCATTGCGAAAGAGCCTAAGCGACTGCGGCAATCCACGCGTCCCGATGGATTGCCACGCTCGGCAAGCCTCACTCGCAATGACAATCGGGGGTGTTCATTGGCGGTTCGACCCAACGTCAGGTTGGTCCTGCTCTCGCAATGACAAGGTAATGAAAGACGTACACAGCGGGTAGAGCGTTCACGCTAGAGTGTGAAAGATTCTGCCTAGCGACAGACCCAGCCGAGCTCAACCTTCGGGCCTCTCCGCTCACCGCAAGCATCTCAGAAATCAATCGCCTTGAGGGTTCCAATCTGAACCTCGAAGCGCTCATCAAAAGGCTTAACGTGCTTCAGGTCCGTCCTTTTCAGGTCTACCGAACCGCCGATGCTGATAAACAAGACGGACGCGGAGGCATCGCCCGTGATCGCCACCATCGTCGGCGGAAACTTGGGATTCACCACCGCGAAGTTGATCGAACCCTCCCCGGATTTCACTTTCATGACCAGCTTGGAGCGAAACGATTCGCGCAGGGAAACCGCGATGTTCTCCAGCTGCGGGCCTTCCTTGCGCACGCGCGCATGGACTTGAAACTTCTCGGGCGGAAAGCGTTCATTGCCCAACTTCAGTAACGGAATCTCGAATACCCAGTGGGTCGCCGTTTCGGTGGCAACGGACGTGCGGGCGACATCAATCACCTCGCCCAATGCGGGTCGCCGGAAACGGCTGCTCCGCTTCGGCTTCTCGGGATCGGAATCCACGCCGCGGCGGCGAAATTTTTCCCGCTCCCGTTGGGTCGGCTCGCGGCCATCGATCGTGATCGGCGTCCACTGTTCGGCATAAGGTAGCGAAGGATCAAATCGCACCAGCTGCTCCGTTTTGATCTTCCCTTTTTCATCCTTCACCACCCGGTTCTCAGTGTAGGCCCAGCGCCCGAGATCATCCGCGGTTTTCTGCAGCACCGTCTGTAACAGGTCGACTTCCTCTCGACTCGCCGCCCGGCGCGAATCGCTGGTTGCAGCCACCAGCCCGGCCGTACCCGCAAGGTAAATCAAAAGAGCAAAAACAAGGAATACGCGGGACATGCGGTGAAAAAGGAGGAGAACACGATGTTCCTCGGCGGAACCAATCGCGCAAGCGCAAGACCCCGAATAACCCTAAATTCCGCAGAACAAGTAACCACTGATGAGCGCTAATAAACACTGATCAAATAGATCTGGATCGATGGGCTAGAAATTTCCCTTCACTTACCGGGTGAGCGGCCTCCATCGCGCATCTCTGTTTGCATCAGTGGTCATCCGTGAAAATCAGTGGTTCAACTGCGGTTTTTAAGATAGTACCAATCGCTCGTGATTTTTAGACTTTCCGAGAGTTGGGCCTGACCTCCGGGCGGACTGTTAGCAGTCTCATTTTCTGAGTAGCCCGCCAGGAGGTCGGGTCCTACCGGCGCTGCCGCGCCAAACTCAAAATCACATCGTCCGCTCGAATAACCCGCAGAAATCGTCATTCCAAGCGTTCGCGGGCGGTCGCCACGGCCGCTGGATTCACGCGCTTGAACTCACTCCACGTAAACTCCGCCCGTTCGCCGAAACGCGAAACCACGACATGCGCTGTACCCGTCGGCTGGGACGATTCCGGTCCGGGTTCTGCATGCTCTTCGAAATTCAAGAAACTGAGATCCACCAGGCCACCCGTTATCCGCGCCAACCCTAAGAGAACCTTGACCGGCTCCCGCACGTTGGCCGTCAGGTGCTCCAGCGCTCGCGTTTCCTTGTTCACGGTTACCAGCACCCGCACCTTGTCAGCTTGAAACAGCCAGTTCTTGTCGCCCCGCAACGGCACTTCGTATCGCACGGTCGTGGGGGTTTCGTCGATGCGCTTCGCGTCCGCAAAATCGAAAAGGTCACCGATGGGAGAATCGAAGCGCCGCGGGTTCTTTTTGAACTTCTTCTGCGCCCATTGTTGCCATTGCGCTTCGGTCGGCAGCCGGCCGTTGATAGCCAGTAACCTCCAACGCTGCCGGCCCGGAAGCGACGGGTCGTAACGCTCGAGGCGTTCGCGGGGCTCGCCGCGCTCAAACTCTACCGCCCGTTGGGTAAAGGCCCAGTGATCTCGTTCTCCCAGCCAGTTTTCCACGGCTTGCGCGAGTAAGGGATCTCCTGCCGCCGACGCCATGCAGGCCGACGCCAGAAGTCCGAGGCATACCGTGGGGATTCGGAGGTTCACGTCCTCTCCGACAGGTCGATGGGCGGCCGGTTCTCCCTAGTTTGGCCCGGGGATTTCTTCCGAGACGACGCGAACGAGGTCGGGCACGTCCCACGAAACCCCAAACCCGGTAGGGACCGCTCTCCGCAGCGGTCCTAATACCAATCGCACACGAGATTGGGACTTTTCCGAGGGTAAGGGCCGACTTCCGGGCGGGCCGTTGGCAATCGCACTTTCGGAGCGGCCCTCATTTTCTATCCCCGCCACTGAAAGGTGGAGCGGCTTGTCCCTAAGCCGCTGGTTCGGACGAGGTCGTACGGACTGTCCATTCGAAAAAAGCGCGTTGGGGACAACACGCTCCTCCTCAACCGCTGGAGCTCGGCTCGCTCCTCCCGCCCCCTCACATCCGGCAAATCAGCAGCTCGCGTTCGTAGATCATTTCTTTCGGCAAATGCGAATGGAGATCGATGAAGAGTTCCTCGTGACCCAGGACTTCGTTTCGCCAAGCTTCGCGATCAAAGGCCTGCAGCTCCTCAAACTGCTGCTCCGAAAACGCCAGACCGGTCCAATCGATGTCCTTGTAACGGGGAACCCAACCGATCGGTGTTTCCTTGGCGCGGCCGCCGGCCCGTACCCGATCCACAATCCACTTCAAGACGCGCATGTTTTCCGAGAAACCGGGCCACATGAATTTTCCGGCCTTGTCCTTGCGGAACCAGTTCACGTGGAAAATCCGCGGCGTCTCCGTGAGGTTGCGCTGCATGTTCATCCAATGCCGGAAATAATCGCCCATGTTGTAGCCGCAGAAGGGCAGCATCGCCATCGGGTCGCGGCGCACTTTGCCGATGACGCCGGCCGCTGCCGCCGTCATTTCTGAACCCATGGTGGCACCCACGTAAACGCCACTCGACCAGTTGAAGGCCTGATAGATCAACGGCATGGTGGCGGCCCGGCGCCCGCCAAAGATAAACGCGCTAATCGGCACCCCTTCGGGGTTTTCCCAATCCGGATCGATGGTGGGACACTGTTTGGCCGGCGCGGTGAAGCGGGAATTCGGGTGCGCCGCTTTGGCGCCGGTCGTACGTGCGATTTCAGGCGTCCACTCTTTCCCCTGCCAATCAATCGCGTGCGCCGGAGGCTCATCGGTCATTCCTTCCCACCACACCCCGCCATCGTCGGTCAGCGCCACATTGGTGAAGATCGTGTTCTTCGCCAATGAAGCCATCGCATTGGGATTCGTGGTGGTGCTGGTGCCCGGGGCGACCCCGAAGAAACCCGCCTCCGGATTGATCGCCCGGAGTCGTCCGTTGGCGTCAGGTTTGATCCACGCAATGTCGTCGCCCACGGTCCAAACTTTCCAGCCCTGCGCCTGAAAATGAGCCGGCGGAATGAGCATGGCGAAATTAGTTTTTCCACACGCGCTGGGGAACGCCGCCGCCACGTACGTTTTTTTGCCGTCGGGATTTTCCACGCCCAGAATCAGCATGTGCTCAGCCATCCAGCCTTCGTAGCGCGCCATCGCCGAAGCGATCCGCAGGGCAAAACACTTCTTCCCGAGCAAGGCGTTGCCACCGTACCCGGAACCGAAGCTCCAAATCTCCCGCGTCTCCGGGAAGTGCACGATGTACTTCTCCGGGTTGGACGGCCAGGCCACATCCTTCTGGCCCTTCTGCAACGGCGCCCCCACGGAGTGAACGCACGGGACGACCCGCTTGAAGTCTTCGTCGATGAGCGCGAAAACCTTTTTGCCGATGCGCGCCATGATGCGCATGTTCACCACGACATACGGTGAGTCCGTGAGCTGAACGCCGATCTGCGACATCGGCGAGCCAATGGGGCCCATGCTAAACGGCAGCACGTACATCGTCCGCCCCGCCATGCAGCCGTTGAAAAGACCCTTCAAGGTCTTCCGCATCTCGAACGGATTGACCCAGTTGTTCGTCGGCCCCGCCGCCTCCTTCGAGAGAGCGCAGATAAACGTGCGGTCTTCCACCCGCGCCACATCACTCGCATCAGACCGCGCCAGGTAACACCCCGGCCAGCGCTTCTGGTTCAACTTCGTGAACGTGCCACTCGCGACCATCTGTTCGCACAGCAAATCATATTCCTCCTTCGAACCGTCCACCCAGTGAATGGCGGCAGGCTTACAAAGGTCCGCCATCTTCTCCACCCAACGCAACAGATGCTTGTTCTCAGCCAGCGGCGTCGCAGCGTTCCGTATTTTCATCAAGGCAAACTGCTGCACCCGCGCGGCATGTAAACCGCAAAGCCCGCCATCGCCTCGCGGAAGAAGGCTGATTTCGCCGGACGATTAGGACGCCCCAGCGCGGCTAATCCACCTGGGACCGCGGCCGCCCCCGGCCGCCCGAATCGAGCCGAGCGGACCGCTTTTCGTTCGGTCTGCCCTTGCGGCCGAGGGCGGCCGCGCTCCCAACGAGCCCGACCATCCTGCGACCGACCCCGCGGGCGTTTCTGCCTTTTTTTCTTTCGCCCGCGGTTTCTTCTTTGCCGTGGGATCAGAGCTTCTTCGTGAGCTGCAGGCTGAAGGTCCGACCGCGCGCCATCGTGTTATACAGCGCGGCATCATAGCCGCGCGAGTCACTCGACAACGGTGGCTTCTCGTCCAACACGTTGTTAACGCCGAAGCGCATCCGGGTGTCGTTCACCCAGCGGTTCTGTGAGCTGAAGCGATAGCTCAGATACGCGTTGTACGAAACGGAGTCCTCCACGTAATACCGGTAAACGGTCGTGCCATTGGTAGCCACCGGCTTGATATAGCCGGGATTGCCCAGCGAATCCCACGTGGTCGCCGTTGTCGTCGCGCCCGTATCGGTGTAGCGTCCGGTGTAGTAGCCGCCCAGTCCTGCGCCCCACGACCCGCGCGTCCAGGATACCGTCGCCGAACCGCGCCATTTCGAGGATGCCCCGCTCACCCCATTGGACTCCCGCAACTCGGTGCGTGGTGCCCCCGCCGCGTTATACGCGTGGTAGTCGTTCGTGTAGGTCCAGCTGGTATTCAGAGTCATGTTACCAACCTGGAGGCGGGGCAACCGGTAGTTCACATCGAAGTCAAAACCGTTCACGAACTCCTGCGCCCGGTTGAAATAGGTCGTACGAATGAAATCGATCGCCCCCACGGTGGCGCGCTGATTACCTGCAACCTGACGCGCATTGTACGCGGCGAAGAAATCACGATCGGCCTGCGTGACCGGCAGACGCTGCACCGACGCATCGCCCTGATACCCCGCGGTCCCACTGCCGAGATCGATGGCATTGATGCTCTGCCCCTGCGCGAGCGCCCGCTGCGTGGCGGCGTTGAGCGCGACCGTGTCGTCCGGAATCCCACCGCCCGATGCAATGATGTCCTTGCGGCGAATTTCCCAATAATCGACCGACACCGACAGCCCCCGAATCTTCGGAACCTCGACCACCATACCCGCGGATTTTCCCGTCGATTTCTCCGGATCGAGGTTAAGATTCCCCGAGGCGATCGTCCGCCGGTTCGACGGTCCATCCGTCGGCAGCCCCGTAACGGCGCTGCGGTACGCATCCGTGCTGCCGGTTGTAGTCCGGATCAGCGTGCCCGTGAAGAGTTGCGCCAGATTCGGAGCGCGGAAGCCTTCATTGTACGAGCCCCGCACCATCATCCACGAAACCGGACGCCAGTTGGCGCCGTACTTCGGCTTGGTCGTGTCGCCGAAATCCGTGTAGCTCTCGTAACGCGCCGACGCCGTGACCTCGAACGAACGCACGAGCGGGAGCGTGAAGTTGCGGCCGACCAAGGGTACGACGGTTTCAACATACGCCGCCGTCACGTGACGATTGCCGTGCGTATCCGAGTTCGGCGAGAACCCGAGGAAGTCGTTCGAGTTTAAATCCAGGCCACTGTCAGGCGGATTCAAGCCGGCATACGGCGGACGGAAATCATCGTAGGCCTCGTAGCGGAACTCGCCGCCGAAAGCCGCGCCGATCACATTGCCGCCCCAAAGAGGAAACACCTCGCCCGTCGCGCGAATGTCCGCGCTGGCGAGCTTGGTGATGCCGTTGCGAATAAACGAAGAGCGGAACGTGGATTGGACGCTCTCCGGATTCCGGTAATCCCCGGTCACGGCGAGAGTGCCGTTCTGCACCGCAAAGGTGCGGGTAAACGGATTGAATGCGCGCGCGGGATCCGTCTGGTTGATCGCGTTTATCAAGAGACTCTTTCGGGAAGGCCCTTCCTCGTTCTCCGTGACGCGTGAGGTCGAATAGAGCAGTGCGCCCTCCCAATTCCACGTATCCAGAATCTTGCCACGGGCACCGAGCACACCGCGGTAAACCGAGTTGTCGACCCAGTCGGTCCGCGTCGCGAGATCGGTCAGACGCTTGTTGCTGATCAGGACCGACGCCGGCGTGCCCGTCAGGCGCGGCGTGCCGTCGGCGTTCGGAGCGCCGGTTGGCGACCAGAAACGCGTGCCGAACGGATTGAAGGGATTCGTCGTTGGCACGATGATGTTGCCGTCGGTCGAAGCGGTAATGCCGTCCGGTTCCCGGTACGTCACCGACTCCGCCCGATACAAGCTGGCATCGGCAAACAGCGTGATGCGATCGCTCAGGTCGAACTCACCCGACGCGAATACATTCGTTCGTTTCGTCTTTGGCTGAATGACCCGGTATTCATTGTTGTTCCAGTAATAGGTGCGCGTCACGCCCGCGCGACTCGGGGTGGCGGTAAGAAACTGCACGCCACCGTTGGCCGATGGAGCGAGGAAGAATTGTCCGGAAGTTGCCGCCAGCGTCGCCGGGATTCCCGTCGTGCGTCCGGCGGTAAACACTCCCGCGGGATTCACCGTGCCCAGTGAGTAATTGCCGAATTCGCTCGTGGCGGAACGCGAGTTGAACGTGGTGTTGGTCGACACGTTCCACGGCGCCGACGCCCGGCTGCTATTGTCAGCATCCGCGGCAAACGAACGGTCCCGCACGTACATGGGCTCCCGTTTATAGAAATCCGCGGTGATCATCGCCCGCCCTTTGCTGCCCGCAAACGTGAGTCCGTGGGTCAACGTCGCGCGGTAATCCTCCCCATCATTGTAGCGCGTCTGACTATACCGCAATGCCAGCTCGGTGCCGGTGAAATTACGCCGCATGACATAATTGATCACGCCCGCCACGGCATCCGTGCCGTAAATCGACGAGGCTCCATCCCGCAGAATATCGATCTGTTGGAGACCGCGATTCGGCAACTGGTTCACATTGACGGACAAGGTCGGCACGCCGCCTTCGCCCTGACTGATCGGATGCGGTGCGAGACGGCGCCCGTTCAGGAGGATCAGCGTATTCGCCGAAGAAATACCGCGCAGGGAAACGCTCGCATTGTCGCCGCGCGCCGCAGCGCCCAGAAAGGCCGTTTCATTGCCGGGCAAGCCGGTGACTTGCGGCAAGGCGGTCAACAGCTCGGAGGGTTGAGCCGCATCGCGAATATCGATCTCGGTCGCGGAGAACAGCGTAACGGGCAGCGCGGCCTCCATTTCGAGTCGCTTAATGTTCGAGCCGGTCACTTGAAAGGCCTCAAGTTTCACCGGGGTTTCGCCGGGGGTTGCCGGAGTTGTGGGCCGCGCGGCCGGAGCCGTCTGGGCTGACAAAGCGCTGGCCGTCAGTGCGGCCAGCACCACCGCGGTGCGCCGCAGGAATGATTCACGTAGGGTCATGGTTTGCAGGAAAGGTATTTTCCCTAACAACAGCCCAGACGCAAGTGTAACGCTGCCGCGAGGAGGCAGAAGAGGCGCATCTGCCGGTTGGCGGTTCCGGCTCCGGCGCGGAGCGGAGTCCGCGCCCTACCTTTTCCGAACGTCCCGATCGGTAGGGCCGCGAGTCCCTTCGCCGCCTTTAACCGTCCCGATCGGTAGGGCGGCGAGTCCCTTCGCCGCCTTTAACCGTCCCGATCGGTAGGGCGGCGAGTCCCTTCGCCGCCTTTTTCGAAGGTCCCGAGGGGTAGGGGCGGCGAGTCCCGGCGCGGAGCGAGTCCGCGCCCTACCTTTTCCGGAGGTCACGATCAGTAGGGCCGCGAATCCCTTCGCCGCCTTTAACCGTCCCGATCGGTAGGGCGGCGAGTCCCTTCGCCGCCGCAGTGGCCGCCACCGCCAACCGGCAGCTGCGCCCGATCAAAAGTAACACAATGCATTCTTGCCTGTGAGAGTCAGGTGCGTTCAGACCGGAATGCCTGATTCACCCGACGCCACTCCCCGCCCCCTCACCCCGCTGGTTCCACATGCACGGTCACGTCCGTGATCCGATGCGGGACCGAAGCGAGGAGTGCGTCCTTGACCGCATGCGCGATATCGTGGCCGGCCCGGACCGTGAGGTCGCCGTCCACCCGGACCTGAATGTCCACCAAGTAGCTCAGCCCACTTTTGCGCATCCTGACCTTGTCCAGAGATTGCACTCCGGGGACGGCCAGCGCCAATGCCCGCACTTCCTGATCATAGGCTGCCGGCACGGCCGTGTCCATGACCTCGCCGAGTGCCCGCGATACCATCGCGAACCCGTTGAAGACGATCACCGCGCACCCCAGCAGCGCCGCCCAGTCATCCGCTGACTCCCAACCTTTGCCGCCGATCAGTGCAATACTGATG
>Ga0163152_10009124_pt1 | contig 10426 bp, 10 predicted proteins | sample OliLakLV19MP8IB2_FD_148635 | JGI IMG/M metagenome (GOLD analysis project Ga0163152, IMG submission 148635) | Freshwater microbial mat bacterial communities from Lake Vanda, McMurdo Dry Valleys, Antarctica - Oligotrophic Lake LV.19.MP8.IB-2 | ecosystem: Environmental > Aquatic > Freshwater >...
CCCTGGTGCAGGACCTTGAAGCGCGGGTCGCGCATGCCGTCCTTGCCGCCCATCGTTTCGAGGTCCTTCTTCCAGCTCTTCCCGTAGGGCGGGTTGGCGAGCATGAAGTCGAACTCCTGCGCGGGGAAGGCATCGTGCGCAAGCGTGGACCACTCCGCGCCACCGACGATGTGGTCGGCGCTCTCGCCCTCGCCCTTCAGCAGCATGTCCGCCTTGCAGACGGCGTAGGTCTCGGGGTTGATCTCCTGCCCGTAGAGCAGGCACTTGACCTGTTGCTGGCGCTTGGCAGCGATCGTCGTGAGCGTCTCCTCACCGACGGTGAGCATGCCGCCCGTTCCGCAGGCGCAGTCGTAGAGCAGGTAGGTGCCCGACTTGATCTCCTTCTCGATGGGCAGGAAGACCAGGTTCGCCATCAGGCGAACGGCATCGCGCGGCGTCCAGTGCTCGCCTGCCTCCTCGTTGTTTTCCTCGTTGAACTTACGGACGAGTTCCTCGAAGACCGTGCCCATCGCGTGGTTGTCGATGCCTGCGGGCGACAGGTCGATGGTGGGATCGAGAAACTTGCCGATCAGCGTGCCGATGGCGTCGGCCTTGGAGAGCGTGGTGAGCTGGTTGCGGAACTTGAAGTTCTCGAGGATGTCCTGGACGTTGGGCGAGAAGCCGTTCAGGTAGTCCTCGAAGTCGGCCAGCAACTGCTGCTGGCTGCCGCGCGACTTGAGGTCGCGCAGGGTGAACTTCGAGGTGTTGTAGAACGCCTGGCCGGCGGCATCGCACAGGGCGGCGCGATGCTCGGTGATGCGGGCGTCGTCGAGCATCTTCTTGGTGGCGAGCACCTGCGCCTTGGTCGGCTCGAGCACCGCGTCCATGCGCCGGATGACGCACATCGGCAGGATCACGTCCGGGTATTTGCCGCGCTTGAACAGGTCGCGCAGGACGTCGTCGGCGATGCCCCAGATGAAGGAGACGATCTTGTTGTGCGCTGCCTGGTCCACTATCGGGGGCGTTCCGTTGCTGTCATTGGTCCACTGCGAGTCATGGGCGTTGAAGATATCCACCGCTCACCGCAAGTGCCAGCGAGGCTGGATGCGACGGGCTAACACCCGGGTTCAGCTGCAAAGGCCGCCCTCAACGACTGCCCGCGAAGCGGGCACACCTACACGCTTTGTCTGGTGCAAGGCCTTGTTGTCCGGCTTCATGGTTACCCAGCTTGGGTCATTACGAGACCCTCCTCTTCCATGGCCTTTAAGCAAACAGCCTTCATACGATTGATCGCACCCTGCTGCCGACTAAGCAGGCTTACCCGCTCGATCGCTATTGTGACGTCTCGGCCGTCTGGAGGGATGCGAGCGGTGATGGCTGGTTCGCCCTTGAGATCATGGTGGATACCTTCACGCGGGCCCGGGTCTGTTTCGACCGCCCAAACTCCCTGCTCGTCCGAGAACAACCGGCAACTTCGGCCCAGGTAGAGCACATGTAGCGCGTCATTGGCCCGTCGCGTCGCATCCGCGTCTCCTTTCCAGAAAAGCCAAGTTGCTGGGTACTTCGCAGGGTTGCGAGCGGGTTCCCGTTCGATGCCTTGCAAGGATTCGAGCATCTCCTTCGGCTTGAAACAATCGCCAGGCTTCGTCGGCCTTTCCTGCGCCCTGTTGTACCAAGGGAACATTGGATTCAGCGGTGTGTGCCGGTTCTTCCGTTGACTAATAGGGCTTCCATAATCTGCTCTCGGGATGTTTGGGTAGCCATACTCTTGAGTCTACGCGGGCGTCGTTGAATGCCGAAGCGGCTCAGTAGTACCGCAGGTCGGCTGAACACCCGCGTTCAGGTGCGGGCGCGAACCGGCCGTTGGCGGCGCGACCGCCAGCTGCGACGCGTTGTTCGACGGACGCGCCTAGACCCGACTCCGGCATCGCTCATCGGGTCGTCTGCGCGCGCTTGTCGCAGGCCGCAAAAAACAGGTTGCGGAGTTGCTTCTTCGCGCCATCCGGAACGCGCGCGCCGCCCAGTGCCTTCGTCGCGGTTGCCAGAAGAAGCCCATCCAGGTGGGCTGGTATCGAGTATCGACCCGCAACCGCGACTTGCTGGATCAAATCATCCGTCATTTGAGCGAGCGACGCGTCAACGATTGCCGCAAGCTGTTCGGGCGGCACCTCAGCAACGAGCGGGGACGCAGGTACGGCGCCAACTGGGGGGGCTGACATCACCGGACCTGGAACCTGGGCGACTGCGGCGACCGACTGCGGCGCTGGTCGGCACGCCATGAATCCCTTGACGTCCTCAAGAGAGATATCGCAGACAGTATCGGCTTCCTGCCTCAGCAGGGCCGCCTGATTTCCCTCGCCGCCGGACGAAGCGGCGATACCGACGAGGTGGACACGGACACCGTATTCCTGCGCCTGCTGGACTCCGACTCGGATGTCCTCGTCGCCGGTCAGCAACACGGCGGAGGCCATTGCTCGGTTCCGGGAGAGATTGATGAGGTCGGTCACGACCAGTGGGTCGACGCCCTTCTGCGCGCCCTGACGATTGACCAAGCCAAGCCGCAACTTGACGTCGGGCTGATATGCGAGAGCTATGTGCTTTGGCGTCGGAGGGCCGTCCGTGCCGTCATACCAATAGATTCTCAGGAGAGGAAGCCCGGTCAGCAACTGGGCTTTCCGTCGCATGAACTCCAAAGAAGGCATCATTGGTGAGATTCACCTCGCCTCGACGCAGCTTTTCGCCGGAGAGGAGAATTGAACCTGCAGCAAACAGGTAACCAGCATCAACAAATACACCAGTACGGTCCATCGAAAGCTCCAAAGAAAAAAAGGGGCTCTAGTGAGCCCCATGGAAACGGGTCGTCCCAATTTGAAATCCGAAAGTTCTGGAACGCCCTTAATCCGACGGCTGAACAATATTCTGCAGGGTGCGCCGTGTCAAGCCTGGATCGGGGAAGTAGATCGCAGCCTAATTTGCAATCCCGATTTGGAACGATAAAAATCTGATTCTAGTGGATTTGCAGTCAGGCTGCTCGACTCACTCTGGGTCCGCTCAGGCCCGTAGAACACCGGGTTGAGCGGCGAGAGCGGGCACACCAACTTCGCCTCGTCCGTTCCAATTCTTTGTTGGGCGGCCTCAACGGCGCGGCTCCACCACGACCTTGACCAAGGCACAGCTGCGCGCGAACCCGAGCCCTCGCTTCAAAGTCGGGAAGACCCGCGCACAGGCGATGGCGAGCGATAGCTCCGTAAGGACCGTTGCCCCGAGCTGGGTCTCGATCTCGTTTCGCACGCCGTCCTCGGAGCCATTCCTGGCGAGCACACCCTCCGCGAACCTGACGACGAGTGACACCCTTGCCGGCATCTGCTCATGGTTGCGGTCTAGGACTGCCCTGATCGCCTGAGGGTCCATCCCGTCGTCGAGCGCGGCATTGACGGCGATCTGCACACAAGGCCCGCAGTCCTCATGCTGAGTTGCGAGAGCGTAAGTGAAACAAGCGCGGTTTGCCAGTGAATTCGCAATGACCGCGGGCGGCCGTGGTGGACGGGCGGCCCGCCCACGAGCGCGTTCGGGCACCGCATTCGGGGGTTGTTGGAGCGCGAAACCCGCGCAGTTCGCAGGCTTCGCCATCGTGCGGTGCAACCCGCGTTTTCGCTTACGCTCGTTACGCTGCCTCGTCGCCCTTGCTGCCGTGGTCCCCGCCGTGGCCCGAGGCCAGGCTTCGCGCTCGCTCTCATCGCCGTGCGCCTGTCGCCGGAGCACGCGGCTCTTCCAATACGGCGGCCCGCGACCAGGTGAGCGGCTCGGCATCCCCCAAGGGGAGGCTTCGCGCCCTCGGTCAGCTCGCCCGCCGCAGCCAGGTAGCGGGCGATACCCGCGGGGTTCTTCACCACGGCGAGGAGCTTCATCCGGCCCTGGCAAGCGGTGCAAACGAGGGCGTCCAACCCGAATGTTCGCTTGAGGAGTTCTGCCCATGGCCGATATCCGCTCTTACGCACCTGCTTCTCGGGCTCTTGGCCCAAGGCCAGGTTTCGCGCTCATCGTCGCTCGCCGGGGGCGGAGGCGGGCGTCCCCCGAGGGGAGGCTACGCGCTGATGCGCGAGCGCCATGGACTCGCTGCCGCGAGCACCCCCGCATAGTGGATCGTATGGAACCGTGGTGGAGGCACGCTGGTTGCGAGCCGGCACAGGAGCGAGCGCGAAGCCTGGCCCTGGGCCACAGTGGATCCATGTCAACGGCGACCGTCCCATCCGCGTAGGCTTTTTTCAGGGTGATGCGCAGCGCGCAGCCTGGCCACGAGGCAGCGTAACGAGCGGAAGCGAAAACGCGGGATGCACCGCGGAGCGGCGAAGCCTGCGCGCCGCAAGGGTTTGGCGCCACGGCGCCCCCTTGGGAGAGTGCGAGGTCGAGCCTACGGGCGCCCGGGGCGGGCCGGCCGCGCGCCAGAACCGGCCACGGTCATGCGGATAGACTGGCAAACCGTGCTTGTTTCACCTAACGCTCTCTCGTGGTCGCCGACCCCCTGGTGCTTCAGGAGTCGCTGCGTCAGCTGCGCCCGGCCGGCAAGGCGCCGAGGGAGGCGCGAACATCGGGAATATTCGGCCGACGAGCAACGCGGTCCAGCCGGGATGCAGCGTTCGTCCCCCGAGGGGAGGCTTCGCGCTCGAATGCAGGCCGACTTTCACCACGGGCTCCTAACCAACGGAGCCCTGAGCCGGACGACCCGAATCCTCGGCCATTCCCGAGATGCAGGCCGCGGTCCGAACCGCGCGGGAACAGAAGAAGCTCGTCAGGCACCACCGGAAGGCGCGACGAGGAGAGTTCCTGCCCTGGCACATAGACCGATATGCTTGCCTCATCTCAACCAGAACGCGGATCACACCCCGGAAGGCATGGAGGAAGCGGTCGCAGCCTTTCGCTTCTTTATCGACCATCGACACCAGCGTCAAACATGATGGAAGCTACTAACGACCGCGGCTTTTCCTTGTCGCTGTTTTCGACGTCCCAACCGCTGATCGAGGACTGCGCCCGCGCGGGTCTCGACGAAGTCATCGTCGACTGGGAGCAACAGGGCAAGGCCCGTCGTCAGGCGGGGGCCGATACAGACATCAGCCACGACACGGAGGAGGATCTCCTCCATGTCCGCGGTTGGACTTCCAGACCAGTCATCTGCCGAATCAACCAATGGGCCCATCGCGGCGCCACCGAACTGAGCCGTGCCATTGAGTTGGGCGCCGACGAAGTCCTCCTTCCCATGGTGCGAGGCCTCGCCGAAGTGGAAGCCGCGCTGAACGTAGCCGGCGGACGCTGCGGGATCGGGATTCTGGTTGAGACCGAAGCGGCGGTGCATGCCGCCTCGGACCTGGCATCACTCGATCTGTGCCGCGTGTATGTCGGTCTGAACGATCTGGCGATTGAGCGACGCTCCCCGACCATCTTTCAGGCCGTCGTCGATGGAACCGTCGAACGCCTTCGGGACACATTTCGCGTGCGATTCGGCTTCGGAGGTTTGACACTTCCCGATCGAGGTTCGCCGATTCCGAGCCGGCTTCTTATGTGCGAGATGGAGAGGATCGGCGCGGACTTCAGTTTCTTGAGGCGCTCTTTCAAACGCGACGCCCAGGAGACCGGCCCGCAGGAAGCGATCCACAGGATTCGACGAGGCCTGGCGGAAGCCCGCGGCCGCAGCCAGGCCCAACGCGAAACCGACTCCCGCGAACTGGTGGCGACGGTCAATGAGTACGTCCCGAAACGACCCGCGTGTTGAAGCCGGGGCCAAACATCCAAGGCGTTGGCCGGTGGCTCCTGTTTGCGGGGCTCATCCAGGCTCTTTACTTCGTGACATCCGTGGTTTCGGTGACTCCGCACTACCTTTATTCCGACAACCGTTTCTACGAGACACCGGCGTGGAACCTCGCGCAAGGCCGTGGCTTCACCATCGCGCGGACAGAATGGGAGGATCCCTACCTCACACGCGCGTACGCCGGGCGCCATCCTGGCGCGGATTTGAGCCATGTGCCGGCTGTTGTCTTCCCCCCGGGGTACGGCTTCTTCCTCGCCGCGATCTATTCCCTGGCCGGGTCAAGGAGTCATTTCGCCGCGGTCATCGCCAACGGGCTCCTCATGGCCGTCGCCCTGGCCGGGCTGATGATCCTGGCCAGAAAAACTCTGCACGGTTCTGGTCAGCAACGGCTTTTCCTCGCACTGTGCGCTTTGTTTCCCTTCTGGGCCTTTTGGGCAGCGCGAATGATGACCGACACACTGCACATCGCCCTGATGACCTGGGCCGTCGTGCTGTGGACAACGGGCGACGTTTCCTGGCGCCGGTCGTTTGGCGTCGGTGTTCTGATGGGCCTCGCGACCTTGACACGCCCCTATACGCTCGGCCTTCCCGTGGCCTTTGGCATAGTGTGGGCTATCAAGGGCCGGGGGCGAGGCGCGCTGCTGGACGCGGCCTGCGTGACACTCGTCGGCGGCCTCATAATGGGAGCGTGGGTCGCGCGGAACCACTACTACTTTGGAGAACCCCTGGTGATCTCGCTGACCAAAGGGCAGGGCCTCTGGCAGGCGACTCGCTACGAGGCGGACAAGGGCCTGTTCGGAAACTTCGACCCCGCGGAAGTCGCGGCCGGCCTTAGGGCCACGGGCATCGTGGATGCGTACCGGTACGAGGACAACCGGAGGCTCCGTGACTTGGGGCTCGAGAAGATCAAGAAGGCACCCTTCCGCTTTGCCCTGCGAACGCTTGGGCTTATTCCGCGGCTGTGGATACCGACGGGAAGCACCTTCAGCACGTTCACAAAAAGTCTCTTGATTGCCTGGTTCGCCCTCCTCTTTCTGGCCCTCCTGTACGGCCTCTCACGCGTGATCGGATCGAACGATCCGGTTCTGGAGGCCTCCTCTATCGTCGTGTTGTACTACACCTTCATCTTCCTCTTTCCGGGTCACGTCGAAAGCCGGTACGTCCTGCCCGCGCGCGGTTTCAGTTTCCTGTTGATCGCCGCGGCCCTCTCTACGGCATGGACGGCGTCGGTCCGAGCTAGACTGCCTCGGAGATGGCCGCCTCGACGACGCCTCTTGACAACGTGAAGTTCCCGGCTGAGCGGCTGAACGTCATCGCCGACCACGAACAGGCGCACTTCTGGCACGAGCCGCGTCGCCGGCTCCTCCTGAGCATGATTGAGAATGCGGGCATCAAAGGCGCGGGCCCTCTTCTCGATGTGGGCTGCGGGACCGGAACCCTGGTGAACGCCCTGCTCAAGCACGGCTACGACGCACGCGGCGTGGATCCCTGGGCCGCAGAGCGCAACCTGCCTGCTTCGTCGTTTCGCCAAGGGGCGGTTGCGAGCCTGCCATGGCCGGACAACACGTTCGCTTCGATCTGCCTCTTCGACGTCCTGGAGCACGTCGATGAGCCCGGAGCCCTTCTGGAGTTGAGCCGCGTGCTTCGGCCGGGCGGCATCCTCTTCCTCAGCGTGCCGGCCCACGGCTTTTTGTGGAGTCCGCGTGACGACCGCGCGGGTCACCTGCGCCGATATTCACGCGCCTCGCTGCGCGCCGTTCTTGTAACAGCGGGCTACGAAGTCACGGAATTGTTCGGGTTCCAGTTCCTGCTCCTGCCCGCCCTGATCGCAAACAGGTTCAGGGCACGATGGCGCAACCGTGTGACCGAGATTGACCAGGAAGACGTTCCCCCGCCGCGTGTCAATGCGATCCTCCGATGGATCAATGCCGTCGAGGTGGCCGCGGGCCGCATCGTGCGCCCCCCCACGGGTTCTAGCCTGATAGCCGTCGCACGCCGTCCGCCTGAGACGCGGTTCCCATGCGGGCCCTGATCCTGGGCGCCGGAGGCGCCATCGGCTCCGCGATGACGAGATACCTCATCAGGAATCGCATCGAGTGCCACGCCGTCGTCCGCTCGTCAACCCGTCGAGCGCGGCTCGCCTCTGTGGCCCCGGAAGTCCTGCACGAGTGCGATATCGCGGATTCGAGAGTCCTGGGCGATTTGATCCGGCGCCTCAATCCCGACCTCGTGATTACCGCGGCCTTCCCGAGCGGACACGCCGAGACCGACGATGCGCGGCGGAGAATGCTTGCCGGAATGACGAACGGCATCCTCGGACTCTTCACCGCAGTACGTGACACAAGTTTTCAAGGCCGGCTGGTGCTCGTGGGCGGCGCCAGTTGCTACGGCAAGGGCGGGCATCCGCGCCACGCTACCGATGCCTTGCGGCCCCAGACATTTCGGGGCGCGGTCAAGGCCGCAGAAAGCACACTCGCGGCCCAGCTCGCAGCTGAGCTCGATATCGCGCTCACAGAAATCCGCGTCTTTACAGGGTTTGGACCGTTCGAACAGCGCGAGCGACTGGTGCCCCAATTGCTGCATGCGGCTCTTGCCGGGACCCGTGTGCGGCTCACAGCGCAACCCTTTCAGCGCGACTGGATCTATTACGACGACATCGCTCGGTCCTGCCTGGCCGCCGCTGCGCAGAGGACTCGAACGCCGGTCGTGCACAATGCCTGCTCGGGCACGCTGACTTCGACTCACCGCGTGGCCGCCATTCTGGAAGGCATTGCCGGCCGCAGTCTGGTCGCGGACGAGCCGTTTGAAGGAGTCGATCGGTACGGCGATGCGGAGCCGGGTCTGCTGCCCTCCGCGTTTGAGGGATTCGAATGGAAACCCACTCTCAGCCTGGAAGAAGGCCTTGAAGCCTGTTGGAAATGGGCACTCTCGCCCGCCGGATCGGCGTACCTCCTCGAAGCAGACGCATCCAAGACGTGAGAGTGAAAGCCCTCGATACCCCGCGCCCGGAGCCGGAACTCAGCTGGATCATCCCGATGTATCGCACGACCGCACACCTCGCGGAACTCTTGAGTCGCATCAGCCAGGCCACGGCGAGTATGGGTGTGACTCACGAGATTGTGCTGGTTGACGACGCCTGTCCCGACGGAAGCGGAGTGCTCGCCGGGCAGCTCATAGTCGACTTTCCCGTGGCTCGCGTTTTGCGGTTGCCGCACAACCACGGGCAGGACGGGGCACTGAGAGCCGGGTTACGCGTCTGCCTGGGTCAGTGGGCGGTGTTGATCGACGCCGATCTGCAGGACCCGCCCGAGGCGGTGGCGGAACTCTGGTCCGCACGCGCGCCCGGGATTGACGCTGTCCTCGCGAAACGCACGGGTCGATACACCTCGGCCGCACGGCATATGACTTCATGGCTTTACCGGCGCCTCGCCTCGCTCGTCTCAGGGCTGCCCCAGGGAGCCTGCCTTTTCGCGCTCATCCATCGGCCGCTCATCGACCACATCGCGGCCACGAAGCGCGACACGATTTCGATACTGGCCGCGATCGCCGGCGCGCGCGGCACATGCGCCATCGCTCCGATCACTCGTTCAACCCGCCCCTCTGGATCCTCGGCCTACAGCACGTGGCGCCGCGTGGACAAGGCGCTCCACTCCCTTTGGCAGATGTTCCTGTCGCGCCGCTTGAGCGTTCCTCTGTAAAGTGACCGCTGTGAACAGCGCCCCGGAATCAGACCGCTTGAGCCAGGCTCTCGAGGCTCAGACCGCCTACTTCGCCACTCGGCGGCCGATTCGCATGCGGCCACTCGATACCCCTTACATACAGCGGCATTTCTCGGAAGTCACGAAGGCCTGCGGCCTCGGGCAAGATGAAGCCGTCTGCGAATGGGGATCCGGTCTTGGGAGATTTTCCCGGCTGCTCCTGGGACACGGCCGACGGCTGACCGGCATCGAACTCTCCCCGACCCTCGCCGCGGAATGCCGGGAGCTGCTGGCGAAAGATCTCAGCGTACGCATCGAGGCCGGCGATGTAGCAAGCGTCTTGAACCGGCTCGGCGATACGTTCGATCTAATGCTTGGTTTCTTCGTCCTCCACCATCTGCCGGATCTACGTACCTACTTCCGCGCAGCCTTCGCAGCCCTCAGGCCGGGCGGCCGGATGGCGTTCTCGGAACCGAACCCCTATCACCCGCTGTATCCGGTGCAGATCGCTCTGACGCCAGGCATGCGTTTCCGGGAAGAGGCCGGCATCTACAGGCTCTATCCGAAAGCTGTTAGACAAGCGGCTTTCGATGCAGGCTTCTCTCGCGTGGAGATTGTCCGCTATGGAGCCCTGCCCCGGGCGCCCTACAACCTGCTGGCGAGAATCGGGAGGGAGCGCAAACTGGAGATCTTTGTGCCGGACCTCATCAGACCGTTCCAGACGATCGTGGCTTGGCGCTAACTAAGGGCCTTGAGCGCGCAGATGACTCCGGACCCCGCGCCACTCTCCGCCTCCAGCCGTTTCGAGGCCGTGCTGTTCGGAACGTGTCAACACGGGTGAGACACCGAGGGTTGGAGTTTAGGGAGCAATTGGAAGAGAGCGGACCCGGTTTGGCCAGTTAGCCGCGAACTTTCGGTAGCCTGCGGTATGGGCAGGCTCGGCTGC
>Ga0163152_10009126_pt1 | contig 10422 bp, 9 predicted proteins | sample OliLakLV19MP8IB2_FD_148635 | JGI IMG/M metagenome (GOLD analysis project Ga0163152, IMG submission 148635) | Freshwater microbial mat bacterial communities from Lake Vanda, McMurdo Dry Valleys, Antarctica - Oligotrophic Lake LV.19.MP8.IB-2 | ecosystem: Environmental > Aquatic > Freshwater > Lake...
GGATCGTAAACCACTTTGGGATCAAAGGCGTCAGGGTTCCCGAGCGAGGCCCAGAAAGCATCGAGGGAAACCGTGCTGAGGATGCCGCCGCTGCGATTTTGGATTCGCACCTGCGTATTCAGAGTGGTCATCAGGTGGTTGGGCCCGACGGCGCCGTGCGTGTCCGGGGGAATGCTGGCAAGGTTGTCGTCCAGCGCCAAAAAGCTTGAAGCAGGGGAGGGCGAAGGGATCTTCGGGCTTCCCTTTCCGGCGGCTTCCTCCGGAACCGGTTCCGTCGCGCTCTTTTTGTGCGCGGGAGATACCGGCCGGGGGACAAGCTTTTGCCCTCGCGTGGTTTCCTCCCAAGCCTTCTTCAGCTCGGTAAAATGCACCAGCGCCCGCGCATCGGCGGAGCCCGGAGTTCCCGCGATCGTTTCCGGCGGCGGACTTGCGTATGCCGGGGCTAGAATGCAATGCGCCATCCATGCGAGGAAAAAACGGGTCGGCAGTCGTTTCGAGAATTTCATTTGGATAAATTTGTCCGGGAGAAAATACTGATCCTTGCATTCCCGCCGGGCTAAAAACACTTTTTGAAGTGTGAACGGATGGACTGCGACTCAGCAATAAATTCCTCGGAATTATTTTAGGACGACCATTGACAGGCTCGATTCAAAATGTTTCCGTTCGCATCTGATGAAAGCAGACAACCAACTCAGACCCCGTGCGAAGTGGTTTCAATGACCGGTCGCCTCGTTCTTCATTTTATACGTTAATTTCCAGCAGATTTTTCAATGAAAGTTCCGTTCAAACGCATTCCGGGTTCCATCACCGCCGCCACCGGATTTCTCGCTGCCGGAGTTTTTTGCGACATCAAAAAACTCGGCACGGGCAAGGGATCCAACAAAGGCAGGAAACGCGATCTGGCGCTGATTGTTTCCCAGGTTCCTGCGACGGTTGCCGGCATGTTCACGACGAATCAGGTTTGCGCCGCGCCGGTGAAAGTCTGCGTTCGGCGGATCAAAACCGGAGTGGCTCAGGCCATCGTCATCAATTCCGGAAACGCCAATGCCTGCACCGGAAAACAGGGCATGGCCGACGCCCTCGAAATGACCCGCCTGGCAGCCTCGGAACTTGGATTCCCGGAGAAAAACGTGCTCGTCGGATCGACCGGGCGCATAGGCGTCATCATGCCGATGGAGAATGTGAAGCGCGGCATTCATGACGCGGCCTGGCGAATCAATGCTTCCACTGAGAACGCCAGCCACGTCGCCGAAGCCATCATGACCAGCGACACCAAGCCGAAACAAATCGCGGTGGAGTTTCAACTGGGCGGCAAGCGTGTCACGATCGGTGGCATTTGCAAAGGCGCGGGGATGATTCAGCCGGGAATGAGCGCCACCGGCGCGCGTCCTGCCGCGATTCCGCTGCACGCTACGATGCTCTGTTTCATCACGACCGACGCCGCCATCGAACGGAAAACGTTGCAGGTCGCGCTCGGCGACGCCGTCGCGCAGAGTTTCAATCGTGTCACGGTGGATGGCGACATGAGCACCAACGACACCGTGCTGGTTCTGGCCAACGGCCTGGCGGAAAACCCCCAACTCAAAACTCAGAACTCAGAACTCAAAACTTTTCAGGTGGCTTTGAATCACGTTTGTCTGGAACTGGCGAAAATGATCGTGCGCGATGGTGAAGGCGTTTCCAGATTTGTCACGGTTCGAGTCAATGGGGCAAAGAATTATTCTGACGCGGATGCCGCTGCCCGTGCCGTTGCCAACAGCGCTTTGGTAAAAACCAGTTGGCATGGCGGCGACCCGAACTGGGGGCGAATCATTGACGCGCTGGGCTACAGCGCCGCCAGGATTGTGGAAGAAAAAGTGGACATCGGTTACAGCGCTCCAGGGTCGAAGAAAATTATTTGGAGCCTGAAACGCGGCCAGCCCACGAAGACCAGCTTCAAGGAACTTTGCGCGGCCGTCGCGCCGAAGGAATTTGATCTCCACATTAATCTGAACCTCGGGAAATCCGGCGCACTGATGTACGCCGCTGATTTAACGGAGGAGTATGTGGAGTTTAACAAAGGTGATGTTACAGATCCGGCAGCGCTCGGAGGTTGACATTTGTGCCTTGTGATACAATCGTATCACCATGAAAACGGCAACCATCCGCGACTTGCGAAATGATTTCGCCCGTGTTTCCAAATGGCTGGAGAAAGGTGAAACGGTCGAAATTATCAAACGCGGCAAGCCATATGCCGATCTTGTTCCAAAGTCCGTGGGCAAACCGAAGACTCTGTTGGGCGCAACTCCAAGCCCGTATCCTGTGCCGGACGATATTGACGCGCCACCGCCTGATACATGGAAAGCAGATTGATGGACTTTCTCCTTGATACGAATATTTGGCTGCGTGGCACGCTTTTTCCCGGCACCTTGCCTCAGGAGGCTCAGCGCATCCTGGACGATCCGAAAATATTGTTGGGATTATCCATTTACAGTCTTTGGGAGGCGGCGAAGAAGCATCAGAAGGGAAAACTTCCCTTGCCCATGGATTTGGCGGCATGGCTAAAAGCCGCCGTTCCGCAAAACGTTCACATTTTGCCGCTCACATCAGAAATCATTGCTGAATCCACACGACTACCGGATTTTCCAGTCAACGATCCTGGCGACGAATTGATTGTGGCCACGGCTCGTGTTCATAAACTCACGTTGCTCACGACTGATACGGAACTCAAAGGCTACCGCCACGGGAAAATCCGTTATTTCAAGCCGATTGTCCCGGGAAAATGAGACGCGCATGAATGAAGCCAAAGAAAGTCTTAATCAAATACATTTGGCAGATGCTAGGGATCAAACTGTGGTGGTGGTCGAACTTTGCAAAAAGCATTTACTGAGATTTCCGAAACACGGTCCCGCTTGGCTCTCTTATGGAATGGCGCAAGTTGAACTCGCTAGATATGCAGAGGCAGAAAAAGCAATCAAAAGGGCGATTACATTGTGTCCCCCAAGAGCCCTGCCGATTGCCTACGCCCAAATGGGCACTTATTCCAAGCCAAAGGTGAGCTCAAGCAAGCGGCGTTCTGGTATCGCAAAGCTTTAGGCCGTAATCCAAAGGACGCAACTTGGCACATTTTTTTGGCGATTAATGCTTTTAAACGTGGATTGCTTAAACAAGCCGAGAGGTATTATCGACGCGCGCTGAAATGTTCTGAAGGTTGCCTTGAAGAAGCTTATTTCAATCTGGGCGGAATCTTGCTCGGCAGAAGGAATTATTCTGAAGCAATAAAATGTTACGAGGAAGCCCTGAAGATTGACCCGAAATATAAAATTGCTAAAGAGCGTTTGGACGATGCAAAACTCGCCCTCCTGTTGAAAAATTCTTAATCGACATGCAAGACCTGATCTCCAAAGCGGCGACGCTGCTCGAAGCGCTGCCTTATATTCAGAAATTCAGCGGCGAAATATTTGTCGTGAAGTACGGGGGCAGTTTCATGGACTCGCCGGACGCGGCGGTGCGAAACGGGGTGGCGAGCGACATTGTTTTTCTCGAAGCGGTGGAGATCAATCCCGTCGTGGTCCACGGCGGCGGCAAGGCGATCACCCGAGCGATGGAAAAAGCCGGGTTGAAAGCCAATTTCATCCAAGGCCAGCGTGTCACGGACGAGGCGACTGTGAAAATCGTTGACGACGTTCTATCGCGCGAAATCAACCCGGAGGTGGTGGCGACGATCAATTCCCTGAATGGCGCAGCGAAGGGATTTGCCGGGCCGGACATTTTCAAATGCAAAAAGATTTTCCTGAAAAGCCCGGAAGGTGAAAATCTCGATATCGGCTTTGTCGGCGAGGTGATTGAAGTGAATACGGCCCCGTTGTTGGAGTGCATTGCCCAGGGCATCACGCCGGTCATCAGCCCGACGGCGCGCGGCGAGGACGGCAAGATTTATAACTGCAATGCCGACGTGGCCGCCGCCCAGGTGGCCATCGCGCTCAAGGCCAAGCGCCTTGTCTTCATGAGCGACGTGCCCGGCTTGATGCGCGATTTCAAAAATCCCTCGACCGTGATCTCCCATTTGCGAATCGCGGAGGTGGGCGAATTGAAGAAAAGCGGGGTGATCGACAAGGGAATGATTCCCAAGGTGGACAGCGCAGTGGCCGCAATCACCTCAGGCGTGGAAAAAGTATCGTTCGTCGATGGACGCGTCCCGCATTCCGTGTTGATGGAAATCTTCACCGATGCCGGGGTGGGAACAGAAATTGTCCTGTAATGTCTCCCTGAGCTGGCGGTTGGTTTCATGGCTCCGCGATACCTGTTTGCTTGCCACCTTGAAGCGGCGTGAACGCCGCGCGCCCGTGTAATTCAAGCCGGATTCCCGCCTCAAATAAATTGAACCTCGTGTTCTAAAATGCGATGGTTTGCCCTGTGATTGACGCCGAAGCCTATCAACTTCGCGAGCAGACCGGGACTTCCGGGCTGGAGGAAACTGCCCGCACGGTGGCGTCCGTGCTGGCGGATCACGATATTCCGCACCTGTTCGTCGGCGGATTGGCCGTGCAGGAACACGGCTATGCTCGTGTCACGCTGGATGTCGATGTGGTCGTGCCGGACATCTTGGAAGCGCTCGAATTTCTCACGGCGGATTTGACCGGGCCGTTCGTGCGGGTGCCCAATTGCGAAGATCGCTTGAATGACCGTCGCAACGGGGTCAAGATTGATTTGCTTCCCGCTGGCCGCGTTTTGAAACACGGCTGCAAAGTTCCTTTTCCACAACCAACCAAAGTCTGGGACACACCGCAAATTGTCGGCCTGGAAGATTTGATTTCGCTGAAACTGGATAGTTGGTCCGTGAGCCGTCTCCACCGGGCCAAAGATTTTGCCGATGTCATTGAGATCCTTAAAAACCGTAAACTGCCTCGCGACTTGGCCGTCGCGCCCGCGGTCCGCCATCTCTACCTCGAAACCTGGGACGGTCTTCAAGCGGAACGCTAATCCAGTTTCCGAAATTTCAACTATCGTTTCCATTGACGATTCACGAATTACGATTTACGCACTGCCTGCGAATTTGTTTCGTCAATCGTAATTCGCCAATCGTAAATCAATGAAAGATATCGTTCCTTCTCCGCCCGCCATCGTCCGCAACGACGTTGCGGCCATCAAAGGTCTTTTTTCGAAAAACGTGATGCCGACCTATGGCCGTTTCGACATCGTGCTCAGTCACGGCGTCGGCAGTTGGCTTTGGGATACCGCTGGGAAACGGTATCTCGATTTCGGCGGAGGCATTGCCGTTTCTTCGCTCGGTCATGCCCACCCGGCCATTACCGAGGCGCTGGTCGAGCAATCCAGGAAACTCGTCCACACGTCGAATCTTTATTTTCACGAAGCCCAAGGCCGTCTCGCCGAGAAACTCGTCAACGCCATCGGGTCGGGAAAAGTTTTCTTCTCCAACAGCGGCGGCGAGGCGAATGAAGGATTGTTCAAGCTCGCTCGAAAATTTGGGCACGACGAAGGGCGATTCGAAATTCTGACCGCGCAGAATTCGTTTCATGGCCGCACCCTCGCCGGAATATCCGCCACCGGTCAGGACAAGGTGAAAAAAGGTTTTGAGCCGATGGTTCCGGGATTTCGGCATGTTCCATTCAATGACGTGGAAGCGATGCGCAATGCGATTTCTCCGGCGACCGTGGCGATCTTGATCGAGTGCGTGCAGGGCGAGGGGGGAATCACCGTGGCGACCCCGGAATATTTGCTCGGCCTCCGCCAACTGTGTGACGAGAGGAAGCTGTTGCTTCTACTCGACAGCGTGCAGGACGGCCATTTTCGCACCGGACGATGCCAGGCGTTCCAGCGGATTTTTGAGAATGTTCCCAGCGGCGAAAACTTTTTGCCGGACGGGGTTTCGATGGCGAAATCCCTCGGGGCAGGGTTTCCCATCGGCGCATTTTGGGCCCGCCAGCCGTTTGCCGATTTGCTGGGCGCTGGTTCGCATGGGACGACCTACGGTGGCGGTCCGCTGGCCTGCGCGGTTGCGTTGAAGGTTTTCGAGGTTATCGAGCGTGAGAAATTGGCCGACAACGCGAGGCTGATCGGCGAATTATTGAAAAGCGAATTGTTGCGGCTTTCCCGGGAATATCCGCAAGTGGTCAAAACCGCCCGAGGCGTGGGGTTGATGATCGGTTTGGAACTTGCGCCGGGGATTTCCGCGTTCTCCGGAACCGAAAAGTCCCACGCTGTTCAATTTGTCAGCCGGTTGCACGAAGCCGGGATGCTGGCCATTCCCTCCGGCACCCACGTTATTCGGTTCCTGCCACCCTTGAATTTGCATCGCGATGAAGCGGAAAAAGGGATTACAATTGTCGAGTCAATTGTAAGAAGCTTGGTGTGATAAAAATGAAACATCTCTTGAGTTTGGAAAAATTGGGGCGGGCGGACATGGAAACGATTTTCGCAAACGCCATCGTGCTGAAAAATCAGCGCCGTGACAGCCAGCATCAGCCGCTGGCAGGGCAGACTTGGGCCCTGATGTTTTCAAAATCGTCCACCCGCACCCGGGTTTCCTTTGAAGTGGCGGTTCACGAATTGGGCGGGCGCCCCATGTTTCTTTCCTCAAACGATATTCAACTGGGCCGCGGCGAGCCGATCAAAGACACCGCGCGCGTTCTTGGCCGAATGGTTCATGGCGCGATCATTCGCACCTTCGCCCAGAGTGATGTCGAGGAGTTCGCGGAGTTCTCGAAAATTCCGACGATCAACGCCTTGACGGATGATGAGCACCCTTGCCAGGTGCTGGCGGATATTTTCACGTTCCAGGAAAAGTGCGGGCCCATTGCCGGCAAGGTGATCACGTTCATTGGCGACGGCGCGTGCAACATGCCGGTTTCCTGGATTTTTGCCGCCGCGAAATTGGGTTTTGAATTGAGAATCGCCGCGCCGAAGAGCTTTCAACCGGTGCCAGAGATTTTAAAGCGAGCCGGCGGAAAAATAATTGTCACCGAAGACATCAAGGCTGCCGCTGAAAAAGCCGACCTCCTCTACACCGATGTCTGGGTTTCCATGGGCAAGGAAATGGAATCCGAGCAACGCCTCAAGGAACTCTCGGGCTACCAGATCAACGACGCCCTCGTCTCGCTCGCCAAACCCGGCGCGCTCGTCATGCATTGTTTGCCAGCCTACCGTGGCAAGGAGATCGACGAGGGAACGTTCGAGAAACACGCTGGCACAATTTTTGACGAAGCGGAGAACCGGCTGCACGTGCAGAAGTCGATTCTGAATTGGATCGTCGGGTAGCACCTGCCTCCGGCGGGTGCGTTGACGATTTTGTTCGATGTTGGTTGTTCAGGGTTGGGTGTTCGATGTTGATTTTTGAAACCTCGAAAATTGAACCCTGTGGAAAGATTCAGTCCGCACCCGCCGAAGGCAGGCGCTACCCGGCGGCATTTTGGCGCAAATATTTCAACGCGACGGTGATGTCCTTGGGGCACGGTGCTTCGATGGAAACCTCGTTGCCGGTCACCGGGTGCGGCAGGACGAGTTTTTCCGCGTGGAGGGCCAGCGTGGAAATAAGTGGGCGCTCGACCTTGTTTGGTTTTAGTCGAAAATCCCTCTTCAAGGCTGAGAGCAGCAATTGCGGGCCGCCGTAAATGCTGTCGCCGAGAATTGGCAAGCCCAGGTGTTGCAGATGGACTCGGATTTGATGCGTCCGGCCCGTGAGCGGGCGGCATTCCAAAAGCGAAAATCCCTTGAAACGTTCGCGCACGGTGAATTCGGTCCGGGAACGTTTTCCGCTCCTTTCATCCACGCGCATGACGCCGGGTTTCACCGGATGAGGCGCAATTTTTGCCTCAATCTCAAAAGTGTCCTGATGCATGGAGCCGCGAACGAGCGCCGCGTAGGTCTTCAACGGTTTTTCGGAGCCAAACTGGTTGGCCAGCGCGATGAGCACCGGCTTGGATTTCGCCATGAGAATGACTCCGGTCGTCTCGAAATCAGGTCGGTGCGCGTTCATCAGATAGGTCAGTCCGGCCCGCCGGGTGACCCACGGAGCGCCCCGCTCGATATCGCGGTGGAGCAAATTCATCAGGTTCGGCCGCGTGGCATTGGCGCGGTCGGGCGAGGTCAACAGGCCGGCCGGTTTGTTCAGCGCGAGCAAATGCTCATCCTCGAACAGCACAGGAATCTCCCAGAACTCGCGAGTTCCGGGAGAGGAAAGTTTAATGACGTCGCTCACGACCAGGAAACCTGCCTGGTTATATCAGGATTTGCTGCCAGAAGTTTTGGCTGGCAAAACCAGATTCATTTCCCTGGGCAGTTTTTGGAACCAATCGAAGAACGCGGCGGACATGCGCTGTTCACGTTGGCGGGCCAGGAACTCCGGCAACTCGGCTTTGAGCAACGCTTCGTCCACGGGCAGCTTTTCCTTCAGGTGCAGGATAAAACCGCCGCTGGCGCTGGGAACGAATCCGCTGGCCTTTCCTGAAGCAAGGGAGGAAGCAACGTTCTGGGCCATATCCAGGCTGATATGTGAATCCATCTGTGGTAGCGTGCGGGTGCTGAGGGAAAAATTCGGAAGCGCGACCAGATTGACCTTTGCCGCCGCGCAGAGGTCCGCAAACGTTTGCCCCTGGGCGATGCCATTGGTCAGGATTTTCTCGAAAGTCGATCCAGCCAGCCGGGCCAAGTTCAAGGATTGGAATTCGCGATAATCGTTGGTCGCTCGGTCTTGGACGGTTTCGAACGGCTGGATCTCGCTGGGAATCCGTTTGTGGAGGTCGATGACGTAAACTCCCTCCTCCGTGGGGACGGATTTTACGCTTTCCTCAGGATCAGCGTTTCTCAAACGAAACGCCGTCTGCACAAAGAGGGGAGATGTTTTCATGGCGGTGGCCCCGGTTGCCATGTCAAACGGCTTGGTGGTTTGCACGACCAGGTTTTTCTCCTTGGCGAATTTTGCGAGATCCCCGGCCGTCAGAGGGCTTTTTTCGTCGTGGCCCTCGAACAGCTCGACTAGGAATTCGTTCGCCTTTTTCTGGGCGGCTACGATTGTTAGGCGCTTGCGTTCGTCTTCCTTGATTTTCGCTTTGGCGGCCTCCATCGAAAGCGGGTTTCCGGCGTCATCCCTGAAAATGTTGGTTCCGGCCCGGAGGTAGGCGGCGTCGATGTGTTGCGCAAGGTTGGTGATCTTTCCCATTTCCATGTCCGCTTCGGCCAGGAAATTGGTCGCCTCCCACTTGACGAAGTTCACCTGAATACGCTCCGGCAAACGATACTCGGCCATGTTGTTGGTGTAGAATTCACCCAACGCCGCCGGGGTGGGCGAAACCTCCTTCAAATAATTCGTGGCCGAGAAAATCACCGCCTCGGTGGCCAACGGCTCATTTGAACGGCGATAAAACGATTCGGCTTCCTGCGGCGTGATGAGCTTTCCGCCCATGCCGAAAACGGATACCAGTTGTTCCTGCGCGACCTGGTGCCGGGCGAATCGATGAAAATCGTCGGAAGTGAGGTTGCGCGGGTTCAGCTCGTTCTTAACAAAAGCCTGGTAGCGTTCCATCGGAAAAACCTGGTCGTTGGGTCCGCGAAAGATTTCCGCAATCCATTTGGCGGTGGCCTCAACCGTCGGCTCCACCTTGAGTTCCTTCAATTTTTCCGTGAACGCGATTCTGCCGTAAACCATGTTGACGTAATTGGGATCCTCCGCTTCCTCGCGGCTTGGCCATTTGCTTCCGGAACGAAGAAAATAAAGCAGCTCGTTCTCGGTGTAGGCCGCGCGGTACTCCTCCCGCGTAATCGGACGGTTATTAATCATCCCGAAATCATAGCCGCGACCGCCACCTTCCATGAAGCTGCTGCTGTTTGGGGAAAAAAAGATTACAAAGCTGATAATGATAGCCAGGATGATTATTATCCAAAGCCATTGTTGATGACGCCGAATCGTTCCGATCATAAGTAAATTTTTGTAACTAGAGCGCGCAAACTACCCGTCCCCAAGCGGAGCGGTCAAACGCAAAATGTCCTCCGGCGGTCTGCTTCGTCCGTGGACGGCCCGGAATTGTTGTGGAAAACCAACTTTACAACCATCATCGGCTTTGCGACGCTGCGGCAGATATGCGAACCATGAAAAAGTTTTTTTTACTGCTGCTGGCACCGTTGATGTTGGCCGGCTGCAGCACCATCACGAACCTGACCCCAAGTCAGCAGACGCGCAATGCGACCGGGCTTTATCCGGTCGAAGCGGCCTGGGAATCGCGCCAGCAAAGTATCCGGTATGATTCGATGAAACCATTGGTGATGGTCGGCCTCGACAGCTATCCAATGCGGAGAACTTCGTTGATGAACAATCGTTGGGAAACCCTGATACCCATCCCGGCGGACAAGAGCTCGATTAACTACCGTTTCAAGTTTGATTTCGACTACAACAAGATTCCCCAGCCGAGGCCGGACAGCAAAATGTCT
>Ga0163152_10009128_pt1 | contig 10419 bp, 8 predicted proteins | sample OliLakLV19MP8IB2_FD_148635 | JGI IMG/M metagenome (GOLD analysis project Ga0163152, IMG submission 148635) | Freshwater microbial mat bacterial communities from Lake Vanda, McMurdo Dry Valleys, Antarctica - Oligotrophic Lake LV.19.MP8.IB-2 | ecosystem: Environmental > Aquatic > Freshwater > Lake...
CTGTTGCGCCTGACCGAGCCCACCTCCGGGTCGCTGTTCTTTGAAGGCAAAGACATCACCCACATCGGCGGCTCCGAAATGCGCGGGCTGCGGCGCGAAATGCAGATCATCTTTCAGGATCCGTTTGCCTCACTCAACCCACGCATGAGCATCCGCGAGATCCTCAGCGAGCCCTTTGAGATCCACGGCCTGCACAAGAACAGGAAGGAGCGCGACGAGCGCATCAAGGGGCTGCTGGCGGAGGTGGGCCTGCCGCAGGAAGCCGTCGCACGCTATCCGCACGAATTCTCGGGTGGTCAACGCCAGCGCATCGGCATCGCGCGCGCGCTTGCCCTGCATCCGAAACTCATCGTGGCCGACGAGCCCGTGAGCGCACTCGATGTCTCGATCCAAAGCCAGATCCTGAATCTGATGATGGATCTGCGCGACAAGTATGGACTGTCGTACATCTTTATCGCGCACGATCTTGCCGTCATCGAACACATCAGTGACGACGTAGCGGTGATGTACCTTGGAAAAATCGCCGAGCACACGAGCGCGGAAAACCTCTACCGCCGTCCGCTCCACCCCTATACGCAGGCGCTGATTTCCAGCATCCCGGTGCCCAAGATAGGCGTGAAAAAGGAAACTCGCATCCTGCAGGGCGACGTGCCGAGTCCCATGAACCCGCCTCCCGGCTGCCGTTTTCACCCGCGCTGCCCCTTCGCGCAGGCCGTCTGCAAGGAAAAGGTTCCCGAACTGCGCAACCTCGGCACAGCTTCCAACCCGCACCTTGCCGCGTGCCATTTCGCGGGCGAGCTGCCCGAGTTCAAACCACCACAGCTCGATCATGCACAGGGACGTTCGTCCGGAGCGTGAGCCGTTTTTTGTGAGCTGTTGTGAGCGCGCGACGCTGCAGGCAATGCGGTGCGTCGCGCGCTCTTTTTGACGTTTCCGCAGGCCTCGCGCCAGAACGCCTTAAACTACAGTCGTGTCCTTTGCTGACCCGAACACTTGCGTGTCGCCGCGGTCCTTTCGCAGCGCACCCGCTTTGCATGGAATTCGTGGCATGACTGTTTCTCTTCGTTATTCGCGTTCTTCTCGCACATTCGCATCGCTTGCCGCGTACGCTTTGGGATTCACTTTCCTGTCGCCGCTTTTGGGGAGTGAAGCGTTTGCGCAGGCCGCACCCAAGCGCAAGCCTGCGCCGCGCGCGGCTCCGAAGGCCACACCGGCGCCTGTGCCCGCGACAGCACCCACACCAGAGAACACCGAGCCCACAGCGGAGGCCGAAGCGGGTGCGCCAGCACAGGTGCCACCGCCCGCCCCCGCTGCAAAATCAGCTCCCGTCGCGGGCTCAAAGAAGGGCGCGAGCGCCGCCGCCCGTGCCAAAAAGCGCGTGAGCCTCAACGCGATGTCAGGTTTCATTCCGCGCATAGCTTACGGAAGCATGGTCGGCATTCACATCGAAAGCCATTCCATCGTCGAGCTGTTTGGTGAAACCGGAACATACTCGTGGGACATCTCAAGCGATCGCACGCGTGCGGGTGTGCGCTATCTGTTCTTCCCCGGCAACAGCTTCTTTGTTTCAGGCGGCATCGCCTACGACGTCATGACCGGAAAGGACACAGGCTTCGTTCCAGCCATCACTACCGGGCTCGGCAACAATTCCAGCTGGGAGGGTGAGTACCACCAGATCGAGGGCGAGTTTGGCATCGGCAACCGTTGGATGTGGGATTTCGGTCTGAACATCGGCGCCACCTGGATCGGCTACTCCCAGGGTGCAATGCTGAGTGAAAAGTACTCGTCCACCGGCGCCACGCCTGAAGAAGAGAAGGCGCAAAACGACAATTTTCGGAACAAGGCAAAGGACGGCTCGCTCCACTTCGCGAAGTTCACCTTGGGTTTTGCGTTCTGATTGTTCGTGCTACATCCCCTTCTGGCGTGGACGCCACTCTGTGCGTCCCCCCTCCAGGAGAACGCAATGAACAGCCCGCAGAACCTCGGCCTTGCCGGTTACCACTCCATCCAATTCTACGTGCACAGCATCGAAAGCGCGGCCGCCTGGCACACGCAGAAAATGGACCTGCACGAGGTGGCACGGTCCACGCCCGAGCATGAAGAAAAGCACGGCATGAGGTCGTTGGTTCTCAAAGTGAACGACCATCTGTCGTTCATTTTTTCCGAGCCCATCGAGGCGAACTCCAGCGCCGGGAAATGGCTGCGTCTGCACCCCGATGGCTGCGCCTTCCTGAACCTGCGCGTAAAGGACATGGAGCAGGCGGTCACCTTCCTTGCCGAGCGCAAAGCTCCCTTCCTTTACGACGTGCAAACCGTGAAGAGCGCAAATGGCAAGGGCCAATGGCGCGAGACGGCCATCGCCACAGGCGTGGGCGACGCGAATCTGCGCCTCATTGAAGAAAAAGATTACGACGGCTACGCGCCCGGATTCCGCTGGACCGCGGACTGGAAGAAGACGCCCTCGAGCAGGCACGGATTCGACGAAATCGACCACGTGACCCTCAATGGCCGCTCGATGCACTCCATCACCGAGTTTTTCAAGGCGGTCATGGGTTTTGAGGAGTACTGGGCCATCGACTTTCACACCATGCGCTCGCGCCCCGACCTCGGCACCGGATCGGGCCTCGACTCCATCGTGGTCTGGGATCCCTCAAGCGGCGTGAAATTCGCCACCAACCAGCCGCTCGCGCCGTTTTATAACAACTCGCAGATTCAGATTTATGTGGAAGACAACGGCGGCTCGGGCATCCAGCACCTGGCTCTTTCGGTGCCTGCCATCATCCCTGCCGTAGCGGGCCTGCGCGAAACGGGTGCGAAGTTCCTCGACGCACCGGGCAAGTATTATGATCAGCTGCCAGTGCGCATGAAGGAAAACAACATCGGCACCGTAAAGGAGCCCATGGACGAACTCCGTCGACTGGGCATCCTGGTGGACGGTCGCGATGGCAAGTACCTTCTGCAGCTGTTCATGAAGGAGCAGGCCCTTCAGACCGGCGACAAAGCCGACGGGCCGTTCTTCTACGAAATCATCCAGCGCGAGGGCGACAAGGGCTTTGGCGATGGAAATTTCAAGGCGCTGTTTGATTCCATCGAGCAGGAGCAGGTGGCCCTGAGCCGCCAGGAACGCCGCGACCGTATGGACAGCCTCACCTGAGTCGCTGATTCGCGGCCTAAATTGTAGACAACCTGCGGGCGGCTGAGGTAAAACCCGCGTCTGTCCGCCTCAAAGAGAGCCATTGGAGACCGATCATGGGTAAGAAAGACAACCGCCGTTCCCCGAAGATGAAGCGTATTCGCGCACAGAAGCGCAAAAAAGCTTCCATTCAGAAGAAAATCGCGGCCGGCAAAGCCGCCGTTGCCGGCGTGAAGACCGCCGCCAAAACCAAGAAGAAGTGAGGCACGCGCGGGCATCCGCGCATGCGTTTCTTGGGTTCTCAAAGTCCGGCCTCGTGCCGGACTTTTTTGCGCCTGGCTTCTGCGTTTCGCACCCGACTTTGCACTTGTCATGCATCCTCGGTCGCGCAGGCATGACAAGTGCGACTGAGCCTGCTATCTCCTTTGCAAGCCCGAGTGGAGAGATGGCCGAGTGGCTTAAGGCGGCGGTCTTGAAAACCGTTGTAGGCGTAAGCTTGCCGGGGGTTCGAATCCCTCTCTCTCCGCCACACATCTTAAAAACCCGCATTTACAGCGGGTTTTTTCGTGGATAGTTCGTGAGTGTACGGCAGAACTTGGCATTCATTCAAAAACGATCTTCGGTTTCTTCCCCAATAGCGCACTCAAATGCGCAATGGTCCCCATGCTGAGATTCGCATTGCCTTTCACCAGTTTCGACGTAATTCGGCTGCTCACTTCGAGACGTCGCGTCAGCTCATTGAAGCCGATCTCTTCCTTTGCCATGTAGGCTGCGACAGCGGCTGTGATGCTCTCCTGCAACGACTTAATTGCTTCGATTTCGACCCTGGCAGCCGCGTCAAGTTCCTTGATCTCCTCGGGAGAGAAAATCTCTTTGCGCAGGTCTTCGTAGTCCTCGAATTTGTCGAGGTCCGATTTCGTGTAGCTCATTTCGCTCCTCCCTTCTCGTTTCGTGTCATCCGGGCGCGTGCCATCTCGATGTCGCGGGGCTGGGTCGATTTGTCTCCGCCGACCAAAAGCACCAGCACGACGTCCTCGACTCGCTCGTAGTAGACCCGGAACCCGGGCCCCTTCGAGTCGTCCCGGAGCTCGTACAGTCCTCCTCCGAGCGCTCGGCCGTTCGGAAGTCGGAGACCCGGTCCAAACTCCTCCAGAAGCTTGAAAAGCTTATCAAGTTTTCTCTTTTCATCGGCTTGAAGGGCGACCAGCCATGCTCGAACAGGCCGATCGCCTGTGGCGCTCTGCCAGAACTTCAGCTTATACACACCCATCGGCAGCCCCCTCAGTTTCCTTTAGTAAACTAGTATATATTTGTAAACTATGCCTTCGATGCCCGCACGTCAGAAAGGCGACTGCGACTCGCCTTCTTCCAACCTCCATTTCACAGAAAAACCCCGCTTTTTGAGCGGGGTTTTGTTTTGGAGTCTTGGCGGTTCGATTCTCAGGCGACGCCTCATCCGGCCTTTTGAAGACCTCTGCGCTTGCCACGTCCGCGTGTCTGAACCATTTCTTGCTTGGTTTCTTTGCGAATGAGGGCGGCCGCCGCCTGGTTTCCTGTTTCGATGGCGCCATTCATGTAGCCGCCGTAGTCGCCACTCATATGCTCTCCCGCGAAGAACATGCGGCCGTTCAATTCGCACAGGCTTTCAAAGCCACCCATGCGGCCATAGTGCCCCACCATCTGGCAACTATAGGAGGCCTTTACGAACGGCTCCGACGCCCAGTGCTGCAGGTTCTTTTTGCCATCATGGGTTGCTGTGATGCCCGGATAGAGGCTCTCCAGATGCTTCATGGTGTTGTTGAAGAGCTGGGGAGAGATCACAGCGCCTTCCTTGCCACTCAGGTAGTTCATGATGATGCCGCTGTTGCCCTTCTGACCGTTGCTCGAGTCCCGCAGTTCCTTTACGAGCTGGTCCGAAAAAACGGCTCCATAGTTGGGGGCCACCTTGTTGCCAGGCCGGCGCCAATACCTCTCCTTGAAACCGACAACGAACTTGGCGTTCGTGGAGTATCCCATTTCGGCGATGGCATTTTTCTTTTCCTGGCTCAGGTCGAGATCCTGGATGCCTCCGACTTCGCGCAGCGCGGTGAACGGCAGGCTGCAGAGCACGCGCCCCGCCTTGAACGTCTTGACTCCTGCGGGCGTCTCGAAGTCCAACGTGAACTGGGTTCCGTTGTCCTTGATGCTGACAAGCTTGTGTTCCATCAAAATTTCGCTGTCGCGGTCGGTCTGAACGGCTTTGGCAAGCCCCTCTATCATGCGGCTGTTGCCGCCCTTGATGCGTTTGGCCTCGTCGCTGCTGCCATAGATGCCCAACCCTTTTGAGTAGGGGTCCATGAGCAGGAGCAGATTCAGAGCGTTCTGCTTGTCAGACTCGGTGCCGTACATGCCCAGGTAGGTGACCTTGATAAGGTCCGCGAAGGTCTTTTCCAGCCCTTCGGACTGGGCCCGCTCGAGATACTCATCAATGGACATCTTGTCGAATTTGGATGCAGGGGTGTCGTTGCCAAGCGTCGGCAGCGACATCCCCTTGCTCGTGACAAACGAGTTGAGATCGCGTGTCACCATCGCTGCGAGTTTGCGAAACTGGGGGATGACATCTTTGGGGTACAGGGCCTTGCCGCCTATGTGGAACACTTCTTCCTCAAGGCCTTGCACGTGACTGACAAAATCAACGACGTCCACGCCAACTTCTGAGCAGATTTCAATGAGAGCGTCGTGGTCGGTGTCTACAAACTCGGCGCCGAGTTCGATGAGCATGCCGTCAGAGTTGAAATTGTCGCGCGTCCACACACGGCCGCCGAGGCGGCTGTTGCCTTCAAATATTTTGCACTTCACACCGGCCCGTGCCATGCGGTAGGCCGCAGTCAGGCCGCCTGCGCCTGCGCCAAGAACGACAACATCAATTTCACCATCTTTGTCGTTGTCTTTGCCTTTGCGGCTGCTGGCCTGACTGTTGTTAAAGGCGCGACTCTTACATGCCGCGAGGCTCGCGACAGTCGCTGCGGCTGTGGCATAGGCCAATGCCTTGCGGCGGGAGATCGCCGCTTCTTCGCTGCGCTCCATTCTTTCGGCAAGCTCGGCGTCGCTCCATCCGTTGCGGTTGGCTTCGGAGGCCCATTGAAAATACTTGGAAAGAACTTTCCTGAAAGAGACACGGTTCATGTAAAGCCCTTATGTTTGCAGCATGGCTTTGAGACGGAGAGGTTCTTTCGCGGATTCTTCTAAAGTAACTGAATGGGCCAACCGGTTCTCAGCCTTTTGTGAGCTTGAGGTTCCAGTCTGTTTCGATCTTCTTGTACTCACCATTGGATTTGATGAGCTTGAGGCCCTTGTCGAGCACCTGAATGACGTTCTTTGATTCAGGATTCTTTTTGGAAAAGCTGATGAAAAGCGGGATCGCCTTGAGCTTTCCGATGGGCTTGATTTTGCCTTCGAGCTGCTTTTTGTTCTTACCAATCTGGAACAGAGCCACTTTTTCGTAGACCACGGCATGCGTCAGGCGGCCTGCCGCAAGCTTTTTGAGAACGACGTCGTCGCCCTTCGACCACTCTTTCTTGATGGCGTTGTCTTTCTCGAACTCGTCGCCGTACGTGTAACCTTCCACGCAGCCAACGGACCTTCCGGCAAGGTTCTTTGCCGAGATGTTCGATTCCGTCGAGTTTGCAGGGCCGTAGATCAGAATTTCGGCATTGTAGAGTGGCTCCACATGGAACAGCGCGAAGGACTGATTGGTCGCCTCATTGACGGAGTTGAAGCAGCCAAGCTCCTTGGGATCCTCTTTGACCGCCGCCATGCACCGATCGTATTTCATGACCTTGAAGTCAACCTTCGAGCCCGCAGCGGCGAAAGCGGCCTTGATGACGTCCACCGCAAAGCCTTCCGGCTTGCCGTCCTTGTCCCATGTGTAGGGAGCGAAGTCATTTTCCGCGATGATCGTGGGGGTGGAATTCGCCCATGCGCAAGGGCTCGATGCAACAAACGCGGCGGAAATCAAAGTAACAAATGTGGACTTAAGCACGTGCGGCTCCTTCTGGGGGTGTGGACTTCAAGACGCCTGTCGGATTGTATCGTGCGGTAGGGTCGTTCCGTCGAGCACCGTCACAAGTCCGACTGGAAGAGAGAGGCGGAGGCGGAAGAGGCGGAAATCTCCGTTTCGGCTTGGCGACGTGAACTCGATGGCAACGGTGCCGCCGACGAGTTCAAACATCGCTTTGACCGCTTCCATCCCGACACCGCGCCCCGAGATCATCGTGAGGCTCTCGGCGGTGCTCACGCCGGACGCAAAGATCGTCATTGCGATATCTAGGTCGCTGGGCTTTGCTCCAAGGGATCCCCGTTCCCGCCCGAGTTGCTCGAGTCGGGCCAGGTTGAGTCCGCGCCCGGTGTCTGAGTAGACGATGACCGCTTTGCCGTTCTCGATGCTCGATTCAAACAAGATGCGACCCTGCACATCCTGAGAGAAAGCGTGGTCGAGGCTGTTGCGAGTCATGTGGGTGAACGAGGACGTCAGAAGTTCAGAGACACCGTCGTCCAAAACCCAGGTCGCTTTTTCACTCAAGGCGATGACAGGAGCGGGCTTGCCGATCTCAGCAGCAACCGATGCCAGTCCGGCTTCAACCTGATGCACAACGTTGCCCAAGGTTTCACAGTGGAGCGAGATGAGTCGTGCGTGCAATTCGATCAGCATGTTCTGCGCATCGGGCTGGATGCCTTTACGCAGGAGCTCACCCGTTAGGCGTGTCGCCTCACTCAGGGATTCTTTGAGTATGCGCGCTGCCTTGCCATCGCGGCGCAGCTTGTCGGCGTTGATGGACTCATAGAAGGACAGGATGCTCGAAATGCGCTTGAGTTCATCCGAGAAGCGCTCCTTGGGCTCGCCCGTGGTGCTTGCCAGAGCGTGAACCACGTCAAGGAGTTCGGTTTCGACCTCGTGCACGACTTCAGTCAGGTAGGAGAAATTGACACTCCGGCTGTTGCCCTTGATCGTGTGGATGTTGCGCATCATTTCCGTGATCCCCTCTGGAGAGAGGTTCGGACGGCCCTTGATCTTGGAAAGAGTGTCTTCGAGATAGTTGCGCGAGTTTTCTATGAAGCTGGTGAATTTCTCAGGAGTCACCGAGACGATCTGATTGATGACCTCCATCTCCTTCTTCTGCGTTTCCGCTTGCTGACGGAGCTGCTTGAGGAGAGTCACGTCACGCAAGGTGACCATCAGGCGCGTTACGGTGTCGCTCGCGTCGACGATAGGAACCCAGTCGATTTCCAGGGTCTTGGTCTTGCCGTCAGAGATGAGGTCGATTTCGCGGGGCAGCGCGGTCGCATTGGTCTCGAAGGAGAGGATGTGCTCATCGACGATGACAAACACGCAGTTCTCGACCTGAGTGGCGATGTCGCCCTTGACGCTTGAACGCGACAGAAGAAGGTCGGCAAGAGAGCGGTTTTCAAGGGCGCTTTCTTCCAGAATGGACTCAAGATGACTCGAGTACTCGGGATAAATTCGCAACTTCGAATCTATCATACAGATGCCCTGTGTGATGTTCGAGAAAATCGTCTGGATCTCGCGGGTCTTGCGGTCGAGGATAAAGAACGTCTTTTCGAGGCGCACCGTGGTGATAGCGCTCGCGACGCTGTTGCTGAGCGCCTGCAGGGCCGGCACGCTCTTCTCAAGGGACGAACCTGGCGAGGCTTTGAGAGCGACAATGCCCAGGACGGCCATGCTTCTTGCGTCAACGACCGGCACGCACACATCGTGCGTTGATTCTATTTTGGCGCGGTCCTGTGCCACCGTGCCAAGCGTGCCTGACTTCTCCACAAGGTAAAATCCCTTGGCGATGTCTTCATTGACAAAGCACTCATCGGAGTAAAAAACTTCGGTCGAAACCTTGTCGCCTGCGAAGGCAGTGCAAACCTGCACGACCTTGTCGGAGAGGCCGTGCAGCGAGACCTGCGAGGCCACCTCTCGGCCCGACTCCACAAGCTGACTGAGTTCGGCCGTGTGGCGGTGAATTTCATCAATCATGAGATTGAAGTTGCGCCCAAGCGTGCCGATCTCGTCCTTCGACTTCATGGCACGAGCGATAAGGCTCGCGTCGGGTTTCGAATTCGAGTCTGAATCCACGAGGCTGCGGCGCACCGAGTCCGCGTAGTCCACTAGCGACTTCAGTGGCGTTGAGATGGACATCTGCGTGTAGAAGTAAATGAACACGCAGAGCACCAGAACCGACGCCAACGCGAACGTGACTTCAAAGTTGATATACGAGTCGATGGCTTTGTCGCGCATCGCGATGGGAAGTGAATAAACAAACAGCCAATTCCACGGCTCAAAGATTTCATAGCGAGAATAGACCTGGTTGCCGTCCAGCATGTGGACAAGCTCACCCTTTTTTGTCTCGCGCATGGTTTTTACGAAATCGCTCGAAGCAAACGACTTGTCCCCGCGCGGAAGGCTCGGGTGTGAGAGGAGGTTGTTGGCTTCATCAAAAAGGTACGGATAGTTCGGAGCGCCCTTGAGTTCGCGGTGGACGGTGCGGAGTTTGTCGAGAACGACCTCTTTGGGTTCGTCCTCGGTCTTGTAGACGCCTTCAAACGCAAGCTCGTCTTCTTTTTTCGCTATCTGAACGAAACGCTCAATACGCTCCGTGTACAGCTTCTCATTCAAGGTACTGATTTCGTCCTTGAACTTATAGACACCGAACCAAACCAAAACAGTGGCAAGCGAGGCCACGCTGAGGAACGAAATGAGAATGAACTTTAGCCGGACCGACATGCGCACCTCGATTGATAACACAGAAGCCAATTTACGGCATTTTGGACTCGAACGGATCGGTCAAGATTACACTGGCTGAAGTCAAAGATTTGATGGCGGGGTGGGCGTACTTTCCAGGGGGCGGAGGCGCCGCTTCCCGCCTTCCTCAATCGTGTGCAAAAAAGATCGCGGACACCGGAATCGACAGAAAACCTCTGAAATGGAACACTCGCGAGGTTTTCACACAGGACCTTGGGGACGACATATGAAATCTGCGATGAAGGCTCTTTTGCGGGTGGTTTCGCCCGTGCTCCGCCCGATAGTCCGTGCGATGTGTTTCCTCTTCACGTTCCTGCCGCTTTCGGCAAACCGCGTGGCACTTTTGAACCTGCAAAAACAAATGCCGCTCACGCGCCGCGACGCACGGCGGGTGGTGACTGGTCTCTACTTCCATTATCTCTCGTATTTCGTGGAACTCGTCGTCCTGTGGCCTCTGGGCCTTATCGAGTTCACCAACGTCGGCGCCTTCGGCGCGCTC
>Ga0163152_10009132_pt1 | contig 10415 bp, 10 predicted proteins | sample OliLakLV19MP8IB2_FD_148635 | JGI IMG/M metagenome (GOLD analysis project Ga0163152, IMG submission 148635) | Freshwater microbial mat bacterial communities from Lake Vanda, McMurdo Dry Valleys, Antarctica - Oligotrophic Lake LV.19.MP8.IB-2 | ecosystem: Environmental > Aquatic > Freshwater >...
ACGATCGGCTTGGTACTCTCTCGCATGGTGGCGTACTCCTGGGGGAATGTGGCCTTCAGTAACCAAATTCAACCCAAGTACGCCGCCTACTTCAACTCTCACCGTCCACAACTTTCGGTTATATCTCGTTCAAACAGACTGACTCCAAAAAAATCCGGCGGCGAACGTCGGGTTTCGGCAACAGTGGACGACAGGGTGATTCTCACGAAGCATCATGACTCAAACGTCGCTCAGCACCTGGTCCGCATCGGATTCGTTCGTTCTTGTTCCAATCGCCCCAAGTCCTTACGTCAACTCTCGAACGCCATTTTGTCTCGTTACGGTACTTGAGAAAGCTCTCGGCGACCGTTTAGATTCTCCAGCGACGACGATAGAATGAGGCTCACAGCTTTATCGCTCAGTTTGAGGACGCGCGGTGGGATTGCGAGCGCATGCTGCCGTAAGACTGACCGAATCAAGGACCGCAAAGATGGATCGCAACCAAGAAACCGATGAACAGCTAGCGACACTGGCTTCGCACCTAACCTCACGGCGGGGGGCCATATTACAGGCTTGGCGTTCATTGGTGGATAACGACAGGGAATTGACTGCCCCTTCTTCGCTTCCTCGGACACAATTCAACGACCACATCCCGGAGCTCCTGAATGCTTTCGAGAAACGATTGCACGTCTGGCCGCGCTCCGAAGGCGCAGCATCCCAGCAGCAGCGAAAGGAGGATGCCGCCAGCCACGGCTTGCAGCGCTGGCAGCAGGGCTATCGCTTACGGGAAGTCACTCGTGAATGGGGGCACTTGCATTTGTGCCTAGCGGAGGAGCTTGCGAGCTACTCGACCGCGCATCCCCATCTGGAGCCGGACGTGATGCCGACCGCCTGGCGGGCACTGGCGGAATTGTGCAGTCAAGGTGTCAGCGAGAGCACGACGCAGTACTTTGAGTTGGAAAAGATCGAAGCCGCGGGTCACGTCCGAGACATGGAACAAACTTTGGAGGAAGTGCGCGAACTGGAGCGCCGGCGTACCGAACTATTCCGACAGGCCGCACACGACTTGCGCGGCAATGTTGGAGTCGTGAATAACGTCACCACAGGACTCACCCAGGATGCCGTACCCGAGACGATGCGAGACGAGTTTTTGGGACTGCTTCAACGGAGCGTATCGTCGCTGAATTCGATGCTGGACGAGGTGATGGATTTGGCGCGCCTTCAAGCGGGCTACGAGCTACGCAATGTGAAACCGTTCGACGCAGCCGCTTTGCTAAAGGGATTGTTCAAGAACCTGCAACCGCTAGCGACCCAGCGGGGCCTGTTTCTGAAGGCGGACGGACCCAACACGCTTACCGTCGAGGGGGATGCGGAAAAAATACGTCGGATCGCACAGAATTTGCTGCTCAACGCCCTCAAATATACTTCCGAGGGTAGCGTGACACTGGACTGGGGAGACAGTCGTAACAATGATCCGAAGCGCTGGATGATTTGTGTACAAGACACAGGCCCAGGCATTCACGCTGGCCCCGGCGCTCCACTGGTCGAGGCACTGCAAGGGGCCACCACAGAATCACGCCAGGTCGACGAAAGCCTCTCCAATGGCGAACAGGGATCCGCCCCTAACGATCAGGCAGTGTTGGTCGCTGCTCGTCTCGATCCTCCAGACCCCCGGCCAGTCCACCAGGCGCGGGGCGAAGGCATCGGGCTATCCATCGTTAAGCGCCTGTGCGAATTGCTGGACGCAAGTATAGAAGTCGCGTCTACGCCCGGCGAAGGCACGACATTCCGGATTGTTCTGCCGCGACACTACAACGCCAGCGAACAGAAAAAGTAATTGCTGAGGGAAAGGATGCACGGGGGGCGAGAACTTGGTCATTTCGCGAAACCGAAATCCTTAGGTCAAGTCGCTACTCTTGGGAATAACAACGGATGAACCACTCATCGACCTGCCCTACCAAGTCGGCTCGAAAAAGTTCTATTGGTGTCTTGTCGCTCCGATTTTTCGTGGTTCGCGATCCGCGAAGCTAGGGTACGCGTCTACGGAACGTCCTTCTGCCTTTCGTAGTTCATTCTTCACGAAGGGAAACTGCCATGCGTTTCTCGACTTGTCTATTCGCGGTGGCATTGATCGCACCATTGTGCGCCACGCAAGCCCGCGCCGCCGATTGGGGACTCAAGCCGGGCAACGTCGACCTCAAGTCGGCCGGCGCGCTCGCCTTCGGCCCCGATGGCATCCTGTTTGTCGGCGATAGCACGGCCGGCGCGATCTACGCCATTGCCACCGGCGATGCCAAGGGATCGGCCTCCGCGGCGCAACTGAACGTCGCCGGTTTGTCGGCCAGGCTGGCCCAGTTGCTGGGCGTCGCCGAAGCCGACGTCAAGGTGAACGACCTGGCGGTCAAGCCCGAGAGCGGTCAGGTCTACTTGTCGGTGAAAGCCGGCAACCCGCCGCAAGCGGCGCTCGTGAGCATCAGCGCCGATGGCACGCTCGCGAAAGTTTCGCTCGACAATGTGCCACATCAGCGGGCCGCATTGGCCGACGCCCCCGACAGCGCGGTCGGCCGCCGCGGCGATCCGCGCGACGACGCCGTGACCGATCTGGCGTATCGCGAAGGCAAGCTGCTCGTGGCCGGCCTGGCCAAGGGAGATGCCCCGTCGACGGTGCGTGAATTCGCCTTCCCGTTTGGTGAAGGGGCGACGGCCACCAACATCGAGATCTTCCACGCCGCGCATGGCCGCGTCGAAGATAACGCCGTGGTCCGGGCGTTCGTCCCCTTGGTGATCGATGGCGAGCCCGTCCTCTTGGCCGGCTTCACCTGCACGCCGCTGGTGCGCTTTCCGATCAAAGCGCTCGAGCCGGGCTCGAAAGTGCGTGGCACCACCGTCGCTGAGCTAGGCAACCGCAACCGCCCGATCGACATGGTCGTCTACGAGAAGGACGGGGCCCGCTATATCCTGATGGCCAACTCGGCCCGCGGCGTGATGAAGATCAGCCTCGATAAAGTTGGCGAGAATCCGGGCCTGACCGAGCCGGTCAAGGGGGGCGGCACCGCTGGTCAGCCCTTCGAGACGGTCGCCGATCTGCCGGGCGTCGAGCACCTGGCCTTGTGCGACGACACGCACGCGATCATCCTCGCCCGCAGCGAGAACGGCGCACTTGACCTGCGCACCATCGATTTGCCATAGGGCGTACGTCCTCAAATTGCGCTTGAATTCCGCGGAGCGGCTGCCGCACGCCGCTGCGGCACGCTCACATGGGCAGGTTGAAAAAAGCCAAAGCGATGATGACGTAGACGCCGAGCATCATGACGCCTTCCATCCAGTGCGTTTCACCGTCGTGACAAACCAGCGACAGCGCGATCACCGCGATCACTACGGTGATGGTCTCCATCAGGCTGAAGTGCAAGTCGAGCGGATGCTCGTGCCCCATGAGCATGCTGGCGAACACCAGCACCGGCGCGACCAGGAGCGCCACCTGGATGCCGCTGCCGACGGCGATCTGTACGGCGGCGTCCATCTTGTTTTTGGCGGCGAGCAGGATCGCGATCGAGTGTTCGGCCGCGTTGCCAATCACGGCCACCACGATCACGCCGGTGAACACTTCGTTCATGCCCAAGCTTTCGCGAGCCTCTTCGAGCGTGCCGACTAACAGATGGCTCATCCAAGACAAGCCGGCGGTCGCCATCAGCAACATCACCAGGCTGAAGCGAACACTCCACTCCGGGGCCACTCGCGCCTGGTCGCCAGCTTCGGGCGACTCGCCTGTGACCAGGTCGCGATGCGTCACCAGCGTGAACACCAGGCTCAGCACGTAGATCACCGCGAGCACCACGGCGATTTCCTCGCTCAAAAACTCGATACGTCGCACGTCGGGGGCCGTTGGGCCGGCAGGGCTCTGGAGCAGGTGATAGAACAAGGCCGGCATGATCAACCCCGTGGCGGCCAGCGCCAACAGCGTCGATCCCATGCTCGCGGCGGTGCGGTTGAAGGTCTGCTTGCGGTGGTAGAAGCCGCCGGCCACCATCGACGCGCCCAACACCAGCAGCACGTTGCCGATGATCGAACCGGTGATCGAGGCCTTGACGATCGGGTACATCTCCGGTCCGCGTGTGAGTGCGAACAGCGCGATAATCAATTCGGCCGCATTGCCAAACGTGGCGTTCAGCAGCCCGCCGATGCTGGGGTTCAGGGCGTGCGCCAGATTCTCCGTCGCGCGCCCCATCAGGCCGGCCAGTGGGATTATCGCGACGGCCGACGACAAAAAGATCGCCAGCCCGACGAAATCCATCACTTCGAGGCAGATCGTGACCGGGATCGCCAGCAGCAGCCAGGTGAGCGGTTGCTTGACCAATCGCTTGAGTGCGGCCGCAGCGCCCAGGGTTGGCGGGTTGGTATCCGCGCTGGCAGGTGCTTGAGCTGCGAAAGGGTGATCATTCATGGGGCGTCGGCTGGCTTTCTAGGTGCCATCACGCGATGAACGATTGGAGAGGTCCGGAAACACGGATCGCGCATCGCCTTGAAGTTAGCAAATCACATGCCGGGGGGTTAGTGGAGTTCCCAAACTCGACAACGGCGCGCGAGCTCGTGCGGCCGCCGCGCCGCGGAGGCGGACCAGGGCAAGCAGTGGAGCCGGCGATTCGACTCTTGCGGATTTGAGTGTGCGAAGATGACACTTGAGGCTACAGAGACTGTCTGCCACGGAGGTCACCGAGGACACAGAGACAAATGTCGCGAGGGCATACGAGACTTGGATTCAGCAGAGTTGCCTTTCTGCGCGGAATCAGTAATCTCAGTGTCCTCGGTAATCTCTGTGGCAAGCTAGAATTTCGGGGCTAATCGATGACGATCTCCCGCGCGATCGGCACGGTTGTGGCTTGCACGCTGGTGTTTGCTTCGATCGGTGTCGTAGCCGGACTTGGAATCGGCTTGGTGGCGCCGGGCTACTACCGCGCCGTATTTCGACGTGGCGACGAGCCTGCGTTTGATCCGCTCGAGGTTGGCATTGGGCTCGGACTGACGCAGGGAGTCACAGCGGGCGCATTGATCGGCATAGTGTTGGTGGCGATCCTGGCGTGGCAGCATCGTCGCAACTAGGCGCCTTCTTGTCACACCGCTTCCGGCCACCGGGTCATTTCGGCCAGTGGCTTGCCGGTTTCCAGCAGGCTCTTGTGGCTCGACAGGATGTGCGGCCAGTCGTTGGAAACGCCGGCGATCAGCTTCGAGTCGAGCCGATCGATTTCGTGCGTGACCGTCAGCTTCACCGATTCGCCGACCGGTTCCAGCTCAAACGTTGCCCGCGAGTAGCCTTCGACATTCAGTTTCGGAGCCGGCCGCGCTCGTACTTGCCGATCCACCGCTCGGCGACTTCGTGGATCGGCACCGGGTTAAGGTAATGCAGTTTTTCGCGGCCGCGCCATTGCGTGACTGCACAAGCGACCGAGCAAGCCCGACACACCGCGGCTAGAAGCTGAAGATTTCGCAGCTAGTCAGGTATTTGTGGCCGAAGGTGTTGCTACCGCCGATCACCAGCACGCTGCCATCGGGCAGCAAGGCCGCGCGGTGATTTCGTCGCGGCGTCGACATTGCGGCGACGGCGTGCCAGGTGCCTGTGCCCGGGTCGAAAAGCTCGGCGCTCTTGAGTTCATTTCCACTCTCGGAACCTCCGCCGAGCACCAGCACGCGCCCGTCGGCCAACAGCGTGGTCGAGAAGCCGACGCGTTTGACCTGCATGGGCTGCGTTTCGCTCCAGTGCCCCGTTGCCGGGTCGTAAATCACCGCGCCGTTCAGGTAGACCCGCTGCGTGGGGCTGCCTGTGAAACCACCGGCCACGAGCACGCGGCCATCGCTGAGCTTCACCAGGCCAAATCCATAGCGCGGCTGGGGTATCGCTTCGGCTGCCTGCCAGCTACCTGCTGACGGATCGTAGATCTCCGGGCCGGCCAGCAGCGCGACCGGACTGCCGAATCCACCGACCACGAAGACACGACCGTCGTCGAGCAGGACCGCGCGATGTCCAAATCGTGCGGTACGCAGCTCGCCCGTTGCCGTCCATTGGTCGGTTGCAGGATCAAAAATCTCGGCCACCGAGTAGACCTTTCCGGTTTCCGTATACCAGTCGATGCCACCTGAGACGAGCACGCGACCATCGCCCAGCAGCACCGAAGTTGGATCGCGGGCGACGCTCAGGTTGCCGGCGTCGCTCCACATACCGGTTGCGGGATCAAACAGCTCGGCGGCGCGAACGACTTCTGCGTTATTGTGTCCGCCGGCTAACAGCACGCGACCATCGCGCAAGAGGGTTGCCTCGTTCGCGCCATTGCGGGCGTGCCGCAGCGAACCGGTGTCGTTCCACTTGCCCGTCGCGGGGTCGTATAGCTCGGCCGATGCAATCGACTTGCCTGCCAACGGATGTCCCGATATCGCCAGAATGCGGCCGTCGGGCAGTCGAATACCGGCGGCATACTCGCGGCGCTCGTGCATCGGGGCCGCTGCCCGCCATATCCCGAGGGGCACATTCTGCTGCTCGAGCGCGGCGAGTTGCCGATCAGCCGGGCTTTGTGCGGCGGGCACTTGAGCGCTGGCGATCGGAGCGACCTGGCTCGACATACTAACGAAGCCGGCCAGCAGCCCGACGGTCAGCGTACGGCAAATCGCCGGTTGACTTCGAAGCTGTGACGACTCGCGTTGAAGGGTTGTGTGCATGACGTCAGTCTAGTCTGAAGTCCGATCCGTTGGCCAGTGCCAGCGGCAACGGCAGTGAAATGTGTTGTCTCAGTCGACGAATCACTGGGCAGCCCTGGCTGCCGTTGCCTGGGTTTCGCGGCGCAGCGTATCCGGCTTGACGAGCGGGCCAGCAGGCGCGCACGATGCTCATTCGCTAGCGGTGATGAAATCGGACCTCGCGAACGACCTGGAAGCGAAGATGATTGAATACAAGTGGACAGAAGTAATGACGGTGTTTCGGACGCCGCCTGAGGACATCGATCCTGGTGCGAAGCAGGAGAACACGTTTCGCGAGGTGATCTCACTGCAAGCGATCCTGGTGACGGCCACTATCGCACTTTTGGCATACATTCAGAAGCAGCCGCTGTTTCAGGTGCGCGCCGAAGTCGTCTTCGCGCTCTTGGCCGGCGTGCCGCTGGTCGGCCTGTATAACGTGGTACGTGGGCGGCGCCGGACGCCGCAGGGGGAGATCTTCGTTTACACGCGCCCGGTGCGGGTCTACGCGCGGCAGGTGCTTTTCCTGGCGCTCTTGGTCGTGCTGGGAGCTTCGTACTTGTACTGGCAAGGGTTGTTGCCGGGGCAGGAAAGCGAGCCAGTAGCGGCGACCTCCTCGGCCGTGCGGTAGAATTGAGATTATGACGAACAGGCCCTCGGCACTCGCTGCTTGGACGCCCGAGCAGATCGCGCAGGCACGCGGGTGGGTCGAAACGTGGCGCGTTACCGGCGTGGAGCTGGAACGAATCGCCCGCCAGGAATTGCAGCAACTCGACACCTACCGAGCGATCGAGCAACTGTATTGCGACGCCGACTTTTCGCAATCTTCGTGGGCGCCGCTGCCGACTTCGGGGCTGATCGAGATGCAGCGGCTGTTTATGGAGCTGCACAAAAGGCAGGAGAAGAAGGCCGCGTCGAGTGAGGTCTGAGTCGCACGCGGCGAGTCGTATCACATCGCCGATAGGGAGATCGATAAATGGCCACACAACAGTTGGAAACTACGGCCACAGCCACATCCGCCGAGCCGCAGATCACGCGCTCGGTCGCGCTGTGTGACGCCGCCGGTAATCTCAACCCCGCGGCGATCGGCTGGTCAAGGCAGCCACTGCACGATTGCAACCTGCGCGGCCGGCGGTTTCGCAAGAAACGCTGGAACGCCTGGGGAGCGCAGTCCGACACGCACTATTTCATTACGGCGATTTTCGATCTCGACTACTTCGGCTACGCATTCGGCTGGTTGCTTGATCTGCGCTCGCTCGAGGCGTCGACCTTCGCCACGATCTCGCCGCTGGCTCGCAGTTGCCAGCTCTCGGACAACGTGCCGGGCGAGTGCCGGTTCGCCGCCCGCGGCACCGAGCTGCGCTACTTGCAGAGCGAGCACGATGTCCGCTTGACGGGGCACGCCGCGACGCGCGACGGCCGCCAAATGGCAATCGACCTGGTGATTGACTATCCGCCCGGTCAAGAGACGCTCGGCGTCGTGATTCCCTGGAGCCCGCGGGTGTTTCATTACACCGGCAAGCATGCGGCGCTACCGGTCGCGGGCACGGTGCATGTCGGCGACGCGGTCGCCGTGTTCGAGCCGGGGCAGGGGGGAGCGTGGCTCGACTTTGCCCGGGGTATCTTCCCTTATCGCACGCATTGGGAATGGGCGGTCTCGTCGACGGTGCAAGCGGGCCGGCGGATCGGCTTCAATCTCGGTGGCACCTGGACCGACGGCACGGGCATGACCGAGAACGCGTTGTACGTCGACGGCCGGGTTCATAAGATTCACGACGACGTGGCGTTCGAGATCGATCGCGCCGACTACCTGCGCCCGTGGCGGATTCGCACGCGCGGCGGCGAGCGCGTCGATCTGTCGTTCACCCCGCTGTTCGAGCGGCGCGAGATCACCAACATGCTGCTAGTGCGCTCACAGCTGCACCAGTTGGTGGGCCGGGTCGATGGCACGATCGTGGCGGATGACGGTGAGCGGATCGAGCTCGCAGGCGCGATTACGGCTGCCGAGGATCACTTCGCTCGGTGGTAGGCGTGCGGTACTTTTTGAAAGAATTGTAGCTGGCCTCTCCGAGGCCGGAGGGGGCGCACACGTCCGGGGTCGCAGGCCCCGGCTACAGATTCAGTCAGTGTCATTTTTTCCGCCGTCACGTTCCCGCTGACGAATTAATTGCGTTGGAGACGACGTTGTGCTTTCGAAGATTCGCGACGCGTTGCAGGCAGATCTCGAAACGCCGCGTCACGAGCGCCACTGGGGAGCCGGCTGGATCAGCGGTGTCACTGGGCTGTTGGCCGCCTGCGCTGGGTTGTTCTTCGTGCTCTGCTTGCACTTTCCGGACGCGCTGACGCTGCCGGCCCTGCGGGAGTCGTATTCGAGCGGGTGGTTTCGCGTCGGTTTGCACTTGCTGCTGTTGACGGCCTTCGTGCTGGCGGTCGTGAGCCTGATCCTGCGGACCAACAAGGCGCTCGGCCTGACCGCGATGACCGTCACGCTGGTGGCCACGGCGCTCGGTGGCTCGCGTGTCGACTCGCCCGAGGCCGATGCGAGTGGCGTCTATCTAGGGCTCGATTGGTTCATGCTGAACCTGGCGTTCACCGGGCTGTTGTTCGTACCGCTCGAACGGCTCTTTCCGCGGCGGCGTGGGCAGCAGTTGTTCCGCATCGAATGGCGCGAAGACCTGTTCTACTACCTGGTGAGCAGCTTGTTCGTGCAGGTGCTCACGCTAGTCTCGATGGCTCCGGCCACGGCGATCCTGGCCCATACCAGTTGGAGCACGCTGCGGGCGTGGGTCGGCGGGCAGTGGGTGTGGGTGCAGGTGATCGAGATCATGTTTCTCACCGACCTGGTGCAGTACTGGGTCCACCGGATGTTCCACCAGGTGCCGGCGCTGTGGGAGTTCCACTCCGTACACCATTCGTCGAAAAGCATGGACTGGATGGCCAGCGCCCGGATGCACGTGCTCGAGATCATCGTGCTACGCGGCACAACGGTGATCCCGATGTTCGTGCTGGGCTTCACCGAAGTAGCGATCTACGCCTATCTGCTGTTGGTTTATCTGCACTCGAGCCTGGTACACGCCAACGTCGGCTGGAACCTGAACCGCATCGGCGGGCTGGTCGTCACGCCGCGGTTTCACCATTGGCATCACGGCATCGACCACGAAGCGATCGACGTCAACTTCGCGATTCATTTCCCGCTGTTCGACCGGTTATTCGGCACCTACTATTTGCCGCGAGACAAATGGCCCACCGACTACGGCATCGGCGGGCACCCGGTGCCGCGCGGGTATTGGCAGCAGTTTTTGCATCCGTTCAGAAGAAAGGCACCACCCTCATGATCGACACCCCGCAGATTACCGACTCGCCGGCGCGCGAGACTGCCACGATTCATCTCACGATTCCACGCGACCAGATCCAGCACATGATGGGCCCGGCGATCGGCGAAGTGATGGGGGCGCTCGCCGCGCAGGAGATCGCGCCGGCCGGACCAGTCTTCTCGCATCACTTCAAGATGAGCCCCGACCAGTTCGACTTTGAGGTCGGCGTGCCGGTCAGCCAGCCGGTGGCGCCGACGGGCCGCGTGCAGCCGAGCAAGCTGCCGGCCACGCGGGTGGCGCGCACCATTTATCACGGCGGCTACGAAGGGCTCGGCGGCGCCTGGGGAGAGTTCTGCGACTGGCTTTCGAAGGCCGGCCACAAGACGACGGCCAACCTTTGGG
>Ga0163152_10009133_pt1 | contig 10414 bp, 9 predicted proteins | sample OliLakLV19MP8IB2_FD_148635 | JGI IMG/M metagenome (GOLD analysis project Ga0163152, IMG submission 148635) | Freshwater microbial mat bacterial communities from Lake Vanda, McMurdo Dry Valleys, Antarctica - Oligotrophic Lake LV.19.MP8.IB-2 | ecosystem: Environmental > Aquatic > Freshwater > Lake...
TCGAAAGTAACTGCGTCGCCGCGAGGCGGGGTGGGGAGCAACTGGAGACGAACTGCTGGTCAATAGGATGACGAACTCGATTCGGCCTGTCGCTGTGGCGAGCCTGCTGCTGAAAGGCGAAGCCCAAAACGCACAAGTCCCGAAGGGGATACGAGAGAAGATCTCGTGCGGTAAGACTCAGGGAAGAAATCAGGCAATTTACCTGGAAACAGCGGGGGGTGGTTGGAGATTGAACGGCAGGAAGGTTCAGTGACGTTAAGCAGGGATCACTGGCTTGGCCAGAAGCGGAGTTGAGGTGAAGCGGTGCAAAATCCGCGGTGAAACCAAAGAGCCGCACCTAGCCAGATGACAGAGCGTTCGTAGTAGCGAAGAAGCGGGGTAACGCCCGTGGAGCGAAGGGACGCAGGAAAGGTGGAAGCGTGAAGGACAAAGACACTGAAGAAAAATCAGCGGTAGTGCCAGAAGGAGCTAAGCAAGCTGAAGACATTTACGGCCGGTGGCCGTGGGTGGAACGGAGTGTTTGGAGTGAGCGCATGTTGCAGGCCCTGGAAACAGGAGTCAAAGGGGGCAAGTGGTTCAGTCTGATGGATAAGGTATGGAAGAAGGAAAACCTCGGCGCGGCGTGGATGAAAACGTTTGTAAATGGGGGCAGCGCCGGGGTTGATGGACAAACTATCAAGCAGTTTACCGGGCAATTAAGCAAGGAATTGGACAGGTTGCAGGGGCAGATGAGGGATGGCAGCTATGAGCCATATCCAGTGCGGCGCTGTTGGATAGATAAACTGGGAAGCAAAGAGAAGAGGCCCTTGGGGATACCGGCGGTGAGGGACCGCATTGGGGAGGGGGCCATTCGGAATGTAATCGAACCGATCTTCGAGCGAGTCTATGCCGAACACAGCTATGGGTTTCGGCCCGGGCGTGGATGCAAGGATGCGTTGTGAAGATTGGATCAACTGCTCAGCGAAGGGAAAACGTGGGTGGTGGACGTAGATTTCAAAAACTACTTCGATACGATTCCCCATGACAAGCTGATGGAAAGAGTCAAGGAACTGATCAGCGACGGGAGGTTGCTGGGACTGTTGGAGAAATATCTGAAGGCGGGGGTGATGGACGGGTTAAAGGGATGGGAGCCGACAGAACAGGGCACACCGCAAGGAGCGGTGATCAGTCCAGCGCTGGCAAATCTGTATCTGAACCCATTGGATCATCTGATGGCGGCGGCGGGCTATGCCATGACCCGGTATGCGGATGACTTTGTCGTCCAGTGCCGGAGCCTGGAGGAGGCCACCGAGGCATTGAAGATGATAACCCAATGGGCACAGGAGAATGGTTTGACAGTGCATCCGACCAAAACGCGAATCGTGGACGCAACTCAGAAAGGTGGGTTTGACTTTCTTGGCTACCACTTCGAGCGAGGCATGAAATGGCCGCGTCAGAAGAGCATGGAAAAGTTCAAGGAGTCGATCCGCCACAAGACACGCAGGACCCAGGGACAAAGCATGGAAGCAGTTATTGCAGAGATCAACCCGAAGCTGCGGGGTTGGTTCGAATACTTCAAACACAGCCACAGGAATGTAATGGGCACGGTGGATGGCTGGGTGCGAATGCGCCTGCGGAGCATCTTGAGAAAACATCAGGGAAAGAGGGGAAAGGGACAAGGCAGCGATCATCAGAAATGGCCAAATGACTACTTTGAGAACCTCGGGTATTTCAGTCTGGAGAAAGCTCGGCGTTTAGCACTGCATTCGCGATAAGCGACTGCCAATCTGGAGAGCCGGATGCGGGAGAGCCGCCAGTCCGGTTCGGAGGGCGGAGCAAGGTCAATCCCTTGTCCCGACCCCTATCGTTTCCAACCTCGACCGTTTGGAGGAATCAGCAACTCTTTGACTCGCAAAGCTTCCAGCACAAACAGACGAAAGCCCATGGAGCAGTGCGCGTTTTCGGGATCCATTCGGTGTTCTCAAGCTGCCTGCGTGATCCCACCGCTGCGGGTCACAGACCCGCGCTCCGCCGGACCGCGAGTCTGTGACTCGCAGCACGTTGCCAACCCCTACCGTTTGGAGGAATCAGCAGCTCTTTGACTCGCAAAGCTTCCAGCACAAACAGACGAAAACCCATGGAGCAGCGCGCGTTTTCGGGATCCATTCGAAGTCTCAAGCTGCCTGCGTGATTCCACCGCTGCGGGTCACAGACCCGCGCTCCGGGGAGGTCTCCTTACATCTCACCCACTTTTAATCACGCCCATCGGGTCGTCGGGCCGCAGCCTTGAAAACTCCTGACATGCACGGAAGGGTCAACTGCGCTGGCTTTTTCTTAAATTTGAAAGATTTCCCAGATCAGTCCCGTAGAATCCCCCATGAATCGTCAAAAAGGATTGTGTTTGGTGGAGCTTCTGATGGTTATTGCAATACTCGGATTCCTGAGCGCCTTGCTGCTTCCGGCTTTGATTCGAGCCGGTCGGATGGCAAAGGGAGCGGTGTGTAAAAGTAATTTGAAACAGTGGCATTGTGCGCTCGCACTCTATGCCATTGATCAGGGCGACATGATGCCGCCGGAGGGGAGGCCGAACCCGGTTCCCGGGTCGGAAACAACAGGGTGGTATCAGGCTCTCCCCCCGCTGGTAGATCAACAGGCGTATGGCAATCAAACATGGAGGACCAATCCTTCCGTTTCGCTCCCCAAATCGCTTTTCCTCTGCCCCTCCAATCCTCGAAAAAGCAACGGGCGAAACCTTTTCCACTATTCCCTGAACCAGTATCTGGACGGTTCCGGTGACTCCGATGCGCCGACACGTTTAGGTTCCATTGAATCTCCTTCTCGGATGGTCTGGATGTTTGACAGCAAAAACCTGCCGGCGGTTGGAAGGTGGACTTTTGCCCACACAAACCTTCATGGCAAAGGGACTCAGATCGCCTTTCTTGACGGTCATGTCCGCCAAATCTCCAACGTTTCCGGCAAAACATTTGATTCGAAAACTGGAATTTCGACGGATGGAGAGGTGCGATGGATTCCCGGCGGAACGGAAAATTAGACGTTAAGAATTTTAAAAATAAACTTTGACATCCATGGGATGATCCGCTTTTGTCTATTTCATTCGGAATCTTATGATTCATTGCGCAACACAAAAACGAGACGTCCGGCTGACTCATAGCTGCTTTGCGGCACTGATGCAGTGGCGCTCAATTGGCGTTACGGGCACCGTGGAGGATGGCAGGTAATTTTATTGAACTTATTTGCCCCACGGTTGCCAAAGCAGCCGTGGGGCTTTTTGTTTTTCACCTATTACTTATGAAACCCAGAACAATAATAAATAAAGAAGCGCGGACAGGGCCGGAGGTCAGATTTGCACTGACTGCTGAGAATTTTCCATTCAAGGCTGTGCAGGAAACTGAATTCGAAAAATTGAAAAGCCGTCTCTTGCAGACCGCTTTGATGGAGGCCGATCAGGCTGATCTGTATGCTCCGCTCAGGAGAGCGGCAAACGAGGCGGCCGCCCTGGCCTGGAATTTGGAATTTCCGGTCCTGCTCCTCCCGGAACTTTTTGCCGAAAAAGTCCTGATAACTACGAGGCAGGTTGAGAAACAACGGGTGATCCGGTCGCAGACCGAGTCACTGGTGAGGGCGGCTTGATGAAAAAAATCAACTTGAAACCGGGCCAAAGTGGGCGGTCGTTTGCGCCATCGATTCTTATCGGATGCGCCAACGGCCTCTCACTTTTTGCCGCCGCCCTCGGGTGCGATTGGAAGCGAGTGAGATGGACGGGAACGGGAACGCTCCCGTGTACGGAGTTCCGCCTTCAGACGCCTGAAGGCGGCAAAGCTTTTGCCAGCTACTGGCTAAAGCCGGGACTCCAAACCTCAGCTCACCTCACCTGACTTTAATCGCACCCGCCGCCCTCTCTAATCACCACCCTGACGTTCGATTCGATTCTTGAGGATTGCCTTCCCGTATTCACGATTCAGGCGACCGATAAAATCGAGGGAGATTTCCTTCGGACAGACCGCCTCGCAGGAACCGGTCACCGTACAGTTTCCAAAACCTTCCTCGTCCATGGTCCGCACCATGCTCAAAGCCCGTCGGTCTCGCTCGGGTTTTCCTTGGGGAAGTATTGCCAGATGGGAAATCTTGGCGGAAACAAATAGCATGGCGGATGCATTCTTGCAGGCTGCGACGCATGCACCGCAACCAATGCATTGTGCGGCATCCATGGCCTCGTCAGAATCGGTCTTGGCCACCGGGAGGCAATTGGCGTCCACCGTACCGCCCGTATTCACCGAAACGAACCCCCCCGCTTGAATGATTCGATCAAAAGCGCCGCGATCTGAAACCAAGTCTTTGACGATCGGAAACGCCCGAGCCCGCCATGGCTCAACCGTGATGGTTTCGCCCTCCTTGAAATGCCGCATATGCAGCTGGCACGCAGTGGTTCCACGATGTCCGCCATGAGCCACGCCATTGATTACCAGTGAACAAGCGCCGCAAATCCCCTCCCGGCAGTCGGAATCAAACGCGATCGGATCTTCACCTTTGGTGATCAAGGTCTCGTTCACCACATCAAGCATTTCGAGGAAAGACATGTCCGGATTGATGTCCCTGGCTTCATAAGTCGCCATCTGTCCTTGGGAAGCTCCATCCTTCTGCCGCCAAACTTTTAAGGTAAGATTCATATTGATCGGCACTATTTGTAGCTTCGCTGCGACATGTGAACCTCTTCGTAAACCAGTGGTTCCTGGATCAGTTCCGGAGTTTTGCCCTCACCTTTGTAAGACCAGGCGCTCACGAAAGCGTAATGATCGTCATCTCTCAAAGCCTCTCCATCCTCTGTTTGAAATTCCGTGCGAAAATGCCCGCCACACGATTCCTTGCGGGTCAGCGCGTCCAGGCAGAGAAGCTCGGCAAATTCCAGGTAATCGGCCACGCGCCCGGCATGTTCCAAAGTTTGATTCATTTCCGCGCCTCCGCCGGGCACGGCGACGTTCTTCCAAAATTCCTCACGCAATTCAGGGATTTTAGCCAGGGCTTCCTTCAAACCTTTTTCATTCCGGGCCATCCCGCACTTTTCCCAAAGAAGCCTGCCCAGCTCGCGATGAAAAGAACTCACAGTCCGTTTCCCTTTGATCGAAAGGAGCTGCCTGGTTTTGGACTGGATGGATTCAAGCGCGGCCTTGAACTCCGGCCTGGACAGGTCAGGTTTGGAGGTTTTCGACGAGGCGAAATAATTGCCAATGGTGTAGGGAAGGATGAAATAACCATCCGCCAGTCCCTGCATCAATGCACTCGCACCGAGCCGGTTTGCTCCATGGTCGGAAAAATTCGCTTCTCCCAGGACAAACAGCCCGGGAATAGTGCTCATGAGGTTGTAGTCCACCCAGGTTCCGCCCATGGTGTAATGGACGGCTGGAAAAATCCGCATCGGCATCTGGTAGGCGTTGTCCCCCGTGATGCGTTCATACATGTCAAAGAGATTTCCGTAACGTTCACGCACGGTGTTCTCGCTCAGACGTTTGATGGCGTCGGCAAAATCGAGGTAAACCCCCAAGCCCCCCGGCCCCACGCCACGGCCTGCATCACAAGCCTCCTTGGCCGCGCGGGAGGAAATATCACGCGGTGCCAGATTGCCGAAACTGGGATATTTACGCTCCAGGAAATAGTCACGATCCGAATCGGGAATCTGGGCCGCGGGACGGTTGTCCCCGGCTTTTTTTGGAACCCAGACCCTTCCGTCGTTGCGCAACGACTCGGACATCAGCGTCAATTTGGATTGATGTTCGCCGCTGACCGGTATGCAGGTGGGGTGAATCTGGGTGTAACAAGGATTGGCAAACGCTGCACCCTTTTTGAAGGCCCTCCAGGTGGCGCTTACATTGCAGTTCCGCGCATTGGTTGACAGGTAAAAAACATTTCCATATCCGCCCGTCGCCAGAACAACCGCATCTGCGGCATGAGTCGAAATTTCTCCGGTCACCAAATTCCGGACCACGATCCCTTTTGCGTGTCCGTCAATCAGCACCACATCGAGCATTTCAGTGCGGGGAAACATTTTGACTTTTCCCAGCCCGATCTGGCGGGACAAAGCCTGGTAGGCACCGAGCAGCAACTGCTGACCTGTCTGGCCGCGTGCGTAAAAAGTCCGTGAAACCTGTGCTCCGCCGAAGGATCGGTTCGTGAGCATCCCGCCATATTCGCGGGCGAAAGGAACCCCCTGGGCCACGCATTGATCGATGATGTTGACGCTGACCTGCGCCAACCTGTAAACGTTCGCCTCGCGGGCGCGGAAATCTCCTCCCTTGATGGTGTCGTAAAAGAGACGTTGGATGCTGTCGCCATCGTTCTGGTAGTTCTTGGCGGCGTTGATTCCTCCCTGTGCGGCGATGCTGTGAGCCCGGCGCGGGCTGTCCTGAAAGCAAAACGCCTTCACGTTATAGCCCAGTTCAGCCATGGAGGCGGCGGCTGAAGCCCCGGCCAGTCCGGTGCCCACCACGATGACGTCAAATTTCCTCTTGTTCGCGGGGTTTACCAGCTTCATGTCAAAGCGGTGTTTATCCCACTTTTGAGCCAGAGGTCCGGAAGGTACTTTTGAATCCAGTGTCATAAACTACTTTCCTATAAGACCAAACAAGATTGACAAAGGTATGGCGGCATATCCGAGAAATATTGCCAGGGCAAACCATCTGGACGCCCGATTCAGGCAGGGGCCATAACTCCGTTTTTTCCAGCCCAGCGATTGAAACATGGCCTGCAGCCCGTGGCTCAGATGGAGTGCCAGCAACGCCACGCTCAGGACATAAAAACCGGCCACCAGTGGATTCCGGAAACCCGTAATCATCATCCGATAAATGTCGTGCCGCCCAGCTTCTTGCAAAGTTTTGAAGTCAGTCCCCACAAGGTTGATCGCTGGAACCTGAACAGTAAAATGCAAGATGTGGTAGATGATGAAACTGAAGACAATCAAGCCGCTCATCATCATGGTTCGCGAAGCATAGCTGGCGGCGACAGGTGGAAGTGGGTTGACGTAGGCTACAGGCCGGGCCGCCTTGTTTTCCGCCGTCAGCTTGACAGCCGACCAGATATGAACCCCAACCATCATCAAAAGTCCAACCCTGGCGCCCCAGATCAGTTCAATATTGGACTGTAGAAAATGTCCATAAGCATTGAGCTTTTCGGGTCCGAGGAACACCTGGAGATTGCCGAGAAGGTGGGCGACTACAAAACCAAACATGGCGACCCCGCTCAAGGCCATGAGATATTTTTTGCCTATGGAAGATCCGAAAACTCGTCTCAACAGGTTCATCATAGGATTGCATGGGCGCCCTTCATTCAAAGTCAAATTCACCAGATGGAGGCTCAAGAAAGGCGGCCGCGTCACAACATATCTAATTGCCAGGCCGCCGGATCGTCAATCTCGCGGTAAAGGTATAAGCGACGCTGTCCCTTGTGTTATCGATTCTAATAGCCGTAAATTTGGAAGTTAACGGATGAGTTTCAAATAACGCCCCATCCAGTATGGCAGGAGAAATTCATCTCCTGCGAACTCGATGTGGCCTCCATCACCGCCGTCCAGCCGGAATGGATTTCCGTTCCACCTAGTCATGGGACGTTCGTCGGGCGGGAGCAGCTCCTTGGTCATCTGCTCCCGAAAATTTGGCTCCAGCAAGGTCACATCCCGACGTTGTGAATTTTCAACCCGCCAGGTTTTCAGGTCGAGGGGGAAATTTCTTAGGGTCCAAACCGCACCCTCCACGTCACCTTCCACTCCGGGACAGGTCGCAAGATGCACGAAGTTCCAGATGGGATTTTTTTCAATTTTTTCCACATCCCAATGGTCCTGCACGGAATCGGAAAACTGCCGGCGCAATTCTTCGTTGAAGGCAAAACGAACCAAAACCCAATAGGTGTCAAATGCCAGGAAATCGTCCGAATGATTCCACTCGTCGCCCATGGTGATGCCTTGAAAAACAACGCCCGGAGAGGGTGCGATTTGTTTGACGCTGTTGGTTATGTTTTTCAGGTAAGCGTGGTTTTGAAGAAGTTCAAATCCTTTGTCCCGATAAACCTGCTTGCCGGTGACACGATGGGCGAACTGAAGCATGGCGATGATTTCGGCGCTGTTCAAGCGGCGGTCAAAAACCGTCGGAGGATATGCGTTCACATATTCGGGATGCCATCGTCCCCACAAGGTCGGACGGCCATCCACATCCACATAATAATAGTTGTTGCGCAGAATGTGACTCATGATCTTGTCGATAAAGGTGGCTATCCTCGATTTTTCGGCGTCAGTCTTTGCGGCGCATTCCCAGAGCACCGCCGCCCCGAAGGTGTGGGCAATCAGCTCGTCACTGCTGGTGTGGCCTTTCCATTCCCATCCTGAATCTTTCGGATCGGCAGGATCCCTCCAGCGATCCGTGTCCGAGTATTTGAATCCCCTTCGTTCCAGCGTGCGTGCCATGAAGCCGTTGGTGCCGGTGATCTCCAGCATGCGCTCGAATGCGGCAAAGGTTTCCCAAGCGTGCCTCCGGGCCTCCTGATCGCCGGTGGCCCCGAACCGGAAGGCCTGGCTGGCCATATAATAATTGTTCCAGCTTCCGTCGTTGTCGGTGTCGATCATCTGAGCGGAGCCAGGGTCTCCAGCCACTGAAAGATAAAGCTCCGAGCAAAGCCCATAACGGATGTGACGCTGCCGGATCTTGTCCTGATAATATCTGGCCTTGGACTCCAGAGTGGCCGCCTCAAACAGGATGCGACTCACTCCGTTGCTGGTCAGGATGTGGGCGTTGCCATGACGATCCACGGCCAGATCCAGGACGAGGTCATCGTCCAGCCATCGTTTGGAGGCGAAATAGTGGATCTGACCGCTCGACTTCTTAAAAAACGCACCTCGGGCGGTTCCAGCCCAAAGCCCGTTGGCGGTCGCAGCAAGCGCGGTAATGTTTAAATTTGGGAGCCAGACATCCCTTCTCAATCCAGTCCCGTTCGGGCGACCATCTACGCCGGAGTTCAAGGTCAGAATTCCGTTCGTTGTCCCGATAAACATTTTATCGCGAAACCGAGCCATGCATTGGATTCCGACATTTCCTCCCAGATCGACGCTCGTAAGATTCGTCCCGTAATACATGGCAATGTTCCCGGCCGAAACTGCAAAAAGACCATCGTCTGTTGGATACAACTTTTCAAAACTTTCCCACGGAAGTTTTAAGAACTTTTCGACCAACCCCTCCTGCATCAAAACGCTTTGAGCCGGGTTTGACCCGGGCGCATTCATCAAAAAGACCTTTCCATCTGCCGCGACGGCCATGATCGACGGCTCAAACGAACCGGTTTTATTGAAGCGTCCGTACGGCCGTCCGGACTGGTCGTTCGAAAGCCAGTGGTCCTCAAAAAGATAGAACAGATCCCCTGCGGGATTGAGGGCAAGGTCACGGGCCTTGAGTTTGGACAGAGGTCGAAAACCCTGGTCAAGCACGAGGCGGTTCTCAATCACCCGCGCAACCCCCCGGTCGGTCAGCACAAAAACCACGTCGTCCCTTGTGATCAGAATTTTTCTGAATTTTGCACCGGCCAATTCCGGAGATAGGACGACACGTTCCGACCGGCTTTGTTGAAAAACCTCATCCACAACTGGTGCACCTTGCAACGATGTGGTGATAAAGACCAAAATCGTCAGCAGTGAATTCCCGACAGCCCTGAACATTTTCATCCTTGTAGGATGAAGAAGAACGAGGGGAATTAAAACGGATTTTCGCGGTTGAAGCTCAAAAAGTTCCAAATTTTTAACACGGGGATTTTGTTCTCTTTTTGACTTTTGCCTTTGATGTTCCAATTTGAACAGAATGAACATCTTCAAGATCTTGTCGGGGCAGATTCTTTTGTTGCTCATGATTTCCGGTATTTCCCCTGCCCTGGCCGTTGAGCGGGTGGAGAACAGAACGATTCGTGTTCCATCCGCTCCCGTGGTCTATGGCTACCAGACGGCCAACGCCTTTCCCAATCTCACCTTCAGTCAACCGCTCGGGCTGGTGACGCCAGGAGGTGAAACCAACAGGCTTTTCGTTTTGGAGAAGGGGGGTCGAATCATTGTCATCACCAATCTGGCAGCGCCAAACAAGACCACCTTTCTCGACCTTCAATCCAAAGTTGTGACCAGCAGCGAATGTGGGCTCCTGGGCATGGCCGTGCATCCCGGTTATCTTTCCAACCGTTTTTGTTTTGTCTTTTACTCACTCAACACCCGCAGCACCAACACCAGCGGCCAGACCCTGAACGGATTGCACCAGCGGCTTTCCCGCTTTGAAATTGATCCCGATAATCCAAACCGCCTTCAGATCAACACCGAGCTTCCTCTTCTCACCATGTACGACCGGGCGGACAATCATAATGGCGGCGACATCCATTTCGGTCCGGACGGTTACTTTTACAT
>Ga0163152_10009134_pt1 | contig 10414 bp, 7 predicted proteins | sample OliLakLV19MP8IB2_FD_148635 | JGI IMG/M metagenome (GOLD analysis project Ga0163152, IMG submission 148635) | Freshwater microbial mat bacterial communities from Lake Vanda, McMurdo Dry Valleys, Antarctica - Oligotrophic Lake LV.19.MP8.IB-2 | ecosystem: Environmental > Aquatic > Freshwater > Lake...
GCAGGCGGCTTTGAGGACGGAGGCGCGGTAGCGTTTGAGGTTGGCCTGCACCCGCCGCAACGCCGCCACCCCCGCCTCCAGCCGCGTGAATTGCTTCTCAATCTCCGCCACAATCCGCCGCTGCTCGGGAAGGGGTGGAAGTGGAATGGGCTGCTGCTCCAAATAGGATTTCGGAACGCGACGCAAACCAACAGCGCCCGTCATGTTCTGAGCGGCCTGCCGACGGAAACTGCTTTGAAGAATGAAATGAAACAGGTAACTCGCGTCCAAACATTCCTTCGGGCGCAGCGCAAAGAACTCAGTGGAGCCAAAGCCCATGCCGTTGGTCAGTCCCTTCATCACGGCTGCTTTTCCGTTTTCCATGCAAGGCGTGACCTTCGCGAAAATCACATCGCCATCACGGAACGGGGTATAACCTTTGCGCACTTCTCCAACTTTTCGGTCGCCAAGCGGTTGAAATTGCCCACTCTCCGCCTCGACACATTTCATCGGAATGAACGACGCCAGAGAATCATTGTGGAGTTCGTCACTGTCTGGGCGTGGATTGACGTCAACGACTTCGCCGAGCGGAACAACGGCCCACCCGCCTGCTTTCGCCTCTTCAGGGCTTTCGCTGCGTGGGGGCACGCGGCCTACATCGGTGGGGCGGGTTGCGTTGTAGGCCGGGTCCCCTGACCCGGCGTCCGGTCTCGACGTGTTTTGGGATTCGTGACCCAGGGCGGCGTCACTGCGCTCCTTGCCCTGGGCTATTTTCTTTCGCCCCTTTGGGGCTGCGCCGTGTGAGGGCACACGGCCTACATGTTCACGATGCGCACTCATGTTGTAGGCCGCGTGCCCCCACGCGGCGTTCCCCGGTTTTGACCCGACGTTTCCCTTTCCTCAATCAACATGCCCGTTTCCAACAAAGGTGGTGTGCCGCGAACCAATCTCGGCCCGCCCGCTTCATCGTAGAAAATCTCGCCACCGAACGGCCATTCTTCGGGACGTTTTACCAAACCGGCCCGCACCGGATTCAAACATACATATTCCCATTTGCGCGTTTCGCTTTCGGGCGTGCGGAATTTGTGGTCGTGATAACCCTCCTGCCATCGCCAGGCGCGTTTGATGCGGGTGAATTCGTGATCCGATTTGGGGACGCCCGGTGGGGGCACCGGGCCTACAGGGGCGGAGCGCGTCGCGATGTAGGCCGCGTCCCCTGACGCGGCGTCGGGTGTCTTGCGGCGTTCCAATCCACCGACCACCGCCTTCAGCGCCTTGATCCATTGGCCGAGACGGTTGGCATCGTGGCCTTGATGCGCGATGAGATGAATGTGATCGGGCATCACGACAAAACGGCGTCCGAACCAATGGTAACGCGTCGGGCTGTCGAGCAGGAATGCAACTAATCGCTCGAACGTGATTTTGTTGTCGAGGACGCGCCCACGTCCATCCACGCAGACCGTCAGGAGATAGGAAATATTGCCGTCACGATCAGGCCAGACGCGATGCAAGCGGCGGAGACGGTGTGGCGGTGGTTCGGAGACGCCGCGTGGGGGCACGCGGCCTACATCATCGCGGTTGTTTTGATTCTCACTCATGCCGCGAGCGCCTCGTTGAGTTCATCGAGCAGCTTGGGCAGTTGCTCGCCGAAAAGTTGGTGCGCTTTGCCTACGTTTTTCATGTGGCGCTGTTGGTCGGTGGCTCGACGGGCAGGTCGAGGAAGAGTTGCGGGAAATAAAACTCGTGGATTTTTGATGGGAATGCGGCCCGCAGCGGACCTTTGGGGCTGGGGGTTTCAAGCAAGCCTTCTTCCAGTCCCAGCTTGATGATTTCCACGGAGACGGTGGCGGCTTTGCCGGTGATCTCTTGCACGCGGGCGCGCGGGATTTCGCCTTCATCCACGAGGGTGCGGACCACGCGCATGAGTTCTTCGCGGTAGCGATTGAGATGCAGGGCTTCGAACTGAAAATAGCGTTCCACCCGCGTGCGCAGCGTGGGAAGGTCCAGCAACCCGCTCATGAACTGGATCTGGTCGAGCATGGTTTCGAGAAAGAACACGCAGAACCCGGCCAGCGCCGCATCGGAAAGATTACCCCGGCCATCCAGATCGCCCTGGCGGCCGCGATCGGCGGATTCGAGTGCGGCGTAGTAGCGCTGCCGCCAACGGGCAAGTCCACGCGATAGCGTCCACAATCCGTGGCCGGCGATCCCATGGCGGATGAGCAGCGCCTGGGATTGGAGGCGGATGACGCGGCCGTTGCCATCGCCGAACGGATGAATCCACGCAAGCCGATGATGGGCAGCCGCGATAGCTACCAGGCGGTTGGTTTCCAAAATGTGTTTGTCTCCGTAGAACTCGTGAAAACGGTTTAGGAACTGGGGCAGCGCGGCAAAATCCGGCGGGATGTGTTGGCCGACATCCACCATGAAATCGCGCAGGCAACCGGGCTTGATGCGGTAACGCTTGCCGCTCTTGGTGGTGGCCCAGTGCTGCGGTTCAGGCAAGCGCGTGTAAAATTCCTCGTGCAGCCAGCAGAGAAAATCGGGCGCATAGACATCCACCGATTTATCCGCCAGCCGCTCTTCCATCAGCGTCTCGACGGCAATGTGGGCGAGACTGAGTTGCTGGTTGTCGCGCTGGATCTCATTTTTCGAGAAGTCGCGTTTCAAGGCGCGCTCGATGTCGCGGGGCGTGGTTTTGTGGCCTTCAATCAGGTTGGAATAATAGCAATTCATTTCCCGAACCACGTCCGCCACTCGCTTGAGCACATGCGGTGAATGAACCCGACCCGTGAGGCAGCCGGAAGCCTTCAGAATGTTGCAGGTCAGTTCAGACAGGCGAGCACCCTGCGCCTTCGGGAGCAGAGGTTCCATCGAACTAGGATGGCGGTAAACGTCCATAAACTGACTTTTCCGAAAATGTATCTGAAAATCTTAAATCACAACGAAATTATGGTTAATACGCGTTTTTCAAATGATTATGGCTCCATTTATTTGGCATATCCGAAAATGTTTCCGAAAGTCATATCGTCACGCTGATTACGCCGCCAGAACAGTGTTCAGTTCGTCCAGTAACGCCGGGAGTTTATCTCCGAACAGTTGATGCGCTTTGACGAGTCCGCCGCGCTGGTTGCATGGAGAATCCCAACGGGATTCCGCCACAAAGCCCAAGGTTGCGAGGCACGAGCTACCTTGGGAACACAGTTGAAGATGCACCCAACCCCAACGGGGTTGCGGCCTCGTATCCTGAACAATCCGTGACGCAACCCCGTTGGGGTTGATAATCCTTTGAACACGACCACCCAGGGTAGCTCGTGCCTCGCAACCCTGGGCTGAGAGACGCAATCCCGTTGGGATTGATTGACGGAAGTTCATGCGGCCAGCACCCCATTCAGTTCGTCCAGCAGTGCCGGGAGGTTGTCGCCAAACAACTGGTGAGCGCGTCCCAGCCCGCCGCGCTGGTTGAACGGAGCGAATTCAAAATCCTCCGGGTCAATGCTCAGGCTGGTGGCGATGTGGTCGCGGATGAGATTGAGCCAGGCGAGTTGGTCCGCGCCAAACGTCACGCCGGCCTTGGCCTTGTCCATGAGCCATTCGTTGAAGCGCGTGGTGACGGATTCGGCGAATGGTTCGAGCACGGGCTGTTGTTCCAGCGCAAAGCGGACGAGCGCGACGAGGTCGGCGAAGCGTCCGGCCTGCGAGCGGCCCTTGACCTTGCCGGGCGCCGTGACGGCGAACGAATTCCACAGATTATCCTCGGTCCAGGCGGCGTGATGTTCGCGGAGCTTTTTCTCCAGTTCCTTGAGCATCTTTTCCGTGAGGCGCTGTTTGTAGGGGCGCGAGTAGAGCAACTGGAGCGCGGTGATCTCGGCTTTGTGCTGCTCAATGTAGTCGCGGAAGGAACTCAGGAGCGCCATCGCCTTCTCCTTGGCGGCGGCATCGAACCCTTGCGACAACACAACATCCGCTGTGGTGGTATCAATCGTTTGCTCGTTCTGCTGTTTCAGTTTAACGAGCGTATCGCGGAGCGCCGGTTGATCGAATGGCGAGCAGGCTTCCAAAACTAATTGCTGTTTCGCGGCTTCAAATTTTTCTGGCGCGACTTCGGCGGGCGACGCGCCCGGCTTCCCGGTGGCTTTCTCGGCAATGACATCGGGATCAATGGAGCGCAAAAGCGTGGCGGACATTTCCGCGAGGGTTTTGCCGCTGAGTTCTTTGACCTCGCGTTTTTGGCTGATCGTAAATTCGCGATCCAAGCGCGCCAGTCGTCCGGCCAGCGTGGTGATCGTGTCTTCGTCACGCTTGCCGAGCGCGACTCCAAGCAAAAGACTGGGGAACGCGACGGTCGGTTTGCGTTCCAGCGGGCGCGAGTCGGTTTTGTCGCTTTCGCAAACACCCACGGCATCGACGATGACGAAATGCGTTTTGGCGCGGGCATCTTCGCCCGAGACGGCCTGCAAATCGGTTGGCGTGAGAACGCGGGTGCCGCGACCTTTCATTTGCTCGAAATAAACGCGGCTGCGAACGTCGCGCAGAAAGAGAAGACATTCGAGCGGCTTGATGTCGGTGCCGGTGGCGATCATGTCCACGGTCACGGCGATGCGAAGCTGTGGCGAGGTGCGAAATTGCTGGATGAGTTCCTCGCACTTGGCGGGTTTGCCGGTTTCGGGATGCTTCGATTGGTAAGTGATCTTTTTGCAGAAGTCATTTCCTTTCCCAAAAACTTCGCGGCAAATGTGAACGACGTCTTCGGCGTGGGAATCGTCTTTGCAAAAGACCAACGTCTTGGGAACGAGGGTGCGTCCGGGAAAGAGTTCGGTGAACAACGCGTCTTTGTAAGCCTGGAGCACGGTGCGGATTTGTGACGGCACGACAACGGAGCGGTCGAGTTCCGGCGCGGCGTAGGCGAGGTCCTCGTCCAATTGTTCCCAACGCTTCGAGCGGTCGAGCTTGTTGCGTTTATCGACGTAAAAACCTTTTTCCACTTTGCCGCCCTGTTCCGTGACTTGCGTTTTGATGCGATAAACGTCGTAACCGACATTCACGCCATCGGCGACGGCGCGCTCGTGATTGTATTCCGTGACGAGATTTTGATTGAAAAAGCCGATGGTCTGTTTTGATGGCGTGGCGGTCAGGCCGATGAGGAAGGCGTCAAAGTATTCGAGCACCTGCCGCCAGAGTCCGTAAATGGAGCGATGACATTCATCGGTGATAATGAAATCGAAGGTTTCGATGGGAATGGCGGGATTGTAAGCGACGTCCTTTGGTCGTGAATCGGCAGCGCTGATTTCGTAAGTCGAAAGCTCGTCGGCATCTTCGGGCAATTCCTCGCCACGCAACATCGAGTAAAGCCGTTGAATCGTGCAGATCGTCACGCGCGAAACATCATCGAGCTTGTTCGAGGTGAGATGCTGGACGTTGTAAAGCTCAGTGAACTTGCGGCCGGTGTCGGGCGTGACGAACTGGTCAAATTCGCCCTTGGCCTGGCGACCGAGATTGGCGCGGTCCACGAGAAAGAGGACGCGTTTCGCACCCGCGTTCCGGATAAGGCGGTAGGTGAAGGCGCAGGCGGTGTAGGTCTTGCCCGCGCCGGTGGCCATCTGGATGAGGGAGCGGATTTGATCGGCGACGAAGGATTGTTCCAGCCCGGTGTTGGCCTCGAATTGACAATCCCTCATGCCGGTTCGGGCCAGCGGGTGGGCCAAGGGCATTCGGGCGAGCCGGGTGCGAAGCGTGTCCGGCTGCGCAAGCCAGGCGGCGAGCGTTTCCGGGCGATGAAAACTAAACACCCGACGCGAGCGCGGCTGAGGATCGCGTTCGTCACGGAAGAAGGTTTCGACGCCGGTAGATTCGTAAAGGAACGGGAGTTTGGAGGGAGCAACCGCCGCGAGAAAATCGGGAAGACTGCCTGCATAACGGGCGGATTGTTCGGCGGCGGCGGAAAGAGTGGTTCCTTTCTTTTTGCCTTCGATGACACCAGCGGGTTTGCGATCAACCAGAAGTAAATAGTCGCAAGGACCGGTTTTCAATGGAACTTCACGAACGGCAACGCCACGGCCCGCAGCGAGATTCAACGCTTTGTAATCCTGAATAACCCAACCCGCTGCGATGAGCATTGCGTCAATTTGTTGGCGGGCGTGTTGTTCAGGGGTCATGCTGGCAACCCTTCATTTATCTAAAACACATGCTAATGGGAAGCTGTTCTTGCCAAGTGATAGAAGGAAACGAACCGCAGGATGATTTCAATGATAGGTCGAGGCGCATGATATGATGGAAGGATGTTCGCACGCTCGCCGCGATTCAGACGCGCACAAGGAATTTCCTCGATTCAACTCACATCGCGCGATGTGGAGATTCTTCATCACGTTTGGAACCATCGTTTCTTAACTTCACGACAGATTTTTTCGCTCGTTGGTGGAAGTTCTCAGAAGCTTTTGCGGCGACTAAACCTGCTTTTCCATCATGGCTATTTGGATCGGCCACGTGCTCAGATTGATTGTTATCACCGAGGCGGATCGCAGGCGCTGGTTTATGGATTAGGCAATCATGGCGCAAATGAGTTGGAAGAGCGTTTTTCTATTCCCCGCCGGAAAGTGGATTGGACAGCGAAAAACCGCGAAGCAACCCGCCTGTTTTTACAGCACACTCTCTTGATCGCAGACGTGATGATTGCGATTGAGCTTTCGTGTCGGAAAAGCGGGCGAGTCCGGTTGATTGATCAGGACGAAATTTTGACAATGCTCCCGCAGGCAACCCAAAACTCAACCGAGCCGTTCCGGTGGAAAGTTAATCTCTCAGAAAAAGGAAAATCCGTTCCACTCGGCGTGGTTCCGGACAAAACCTTCGCTCTGCAATCGGTCGAGCACCCGCAGGATATCGCCTATTATTTTCTGGAAGCCGACCGCGCAACCATGCCGGTATCACGCAAGAATTTGAATCAAACCTCCGTGCGCCGAAAGCTGCTCGCCTATTCCGCAACTTGGCAGCAGAACATTCACAAAACCCGTTTTGGCTTAAACCGCTTTCGAGTCCTCACAGTCACGAGTTCGGCCAAGCGGGTGGAAAACCTTTCAGCGGTCTGCCGGGAACTGCCACGAGGGCACGGGCTTTTCCTGTTCGCCGACCGCGACCTGTTCCGTTCCGGCAATGACCCGTTTCAGATCGAGTGGAAAACATTCAAGCCCGGAACATCCGTTCGCCTTTTTGACATTCCTTCCCAGGGCACTTCTGATTCTCCGCCAGACACGCCTCGACGAACGTGACGAAATCCCGATCCTGAAATTGTTTCAACTTTTCCCAAACCAGTCTCGGGAGTGGCAGCGCAAAGAACAATCGGATATCGAGCCGAAGTGCTTCCGGGGAAAGGAACATCCCCGCCTTGATGGCGCGATAACAACTATTGATACCAGTTCCCGGTGATGATCGGTAAAAATAAGACCGTGCGTCCACGCCGTGCGACCGCAGCATAGTGGCACGGGCGTCCCGCCCGTGTGTTTCTTGGGCGGTGGCCCTGGCGCTGGCGGGAACACACGGGCGAGACGCCCGTGCCACTACGGATCGCTTAGGCCGCACGACCCCGCTACGATTCCACCGATCATCACCGGGAATTGGTATGAGATGCAGGATCAGGAATTTTAGGAACAACTCTTCCTCATCGGAAATGGGTTCGCTTGCCAGGTCTGGGGACGGATCCAGTGCGCGGGCGAGTTCGGGCTTTTTGTAAAACTCCGACCATATCTCGCGATGTTGCTGGGTGATCGTCAGCAGGTTTCCGATGTGCCGGACTTTGGTGTCGATGCGCAACGAGTAACCCGTGAAAAAAAGACCGGCCACGATGCTGCCCGTTTCCACAATGGAGAACCAATTTTCCTCGACCCACGGAAGAAGGCCGGGATGAGGGCGGTCGTCAAACAGTCAGTCGCCATAAACGCAGTGGAACGGTCATCGATTTTATCTCTGCGATGCAATTTCTACCGCACTTTCTCGACCAACCGATTCACCGCACTGGCAATCCGCTCCTCAATGTCCGATCCCCAGCGGTTGGCCGGCAGGCCATAGACCTCGAACGCTCCGGCCTGGTAGCCGCCTTCCTCCCACAATCGCCGCGAAGGGATGTAGGCCATGACATCATTCGCGTAGCCCGTGATCCAGGTGTTGGAACCGAATTCCTTCTTGAACCGCAGCGCGTAATCGACGCAAACCTCGCCGCCCAGCGCGATCCAGAGCTGGTCGGCCCCGAGCTTCCAGACCTGGACCGGGTATTCGGGATAACCGCTCGCGAAAGTTTTGCCGGATGCGGACTCGGCTAACAGCCTTTTTGCCCATCGCGATCCAGAGCTGGTCGGCCCCGAGCTTCCAGACCTGGACCGGGTATTCGGGATAACCGCTCGCGAAAGTTTTGCCGGATGCGGACTCGGCTAACAGCCTTTTTGCCCATCGCGCGCGATAGTCGATCCCTTTGGCCACGGTTTCGAGGTCGGCCTGAGTCGGTTGCTCGCCGAACGGCAGGGAGATGAACTCGAAGGCGGCGCGAAACTTCGGTATCACCGGGCGCATCGGTTTTTCGAGGACGCTTTCGACCGCCACTGCCAAATCCTCGCCCCGTTGCCGGCATAACGCGACCGTGCCGCGAGGCGCGGCGCTTTGATCGCTGCCGCAGCCTTGAAAGAACATGGCCGATGCGCCGGGATGCTTCGCCTCGACCGCCGCCACAGTCACGCCACAGTAATCCGCGGACCAAAGCTGGTTTTGGGTGATTGCGGACGTGTGCGCCGCGTAGCCAAAAACCACGGTACGAACCTCGCCGGCGGGCGAACGCACGACCAGCACCGGCACAGCAAAGTCCGACGGTCCTTTCGGCGATTCACCGCGGGCCAACACCTCCGCAAGTTTGCCTTCGTCATTCGTGCGCCGGTTGAGCGCGAAGGTGGCCTTGCCTTCCCCCGCCCAGAGCGTGGCCGGGCTGCGCGTGGCCAGCGCCTGGGTCACGGTGGCGAGGATGGTTTGTTCGAGCCAGGTCGAGTAATCGGCGATCAGCGCCCGCTGCCGATCGTCCAGCGGGTAAATATCCTGGAGCGCGTCCTTGAGCACGGGACCGGAATGCGTGTGCGAGGTCGCGAAGCGGATTTGGTCGCGGGTCAAGCCATGACGCCGTTGGAGTTTGTGGCAGAGCTGGTCATACAACCATTTCGGAATGCCAACGAGATCTGCGGTGACGAGGACACCCAGGCCGCCGTCGGGCGCTTCGAGCGCGAGAACTTTCACCCACAATTCATCCAGTGTGCCCTCGGCGGGCTTGGTGCGCGAAGCGAATCCGCCCATCCAGAAATGTTCCTTGGGAGTGATCTTGGTCTGGGCAGCACCGTAGCGCCAGGTCGCGTTTTCTTCGGCCATGACGACGACGGTGGTCAGGAGCAATCCAAGGATGAGAGTGATTGCGAGAACAAATCTTCGAAGCGACGCACTCAAGCCACACATCCGGTCATCCCCAGTCTGCCGCATGAACATCGGATTGGAGCGCGGACATTTTTGTCCGCGTTTCATACGGCCGGCCGGCCACAGGCGGACAGGAATGTCCGCGCTCCTGCTGGCGATTTCACGGCGGGAACAAGTTCGCGACACCGATCTTCGTAACTGGCTTTCTCCAAAATTCTTGATCATAAATTCCTTTCGCGGTTCCGAAAAATTACTTCGGGAAAATTCTAACCCCGGCTACTTCGATCAACGCCACGGCGTCGGCGGAACCGGCGACGACGGGCGATTCCCGATTGGTGAGGTCAATCTCGAAACTCGCCTCCCCGTCCTTCGCCTGGACAAATAGATTTCCCACGCGAAGGGATTTGCCCCGGCAAAAAACTACGCGCTGCGGTTGGTTCGCAGCATCGAACCGAACGAGGCAGAGATCGCCCTCGAACTTCGCGCCGCTTTCCTTTTCGCTCATCACCTTCGCACTCGACTCAATCTGGCCCTCGATTTCGTTTGCGAGGAATAGGTCTTTGCGCCCGTCTGCGAGGCGAATTTCGATCCCGACGCTGCTCTCAGGACAGGCGTTGCCGTCTGCACCGGACAGCGTCAACCGGCGAATTCCGCCGAGATTTGAACTGCCTTCATACGGCTCCATTACCCCAACGAACGTCGAGGCGAGCGGCGCTTGCGCAGCCTTTCGCCGGACGAGGACGCTGGGAATCCAGGCTTCTGCGGTGCCACCGTAAATTCCGACCGACACCCAAGATTCGGCCAGATCCACCTCGACGTCGCGGGTCAGGTCGGTGTGGCGCAGGTGCAAGTCGGTTCCAGGAGGGAGATATTTCAAATAATTCTCGATCTTCCAATCCACACTCCAACCCAGTGCCGGACTCGTGTCTCGTCGAAAGCCGCGCATCACTTCGCCGAATCGCGATTCAGCCACCGGGACGGGTGACAAGCCCTCGGTTGT
>Ga0163152_10009137_pt1 | contig 10413 bp, 9 predicted proteins | sample OliLakLV19MP8IB2_FD_148635 | JGI IMG/M metagenome (GOLD analysis project Ga0163152, IMG submission 148635) | Freshwater microbial mat bacterial communities from Lake Vanda, McMurdo Dry Valleys, Antarctica - Oligotrophic Lake LV.19.MP8.IB-2 | ecosystem: Environmental > Aquatic > Freshwater > Lake...
GAATCTTGCACCCTGCCGCCGGGTGATGACGGCTGGGCGCGCCGCCGACGCCCGCATGAACCCGCGGCCGTCACGCGTGACCCCGCGGGCCGTCACGGATCCGTCATCGGATCTACGACCCGGTACCGCATGGTTCACCTGGATCAGGAACGCCCACGCTCGACACGGAGGACCGCCCAGTTGGAGCACAGCCAGCCGCTCAACCCCTGGGATTGGATCCACGCCACCCGACAGATGGACCAGGTCGGCTGGTTCGAGGCAGATCCGGTGAACTCCCGGACACTGGTCGAGGATGCGGTCGTCCACGGCGCGCGTAGCGCCCTGGACGTCGGTGGCGGGGCCTCGCGCCTCGTCGACCACTTCCTGGATCTGGGGCTTGACCGGGTCGCCGTGCTCGATATCTCGGCCGCGGCCCTCGAGATCGCCCGGCACCGCCTTGGAGATCGAGCGACGGAGGTCGAGTGGCTGGTCGGCGACGTCGCGTCCACGCCGGACGTCGGGGCATTCGATGTGTGGCACGATCGGGGAGCCTTTCACTTCCTCCTGGACCCTGCGGCACGTGCCGCCTATGCCGACCTCGCCCGGCGCACCATCCCGGTCGGGGGCCGCGCCATCATCGCGACCTTCGGCGACGACGGACCGGAACGCTGCAGCGGGATGCCCGTCCAGCGCTGGGAGCCTGAGCGACTGGCAGCGGCGCTGGGTCCAGCGTTCCGACTGACCGACAGCCAACGGCACGTCCACCACACTCCGGCCGGCGTCCCGCAGCGATTCCAGTACTCCGTCCTGGAGCGTGTCGAAGGAGTCGAGGCGGCCGTATGACGTCGACGACGGCGACCTACGGCGGAGGTCAGGCGCTGCGGGCACACGCCCTCGTCGAGGACGATCGACGCGACCTGGACGACGGGCTCCTCATCCAGATGCACATCGCCCTGCTTCGACTGAACCAGGGCCAGATCCTGCGCGTGTCCAGCCCGCTTGCCGCCGTCGGCGAACAACTCCGGACCTTCGAGGCCGCCAGCGATCACGCCCTCCTGGCCAGCGTGCCGGACCCCCAGCGGCCGGGCTGGACCGATCACTTCCTGCGCAAGGGCCGGGCGCGCACGGACTGGACGACGGGAGCCACGACAGGACCCACGGTGGATCGCGCGAGTGCCGCTGACACCATCGATGCGCTCATGCCTCGGCGGCTCTGGCTGTACACGAACTACGACTGCAACCTCGCCTGTGACTACTGCTGCGTCGTGGCCGGGCCGCGGGTCGACCCGCGTCGCCTGTCGGACGAGCGCATCCACGCGCTTGTCGACGACGCCGTGGCCCACGGCTTCGAGCGCATCTTCCTGACTGGCGGCGAGCCCACGCTGCGGCCGGACCTGCCGGCCCTCCTCGGATACGTGGCCGACCGGCTGCCGGTGACCGTGCTGACCAACGCGATGCTCCTGCGTGGGCCTCGTTGGGAGGGCATCAGGCAGGTGATCGCCAGCGGACGACCCGTCGTGTTCCAGGTGAGTCTGGATTCGGCGACCGCCCATCTGCACGACACGCACCGCGGCCGTGGCGCCCATGCCCGGGCCCTCGACGGCATCCGGCTCCTGGTCGCCGAAGGGGCGCATGTGCGCCTCGCCGCGTCGCTGCCCGAGGCGCATCTCGGTGAGCTGCCGGCCCTGCACGGCCTCGCCGATGAGCTGGGCATCGCGACGTCTGATCGGATCTTCCGGCCCATCGCCCTGCGCGGCGCGGCGTCAGAGGGCGAGCCGATCCGGCCCCAGGATGTCGCGCCCGAGCTCACCTACGACGCCCAGGGGTGGTTCTGGCACCCGATCTCGAACGATCCCGATATGCGCCTTGATCTGCCTCCCGACACCGGCCTGGACGGTGCGCTCCAGGCCGTCCGGAGTCGACTGGAGGCGTACACGACGGCGCGCTCGGGGCGCCTCGACCGATTCGTGTGCGGATGATCCCACCGAGCCAGCAGGAGGACCCGTCCCGTGACTGAAGATAGCAGCGGCATGCGTCGGGCCGACGTCACGTCGGTCGTGCACGATCCGTGGTTCGGCCGGGCGATGGCGGCCCTCCGGGTGTTCTTCGGGATCGTCTACTTCCACAACGGCATCGCCAAGGTGTTGCCGGCCGTCCCAGGCCTGTGGCCCGACACGCCGGTCGGGTTCGTGATCAACGCCACGGGCGGGCGGAGCGCCCGATCGATCCTGGAGTTCGAGGTGATCACCCAGGCCCACCCGATCGAACCGTATCGACTCCTGGTCGAACAGGTGATCCTCCCGAACTTCGGTCCGTTCGTGTTCGGCCTGGGCCTCGTCGAGATGATCGTCGGCATCCTGCTCATCCTTGGTCTCGCGACCTCGGGGGCGGCCGTCGTCGGCGCGCTGATGGCCCTCCATCTGCAGTTCGCCACGCTGTGGAACGACAAGTGGATCTACGAGTACTCCGTGGAGTGGGTCCCCCTGTTGTGCCTGGCGGCCTTCCGAGCCGGACGCTGGCACGGGCTCGACGCCCGTATCGCGGCCACGCGCGCCCGATGGCCGGGATGACCCATCTGGAACGATTGCCGCCGCTGCGGACGCTGGTCACGGGCGGGGCCGGCTTCATCGGCGGGGAGGTGATCGCGTCGCTCGTCGCGGACAGGGCAGAGATCACGGTCCTCGATGACCTGTCGACCGCGGCAGCGGACTGGCTGGACCGGCAGACCGACCGCGCTGCCATCCGCTTCATCAAGGGCGACGCGGCCGACCCGGCCGCGGTGGGGATGGCGATGGCTGGTCAGCAGCGCGTCATCCACCTTGCCTCGGGAACGGATATCGCCGGCGGGTTCGGGCATCCGGGGCGGGACTTTCAAAACGGCGTCATCGGGACCGAAGTCGTGTGTGAAGCGATGCTCGAGCACGGCGTCAAGGAGTTGTGGTTCGCCTCGTCAGGGGTCGTCTACGGCCGCCCGACGTCGGTCCCGACCGCGGAAGGCGACGGCCCGCTGCGCCCCGAGTCCCACTACGCAGCCGCCAAGCTGGCCGGCGAGGCGATCATCTCGGGATTCGCGTCCCTGTATGGCTGGCGCGCCCTCGCGTTCCGGTTCGGCAACACGATCGGGGCCGCCTCCGATCACGGTGTGGTCCACGACCTGGTGGTCAAGGCGCTGCGCAGCCCCGAACGGCTGGAGATCCTGGGAGACGGCACGGCGGCCAAGCCGTACATCGCGGTCACCGACCTCGTCGCGGGCATGCGGCACGCGGTCGGGATGGTCCCCGACACTGGCCTGACGGTCCTCAACGTGGGTCCGCAGGGGACGGTGACCGTCCGTCGCGTCGCCGAGCTCGTCGCGGATGCGCTGGGCCTTGCCGACGTCACGTTCGCCTTCGAGGGCGGCCTGGCCGACGGTGCCGGGTGGCCTGGCGATACCCCCCTGGTCGACTTCGATACCGGGGCGCTCCGATCCCTGGGCTGGACGCCGGCGCAATCCGCAGAAGGGGCCATCCGTGGCGCCGCCACGGCCATCGCAGAGCGCTATCGGTCACGAGGTACGGCGTTGCACACGTCGATGGAGCGACGCGCGCTCCGGGCCCCGCTCCCAGCCGAGGCGTGACCAGGCCACCCGCACCGTCAACCGTCGGCAGCACGGTCGGCTATCGCCGTGCGCGGTCCAGGATCGGCGGGATCGACGGTCCCTTGCTGGCAGTGCTCGTCATCGCGGTCATCGCCGCTACATGGGTCGGGGCCCTGTTATGGCGGCGGCTGGACGGTCTCGCGACGGCAGCCTACGACCTCGGATTCTTCCAGCAGGTCCTGTGGGACATCCGAACGAACGGATCCTGGACGTCCAGCTTTCACGAAGGGTCCTTCCTTGGGCTCCATTTCTCGCCGATCCTCGCCGTGTTGGCCCACGCCCAGGGGCTGGCGAACGGCGCGGTCCATGTCCTCGTGGTCATCCATGCGCTGGGCATCGGCGCCCTGGTGCCGGCGACGTTCCTGTTCCTGCGAGCGGCGCTGCGGCCCAGCCCGTGGGCGAGTGTCGTCGCCGCGACGATCGCCGCCGGCATCCCCATCTGGGCCGCGACACAGTGGGTCATCAGGTCCGACTTCCACCCCGAACTGCTCGGCGTCGTCCTCGCGCTCCTGTGCGGGTGGGCCGGACTCAGCGGTCGACCGTGGGCCATGTGGCTGCTGGCAGCCGTCGCCCTGACGACGCGTGAGGACGTGGCCTACGCCGTGGCGGTCATGGGTCTGGTGGTGGTGGCGCGCGGCTCGACCCGGATGCGGCGCCATGGCGCGGCCATGGTCGTCGTCGCGGTCCTGGCGGCCGTGCTTATCCTCGGGGTCGTGATGCCCTGGTTCCGCGATGGGCTGCCCAGCGACACCGCGCGCTACTACCGATGGCTGGGCGACGGTCCCGAGATCCTGACGGCACCGTTGCGCCTGACTGATCGGGTGGTCGCCGCGCTCGTCCGGCCGGCGCCGTGGCTCATCTTCGGCGGCATGCTGGCAGCGGTGGCCGGCCTGCCCCTGCTCCGACCACGCTGGCTGCTGCCGATCGTCCCGCCGCTGCTGGCGGTCCTCTTGTCCGGGCATCCGCCGCAGGCAGCCCTGATCTTCCAGTACCCGCTCCTGCTCATGACACCGCTCCTGGCAGCCACCGCCATGGGCGGGCGGCGCGCGCTGGCGATCGGCGGTCGTGCCCGGCGGCGCTGGCGGCTCTGGCGGCGCACCCGCCGGTCGCAACCCCAGGCGGGCGTGGGACCGCGGCGGCGCGATGGCCCGCTCGCCGTCGCCATCCCTGTGATGATCGTCGTGGTGCTGCTGACACCGGTCCTGGTCCTCGCTCGTGTCCAGGGCTCCATCCCACCGTTCGTCGCCACGGAGCCGACCTTCCTGGAACGCCCGGCGGCTGCCGGCGCCCTGCAGGCGATCGCGCGAACGGTCCCCCTTGACGCCGCCCTCGCAGCCGATGAGGGCTTGGTGCCGCTGCTCGCCGCGCGCCCCGACATCAGGCGCCTGACCGCGGCCCGGGTACCTGACCCGACGGCCTACGTGATCATCGACCGGATGGCCTGGTCGCCCCGCCAGGCGGTCGCCCACCGTGAACGGATCCTGGCCGTGCTGCCCGACAGCGGGCGGCCGGTCGTCGCCGACGACGGCCGCTTCATCGTGTGGGGTCCGCGACCCGTGGCGGCCACGCCATGAACCGACCGTTCGCGGCGGTCATCCCGGTCCTCGATGAGGCCGCGGCCATCGGCGGCGTCGTCCGCGAGATGGTCGAGGCTGGCGCGTGTTGTGTCTTCGTCGTCGACGGTGGGTCGCGCGACGCCACGCGAGTGATCGCGCAGGAGGCAGGAGCTCGCATCATCGAGGAACCCCGGCGCGGCTATGGACGGGCGTGCCTGACCGGCGCCTCGTGGGCGCTCTCGGACACGCCCCACGAACACCAGGCGGTGGCCTTCCTCGACGGCGACGGGTCGTGCTCAGGTACGGACATCCGGGCGCTCGTCGATACCCTCGAGGATGTCGATGTCGCGCTGGGGCGGCGCAGGTCCACGCGGATCGAGCCCGGTGCCATGCCCTGGCACGCTCGCCTCGGGAACGCCCTGGTGGCGCGGGTACTGTCCGTCGCGACCGGACGGCGCGTGCACGACCTGCCGCCGGCGAAGGCGATCCGACCGATGGCGCTCGCCCGGCTGCGCCTGACCGATGCCGGGTACGGATGGACGGTCCAGTTCGTGGCCCGGGCCCTGGCTGAGCCGAGGCTCAGCGTCCGCGAAGTGGACGCTGGCTTCCGTGTGCGGCGCGGCGGTCAGAGCAAGGTCTCCGGTTCGCTGCGGGCATCCGTCCACGCCGGGGTGGCCATGGTCCGCGTCGCCATCCAGCAGGCCCGTCCACGGCCGGTCGTCGCGCTCATGGCCAAGGCCCCGGGGGTCGGGCATGCCAAGACCCGGCTGGCGCAGGACCTGGGTGACACGCACACCGCGTCACTGTGGGAGGCCATGCTCGCCGATACCGCCGAGGCCGTCGAGATGGCGGCCTGCACCGGCGACCGGCAGACGATCGTGGTGCTGCCTCGCGAGGCCGACGTGGAGCCGGTCCTCGGTATCATCGGCCGCGCCTGGACCCCGCACGTCCAGTTTGACCCGGGCCTGGCGGCCGCCCTGCGCGAGACGTTCCTCGCTGCCTTCGATCGCGGCACGGACCAGGCGATCGCGGTCGCCGGCGACGTCCCCTCGCTCTCGCCGCGGTACGTCGACGAGGCGGCCACGGGCCTCGCTGGGCGTGGATCGGGGGCGATCATCGGTCCGAGCGCCGACGGTGGGTACCACCTCGTCGGCCTGCGCTGGCGGGGCGCACCCGTGTGGTGGCCGCATCGGCTGCGCGCCCGCCGCCGCCGACACCTTGCCGATCGTCTGGGCCTGGTCTTCGATGGGGCGCTCGGCGGCTCGTCGGCCCTGGCGTCCCTGCGCGAAGGGTTGCGGCAGGCTGGGATGAGCGAGACGCTCCTGCCCACATGGGCCGACATCGACACCGTCGCCGACCTTGATGCGCTCTCTTCGGGCGTTCAGGACCTGGGCGGGGCGGCGCAGCGCACGCGGGCGTGGATCGCCACCGCTCGGTCCAGCTCTGGCAGCGCGCTGGACGCGGACCGCTGACGCAGACCGCTGACGCAGACAGGCGTCAGGTGGCGACCTGGCGCCCCTTGGTGAGGACCAGCTGCAGGTCCTGGGTGACACCGGTAGCGAAGCCCGCCTCGGACAGGGCGAGGTAGTACTCCCACATCCGGATGAAGCGGTCGTCAAAGCCCAGCGCGCGGACGTCGTCAAGGCGACTCATGAACCGGGACCGCCACTCGCGCAGGGTGCGCACGTATCCGGACGCGATGTCGTCGATGTCGGTGATGAGCAGGTTGGTCGCGGCCATCGCGCGCTCCAGGACCGCGATCGACGGGCACAGCCCGCCCGGGAAGATGTAGGTCTGGATCCAGTTGGCACCGCGGCGCTGGGTCTCGTACGTAACGTCGGGGAAGGTGATGACCTGGATGCTCGCCTTGCCGCCGGGCCGCAGGGCGGCGTCGACCGCCTGGAAGTAGGCCGGGAAGTATTCGTGGCCGACGGCCTCCAGCATCTCGATGGACACGACGGCGTCGTACTGACCCTCGATGTCCCGGTAGTCGCGGAGCTGCACATCGACGAGGTCGGACAGGCCCGCGGCACGCACCCGTTCCGTGGCCAGGGCGTGTTGCTCCCTGGAGATGGTCAGCGTGGTCACCCGGCAGCCGAGCTGGCCGGCCGCGTACAGGGCGAAACCGCCCCAGCCCGTGCCGATCTCCAGGACATGCATGCCTGGCTGCACGCCAGCGCGCTCGGCCATCCGCCGGTATTTGGCCTGCTGGGCCTCCTCCAGGGTCTGGGCTGCCGACTCGAAGACGGCCGCCGAGTAGGTCATGGACTCGTCGAGGAACAGCTTGTACAGGTCATTGCTCAGGTCGTAGTGCGCGGCGATGTTGCGCTGGGCGTTGTCCTTGGTATTGCGCCGGGCCCGGTGAGCGAGGGTCTTCTGGAGCTGCGCCGGGATGCGCCACCAGCCGCTGGCCAAGGCCAGGTCGGCCCGGTTGAGGGCGGCCACCCGGATGAGCGCGGCGAGATCCGGCGACGACCACAGGCCGTCCATGTAGGACTCGCCCGCGCCGGTCTCGCCGCCGATGAGGAAGCGCTCGAAGGCGGCGTGGTCGTGGACGTGGATCTCCGCCTGGTGGGCAGCCGCGGCATCGCCGAACGTCTGGCGCGTGCCGTCGGGCAATTGGACGGTGATGGCCCCGACCCGGATCCGGGCGAGGGCGGCCATGCCGACCCGCCACGCGGTGCGGGCCAGGAACGAAGGGCGGGCGCCGCCGTCGGCGCGCAGGCTGGTGTCGGTCATCGGCCGGGCGTCCCGTGGCCGGCGGTCGTCGGCAGGCTGCCGTGGACGAGTCGCGACGCTTCGAACGCACCGACCGCCTGGCCGTGACGCTGGAAGCGGACTCCCTTGCGCCACAGGCGCAGCGCGTGGATATGGATGAGCGCCATCGTGCGCTGGGTCATGAGCGGGTAGCGGACCAGCATCCGGACGAGCATCCGGTCGGTCAACGGCCGCCGGACCAGGACCAGGCTCGTCGCCAGGACGGGCGCATCACCCTGCCGCTCGTTGATCGCGAGATGCAGCCGCGATGGCTCATCGAGCACGTGCACCGTGTACTGCCCCTCCATGTCGATGAATGGCGAGACGTAGAAGTCCTTGTCCATCGAACCGACGAACCGGTCGTCGCCGTCGCCAGTTCGCGACGGGTCCTGGCGCAGGCTGTAGAGGTGCCGCTCCAGGTGCGTGTTATGCACCTCCACGACGACCATGCGCAAGACCCCGCCCGCATCGCGACACAGGAAGAAGCTGGCGGGATTGAACACGTAGCCGAAGACCCGAACGCTGGTGATCAGGGTGATCCGCCAGTCCGTGGGGTCCTCGCCCTCCGAGCGGAGATGGGCCAGGACCGTCGCCCGCAGGTCCGCGGCCGGCTCCGGCCAGTGGTCGTCGTCGCGGAACTGGAGGACGTTGCGGCGATTGCGGCTGAGCAGGCGCAGCGAGCCATCCACGACGTCCAGCTCATCGAGGTCCAGGGCGAAGTAGTACACGTCGTGCTCCAGGGCGTACACGACCGGCCGGGCACGGCGATGCCGGACCTTGCCGGTCAGCAGGTGCGATCTCATGCCGCGACCTCTGCCTCGGCCGTGCCGATCCGCTCGGCGACCTGGAAGCCGGACCGGCAGCCATCCTCGTGGAAGCCCCAGCCGAGGTGGGCACCCGCGTAGTACGTGCCGCGATGGCCCTGCAGGCGGCCGACGGCAGCCTGCGACTCCAGCGAGCGGAAGGTATACAGCGGGTGGCTGAAACGGCGGGTCAGGATGACCTGCTCGTCGCGGACGCGGTCGCCCGGGTTCACGGACACGAAGTACTGCGTGGGTCCGGGCAGCGACTGGAGGCGGTTCATGTGGTACGTCATGGTGACGGCTGTGCCCGGTGGGTCGCACGCCAGTTGGTCGACATTCCATGACGACCACGCGCCATCTCGCCTGGGCATGATCCCGGCGTCGGTGTGCAGGACGACCTGGTTGTCGTTGTACTCGAAGCCATCGAGGGCAGTGTGCTCGACCAGATCGGCGTCACGCAGGAGCGCGATGGCCTCGTCGGCATGGGTCGCCATCACGACCGCGTCGAAGCGCTCGTGGCCGCCGCTCGCGGTGCGGACCGTGGCCCCGATCTCGTCGCGGGTGACGGTCGTGACCGCGTCGCCGGCGCGCAGGGCGCCGGCCGGGAGCGTGCCTAACAGGCGTTCCACGTAGGTCCTGGAGCCACCCGTCACGGTCCGCCATGGGAGCGCCTTGCCGACGCCGATGAGCCCGTGGTTGTCCAGGAACCGGAGCAGGTAGTCGGCCGGGTACTCCAACGTGCGACCGGGGGCCGTGGACCACACAGCCGCGGTGATCGGCGTCAGGAAGTGGTCGCGAAAGGCGCGGCCGAAGCGCCGGTCGGCGAGGTACTCGCCGAGGCTCACGCCGGTCGGGGCCGGGCCGTCCAGGATCGCTCTGGCGTCACGATAGAAGCGCAGGATGTCCGGGAAGAGGCGCAGGTACGAGGGGCGTGCCAGCAGCGAACGCTGGGCGAAGAAGCCGCGGGCCCCGCGCGACCCGAACTCGAGGTCGCAGGACCGGCAGGCCGACGCGAATGACATGTCGCTCTTCTGGGTCGGGACACCGAGCTCGTCGAACAGGCCGACCAGGCGCGGATAGGTCGGCTCGTTGTAGACGATGAAGCCGGTGTCGACGTGGACCGGGCCGCCCGGCGCGTCGACCGTGACGGTGGCGACGTGGCCGCCAGGCGTCGACTCGCGCTCGAACAGCGCGACGTCATGGCCCTGCTGGTCGAGGGCGTAGGCGGCGGTCAGGCCACTGACCCCCGTCCCGACGATGCCGATCCTCATCGGCCGGCGGCGCTCGCGCGTTCGGCTCGCTCGGCGAGCGCTGCGGTCATGCCGGTTCGGGCGTCATCGCCGAGCTTCTTGAAGGCCCCGCCGAGGAACGGCGTCAGCAGGCGCATCCAGCCCTTGAGCTGGATGTCGGCGGTGTAATCGACGCGTGTCCCACCATCGGCGGTCGGCTCGAAGCGGATGTCGTCGCGCGCGATCACGGTCTTGCCTTCGCCACGCAGCACGACACGCGTGTCGGGCTCGTAGATCTCGATGGTGTAGACCATCGGGGCGTTGCCGCTGCCGACCTTGACGACCAGGTCGTAGCTCGAGCCGGCACCGACGGACGTGCCGCTGATCGGCTTCGACGACACGGTGCCGGGGTCCCAGACCTCCGAGTTGGTGAAGTCGGCGATGAAGGCGAA